>Ga0316616_100000984_pt1 | contig 10746 bp, 9 predicted proteins | sample OWC_Aug_M1_C1_D1_FD_207660 | JGI IMG/M metagenome (GOLD analysis project Ga0316616, IMG submission 207660) | Wetland soil microbial communities from Old Woman Creek delta, Ohio, United States - OWC_Aug_M1_C1_D1_B | ecosystem: Environmental > Terrestrial > Soil > Wetlands | place: USA: Ohio...
TCTATCAGAGCTTCAGCCTCGTCAGCCAGCCTCGCGGCGACAGTAAGCCAATGAAGGGCATCCTCCGCCTCGGCGGCGTTAAGCGGGGCGCCAGGGTGGGCGTTGCAGGGTGGAAGTACTATACAGACGTCGAGGTGGACGACCCCGAAGCGGCGCTGGAGATCCCGAGCTACATCGCGGACACGCTACGCCGCGTGGCAGGGAGGAGCAACGTATTCAACGCGAACAACCTCCTCCTTCACCCAGTTATCGGGCTGCGTGCCGTGAATGATGTTGACCAGCTTGCTCAATTCGAGTACGCGGGCACATTCACGAGCCAGGCACTTAGGGGTGTCCTCTTCGGTGTCCGCCCCGGCATGACGGAGCACGAGGCGGTGCAGCTGATGAGGCTCAACGGACTGCCTTTGAGTTGTCACCTGATGCTTAGCGCTGGGCCACGCGCCTCAATGGGGTTGCCCAGCCCGAGCAGCCGCGTTATCCAGAGGGGTGAGCCCTTCACGACAGCTTACGGGGCGTGGGGGAGTCTCAATAGTCGCGCCGGCTTTATGGTGAAGTCGGAGACGGAGCTCCCAAGGCAGATCAGGGACTACGTGCCGAAGCTTGTGGTTCCCTACTTCGAGGCCGTTGCGGCGTGGTATGAGAAGCTGAGGATAGGTGCATCAGGAGGTGACCTCTGGAAGGCGGTTCACGGGCGTATAGGCGACCCCTTCTTCGGCGTCCACCTTAACCCGGGCCACCTCACGAGCCTCGATGAGTGGCTGAGCAGCCCTAGCTACGAGGGGTCAAAGGAGAAGCTGGTGTCCGGCATGGCGATCCAAGTGGACGTGATCCCGGGAACGGGGACGAGGTACTTCACATCGAACATTGAGGATGGGCTCTGCCTCGCCGATGGGGGGCTCCGCGCCGAGTTCGCGAAGAGGTACCCCGAGGCGTGGGGCCGGATAGAAGCGCGCAGGGAGTTTATGATCGAGAAACTGGGGCTCATACTTGCCCCTGAGGTGCTGCCTTTCAGTAACATACCCGCCTACCTGCCCCCGTTCATCCTCTCGCCGCGCAGTGCGATGAGGATGACCTTCTAGGCGACTGTTTTTTATCCGCGCTCCGCCGATTGAAACGGCATGCAGGGCGTTATAGGCGTATATGCGCGGGAGGACGTCGGCAGGAAGAGCCTCTACACACTCTACGGTGTACAGCATAGGGGGCAGGAGAGCGCAGGCGTCGCCGCGGCGGGCGACCGCAGCCTCAGGGTATGGAGCGGCCAGGGTCTCGTCTCAAGGGTCTTCGACGAGAGATACCAGCCCTTCAGCCACCCCGACGATTACATAGTCGTCGGCTGTGCCTCCGGTGAGGACGTGGCCGGTGGGCTGACCCCCCGGGTTCTCGAGACCGAGAGGTACCGGATCGCCCTTGCCCTCGACGGTTACCTGCCTAAGAAGGCGGGTGACTCGAACGAGAAGGCATTCTTCGACGTTCTAAGGTCAAAACTGGAGGGAGCCAGTATCATCCCCGCCCTAAAGGAGGCGATGTGGAGCCTACCAACCGCTTATTACAGCCTCGTCGCCGCCGTGCTCGACAAGAAAGCGGGCACGAGCACCCTCTTCGCGGCGCGTGACCCACGCGGCGTAAGGCCACTACATGTCGCGAGGACGAAGACTACGCTATTCGTCGCCTCCGAATCGGCGCCCGTCGATGTGATGGAGGGGATGGGAGAGGTCTTCGACGACCGCCGCGACGTCGTCCCGGGGTCGATCATCTACGCCAACCCTGAGGGCATCCGCGAGGAGCAGGTGATAGAGCCGCGCCCGGCGCACTGCGCCTTCGAGTGGGTCTACTTCGGGCGCCCCGACTCCGTCATGGAGGGGAAGAGCGTTCACGCTGCGAGGAAGAACCTCGGGCACGCCCTCGTGGAGACCCACGACCTAAAGAAGGAGTATGGTGTTGGTAAGGGGCCACGAAAGGACCTAGCAGTCATCCCGGTCCCCGACTCGGGCAGAAGCGTCTGCACGGGGGTAGCCGAGGGACTCGGCGTCCCTGCGGATGAGGGAATAATAAAGAACGCCTACTTAGGCCGCACCTACCTCATCTACGACCCCAACTTCAGGAAGACGGCAAGCGACTTGAAGCATAACGTGATACGAGCCACCGTGGGGGGTAAGAAGGTAGCCATCTGCGACGACAGCATCGTCAGGGGGACAGTCAGCGAGTCGGTCGCCAAGAGCCTTCGAAAGGCAGGAGCCACTGAGGTTGACTTCCTCGTCAGCTACGCTCCAATCTTCTACCCCTGCTTCAGCGACCCCGCGGACAAGCCGCTCGCCGCAAAGCCCTTCAAGGGGAAGAGCATCGAAGAGATAGGTGAGCTCGTGGCGAAGAGTCTTCCGAGCATCGACCACGTCCTCTACAACACGCCTGAGAACATAGTCGAGTCGATTGGGCTGCCAGTAGGACACATCTGCACATTCTGTATAACTGGCGTCGACCCTTTCAAGAGGAAGAATTAGAGGCTGTAGGTCTTCCCCTTCTCCGGCGTCACGGTGCCGCCATGCATCTCCTTGAACATCTCAGGGTGCTCCGTGTGCACGGGGAATAGCTTGCGTGTCCCGACGCGGGTTATCGCCTCGGCGAGCTCCCCTCGGCTTATGTGCCCCGAGGCGTGAAGCTGCACATACTCGAGGCCAAAGTGGGCTATCCAGTTCCTGAGCACGGTGCCCTCGACGTCGTCCTCGGTGAAGTGCTCACTCATGCTATAGATGAAGGGGGTGCTGCGTTGGGGGCGTATGTCGATGAGCTCGGTGAGGCCGGAGAAGTCGATGTAGACCATGTACCTACCGGGGTCCTTCTTGAGCTCGGTGGGGGTCACCATTCTGTCTAGGAATGGGCGCTCCCACTTGTAGTAGTCGTTCTCGTTGTAGCTGCCGCTCTTCTTCCGCCGATAGTATACGGCGATGTTCTCGTCCTTGCTCGGGTCGGGTAGGTCGAGATGCTCATCGTGGACGAGCTTGGAGAGAAGGTGGGCGGTTTTCGGGCTTATGACTACGCGTCTACCAGCGACGACGGCAGCTGTGTAGAATGTGCCAAGTCTATCCATGTCTCGCGGCCCATGTGTGTAAAGTATCAGCCTGCCCTTGTGGGCGGGCTTATTGCAGGTCGCGGCTACGCCGTTGTAGACCTGCTGCTCGGATAGGCTCTGTCTGCCATCGTTGGGGGTGACGCGTGTGCCCTCCGTTATCATGGCAACGGGCTTCTCGCCGGCGGCCGCCTCGATGAACTCCTCGGTCATGTCTGCCTTTGGACCGTGTGCCCTCATATCGCCCGTATAGATTAGGGGGCCCTTCGACGTGTAGATAATGAAGCCATAGGCGCCGGGAATGCTGTGGTCGACGTGTATCGGGCGCACCTCGACGGAACCGACGCGGAAGCGGAGGTCGGTGCGGAAGGTGCGGTAGGCGTGATCCCCGAGCCTGTAAGTGCTCGTCTCGTCGGCAGCCTCCATGAAGAGCTTAGTCCCCGCGCCAGTGTGGACTGGTATGTGGGGGTCTACGAAGCCGAGGTGGCCGACGTGGTCGCCGTGGGCGTGGCTAATGATTATGCCATCGAAGCGCGGCTCGCAGTAGCGCACCTCTGTCTCGCCAAGCATCTCCTCCGAGTACAGGCCATCGACTTTTGGGAGCAGGTCGAACTCGAAATAGTCCTTCAGGCCGGCGATGCCCCTCGGGGCAAGGTAGCCCGTGAAGTAGTCGTCGCCGCAGGTGAAGCCCTTTCCGAAGTCGAGCCAGAGGCGCGTGTCGCCGTCGACGAGGAGAATCTTGTTCCCACCTATCTCCCCGACTCCTCCGTAGAACCTGAGCTCGACCATCAAGGGATTCCCCTCCACACGGTTATTTATCCGTTGAATATGTCCGCAGGGATTATTACAGCGTCGCAGCAACTTCTGGGCATGGGGGCACCTAGGGCAGTCGCCGTGGTTGGCTTCAAGGCGGCGGGGAAGACGCGCGTAGTCGAGTCGCTCGTCGCCGAGCTCACCAAGAGGGGGCACAGGGTCGGGACACTCAAGCACACAGCCGAGGACATGCCGCTCGATAAGGAGGGGACGGACACATACAGGCATGCCGAGGCGGGCGCCATCTCCACGGCCATCCTCTCCGACAACCGCACAGCGATCTTCCTTAAGCGCACTATGAACATCCAGAGGGCAGCCGACGCCCTAGGAGAAGTCGACTTCATTGTATTGGAGGGTTTCAAGACCCTCGATATCGCGCCTCGGATTATCGTCCCGAGGAGCAGCGAGGAGGTGAAGATACTGACGATCGGCCTCGAGATCGCCTCCATCGACATAGAGAAGAAGGTGCCCGAGGCTGGCGATCTGCCCGTCGTTGCCCTCGACGACCCCGGCACCCTCGCCGACATAGTCGAGGTGCGCGCCTACCCGCTACTCGCAGGGCTGAACTGCAAGGGATGCGGCTTCAAAACATGCGGCGAACTTGGACGAACGATCCTTGCAGGCGAGGGGAACGCTGAAAAATGCGTTAAGTACGACTCAGACGTCGTCCTCCGTGTCGACGGCTCGGTGATACCCTTGAACAAGTTCACCGGCTCCGCCCTCGCCAACGTCGTGCTGGGCTTCATGAAGACCCTGAAAGGAAGCGAGTCGCCGCATAAGGTCGAGCTGGAGTTTGAGGTGAGGGGCGACGCCTGAGGAACTCCACATCTGCGTCGACAGCAACGAGGCGAGCAGCCGTCGTGACATACTCAACTACCTCCGCCTCAGCGGCGTCGTCGTCGATGTCCAGAAACTGACAGTATGCGATTATGTTGTCTCAGACCGTGTTGGCGTCGAGCGCAAGGATGTCTCCGACTTCCTCGGCAGCATGAAGGACGGACGCCTCTTCAGCCAGGCGAAGGCGATGGTTGAGGCTTATGAGCGGCCTGTCCTAATCCTAGAGGGGCAGGTCAGCAGGGCGCTAAAGCGTAGCGCCATGAAACCCGCCGCTGTCTACGGGGCCCTCAGCAGCCTCGTCCTCGACTACGGCATCGGCGTGCTGCCGACCGAGGATACGGACTCGACCGCCGTTCTGCTTCAGCGCCTCGCCTACAGGGAGCAGGCGAAGGATAACCGGGCAATACAACTAAGGAACGTGGACAGGAGCTTACCCCTAAACAAGCAGCAGCTCTTCCTCCTCTCAGGCTTCCAACAGATAGGCACCACATCAGCCGAAGACCTACTCGAGAAGTTCGATACGCCCCTAAGGGTGATCGAGGAACTCGCCTCCGCGGAGATCCACGCCTCAGCCTCGGGGAAGACGAAGAGGCTGACGGGCCCCCTCTCTGAGGTGGGGGGCATAGGGCCTACGATCGTGGAATACGCCCAGACTCTCCTCAAGAGCAGTTACAGGGTCGCCTGTGCGGAGAACACCGACTAGGGTTCGGTTTATTTCCCCCGCTCTTCGAGGATCATCCATGGAGTCACTAAGCCACACTTTCTCTATGAAGGCAATGCTCATTTTGCTCAGGAAAGGCAGGAAGATGACCCTCCCCGAGCTCGCAGAGGAGATGGGCACACAGCATGGCAGCCTCGTCCACGCCATCGACGTCCTAAGGGAGGCGAACCTCCTCGAAGCCTACGACCGACGCGGCGCACCATACGAGGATAAAGTCTTCCTATCGCCGCAGGGCAGGCTCGTCGCCGAGAAGCTGAAGGAGATAGAGGACATTATTGGTTGGATTGGGAAGGGCGGCATAACCTAGAACTGTATGCCCTCACGTGAGACGAAGTGCTTCGGAGCCTTGACCTCTCTGATTTCGTTTACGAAGTCAGCCCTGTCAATGAGTTTCTGGGGTGTGTATCGCCCTGTGAGTATCGCGTCCGTCTCTTTTGGTAACTTGTCGAGTAGGGTGAGGACTTCGACGGTCTCGACGATGCCCATGTATACGGCGAGGCAGACCTCGTCTAGAATTAAGAGCTCTGGCGGGTGATCGCCCTTGATGACTCTCTCCGCGTACCTAAGCGCTTCGGCGGCGGCCAGCTTGTCCTCCTCGGATGGTTTTCGCAGGGTCGCCTTGAATCCCCCAACGCTCACCTCGTCCTTGTCTTTTGTCGCCTTTATCCAGCCCTGCCTGCCGAATTGCCGTATATCGTAGAGTGGGCCGAGGGTCTTCGCGGCCTTATATTCACCAGTCTCCTTCCAGTGTTTTAGGAACTGGATGATTGTGACCTGGTGGCCGTGGGCTATGCTTCGGAGGGCGATGCCGAGCGCTGCCGTCGTCTTACCTCCGCCTGTGCCGTAGTAGAGGTAGATGTGTCCCATGGCTGTCACCCGCAGACCTCGCAGCCCTCAATTGGGCGGCCACCGGCGTATTCGGCTTCGGCTGTGGCAACCTTCGGCTCGCCGCGGGACTCGACGCCGAGGTTGAGCACCTGAGCCCCCTTGCTGCCGTAGCGATAGATGGTGACGCCCTTGCACCTGAGTTGGTATGCGAGACGGTAGACTCTGTCGACATCGGCTATGCTGGCGTCCTCGGGTAGATTGACTGTCTTTGAGACGGCGTTCTCGCAGTGGCGCTGGAAGGCGGCCTGCATCCTGACGTGCCACTCGGGGGCTATGTCGTGGGCGGTTATGAATAGGCGGCGCACGTCCTCAGGCACACCATCGACGTCCTTTATCGTTCCGTGGGCGACTATCTTCTCAAGAGTCTCGCCGCGGGAGAAGCCGCGGTCTTTCGCCATCTGCTCGAAGATGGGGTGTAACTCGAATAGTCGAGCGCCCTCGAGGACGTGGCGCATGAATGCGATGGCGAAGAGGGGCTCTATTCCGCTAGAACAGCCGGCGATGATGCTGATGGTGCCCGTGGGGGCTACCGTTGTGACGGTGGCATTGCGGCGGGCTTTGAACCTGCCCTCCCAGATGCTGCCCTTGAAGTTTGCGAAGCTGCCCCTCTTGAGGGCGAGCTGCTCCGAGGCCTTACCCGACTCCTCGTTTATGAATCGTGCGATCTCCTCCGCTATCTCTACGGCCCTGTCAGAGTCATAGGGGACGCCGAGGAGGATGAGCAAGTCGGCGAAACCCATGACGCCGAGGCCTATCTTCCTGTTGGCGTGGGTGATCTCGCTCGTCTCCTTGATCGGGTAGGGGTTGACATCGATGACGTCGTCGAGAAATCTTATCCCGGTCTGTACTGTTTGGCGGAGCTTCTCCCAGTCGACGGCGCCGTCGGCGACCATCTTTGCAAGGTTTATGCTGCCGAGGTTGCAGCTCTCGTAGGGTAGGAGCGGCTGCTCGCCACAGGGGTTGGTTGACTCCATCTTGCCCACCTGTGGCGTGGGGTTGTGGCGATTAACCTCGTCTATGAAGACTATGCCGGGGTCTCCGCTGCGCCACGCGTTGTCGACTAGGCGGTCCCAGACATAGTGGGCGCTTATCCTCTTCACGGGGAGCTTTGTGCGGGGGTTGACTAGGTCGTAGTCGCCGCCCTCCTCGACTGCCTTCATGAAGGCGTCGGTGGCTGTGAGGCTTATGTTGAAGTTTGTGAGGACGCCGGAGCGGGCCTTTGCGGCTATGAACTCTGTGACGTCGGGGTGGTCGACTCGGAGGATAGCCATCATGGCGCCTCGGCGGCGTCCGCCAGCCTTTATGACCTCGGTGGCGGCGTCGAATATCTTCATGAAGCTGACGGGGCCGCTGGCGACGCCCATCGTGGTCCTTACTATGTCGCCTGTTGGGCGGAGCCTGCTGAAGTCGAAGCCGACGCCTCCGCCGGTCTGCTCGACGAGGGCCATGTTCTTGAGGGTGGTGAATATACCTTCGAGGCTGTCCTCAACTGGGAGGACGTAGCAGGCGCTCAGGGCGAAGTTTGTCTTCGTGCCCGCATTGAAGAGTGTGGGCGAGTTTGGGAGGAACTCTAGACGACTCATGGCGCCGTAGAACTCCTTAGCCGCCTCGTCGGGCTTCCCACCGTATAGCTTCTCGGCCTCGGCGACGCCCTTGGCGACGCGCAGGAACATTCCGGTGGGGGTCTCGGCGAGGGCGCCCTTCTCGTCCTTGAGGAGGTAGCGCTTCTCCAGCACCTCTATGGCGTTGACGCTGAGCTTGGGCTCGTCTAGGATGCCCAGCTCGCCGCGTAGAACGCGCAGCTCGGCTTTGCGTTTGCGGTATGCCTGGTAGTCGTCGGCGACGCGATGGTGGCCGGACTCGTGGAGTGTTTCAACTACAATGTCCTGTATGTTCTCGACGCCAGGGGTCTGGCCCGTGTATCCAGCGTTGAGCTTCTCCACCGCCTTGTCGCTGATGGTCTGGGCGGCGTCGCCTTTACCTTCGACGGCCATGAGGGCCTTGTATATGGCGTTCGTGATCTTGCTCTGGTCGAAGTCGACGACTCTGCCGTCGCGTTTCTTGACCCTCGTGACCGTCAATTTGATCGAATATCAGTCGATCACGGAGGTATTAGAAGCTAGGGCTTGGAGTAGAGGTCGAGGGGGGTCTGCCCTGTGAGCTTTGATTCTTTGATCAGGAAGTCGCGTAACTCGGACTCGTCTTTGAATATCCGTGTGCTATACCATTCGAAGAATGGGCTTGGCTCGTATGGGTAGTAGACGTAGACGAGCTTGGCGAGGCTCTTGGCATAGACCATCTCGCACATGACACCGGCGCTTATGCTCTGGCGTGGGTGGTAGACAACTACTAGGTGGCTATTCTCTATTATCTTGTAATCGCTGTCGATTATCTGGAAGCGGAGGTTCTTGACGGCAGCCTCGACCTCCTGTGTGTCGAGGATTACCTCCTTGGAGCCGTCGCGGTACTGAATCTTTACGGGGATGCGGGCGGGGCGGGGCTCGCTGAGGTCGATGGCGGCGTTGAGGGCGTCGCGCCAGCACTCGACTATCTCCCAGTCCTTTATCATTATCGGGTCGTAGACTATGTAGTAGTCCTTGAGGGAGGTGGCGAACTTAGTGAAGCGTTTGAAGCTGTCCTCATCCTCGCCGGTGATGGGGTGGCTTAGGTAGAACTTCTCCTTACGGGAGTTGAATATGATTTCGCGTAGGAAGTCGGGGCCGTTCTCGTAGGCTACTATCTGGACCTCCTTGCGGGGGGTGAAGCCGCGTGCCTGCTCGTAGACGTCAGCCATCTCCTCGCGGCGCCAGTTGGCTATTTCTCCGAGGGTGTATCTGTGGTCGCTCCACTGGGGGTCGGCTGAGAGGCGCTCGCGGACGCGGATGATGTCGTCGAAGACGACGATGAAGAGGTCGGGGTCGAGGCGCTCAACGTCGCCGCGGTCCAGTCCCTTGAAGCGGTTACCCTTCCACTCGAAGTGGTGGGGGGTGCTGATTATGTGTGTGCCGGGGTGTTCTTTGATCTCTGCCTCGATACGCGCCACGGCTGCAGCCCTTAGGGCGTCCATCTTCTCGGGCTGGCTGTCGTAGAAGTCGAGGATGTTTAGCTTGCTGAGGTTTGTGCCGTCGGCCTTAGCCTCGTCGACTATGTACTGGAAAAGGTGGTAATAGTGGAAGCTGGCCTTCTCCTTCATCTTTGTTAGCATCTCATCACGGCCGTTGCCCGGAGGGCCGGTGCAGACGATGACACGCCGAAGCGACATGCAGAGATATAGTCTTAGCGTCTTTTTATCTTCATATCCTTGATTAAAATATCTAGAAGATATCTGCGATTCTATGCTTTATATTTTTTTAAAATTTTTACTCATTTCTCCATAATTTCTTAAGCATGAATCCGTGGAAACGATTTTAACCCTAATCTCTGTTGGCTAGATGGTTGAGCCCGTAGCCCAGCGGATAAGGCGTCGGCCTCCGAAGCCGGAGAGCGTGGGTTCGAATCCCACCGGGCTCGCCATTAATCCTTCTCTGATGACTCGGGCAGTGTAGGGTAGAGTTCTATGAACCTCTTTGCGTATGATGGATCGATTCTGTGTTCCTTCATGCCATCAATCATCCATGATACGTATTTCTTCGCCGGTGTGTATGGCCCCTCGGGCTTCACGACGCGGTAGAGGTCCGCAGTGTACCACTTTCCATCCTCCCCCAGTACCTTGAACCCCTCCCTCTTGTAGACACCCAAAGGCACCTTCTCAAGGATGTCGAGCGCCGCGATTTCGTTGGGGTTGACCTCGTAGATGACGCCGTGGATCATTTCACCCGGCGCCTCAATGATCGTACTTATGCCGCCCTTCAAGTTGTCCGAGTAGCGGCGGAACTCGATGTGGAAGTTGGGGAGGAGCGCTCGCCTGACGTAAACGGCGCTCGGCGTGTACTGCCTCACATACTTCGTTGAGAGGTTCGAGCCATAGGCGAAGTAGAGCATGGTATGCCCTCGCCGATACTCCATAAGAGACTTGTCCCTAAAAGGCTTAAATCCCGAGAAATGCCGGGGGCGAATATGGCGCCCGACTCCCACGAGGCACAACAGGCTAACGACGAACTCGACCACGGCATCACACTCCCCGTCAACGTCAGGATCGAGGCCGACCACACCGTCTACGACCTATCCGAAGCCAAAGCCATACTAACGAAGGCGAGGAGAATAGTCGTTGGAGACTGCCCCTGCAGAATCGAGCATCACAACTGCGATGCCCCAATCGATGTCTGCCTCAGCCTCGATGAGCAGGCAGACACATCGATCAGCCACGGCGGAAACAACCGCGAGGTCATCCTAGATGAGGCACTTGCCATACTCAAGCGAAGCCATGAGGCCGGGCTCGTTCACATGGCGTACGTTGCCAAGGGTGCCGACAGACCCAAGATCC
>Ga0316616_100000985_pt1 | contig 10741 bp, 9 predicted proteins | sample OWC_Aug_M1_C1_D1_FD_207660 | JGI IMG/M metagenome (GOLD analysis project Ga0316616, IMG submission 207660) | Wetland soil microbial communities from Old Woman Creek delta, Ohio, United States - OWC_Aug_M1_C1_D1_B | ecosystem: Environmental > Terrestrial > Soil > Wetlands | place: USA: Ohio...
TGCTCGGCAGCCCCAGCCACCAGGTGATGAGGTTCCAGCTGATCGCGGCGATAAGCGCGCACAGGAGCACTTCATAGTCGATGATGATGGGGTCGATGATCCCCACGCCGATCGTTTTGGCCACGGGTGTGCCAACGATGAAGGCGGCCAGGAAATTAAAACACGCAGCCCAGTATACGGCGTGTTTCGGGGACAGGACCCGCGTGGAGACGATACAGGAAATCGAGTTGGCCGCGTCGTGAAAGCCGTTGATGAAGTCGAAGGCCAGCGCGATGACGATCAGGAATATGACGGAGGCAAGCACCGGATCAAGCATGCTTCAGGACGATTCCTTCGATGATGTTGGAGACATCCTCACAAACGTCGATTGATTCCTCGATCCGCTCAAATATTTCCTTCCACTTGATCAGCTCGATAGGGTCCTTCTCGCGCTCGAAGAGGCGGGCCATGGCCGTGCGAAGCACGTAATCCCCCTCGTTCTCCAGCGTGTTGATCTCCACGCAGGCCTCGAGGATCATCTTGGAGTTCTTCTTGTCCCGCAGGGCGTGGACGACCACCTTCACCTTGGCAATGGCCTCCGTCAGGATCCGCATCAGGACGAAAAGCTCCTCGGCCGGTGTTTTTACCTTGTAGAGGTACATCCTCACCGCCGAAGCCTCGATCATGTCGAGAATGCTGTCCATCTTGTTGACCAGCGCATAGATATCCTCACGGTCCAGCGGCGTGAGGAAGGTCTTGTGCATCCGTTCGTAGGCGCGATGGGTGATCTCGTCGGCCTCGTGCTCGATCTCCTTGAGCTTCGTCAGCTTGGGTTCGCCGTACTGGTAGTTGTTCAGGATGTCCATGAAGAGCTTCCCGCCCTCTTCGATCTTGCAGGCGAGCTCCTCGAAAAGATCGTAAAACTTCTCATCTTTCGGGACAAACTTCATGGCAGGGGACCCTCCTTGGGACTCGGTGCAGGTAATAGCACACTTTCACGGCCCGTTCAATCCTATATCCGAAGAAAGCGTTCCGTCGCGATGTCTTCCTAACCAATAGAAAATGCACATGATTTGCTCTCTCGACCCGGGGCGTTCGTTCGGCATAAAAGCCCTGCCCGACAGCGTGGAGGAATCGTGTCCCCGGTCATGACCGTGAATCGGGAGAAGGGTTTCCTGCGATCGGGAAATAGAGGGATACGGTGGTTCCCCGGCCCAGCTGGCTTTCGATCTCCATGCGGCCCTTGTGGGCCGTCATGAGGTGCTTGACGATGGAAAGCCCCAGCCCCGTGCCGCCCAGCTCGCGGGAGCGGGTCTTGTCGACGCGGTAGAAACGCTCGCCGAGCCGGGGGATTTCATCCCGGGGGATACCGATGCCGGTATCCGCGATCTTCACAACCACTTCGTTTCCAGACGCCGGGGCGGCTGACAGGCTTACGGTGCCTCCTTCGGGGGTAAACTTGACGGCATTGTCGAGGACATTGATGAGGACCTGGCTCAGGCGGTCCCGGTCCGCCCGGATCGGAGGGAGATCGTCGGGGATCGCCGAGGCAATCCTGATTTTCTTCTCGCCGGCCTTCTGTTGGATCACGTGCAGGACACTCTGGGCGATCCCGGAGAGGGCGACGCTCTCGAAGGAGAAATGAAGCTCCCCCAGCTCGGTGTTCGAAATCGTGAGCAGGTCCTCCACGAGGCGGTTGAGCCGCTCGGCGTGCCGCGCAATCGTGGAAAGGAATTTCTTTGCCGTCTCACGGTCCTCGATGGCCCCCTCCTGCAGGGTCTCGACAAATCCCATAATGGCCGTCAGCGGAGTCTTGATCTCGTGGGTCACGTTGGCCACAAAATCGACACGCATGCGCTCCAGTTTCTTCAGGCGCGTCAAATCGTGGAAGACGAGCATCGTCTTTCCCTCCGCCGCATCGACACCCCGCACGGGGGTGATGCTCACATCGAGCATGACGGGATCCTCCTCGCCCAGCTCCATTTCCTGCGGGACGGGCATGCCGCCGCTGCGGTACTGGTCGAGGGCCCTCTGCAGGCCGAGGTTACGGAAGGCTTCCAGGGGGGTCTTCCCGACGAGGTCGCGGTAGCGCTCCCCGATCATGTTCCACATGCCCCGGTTCACCGTTTCGATCCGCCCCTGGTGATCGAGGATCAGGACCCCGTCGAGGGCGCTGGAGAAGGCAGCCTCGACCTTGGCCTTTTCCTCCTGCAGGGCCGCGATCCTCTTCTGGAGCTCGTCGACCATGTAATTGATGTTTTCGGCAAGCTGGCCGATCTCGTCGGAGGAGCGGATCATGAGCGTGCCCGGCGTCTCCCCCCTGCGCAGCCGCTCCGTGAAATACTCCATGTCCCGAATCGGCGTGGTGAGCTTCCGGGAAAAGAGAAATGCAACGACCACCGACGAAACGAGGATGATCAGGAAGGATTGCAGCAGGATCGCCGTAAATTCCTCGATCGTCTTTCTCACATCGCTGAGCGGACGGGCCAGGCGGATGTAGCCGACGATGTCAGGGCCCTTCCGGATCGGCAGGGCAACGTAGATCATCTCCTCCTTCAACGTACGGCTGTAACGGGTTGCCGATCCGCTGCCGCGGATGCGTGCCTCCTGGATCTCCGGGCGCTCCAGGTGGCTCCCCAGGACGGCCGCTTCCGGATCCGTCTCGGCAATGACATTCCCCTGCCCGTCGAGGATGGTCACTCGCGCCCTGGCAATGTCCGCGATCTCGCCGACGTGGGCCTGAATTTCCTTCATCGGGTACAGATCGACGATCCGGGCGTGGGCCATCAGTTCGCTGCCGATCTGCTGCTCCAGCTTAGCCCGGATCTGGCTTCCCGCCAGGAACCCGACGATCCCGACGGCAAGCACCGCGATGGCCAGGTAGGTTGCGAAGATCTTGAGAAACAGCCGGCCTTTCATCAGCTTTCTTCCCTCTTGGCTTGACAGATGTCGTCGGGGTCACCCGGCCACTGGTGCCGCACGTTGATCCCCGTCACCATGTAGACCACCATGTCGGCCATGCCCTTGGCGTGGTCGGCGATGCGTTCGAGGTTCTTGGAAACCTGCATGATGAGCAGGGCCCTGTGGATCGTCCGGGCATCCTCGAGCATGAAGGTGAGCAGCTCCCGGAAGATCTGCTCGTTGAGCGTGTCGATCTCCGCGTCCATCCGGCGGATCCGGTTGGCCAGTTCGCACTCCTCCCGGACGAAGGCGTCGAGGCTCCCCCGGATCATCTCCCGGGCGATCTCGGCCATCCGCGGCAAATCGATGTAGGGCTTGAGCTGCGGCACCTCATTGAGCTGGAGCACTTTTTCGGCGATGTTCACGGCCATGTCGCCGATCCGCTCCAGGTGTCCGTTAATTTTGATGGCCGTCGTGATGAACCGCAAATCCCGGGCGATGGGCTGCCGCAGGGCCATGAGCCGTATGCACTGCTCCTCGATCACCGTATCGAGCTTGTCGATCTCGGCATCCCCTTCGATGACCTGCCGGGCCAGCTCCGAGTTGCGATCCAGGAGCGAGGCGGTCACATTCGCGATGGCCTTTTCCGCCAGGGCCCCCAGGTAAAGGAGGTTCTGCTTGATCTCCTGGAGCTCCCTCTCGTAGTGGGTGATGGTCCTGCGCGTATCTTCCATGTCTGTCCCCCTGATTGTCGATTACCCGAATCGTCCCGTGATGTAGTCTTCCGTCTGCTTGATGTCGGGCCGGGTGAAGATTTTTTCGGTGGCGCTGTACTCGATGAGCCTGCCGATGTAGAAAAAGCCCGTCCTGTCGGAGATGCGCGCCGCCTGCTGCATGTTGTGGGTCACGATGATGATCGTGTACTGCCTCTTCAGGTCCTGGATCAGTTCCTCGATCTTGGCCGTCGAGATGGGGTCCAGGGCCGACGTGGGCTCGTCCATGAGGAGCACGTCGGGTTTCATGGCCAGCGCCCGGGCGATGCAGAGCCGCTGCTGCTGCCCGCCCGAGAGCATCATGGCCGACTGGCCCAGGATGTCCTTCACCTCGTCCCACAGGACGGCCTGCTTGAGGCTGTGCTCCGCCAGCGCCTCGAGTTCGACCCGGTCGCTGAGGCCGGCCAACCTGGGACCGTAGGTGATGTTGTTGAAGATCGATTTCGGGAACGGGTTCGGCTTCTGGAAGACCATCCCGATGCGCCTGCGGATCTCGACGGGGTCCACCTCGGGATCGTAGATGTTCTTCCCCTCGAAGAGGACCTCCCCTTCCACCCGGGTTCCGTCGATGAGGTCGTTCATCCGGTTGAGCAGCCTCAGCAGAGTCGACTTGCCGCATCCCGACGGTCCGATGAGGGCCGTGACCCGGTTTTTCTCGAAGTCCATCGAGATGTCGGTGAGGGCCCGGAACTTCCCGTAGTAGAAATTGACATCCCTTGTTTTTATTACATGATTGTCTTCCACCGTTACCACCTTTTTCTCTTGCGGATGGTGCTGCGAATGATAATGGCGATCAGGTCAACCGCCAGGACAAGCCCCACGAGGACGAGAACGGTGCCGAACTGGATGGGCCGCGTCGCCTCGATGTGGGTCCCCGCCGTGGCGAGCACGTAGATGTGAAACGGCAGGGCCATCACTTCGTCGAAGATCGACGAGGGCAACTTTGCCGTGAAAAAAGCCGCCGCCGTGAACATGATGGGCGCCGTCTCGCCGGCGGCGCGACCGATGCCCAGGATCGATCCCGTGAGGATACCCGGCAGGGCGCTGGGCAGCACGATCCGGTAGATCGTCTGCCACTTGGACACGCCCAGCGCGAGGGATGCTTCACGAAAGGTTTGCGGCACCCCCTTGAGCGCCTCTTCGGAGGCCCCGATGATGGTCGGGAGGATCAGGATCCCCAGGGTGAGCGCCCCCGAGAGGATGCAGGAGCCGAACTGAAGAAACACGACGAAAAGCCCCAGGCCGAAGAGCCCGAAGACGATGGAGGGCACCCCGGCAAGACAGTTCACCCCGATCCGGATGACCCGGACGAGGGGGCCCTGCTTCGCATATTCCGTGAGGTAGATCGCCGACATGATCCCAAGGGGAAGGGCGATGAGAATCGCGCCCAGCGTCAGGTAGACGGTTCCCAGGATAGCGGGCATGATACCGCCCTTCGTCATGGAGTCCGTGGGTGCGAGCGTCAGGAAATCCCAGCTGATGACGCCGAGACCATTGAAAAAGATATAGAAGAGAAGCCCGCCCAGGGCGGCCGTGATGACGAAAGCAGAGAGCCGAACGAGCCCGAAGAAGACCCCTTCCTTGAGATAGCGCCAACGCATGGAGGATTGAAGAGTCATTTAAAAACCGTTCTATTGGTTCATTTGGTTCCGTTGGTTCAATTGGTTCAGACAATCGGCGTCTTTGAGCCTGCCTGTGCGTCCTCTGTTTTTTTTCCGTCCCTGAACGAATAGAACCAATGGAACGAATCGAACTTTTTCTAGAGGGTGCCCGATCCCGTTTCCCTGAACTTGTGGGACACGTAGTCGGCAATGAGGTTGAAGGCCAGGGTCAGCAAAAAGAGTACGATGCCCGTGGCGAAAAGCGCATGGTAGTGATCGCTCCGGAAGGGCGCCTCGCCCATCTCGGCGGCGATCGAGGCCGGCATGGGCCGGACGGAATCGAAGAGGCTCTCGGGGATTGCCGCCGCGCCCCCGGCCACCATGAGGACGACCATCGTCTCTCCGATGGCCCGAGCCATTCCGAGGATGACGGCCGTGGAGATGCCCGAGAGCGCCGAGGGGATGATGACCTTGAGGATCGTTTCCGACTTCGTCGCGCCCAGCGCGTAGGAGGCCTCCTTGAACTCCCGCGGCACGGTGTAGAGGGCATCCTCGGCGATGCTCGAGATCGTCGGGATCGCCATCAGAGCCAGCATCAGCGAGGCATTCACGATGTTGAGGCCCGTGGGCAGGTCGAAGGTGTCCTGAAGCCAGGGCGCCAGGACCACCATGCCGAAAAATCCCAGAACGACGGAGGGGATCCCGGCCAGAAGCTCGATCAACGGCTTCAGGATCTCCTTCACCGGCCTGGGCGCGACCTCGGAGATGTAGACGGCCGACAGCACCCCCAGGGGCACGGCGATGAGTGTGGAGAAGAAGGTCACGATGAAGGACCCCACGATCAGCGGCCAGATGCCGAATGCCGGGGGGTCGAAGGTGGGGTACCACTCGCCTCCCAGGAGGAAGTCCCGGACGGAGACGATGCGGAAAATCGGAAGACCTTCGCGGAACAGGAAGGCGACGATCAGGCCCAGGATCAGGATCGAAACGCAGGCGAAGAGAAAGAAGATGCGCTTGATGATGATCTCTTTCAGTTTACGGGTCATGTGCGGGCCCCGGATGCGAATGAAAGACAGGAGGAAAAAAGAGTCTCTTGCTGCATCTCACCCCTGTGATGGTTCATACGGATATCCCAAAACAAAAGCGGGATCATCGGTGAATTCGAGAGCCGATTTTTCTCGAAAAGACAAATGCAAGAATGAGTGAAGGAACAGCGATAATATACATGGTCAAATAGATCGCCTGGTAGAGATGATCGAGCGACTCCCTGACTTTCCCCAGCGGGTGAGCCAACCGGAGGTACCCTTTCATCTCACTATTTTCCTTCACGGGAAGGGCGATATAGAGCATGCTCTCCTGGAGGGTCGTGCTGAACCGCGTTGCCTTGCCCTGCCCCTCTGTTCTGGCCTGCTCGATTTCCGGACGGTTCAGGTGATTCTCCATTTTCTTTGCATCGGCCTCGGAATCCGCCAAAACCGTGCCTGATGGATCAATGAGCGTCACCCGCATATCCAGCTGTCTGGCAATCTCCGTAACCTTGTTTTCTATTTCTTTTCCGGGCATCAGGGCAATGGTTTTTGCGATACCGACCATTTGATCCTCGATGCTTTTCGTGACGATGTCCCGGATTCTCGGCGTGAGAAAGAAATCCATGACCGCAATGGTCAACAGGACCAGGATCAAGTACGAAACGAACACTTTCAAAAAACGCAGGTCTTTCATCCTGTGTCTCCCTTTATGTCGGCCGAGGGATTCTTCGCGTCATGGACCGCCACGGCTAGCCTCGAGTTTGCCTATCGGATCGGGACGAATCCTTCCTTCTTGACGATCTTCTGGCCCTCGGGGCCGGTCACGAACTTGACGTACTCGGCAACAACGCCTTTCGGCTGGCCGTTGGTGTAATAATAAAGAGGCCGGGCGATGGGATAGGTTCCCTTGAGGGCGTTTGTGTCGTTGGCGACGACGCCGTTCACCGTGAGGGCCTTGACGCTCTTGTTCAGATAGCCGATCCCGATGTAGCCGATGGCATAGCGGTTCTTCGAGACGGCCTGGACGACGGCGCCGCTCGAGGCCTGGAGCTGGGCCCTCGGCGTCACCTTCTCCTTGTGGAGGATCTTCTCCTGCCAGCTCTCGTAGGTGCCGGAGCTGGTGTCACGGGATATCACGACGATCTGCATGTCCTTGCCGCCCACTTCCTTCCAGTTGCGGATCTTGCCCTGGTAGATGAGGGAGAGCTGCTCGATCGTGAGGTTTGCAACAGGGTTTGTCGGGTGCACGACGGGGGTCAGGGCATCGATGGCGACCTTGTGCTCCACGGGGGTGACCCCCTTGGACTTTGCCAGCTCGATCTCTTCCTTTTTCATCTCGCGCGAGGACATGGCGACCTGCGTCGTCTTGTCGATGAGTGCCTTGATGCCGTTGCCGGAACCGCCGCCGGAGATGGAGATGTTCACTTTGGGGTTCTTCTTCATGAACGATTCCGCCGTTGCCTGTCCGATGGGCAGCACCGTCGTCGAGCCGTTGACGACAAGGTTCTCCGCCGCAAAAGCCGACGCACCTCCAAGCAGGCTCAGGGCCACGAGGACTATCATGATAATTTTCAACATCCGGTTCATCCTTATTTCCTCCTGGGAATTCGTTTTGACCGTTTGCCGCTAGTGTAGACGGGAATTGTTACAGTTCGATGACAGGTTGGTTAAGAATTCATAACAATTAATTATCTGCCTGATCTATGCGGATTGCAAGATCGACGAGAGAGGGATGGGAGGGCAAGGAGAGAAGAAGTGACCGGTGACCGGTGACCGGTAAAGGAAAAGGAGGAGGGGCGGCCTATGAGGCGCCGCGCGAGACCGGCTTCGGGCCCGTCGAGTCCATCCAGGCCTGCAGGCGCTTCGCCATGGCGGGGTTCATTTTTTTCAAGGCCGCCAGTTCCCGCAGGGCTTCGCTGCTCCTTCCCGTCACCCAATAAGCCCTGGCAAGGTTATCGTGAGACTCAACGGAGTCGGGCTTCAGCGCAACGGCCTTCTCGAGCTGCCCGATTGCTTCCTGGATGTTCCCCTGCCGCCCCAGGGTTACCCCCAGGTTCGTCCGGGCGCCGGCGTGTTCGGGATTGGCCTGCACCGCCCCGGCCAGATGCCTGCGGGCGTCCTCGAGCTTCCCTTCCCGGAGGTAGAGGTTCCCCAGGCTGAAGTGGGCCTCCGCAAGATTGGGGGCGTACCGCAGTGCCGTGAGATACTCCTTCCGGGCCTCCTCGATCATCCCTTTCTTGACGAGGAGGATTCCCAGGTTCACCCGCGCATCGACGAGCGCGGGATTCATTTCCAAGGCGCGGTAGAAGTGAAAGGCGGCCTCTTCCGTCTTGCCTTCGTTGGCAAGAAGGTGGCCCAGTCTCACATGGACCTCGGGGAATTCCTCGATTTGCAGCGACTCCAGATACCGCGTGATGGCATCGCTTGGCTTGTCCTGCTTTTTCAGGATGTCGGCCAACATGGCGTGGCCGGCGCCGAACTGGGGCCAGTTCATGATAACGTGCTGGAAAAAGGCGATGGCAATGTCCGGCCGCCCCTCCCGGTCCATGGCCAGGGCCAGGTTGACATAGGCTTTCAGGAAGAAGGGCTTGAGGCGAATGGCTTCGTGGTACTGGACGATGGCCTCCTTCATGCGCCGCTCGTCCTGGTAGGCGGAGCCGAGGTTGTTGTGGGCCAGGGCATTTTCGGGACTCGCCTTGACCACATACTCGAAAAGCCGGATGCTGTCCCTCCAGTGCCCCGCCTGGACCCAGCTCAGGATCATCAGCGTACCCATGACGGCACCCGCCGTGACGGCCAGGGCGGCCTTTCCCCAGGGCTTCCCCTCCACAAGGTCGTTCATCCCCCAGGCCACCATGATGAAAATCCCGATGAGCGGGATGTAGGTGTACCGGTCTGCCATGGAATGCCAGCCGACCTGGAGAATCCCGATGACGGGCAGCAGCGTGATGAGATACCAGGCGAGCCCCACGATCAGGTAGGGGTACTTCCTGGCCTTCCAGCAAGCAAATGCCGCTGCCGCCGCAAACGCTATCAAGGATGCGCCGGCCTTCCAGAGGGACACTTCCTCGCCGAGGTGCTGATAAAAGGGAACGAGCCCCGTGGGCCAGACGGTCTGCACGAGGTACGTGCCGTAGGAGACCATCCCGTTCACGATCCGGATCCACATCGGGTAACCGCCGGAGAAGGGCATCGCCACGCCGCCGTGGATCTGCGCAAAAATGGCCACGACGCCAAAGAGAAACCCGATCGTGAGAAAGGGAACCTTTTCCTCGAGAAGAGGCAGAAGGGTCCGCGGGCTCCTGAGGTCCTGCAAGGTGAACCGTCTCAGCGGCCAGAAATCCAGAAGCACCAGGATCACGGGGACGGTGACGAGCATCGGCTTCGACATCAGGCCCAACACGAAAAAGAGCACGACGACACCATAGTGCGTCCACCGGCCCGTCCGGCAGTACTTCACGTAGGCCAGCACGGTGAGCATGAAGAAAAAGGTGCTCAGGACATCCTTCCGCTCCGCCACCCAGGCCACGGATTCCACGTGCAGCGGGTGGAGGGCAAAAAGAGCCGCCACGGCAGCGCTCGGTAAGTTGGCCCCTGTCATCGCAGTCAGCGCCAGAAAGAGAAGCACCGTGTTGGCCAGGTGCAGCAGCAGGCTCGTGAGGTGATGCCCTCCGGCCCAGAGGCCATAGAGCTCCACGTCGAGCATGTGGGAAAGCCACGTGAGCGGATGCCAGAAATCGGCGTGGAAGGTCGTGAAGGCCCAGAGGACGCCCCTCGGGGTTAACCCCTGGAGAACGTCAGGGTTGTCCAGCACGTAGGGGTAGTCGTCGAGATTGACGAACCTGAAGCCGATCACCTGCCCGTAGACGGCCGCCGTGGCCGCAACAAGCAGCAGGGCAATCAGCAGTTTCTTTCGGTCAACCATCCAGGACATTTCTTTTTTACCTTATCAACCAGTCAACCAGTCAACCATTCAACTAGTCAACTGTTTTCCTTGTTTCCATCCAGCGTGCGATCTCGCCGGCCAGATTGCCATCCATGCCACGGATGAAATCGTTGTGCCCCAGGGCCCGGTCCCGCAGGCCCATAAGCCAGTAGGTCTGGACAACCTTCGTCCGGAGCAGGAGAGAATCCGGCGCGAGCCTCACGGCCTCCTCGAGGCGTGCGGCGGCTTCCTTCGTCCGACCCGTTCTGGCGAGGGCCGCGGCCAGGTTGAGCCTCGTCAGGGAGCAGCCGGGGTTGAGCCCCTCCGCTGTCTCCAGCTGTCGGATCGCCTCGTCGTACTCCTGCCGGCGGACGAGCAGTGCGCCCAGGTTGGTGTATGCCCGGGCGAAGCGGGGATTCATCCCGATGGCCTTCTCGAACCAGGCCTTCGCCTCGTCATCGCGGCGCAAACCTGCCAACGCATTCCCCACGTTGAAGACGATCTCTTCGTCCGTCGGCCGCAGCTCATCGGCCC
>Ga0316616_100000986_pt1 | contig 10737 bp, 6 predicted proteins | sample OWC_Aug_M1_C1_D1_FD_207660 | JGI IMG/M metagenome (GOLD analysis project Ga0316616, IMG submission 207660) | Wetland soil microbial communities from Old Woman Creek delta, Ohio, United States - OWC_Aug_M1_C1_D1_B | ecosystem: Environmental > Terrestrial > Soil > Wetlands | place: USA: Ohio...
GGGTATGTGTCACGGGACTCGTCTCCGTCATGCCAAAGACCTGCACAAAATCGCATTTGAGATCCTCGATCGCCTTCGTGATCACCGCCATTGGCATCGGAGCCGCCGCATATAAAACCAGACGAAGACTACTTAAATTATATTTTTTAAAATTCGGGGTTTCGATCAGAAACTTTACAATAGCCGGAGCACATCCCGTAAATGTGACCTTTTCCCGTTCGATGAGAGCAAGGGCCGTCTCCGGGTTGAACTCCGGAAGAAAAACGTTTGTGCCACCGACCATCACGCAATTCATGGGAAGAAAAATAGCGATATGGAAAAGCGGCAGAATATTTAAGTATACAAGATCTCTTCCCGCCTGAAATTCAATCACGGTATTCACGGCATTCGATATCATATTTTTGTGGGTAAGCATGACCCCCTTGGGCGTTCCCGTCGTGCCGCTCGTGTACATCATTATGACAGTGTCATTCTCATCAATATTAACGCTGATTTTGGGTTCATCGGTTCCATTTGTTTCGACTAGCTTCTCGTAATCGACTGCACCTTCCAAGGCCCCGCCGATTGCCACATACCGGAGATCAGCTTTCACGTCCTTGCGCATCGCCGCAAACATATGTTCATATTTCTTTGAATAGAACACGACCTTCGAATCGCTGTGGTTTATGAGCGCTGCCAACTCTTTTGCCGAAAGCCGCCAATTCAAACATACGGCGACAGCGCCAATCTTGGCGGCAGCATATACCACCTCCAGGTACTGACTTGCATTCTGACAAATAATGGCCACATGATCATGCGGTCTGATGCCGAATTTGATCAGTGCGTTCGCAATGGCATTGGTACGGCGGTTAAACTCTGTGTATGTCAACCTGGTGTTTTCACTTACCGCGGCTGTCTTATCCGGATACCATTTCGACGTTCGTACTAATGATTCTCCTAATAACATGTTGAAGCTCCTTTCTTTTTCAGAACATCATTTTGCATATTTCCAAGAGGAATCCTTCTCACCTAGTTTAGCAAAAAGGTCAAAGGCTGAATTTATAGCCAATTCAATGCCAACACCTGTCCCACCAGCCTCAGCTCCACACAGATAAAGGCCGGGGACGGTCGTTTCGACACCAAGGCGATATTTTCCGACTTGATCGGTGCTCTGTCCCAATCCGATGATGGCACCGTTTTCAGAGACAGCTCTATTCAGACCTTCCGGTGTCGTCACATGACGCCACATAATGGCATCTTTAAGACCAGGCAGGATTTTCTCTGCCGTCTTTACGATTATCTCTTCGAGCCTTTCCATATCAGGTGTCTCGTATGGAATGATTGATCCGGCCGTTACAAGCTGCCGCCCCTCTGGAGCACATTCAGGAGAAAAATTCGACGGTACTGGCATGAAAAGAGGCATTTCCTCAGGGAATTTGCCAGCCAAGAGATCCTTCTCGTAACGTTCTGGATCGAGACCCGCTACTATATGAGTAATCAGTTTCAAATCAGTTACGGGGTGCTTAAGGGCCAGCCGGACAATAAGCATACTGTATGAGTATGTCATTTTTTGAACCCTTGAATACTCCGTCGCGGGAAGGACCTCTTTTGGTAGCATATCGAGAAGGGTCCGGCGGCCATCGGCATTGGATACGACAATAGGAGCGCGATACTCCGCGTTCTCGGTACGGACACCTACTGCTCGACCCTTTTCGACGATTATTTCCTTAACCTTGCTACTCGTCTGGATTACACTGCCCTTTGCCGCAATTCCATCAGCGAGGACCTTCGAAATGGACCCGCACCCCCCGACTGGGTAGCCGCTGGCACGTGAACGCGCTTCCTCACGGAAGCAGCGGATGAACTCACCGGCACTCGCCCGATGATATGGAACACAGACATAGATCATAACTATATTATTGAAACATGCTATCGACAACGGGTCACGGATACCCTTACGATTCAGATAAGTGCGCAAATCCACTTCATCCAGAGCATGAGAATCGGAATCATTCATCGTGACGATCTCTCTAGCTACAGACTGAATTGTTGATAATTCATCGGAAGAAATGCGCCCTTCGAGACCTTTAGGAAATGGGAAAATATTACCTTGGTAACTTGTCATGGGACGAACATGCTTCCAATTGATACTTCCTTCTTTACCTATGGCACGTAAAACAGAACCCAAAGGCCCTTTCTCACTCTGCGATATAACATGCGCCCCTATGTCGAGGGTAAACCCATCACGCTGAAAGGAGTAAAGTCTTCCGCCCACGGCGGAGTTCTTTTCGAGTATCAAAACCTTCTTGCCCAGGCTGGAACTCGCTACAGCGCCAAAAGCCAAGCCCCCAATGCCGCTTCCGATCACAATAACGTCATATTTCATTTTTCTACCTTTCCTGTTTTAACCGATTAAAGTCGGCTAAACTACAGATCCTCTAATTTCCACGACATACCACAGGCCATACGGCAATTCTTTTTACCAAAGCCCTCGATGGTCCTCGACTGTTCTTCAAACTGATTAATGTGATCATCCCCCCTCTCATTCGACTTTTTCCTGCATTTGACAGCCAACGCTGTTTCCAGCCCATAAGACTTCGTATTTTATCTTCATGTGAAGTTTCATTGATGAAACACAGCCGGTGATAAAAAGAGACGTAAAAACGGTCTATGAAATGGTCCTAATCATCTGTAACTCGTAAATCCCCAATAAGACTATTCCGGTCCGAAGCAAGGAGAAGCAGGGTTGCAGGTTTCAGGGAACTCGGAGAGCTTATGAGCCTTCAGATCGCAATTCCACCTATAACGGATCAAGCATTACGACATACATTTTCCTCTTGCATCCTCAATGGCCTCTTTTGCTTCGGCCACAATCTTATCGATCAGTTCCTTACAGGTGGGTTCATCGTTCATATTGCCTATAATCTGCCCAACGGGGAAAAACCCTTCATCTAGATTGCCTGTGTCCGCGGCTACTTTAATCCCAACGACGTTCAAAGCCTGTCGGGCCAGATCGGCCACGCCTCTGTCTTTCTGTTTCAGGCCACTGACCAATAATTTGTAAATGGGAACATCGAGCTCTTTTTTCACTTTCATCGCACTCGATATGGCTTCCACAAAGTTAAGCTTCCCTTCGGCCATCTCCATCGTCGCTTTCGTCTTAAACCATCTGCCCGGCATACCATCGATCTTTTCCGAACAGAGTGTATCGTTTTCTGTAGCCCCTATAATCGCCTTTTTCACGGCATCATGGACCTGGCACTCCTTGGTCAGCACGAACCTTGTACCCATTGATATGCCGTCGGCACCCAGGATCAGAGCAGCTGCCAGCCCTTTTCCATCGCAAAAGCCACCCGCCGCGATGATGGGGATTTTGACCCGCTTGGAAAGGATCTGAATCAGCACCAATGTCGTGATATCCGCCCCGTGCGCAGCCGCCTCATAACCCGGAACGCAAATGGCATCAGCTCCGTCCCCTGCGGCTTTGAGGGCATGCCGCTCCGTGGCTACTGTTGCTATGACTTTTCCACCGTACCCGTGAGCTGCCTTGATCATCCAGTCTGCTTTTCCCAGGGCATAATTCAGGATCGGAACTTTTTCCTCCAGCGCCACTTCCGCATTTTCCCGCGCATTAGGAAGCAAGAGAGTGAAATTCATGGCAATGGGTTTATCGGTCAGCGACCTGATTTCTTTGATGACCGCTTTCATCTCCTGGGGTGTGTTCGCAGCACTATTGAAAGTGCCCAGTCCACCGGCTTCTGACACAGCGGCCACTAACTTCGGCAAACTGACATACGCCATGCCGGCCAACATGATTGGATATTTCACTCCAAACATCTCAGTCATTCTTGTTCGCATAATCATCCTCCTTTCTTCACTTAAATGAAGTTTTACAGCTTCAACATCACGCTAATTATCTTGTATGCAAGATAATGAAACAAAATTTTTTAATTATTTCAGGTCTTTCAGGAAACGCTCAAGAAGAATTCTTTCCTCTAATTTGAGTGGACGCAGGGCCTCTTGATGGCTCGCCTCAATCTCTGACCACATCTCGTCCTTGACCTTGCGAGCGTTCTCCGACAAATAGATTTCAAGTAATCTCCCATCACTAGGAGAAATTTTCTTAATAATCCAATTATCCTTTTCCATTCGATCCAAAATACCTGAAACGGTTCCACTATCAAGCACTAAGCGTATGCCAATTTCTCCCGCAGAAAGCCCTTCCTCTTCGTAAAGGACCGCCAAAACCGCACTTTGGGCCGGTGTCAGCCCGATACGCTGTAACCTGGCTTTGAAAATCCCGTTTATCTTCTGATTGACTTTAGCAACCAGGAAATGTAAGCAGTCTCTGTAATCCATATTTCCATCGTTTATCTTGTGTGCAAGATATTTTATTCTATTCAGTTTAGTCAAGCTTTTTAATAGTGCGGTCCAGAATTTCACATAACGATTTTTCCGAGGCATTCACATTCGGCCATACTTGGGGCAGACGGTCAACTATTCCGGGGTTTGATCCGGAACATAAACATATTATTAAGGAAAAGGATAAACATCATGAATGAGGTTTTTGTTGTCAGTGCGGTAAGGACGCCGGTCGGCAGGCAAAACGGATATCTTCGCAACTGGACGGCCCCGGAGCTTCTGGGAGCCGTGCTGGACGAAGTCGTCCGTAGAATTGATCTCAATCCCTCTTTTGTGGACGACGTTATTAGCGGCACGGTCTATCAGGTTGGCGAGCAGGGCTTCACCCTGGCCCGGATGGGAATTCTGGCTTCATCATTCCCCATTTCGGTCCCGGGCGTCTCGGTGAACCGCCAGTGCGGGAGCAGTCTCACGGCCATCCAGCTTGCCCATGCCCTGATCGCGTCGGGAACCATGGAGGTGGTGATTGCGAGCGGCTGCGAGTTCATGTCCAAATACACCATGTTCACAGACCTGAACGGCACCCTATATACAGGAAAGCCGATGGGGAACCCCTTCGGGAAATACTACACGGGCAAATACGGCGCGCCGGACCAGATCGCGGCTGCCCAGATGATCGCGGACAAGTGGGGCATCACACGCGAGGCATGCCATGACTTTGCCATCGCGAGCCACCGCAAGGCGCACGAGGCGACTGTGAAGGGGTATTTCAAGAATGAAATAATGCCCATGAAGGGTGTGGACAAGGACGGGAATGAGGTCCTTCGAGATACCGACGAACCGATCCGGCCGGAAACGAGTCATGAGACGTTAGCCACTCTCAAGGTTCTACCGAATACGAAGTGGATCACCGTCGGCATTTCGAGCACGATCACCGATGGGGCCTCCGCCGTCGTACTCATGAGTGAGGCAAAGATGAAAGAATTGAAACTGGAGCCCCTTGTCCGTGTTGTTGCCAACGCCGTCGTGGGATCGGATCCGCAGCTCATGCTCACGGGGCCGATCTATGTCACCCCAAAGGTACTGAAAAGGGCAGGACTTCAGATGAAGGATATCGATCTCTTTGAGATCAACGAGGCCTTCGCGCCGATTCCTCTGGCCTGGGCCAAGGATCTCCAGGCGGACATGGGAAAGCTCAATGTGAACGGCGGGGCGCTTGCCCTCGGGCATCCGGTGGGCAACTCCGGCTGTCGCCTGACGGTGACGGCGATCAACGAGTTGAGACGCCGAAAGGCGAAATACGCCCTCGTTTCGCTCTGTACGGGCGGGGGAATGGCGCCCGCGACGATTTTTGAAAGGACTTAGAACACCGATGTGTGTTTGAAAAAGGGGCAGCATCAATGGCTGCCCTTTTTTATTTTTATCTCAAAGTAAGTCCCCGCCCTGCAGTATGGGTGAAGGGCAAATCCTTTACGCGCCTCCTCCCAGAACTTTGTAAAGCGTCACCAGATTGGTGAGCCGGGCCAGGCGGATCGCAATGAGGCCCTGCTGAGCGCCGTAGAGCGAGCGCTGGGCATCCAGGACGCGCAGATAGCTGTCGATTCCCCTCGTGTAGCGGGCATCGGAGAGGCGATAGCTCTCGGCAGAGGCGTCCACGAGCGATTGCTGGGCCCGCAACTGATCGCCCAGGGTCCCGCGCTGGACCAGGGCGTCGGCCACTTCCCGGAATCCCGCCTGGATCGCCTTCTCGTATTGGGCCAGGGCGATTTCCTTGTCCACTTTCGTCACGTCGTAGGCCGCCCACGTGCGGGCATCGAAGATCGGCATGACGATCTGCGGCACGAAACTCCAGGTCTCGGAGCCGGACTTGAAGAGCCCGGAGAGCTGGTCGCTCGTGGTACCGATTCCCGTAGTGAGGGCTATACGGGGAAAGAAGGCCGCTCGTGCCGCGCCGATGTTCGCGTGGGCCGCCCTGAGCAGACTTTCAGCCTGCAGGATGTCGGGGCGGCGCTGCAGCACCTCGGAGGGCAGGCCTGGGGTGAAATCCCTGAGCACCGGAACCTCACCCAGTTCGGCGGGCAGCAGCTCCGGCGGAACGGTGGAGCCGACCAGGAGTGTCAGCGCGTTCTCGTCGAGAGCTACCTGGCTCGTGTACCGGGCGATGTCCACCCGCGCAGCGTCCACGCGCGTCTGGGCCTGACGGAGATCGAGATCGGAGGATGCGCCCACCTCGGCGCGCCGCCGGATCATCTCGTAGGTCGCCAGCTGGGCCTCGAGGGTCGATTGGGCGAGCTTCAGGTTCTCGCGGTCGGCGGCAAGGGTCAGATAGGTGTTGGCCACTTCGGCCACAAGCGCGATCTGCGCGCTCGCGCGTGCCTGCTCCGTGGCAAGGTACTGTTCGAGTGCGGCATCCTTCAGGCTTCGAATACGGCCGAAAAGGTCCAGTTCCCAGGCGCTGATGCCTACATTGACGTTGTATAGCTCAACCGTGGCCGGATGACCGCTCTGCGAGAGGATCCCGGGGACCCGCTCCTTGCTGAAGGTGCCGCCGGCATTCACGGATGGGAGCAGTTCGGCCCGCTGGATGCGGTACAGGGCCTGCGTCCGTTCGACATTCAAGGCGGTCAAGCGCAGGTCACGGTTGTTGGTGAGCGCAAGGCCAACGACCTGTCGCAGTTTCTCATCGACGAAGAAGTCCCGCCACGGGACGTCGGCGGCAGCCTCCCCCGGCTTGACCGTCTGGTACCCGGAGGCTACGCCCGGCCAGGCGGCGGAAACGGGTGCCTCCGGGCGACTGTATGTCGGCGCCAGGGTGCATCCGCACACAAGAGCGACGATCCCGGTTAGTAAAAAGATAGAGGTCCTGTTCATATCATCGATCCTCTGAAGGAATTTCCTCTTCTTTCCCGTTTGCTTGTCGATTTCTACGCTTCAGAAGTTTCTCTTTCAGCGCCGTGGAGAATGGACGGGCTCCGCCTGAAGCAACCATTTCTCCATTGCGGCCTTTGCCGAGGAACGTCTCGATCAGCACGAAGAAAAGGGGCGCGAAAATGATCACCAGGACGGTAGCCGTCACCATGCCGCCCAGCACGCCGGTGCCGATGGCATTCTGGGCCCCCGCCCCGGCGCCGGTCGCCAATGCCAGGGGCAGGACGCCGAAGCCGAAGGCGAGCGAGGTCATGATGATCGGGCGGAAGCGCAGTTTCGCCCCCTCCAGCGTGGCGTCGATCAGCACCATTCCCTGCTCCACGCCGGCCTTGGCGAACTGAACGATCAGGATGGCGTTCTTGGTGGTCAGCCCCAGTGTGGTCAAAAGACCGATCTGGAAATAGACGTCATTGGGCAGCCCCCGCACGCTCGAGGCGATGACGCCTCCGATGACCCCCAGCGGCAGCACAAGCAGGATCGAGATCGGGATGGGCCAGCTCTCGTAGAGCGCCGCCAGGCACAGGAAGATCACGAAAATGGAAAAGGCGTACAGCAGCGGTGCCTGGGAACTCGACATCCGCTCCTGGTAGGAGAGCCCCGTCCAGTCGAAGCCGAGCCCCTGCGGAAGCTCCCGGACAAATCCTTCCATGGCCTGCATGGCCTCGCCGGAGCTCCTGCCCGGCGCCGCCTCGCCTAGGATGTTGATTGACGGGAAGCCGTTGAAGCGCTCCAGCTTCGGGGAACCGGACGTCCAGTGACCGGACGCAAAGGAGGAGAAGGGGACCATTCTGCCCGCGGTGTTGCGCACGTGGAGCCGCTCCAGGTCGGTGGGCAGCATGCGGTAGGGCGCGTCGGCCTGGACGTAGACGCGCTTGACCCTGCCGCCCTGGATGAAGTCATTGACATAGGCGCTCCCGAAGGCCGCCGCGATCGTGTTGTGGATTGCGGTGATGGCCGCTCCCAGGGCTCCGGCCTTCTCCCAGTCCACGTCGATCCGGTATTCGGGCACATCTTCCAGACCGTTGGGCCGGACTTTCGTCAGGGCCGGGTCCTTTGCCGCCATGCCGAGGAGCTTGTTGCGGGCCGACATCAGTTCAGCGTGTCCTATCCCGCCGCGGTCCAGCAACTGAAAATCGAACCCCTTGGCCTGTCCCAGCTCGACCACCGCCGGCGGCGCGAAGGCAAACACCATGGCGTTTCGAATTTTGGAAAACTCCCCCATGGCCCTCCCGGCCACTGCGCCTACTTTCAAGTCCGGCCGGTTGCGGAGATCCCAGTCCTTGAGCTTGATGAAGGCCAGTCCCGCGTTCTGTCCCCGGCCGGAGAAGCTGACGCCGGAGACCGTAAAGACGGATTCGACGGCCTCTTTCTCGTGATCGAGGAAATAATTCCTGACGCGGGTCAACACTTCGTCGGCCTGCTCCAGGGTCGAGTTGGCCGGGAGCATGGCCTGCACCAGCATGATCCCCTGGTCCTCGTCTGGGAGATAGGCCGTAGGCATGCGGAGAAACAGGATCCCCATGGCCGCCGCGATCATGACAAAGATGACGAGGTACCGCAGCTTGTTGGAGATGGAACGACGGACCAACTTCATGTACAGCTCCCGGGTTCGAAAGAACTTGTGATCGAACCACATGAAAAACGGTCGCAGGAACCAGACGGCGTTCTCCGCCGGTTCATGCCCGGCCGCCACCGGTTTGAGAAGCGTTGCGCAGAGGACCGGCGTCAGGATCAGGGCCACCAGCACCGAGAGGAGCATGGAGGAGATGACCGTGACCGAGAACTGCCGGTAGATGACGCCGGTGGAGCCGGGGAAAAACGCCATGGGGCCGAAGACCGCCGAGAGCACCAGGCCGATGCCGATCAGGGCGCTCGTGATCTGGTCCATGGACTTGCGCGTGGCCTCCTTGGGCGAGAGTCCCTCCTCGCTCATGATCCGCTCCACGTTCTCCACGACGACGATGGCATCGTCGACCAGCAGGCCGATGGCCAGCACCATGGCGAACATGGTCAGCATGTTGATGGAGAAGCCGAAAAGCCCGAGGACCCCGAAGGTCCCCAGGAGCACCACGGGCACCGCGATGGTCGGGATCAGGGTAGCCCGCATGCTTCCCATGAACAGGTACATGACGAGGAACACGAGCCCGATCGCCTCGAAAAGCGTCTTGACCACCTCGTTGATGGCCACCCGGACGAAGGGCGTCGTGTCGTAGGGGTAGATAACCTTCATGCCGGTGGGGAAGAAGCGGCTCAGTTCATCCAGCTTGGCCCGGACGTTGTCGGCCGTCTCCAGGGCATTGGCGCCGGCGGCCTGCCGGATGGCCAGCGCGGCGGAAGGCTTTCCGTTGAAAGTGCCCTGGATGTCGTACGCCTCGGTCCCCAGTTCCGTCCGCCCCACGTCCTTGACGCGCACGACGGAGCCGTCGGGGTTGGTGCGCAGGGGGATCGCCGCAAACTCCTCGGGCGTTTTGAGCAGGCTCTGGACGATAATGCTCGCGTTCAAGCGCTGGCCCTTCACGGCCGGCGCCCCGCCGAACTGCCCGGCGGACACTTCCACGTTGTAAGCCCGAAGCGACGTGACGACGTCCTGGACCGTCATCCCGTAATTGGTCAGCTTGTCGGGATTGAGCCAGACGCGCATGGCGTACTGGCTTCCGAAAATCTCCACCTCACCGACTCCGGGCACCCGCGAGAGCACTTTCTCGAGATTGGACTGGGCATAGTCCCGCAGGTCGTTGCCGTCCATGCTCCCGTCCTCCGAGATCAGGCCCACGATCATCAGCCAGTTGCGGGTGGATTTGCTGACCTTGACCCCCTGACTCCCGACAACCTCCGGCAGATTCGCCATGGCGAGCTGGAGCTTGTTCTGCACCTGCGCCCAGGCCAGGTCCGGATCGGTCCCCGGAGCAAAGGTCAGCTCGATGCGGGACGACCCGGAGGAATCGCTCGTCGCGGAGAGGTACAGCATCCTGTCGAAGCCGGTCATCTTCTGCTCGATGATCTGCGTCACGCTGTTCTCGACGGTTTCCGCCGAGGCCCCCGGGTAAAAGGCGGTGATGGCGATGGACGGCGGTGCGATGGGGGGATACTGCGAAATGGGCAGGTTGTAGATCGCCAGCCCACCCGCCGCCATGATGATGATGGCAATGACCCAGGCGAATACCGGACGATCCAGGAAGAACCTCGATAACATCACGCGCCTCCGTCAGTTCGACTTTGCGGCCGGAAGGGCGGCAGTCTTGTCCGCCCCGCTCTTTCCGGCATCAAAGGGAACCACTTTCACGGAAGTGCCGGGCCTGACCTTCTGCACCCCCTCGACGATCACCCGGTCGCCGGGCACAAGGCCGGCCGAGACGATCCACTTGTCCCCGATCGGGCGATCCAGAGTGAGCATCCGCTGCTGGACCTTGCCCTCAGCGTCGACGATGAGGGCAACGGGATTGCCTTTCGGGTCCCGGCTGACGCCCT
>Ga0316616_100000989_pt1 | contig 10729 bp, 8 predicted proteins | sample OWC_Aug_M1_C1_D1_FD_207660 | JGI IMG/M metagenome (GOLD analysis project Ga0316616, IMG submission 207660) | Wetland soil microbial communities from Old Woman Creek delta, Ohio, United States - OWC_Aug_M1_C1_D1_B | ecosystem: Environmental > Terrestrial > Soil > Wetlands | place: USA: Ohio...
GCACGCGGGTCATCGTCAGGGCCGAGGGCGTGTACCTCTACGACTCGGAGGGCAACCGTATCCTCGACGGCATGGCGGGACTGTGGTGCGTCAACCTGGGCTACGGCCGGCGCGAGTTGGCCGAGGCTGCGTACCGGCAGATGCTCGAGCTGCCCTACTACAACAGCTTCTTCCAGACGGCCCATCCACCGGCGATCGAGCTCGCCAAGCAGCTGGTGGACCTGACCCCGCCGCAATTCAATCGCGTGTTCTTCACGGGCTCGGGCTCCGAGGGCAATGACACCGTGGTGCGCCTCGTGCGCCGCTACTGGGACCTGCAGGGCCAGCCCGGGCGCAAGGTGATCATCTCGCGCATCAACGCGTACCACGGCAGCACCATGGCGGGCGCGAGCCTCGGCGGCATGGCCTTCATGCACGAGCAGGGCGGCCTGCCGATCCCCGACATCGTGCACATCCCGCAGCCGTACTGGTACGGGGAGGGCGGCAACCTCGCGCCCGACGAGTTCGGCCTCAAGGCGGCGCGGGCGCTCGAGCAGAAGATTCTCGAGCTCGGCGCGCACCGTGTCGCCGCCTTCATCGGCGAACCGATCCAGGGCGCCGGCGGCGTGATCATTCCGCCGGACAGCTACTGGCCGGAAATTCAGCGCATCTGCGACCGGCACGGCATCCTGCTGGTGGCGGATGAGGTCATCTGCGGCTTCGGCCGCACGGGCCACTGGTTCGGCAGCGACCTGTACGGCATCCGGCCCGACCTGATGACGATGGCCAAGGGCCTGTCCTCGGGTTACCTGCCGATCGGCGGCGTGATGGTTGCCGACCGCGTGGCCGAGGTGCTGATCGACAAGGGCGGCGAGTTCGCCCACGGTTACACCTATTCGGGCCACCCTGTCGCCTGCGCCGTCGCGAGCGTCAACCTCGCGCTGATCCAGCAGGAAAACCTGGTCGTCCGCACCCGGGACGAAATGGGGCCATACCTGGCCTCGAAGTGGCGCCAGATCGCCGAGCACCCGCTGGTGGGCGAGGCCCGCTCGGTCGGCCTGATCGGCGCACTGGAGCTGGTGCGGGACAAGCGGTCGCGGCAGTTCTTCGACAAGCGCGGCGAGGTGGGCACCATCTGCCGCGATTTCTGCTTCCAGAACGGCCTGATCATGCGCGCCGTGCGCGACACCATGATCGTCTCCCCGCCGCTCGTGATCACCCGCGAGCAGGTGGACGAACTGGCCGAGAAGGCCTGGCGTTGCCTCGACCTGACGCTGGCGCGGTGCCGGGCCGAGGGGCGGATCTGAGGGCCCGGGGGGCGAGCGATCGGGCAACGCCAATCCGTGATGGGCGGGTGGCCGCGGTGGCCGATGCTGCTCCCCTTGGCTTCGCCCCGCCCTTGCGCTGTAAACTGCGCCCTCCGCAGCGCGGCGTGCCCCGCGCACCGGCTCAACCACGAGGGGAACCCAAGACCATGAGCATCAGCATTCGCGCAGGGCTCGTCGGCCTGCTTGCCGCCGCCACGCTCGTCGCGTGCGGCAAGAAGCCCGAGCAGTCCGCTCCCGCCGATACCGCGCAGGCGCCCGCCGCACCGGCCGCCGAAGAGAAGGTCGTCAACGTCTACAACTGGTCGGACTACATCGACCCGGCCACGCTCGAGCAGTTCACCGCCGAGACCGGCATCAAGGTGAATTACGACGTGTTTGACTCGAACGAAGTGCTCGAGACCAAGCTGCTCGCCGGCAAGACCGGCTACGACGTGGTCGTGCCGTCGGCCTCGTTCATGGAGCGCCAGATCAAGGCTGGCGTGTTCCGCAAGCTGGACCGCTCGCTGCTGCCGAACTACAGCAACCTCGACGCCGAGATCCTCGAGCGCGTCGCACTGCATGACCCGGGCAACGAGCACTCGGTGAACCACATGTGGGGCACCACGGGCATCGGCTACGACGAGAACAAGGTCAAGAAGATCGATCCGAACGCGCCGGTGGACAGCTGGAACCTGGTGTTCGACCCGAAGAACGCCGCCAAGTACAAGGACTGCGGCATCTCCGTGCTCGACGCGCCGAGCGAGATGCTGGCCGCCGTGCTGGCCTGGAAGGGCAAGGACCCGAACAGCCAGAACCCCGAGGACCTCAAGCTGGCCGAGGACGTGCTGATGTCGATTCGGCCATACATCCGCATGATCCACAGCTCCAACTACATCGACGCACTCGCCAACGGCGAGATCTGCGTGGCAGTCGGCTGGAGCGGCGACATCCTGCAGTCGCGCGACCGGGCCGCGGAGGCGGGCCAGGGCATCGTGATCAAGTACAACGTGCCGAAGGAAGGCACGATCGTCTGGTTCGACATGTACGCGATCCCGGCCGACGCGCCGCACCCGAACAACGCGCACGCCTTCATCAACTTCATGATGAAGCCGGACGTCGCGGCCAAGAACTCGAATTTCGTGAACTACGCGACCGGCAACGCCGCGTCGGTACCGCTGGTGGACGAGGCGGTGCGCAACGACCCGGGCGTGTACCCGCCGGCGGAGGTCAAGGCCAAGCTGTTCCCGGACCTCGCCGAGTCCGAGGAGTTCACGCGCCTGCTGAACCGCACCTGGACGCGGTTCACCACCGGCCAGTAAGCCGGCAGTCCGCAGGTTCGCTCGCGGGGCGGTTGGACCATGGTCCAGCCGCCCCGTTTTGCTTCTGCACCTACACTTTGCAGGGGCGCTGCGCTATAACCGTCTGCGCCGTCGTCGGGGGGCGTGGCGGCAGGTCCGGTCTCATTGAAGGGAGTCCTATGCGCAAGATCGTCGGGGCAGCATCCATCGCGCTGCTCGCTGCCGCGCTCGCCACGGGTTGCGGCCGCAAGGCGGGGGACCAGGGGAGTTCAGCGACTGCCCCGGCCGCCGGAGAGGAGAAGGTCCTCAACGTCTACAACTGGTCGGACTACATCGATCCGGCCGTGATCGAGCAGTTCCAGCAGGAAACGGGCATCGAGGTCCGCTACGACGTCTTCGACTCGAACGAAGTCCTCGAGACCAAGCTCCTTACCGGCAACTCCGGCTACGACGTCGTGGTGCCGAGCGCTTACTTCCTCGAGCGCCAGATCCAGGCGGGCGTGTTCCGCAAGCTCGACAAGTCGAAGCTGCCCAACCTGTCGAACCTCGACCCGGAACTGATGCAGCGCGCCGCGGGCCACGACCCCGGCAACGAGCACGGCGTCGTCTACATGTGGGGCACGACCGGCATCGGCTACGACGCGGCCAAGGTCGCCGGGATCATGCCCAACGCACCCGTCGACTCGTGGAGCCTGCTGCTCGATCCGGCGGTGATTTCGAAGTTCAAGGACTGTGGCGTTTCGGTGCTCGACGATCCCACCGACATGGTGGCGACGGTTCTGCTGTGGCTCGGCAAGGACCCCAACAGCCAGTCGGAGGCTGACCTGGCGCTGGCTGAGGAGAAGCTGCTGGCGATCCGTCCGTACATCCGCACCATCCACAGCTCGCAGTACATCGAGGACCTCGCCAACGGCGAGGTCTGCATCGCGGTCGGCTACAGCGGCGACGTGCTGCAGGCACGGGATCGCGCTGCGGAGGCCGGCAAGCCGGTGGATATCCGCTACGCGATCCCGCAGGAAGGCGCGCTCATGTGGTTCGACACGCTCGCCATCCCCGCCGACGCCGCTCACCCGGACAACGCCCACGCGTTCATCAACTTCCTGATGAAGCCGGAGGTGGCGGCCGCCAACTCCGATTTCGTCAACTACGCCAACGCCAATGCGGCGGCGACCTCCCTCGTCAACGAAGACCTGCGCAATGACGCGGGCATCTATCCGACGCCCGAAGTGAAGGCCCGGCTGCAGCCGAACCTCGCCAAGTCCGCGGAGTTCACCCGCCTGCTGAACCGTGCCTGGACGCGGTTCATGACCGGACGGTGACCGTCGGCCGACGCCGCGCCGCCCGCCCGATTCCCGACAGCCCGGAGACTTATGGCCACTTCACCGCGCGATCCGCAGCTCAAGTTCGAGCCCTGGAACGACCCCGACGCCCAGCCCTACGTGCGCATCGAGCGCGTCACGAAGAAGTTCGGTGATTTCGTCGCGGTGGACGACGTTTCGCTCGGCATCTACAAGAAGGAAATCTTCTGCCTGCTCGGGGCCTCGGGCTGCGGCAAGACGACGTTGCTGCGCATCCTGGCCGGCTTCGAGCGCCCCACCTCCGGGCGTATCTTCATCGACGGCGTGGACATGACGGAAATCCCGCCGTACGAACGACCGGTCAACATGATGTTCCAGTCGTACGCGCTGTTTCCGCACATGACGGTGGAGCAGAACGTCGCGTTCGGCCTGAAGCAGGATCGCGTGCCCAGGGCCGAGATGGCCAGGCGCATCGAGGACATGCTCGAGATGGTCAAGCTCGGCCAGTTCGCCAAGCGCAAGCCACACCAGCTGTCCGGCGGCCAGCGCCAGCGCGTCGCGCTTGCGCGCGCGCTGGTGAAGAAGCCCAAGCTGCTGCTGCTCGACGAGCCGCTCGCGGCCCTCGACAAGAAGCTGCGCGAGCACACCCAGTTCGAGCTGATCAACATCCAGGAGACCCTCGGCGTGACCTTCATCGTGGTCACGCACGACCAGGAAGAGGCGATGACGCTCTCGAGTCGCATCGGCCTGATGAACCACGGCGAGATCGTGCAGGTGGGCACGCCTACCGAGATCTACGAGTACCCGAACTCGCGCTTCGTCAGCGAGTTCATCGGCTCGGTGAACATGTTCGAGGGGAGGCTCGCCGAGGACGAGCCTTCGTACGTGCGCATCGAGGCGATCGACCTCGATCAGCCGATCTACGTGGATCACGGCGTGAGCTCCGCGCCGGGCGCGACCGTCTGGGCGGCCATCCGCCCGGAGAAGATGCACATGACGCGCGAGAAGCCCGCGGGCACCGACAACTGGACCCTGGCGACGGTGCGCGACATTGCCTACATGGGCGACCTGTCGATCTACCTGCTGCGCCTGCCGTCCGGCAAGATCGTGCGCGTGACCCAGCCGAACGTGTACCGTCATGCGGACGAGCGCGTCACCTGGGATGAGCAGGTTTACCTGCACTGGGATGCGACGAGCCCGGTGGTGGTTACCAAATGAGCGGCCCCGGGATGGTGCCCCTCGGGCAACGCATCAATTTCTGGATCGAGGACGCGCTCGGCGCCGTGGTGCACTCGCCCGTGGGCTCGCGGCTGCGGCGCTGGGGAGTGACGGGCAAGGCGCTCGTCACCTCGGTGCCCTACCTCTGGCTGCTGCTGTTCTTCCTCGTTCCCTTCGCGATCGTCCTCAAGATCTCGTTCTCCGACGCGCAGATCGCCATGCCGCCGTACCAGCCGCTCATCAGCTGGGTGTCGGAGCAGGTGCTCGAGATCAAGCTCAATTTCGGCAACTTCGCCTTCCTCGTGGAGGACAACCTCTACTGGAAAGCCTATCTGAACTCGATCTTGGTGGCGGGCGTCTCGACGCTGCTGTGCCTGCTGATCGGCTACCCGATGGCGTATGCGATGGCGCGCAGCAGCGCGTCCGTGCGCAACATGCTGCTGCTGCTCGTCATCCTGCCGTTCTGGACCTCGTTCCTGCTGCGCGTGTACGCGTGGATCGGCATCCTCAAGAACAACGGCCTGATCAACAATGCGCTGCTGGCGCTCGGCGTGATCGACCAGCCGATCCAGATGCTGCAGACCGACTTCGCGGTGTACGTGGGCATCGTCTACTCGTACCTGCCGTTCATGATCCTGCCGCTGTACGCCAACCTCGAGAAGATGGACCTGACGCTGCTCGAGGCGGCTGCGGACCTCGGCTGCCGGCCGTGGGAGGCGTTCGTCAAGGTGACGCTGCCGCTGTCGATCCCCGGCATCATCGCGGGTTGCCTGCTGGTATTCATCCCGGCGGTGGGCGAGTTCGTGATCCCGGCGCTGCTCGGCGACCCGGGCATGCTCATGATCGGCAAGGTGCTCTGGACCGAGTTCTTCAATAACCGCGACTGGCCGGTGGCCAGTGCGGTGGCCATCGCCCTGCTGTTGTTCCTGGTGATCCCGATCATGTTCTTCCAGCGCGCGCAGGACGTGGAGTCCGGGGCGGTGCATCGATGAACCAGAACCGTTCTTGGTTCCGCGTGCTGGCCCTGGTGCTCGGCTTTGCCTTCCTGTACGTCCCCATCGTCTCGCTGGTCGTGTTCTCTTTCAACGAGTCGAGGCTGGTGACGGTGTGGGGCGGGTTCTCCACCAAATGGTACGGTGCGCTGCTCAACAACCAGCAGATCATCGGCGCCGCGCTGCTGAGCCTCAAGATTGCCGCCATCGCCGCCAGCATCGCCGTGGTGCTCGGCACGCTCACCGGGATGGCGTTGGCGCGTTTCGGTCCGTTCCGCGGGCGCACGCTGCTCTCCGGCCTGGCGACGGCGCCGCTGGTGATGCCGGAGGTGATCACCGGCCTGTCGCTGCTGCTGCTGTTCGTCACGCTCGAGCAGCTGATCGGCTGGCCGGAAGGGCGCGGCATGGCCACGATCATCATTGCGCACGTCACGTTTGCGATGGCCTTCGTCACGGTAGTCGTGCAATCGCGACTCGCGCAGTTCGACGAGTCGCTCGAGGAGGCCGCGCAGGACCTGGGCGCCCGGCCGGCGAAAGTGTTCTTCCTCGTGACGCTGCCGATCATCTTCCCGGCGCTGCTGTCAGGCTGGCTGCTCGCCTTCACGCTGTCGCTCGACGACCTGGTGATCGCCAGCTTCGTCGCCGGGCCGGGCTCGAGCACGCTGCCGATGGTGGTGTTCTCGAAGGTGCGCCTCGGCGTGAGCCCGGACATCAACGCGCTTGCGACCATCCTGATCACGATCGTGGCGATTGGCGTAGCGATCGCAGGCGTGGTCATGTCGCGGCAGCAGAAGATCCGTGACCGCGACGCGCAGATGGCCCTGGCCGCCAACCAGCAGATGATCGAGAGCCTGAAGAAGGGTTGAACTTGGCCGGTGCACCGATTCTCGCGTTCGACGTCGGCGGCTCGTTCGTCAAGGCGGGACTCGTCGACGTGGAGCAGGGCCGGCTCGCGGGCGACGTGCTGCGCCGCGCGACCCCGGCAGACGCGGCGCCGGAAGCCGTCATGGACCTGCTGGCGGCAACGGCGCGTGAGCTGCCGTCTGGCGGTCCGGTCGGGCTGGCATTCCCGTCGGTCGCGAAGCGCGGCGTCGCATGCACCGCGGCCAACATCGACAAACGGTGGATCGGCCGGAACGCCCAGGCGCTGCTCGAGTCGCGGCTGGGCCGGCCGGTCGCGTTCCTCAACGATGCAGATGCGGCGGGCGTCGCCGAGATGACGCTCGGTGCCGGTCGCGGCCGGAACGGCACCGTGATGGTGCTGACCCTCGGCACCGGCATCGGTACGGCGATCTTCGTCGACGGCCGGCTGGTACCGAACACCGAGCTTGGCCACCTCGAGATACGGGGCGAGGAGGCCGAGCATCGCGCCTCGGCCAGGGTGCGTACGGACCGCAACCTCGGCTGGCCAGAGTGGACCGCCGCGGTCAATGAGGTGCTGGCTGCCTACCATGCCCTGCTGTGGCCGGACGTATTCATCATTGGCGGGGGCGTCACCGAGAACTGGCAGCACTTCGGCCCGCTGCTCACGAGCCGCGCGGAGATCGTGCCGGCGCGTTTCCGCAATGACGCGGGGATGATTGGTGCGGCCATGGCCGCCGCGAGTCGTGCGAACGCTTCTTGAATCCAAGCTGCCGCGGGTTGGCACCACGATCTTCACGGTGATGTCGCGGCTTGCGACGGAGTGCGGCGCGATCAACCTGTCGCAGGGGTTCCCGGACTTCGATCCGCCGCCGCGGCTCCTTGACCTGGTCACCGAGAAGATGCGCGCCGGGGTCAACCAGTACGCGCCGATGGCGGGATGGCCGGCGTTGCTCGACGCAATCGCGATCAAGGTGCTGGAACTGTACGGGCCGCGCGTGGACGCGACGGCAGCGGTGACCGTGACTTCCGGCGCGACGGAAGCGCTGTTCTGTGCCATTCACGCAGTGGTGCGGCCGGGCGACGAGGTCATCCTGCTGGAGCCGGCCTATGACTCGTATGAACCTGCGGTCGACCTCGCCGGCGGTCGCGCGGTTCGCCTGCCTCTGCAACGACCGGGTTTCCGCGTCGACTGGGACCGGGTGCGCGATGCCATCACACCGCGCACGCGGCTCATCATCGTGAATTCGCCGCACAATCCGACGGGTGCCGTGCTGGCGTCGTCCGACCTCGATGCCCTGGAGGACGTGCTGCGGGACAACCAGGTGCTCGTGGTGTCGGACGAGGTGTACGAGCACATCGTGTTCGACGGGCAGCCGCACCGGAGCCTGCTCACGCGGCCGGCGCTCGCCGCGCGCAGTTTCGTGGTGTCGTCCTTCGGCAAGACCTACCACTGCACGGGCTGGAAGATCGGCTATTGCGTGGCGCCGCCGGCCCTCACCGCCGAATTCCGCAAAGTGCACCAGTTCGTGCAGTTCGCCGTGGCCGCGCCTATGCAGGCCGCGCTCGCGCAGTTCATTGCCGAGTGCCCGCAGCATGCGCGTGAACTCGGCACCTTCTACCAGCGCAAGCGCGACCGGTTCCGCGACCGGCTGGCAGCGACACCGCTGCGCCCGGTGCCGACGGCCGGCACGTACTTCCAGCTCGCCGACTACGCGGCCGTGAGCCAGCTGCCCGACGTGGAGTTTACCCGCTGGCTGACTCGCGAGGTCGGCGTCGCGGCCATTCCAATCTCGGTATTTTCGGCCGCTCCCTCGCCGGAGCGGGTGGTGCGCTTCTGCTTCGCGAAGAACGATGCGACGCTCGACGCCGCCGGCGAGCGGCTGTCGCAGCTCGTCGCCGCCGGAGGATGTCGATGAACTCACACCTGCGCGTGACGCTCGTCCAGACCGAGTTGGCCTGGCAGGACCCGGCCGCCAACCGGCAGCGCCTCGCGGCGCACTTGCACGGCCTGATCAGCCACACCGACCTGGTCGCGCTGCCGGAGATGTTCTCGACCGGGTTCAGCATGGACGCCGCGGCGTTGGCGGAGGACATGGCCGGCCCGACGATCGGCTGGATGCGCGAGGAAGCCGCGGCGCTCGGCTGCGTCATCACCGGCAGTCTGATCATCCGCGAGCAGGGGCGTTGCTACAACCGGCTGGTCTGGGCACGGCCGGACGGCACGCTGCAGCACTACGACAAGCGCCACCTGTTCCGCATCGCCGGCGAGCAGGACCACTATGTCGCCGGTGGACGCAGGCTGGTCGTGGAACTGAAGGGATGGCGGGTCTGCCCGATGATCTGCTACGACCTGCGCTTCCCGGTCTGGAGCCGCAACCGCGATGACTACGACCTGCTGTTGTACGTCGCGAACTGGCCGCAGCGCCGCGCGCACGCCTGGTCAACGCTGCTCAAGGCCCGGGCCATCGAGAACCTGAGCTATGTAGTCGGTGTCAACCGCATCGGCCGGGACGGCAACGGCGCGGCCTATGCCGGTGACAGCGTCGCGCTCGATTTCCTGGGCCGGACTCTGTCGAGCGAAGGTGGTGGGGACCGCGTCGAGACCGCGGTGCTCGACCTCGAGTCGCTCCATGCCTACCGCAGGAGCTTTCCGGTGCATCTCGACGCCGATCGCTTCGAACTGCTGAATTGAGGCGCCCCCGATGAAGAAGCGGACGCGCGTGACGCACCTGCCCGAGGTGCCGGTGCCACTGGACAACAGGCCACTGGTCGCACCCATCTACCAGTCGGTGAAGTTCAGCTTCGACGACGTCGCGGAAACACAGCGCTACTGGACCGGGCAGCGCGACGGGTTCTACTACTCCCGCGTGTCCAATCCCACCTTGCGCCAACTCGAGCTCGCGCTCGCGGAGCTGCAGGGTCGCGACGCCTGCCTGCTCACGGGCTCGGGAGTGGCGGCGATCGCGATGTCGCTGATCGGGCTGCTCAAGTCCGGCGACCACGTCGTGTACTGCGCCGAACTCTACCCGCCGACCCGCGCGCTCATACGCCGGGTGCTGGGGCGCTACGGCGTGACCAGCACCATGCTGTCCGTGGATGACACGGCGGCGCTCGAGCAGGCGCTCAAGTCCACGCCTACGCGGCTGGTGGCGTTCGAGTCGCCGACCAATCCGGCACTCAAGGTCGCTGATGTCGCCCGCATCACGACGCTGGCGCGCTCCTGTGGCGCGCTCACACTGCTCGACAACACGCTCGGCGGCCTGCACAACCACGGTGAGTTCGACGTCGACCTGTACGCTCACAGCCTGACGAAATACGCGTCCGGCCATGGCGACGTGATGGGCGGGGCAGTGATCGGCCGGCGCGAGCTCATCGAGTCGCTGCGCGAGGACTTCACCAACCTCGGCCCGACGCTCGACCCGCACGCCGCCTACCTGATCCTGCGCGGGCTCAAGACCTATTTCGTCCGCTGGGATGCACAGTGCAGAAATGCCCTGCGCGTCGCCGAGTTCCTGGCCGCGCGCCCGGAGGTTGCGCGGGTGCGCTATCCCGGGCTGCGTTCGGACCCGGGATACGCTCTTGCGGTGCGGCAAATGGACGCTTTCGGCACGCTCGTCACCTTCGACCTGGCCGGCGGAGTCGAAGCCGGCACGCGCTTCGCCGAGGCGCTGGAGCTCTTCAGCATTGCATCGAGCCTCGGCTCGACCGAGTCGCTGGTGGTGCCTCCCGCGCTGCAGCAGCCACGCGGGCTGACCGACGAGCAGCGGCGCTGG
>Ga0316616_100000992_pt1 | contig 10714 bp, 5 predicted proteins | sample OWC_Aug_M1_C1_D1_FD_207660 | JGI IMG/M metagenome (GOLD analysis project Ga0316616, IMG submission 207660) | Wetland soil microbial communities from Old Woman Creek delta, Ohio, United States - OWC_Aug_M1_C1_D1_B | ecosystem: Environmental > Terrestrial > Soil > Wetlands | place: USA: Ohio...
GTTCCAGGACCTGATCCTGACCCTGCAGCGGTACTGGGCCGAACGCGGCTGCGTGATCATTCAGCCCTACGACATGGAAATGGGGGCGGGCACGTTCCACACGGCCACCTTCCTGCGGGCGCTGGGGCCGGAGCCCTGGAGCGCCGCCTACGTGCAGCCGTCGCGCCGCCCGACCGACGGTCGCTACGGCGACAACCCGTTCCGCCTGCAGCACTACTACCAGTACCAGGTGGTCATCAAGCCGTCGCCGCACGACATCATCGACCTGTACCTCGGGTCGCTGCGCGCGGTGGGCATCGACCCGACCGTGCACGACATCCGGCTCGTCGAGGACAACTGGGAGTCGCCGACGCTCGGCGCCTGGGGCCTCGGCTGGGAAATCTGGCTGAACGGCATGGAAGTCACGCAGTTCACCTACTTCCAGCAGGTGGGCGGCCTGGACTGCCGTCCGGTGATGGGCGAGATCACCTATGGCCTCGAGCGCCTCGCCATGTACCTGCAGGGCGTCGAGAGCGTGTTCGACCTCGTTTGGACCGACGGCCCGCTCGGCCGCGTCACCTACGGCGACGTGTACCACCAGAACGAGGTGGAGCAGTCGAAGTACAACTTCGAGTACGCAGACGTGGACGAACTGTTCCGTCAGTTCGACGCCCACGAGAAGGAGTGCCAGCGCCTGCTCGAGGTGAAGCTGCCGCTGCCGGCCTACGAGCGCATGCTCAAGGCCTCGCACACCTTCAACCTGCTCGACGCGCGCAAGGCCATCTCGGTTACCGAGCGCCAGCGTTACATCCTGCGCGTGCGCACCCTCGCGCGCGGCGTCGCCGAGGCGTACTACGCGAGCCGCGAAGCGCTCGGCTTCCCGATGCTGGAAAAGGGGACATCCCTGTTTTCCGCGGAGCCGGAAAACAGGGATGTCCCCAATTCCGAGGTGGCGTCATGAGCGCCGCCAGCCGCGATTTCCTGGTGGAGATCGGCACGGAGGAACTGCCGCCGAAGTCGCTCCTCACCCTCGCCGCCGCGTTTGCGGACGGCATCGCCAGGGGGCTCACCGAGGCCGGTCTCTCCCACAGGGCCGTCGAGCGCTTCGCCACGCCGCGCCGACTCGCCGTGCGCGTACGCAAGCTCGCGGAACGCCAGCCGGATCGCGCGATCGAGCGCCGCGGGCCGCCGGTGAAGGCCGCCTTCGATGCTCAGGGCGTGCCGACCCAGGCCGCGCTCGCCTTCGCACGGGGCTGCGGCGTTGAAGTGGCGGCGCTCGAGCGGCTCGAGACGCCCAAGGGCGCGTGGCTCGTGCACCGGGGCACCGAACCCGGCGCCAGCACCGTGAGTCTGCTGCCCGGCATCGTGCAGGCATCGCTCGACGCGCTGCCGATCGCTCGCCGCATGCGCTGGGGCGCCGGCGAAGCGCAGTTCGTCCGCCCGGTGCACTGGGTGCTCATGCTGTTCGGCCGTGAGGTGGTGCCCTGCACCGTGCTCGGCGTCGCCTCGGGCGACCTCACCTATGGCCACCGCTTCATGGCGCCCAAGCCGATCCGCATCGGCACGCCGGCCGCCTACCTGAGCGCGCTGCACAGGCGTGGCCGCGTGCTCGCCGACATCCACGAGCGCCGCGAAACGATTCGCCAGGGCGTGACTGCCGCCGCCGCCCGACTCGATGGCAATGCCGTGATCTCCGAGGCGCTGCTCGACGAGGTGACCGCCCTGGTGGAATGGCCCGTGCCGCTCGCCGGCCGTTTCGACGAGCGCTTCCTTGAGCTGCCCGCCGAGGTGCCGATCGCCACGATGCAGGACCACCAGCGCTACTTCCCGGTGCGCGACGCGCGTGGCGCGCTGATGCCGTGGTTCGTCACGGTGGCCAACCTCGAGAGCAGCGACCCGGCGCAGATCGTCGCCGGCAACGAGCGCGTGGTGCGCCCGCGCCTGTCGGATGCGGCCTTTTTCTACGCGACCGACCGCCAGCAGCGCCTCGACGCGCGCCTCGACGGCCTGCGCCGCGTGACCTTCCAGACCCAGCTCGGCTCGCTGCACGACAAGACCGAGCGCGTGCGCGCGCTGGCGCGATCGATCGCCACCGCGATCGGCGGTGACACCCGTCTCGCGGACCGCGCCGCCGAGCTCGCCAAGTGCGACCTCATCACCTCGATGGTCGGCGAGTTCCCCGAATTGCAGGGCCTGATGGGCCGCTACTACGCGCAGCACGACGGCGAGCACGCCGAGGTCTGCGAGGCGCTGCGCGAGCAGTACCTGCCGCGCTTCGCGGGCGACACGCTGCCTGCCACGAAGACCGGCATGGCCGTCGCGATCGCCGACAAGCTCGACACGATCGCCGGCATCTACGCCACCGGCCAGAAGCCCACCGGCACGCGCGATCCGTTTGGACTGCGCCGCGCCGCCCTCGGCCTGCTGCGTACGTCGATCGAGCGCGGCCTCGATCTTGACCTGCAGTCACTGATCGCCCAGGCGCTCGCCGCCCTGCCGTTCGCCGCGCCGGAGAACTGCGCGCGCGACGTGTACGACTACGTCATCGAACGCCTGCGCGCGTATTACGTCGAAGGAGACGCGGGGATCGCGGTATCCACGGAGATGTTCGACGCAGTGCTCGCCACCCGCCCGGCCTCGCCGCTCGATTTCGACGCCCGGCTGCGCGCGCTGGTCGAGTTCCTGCGGCTGCCCGAGGCGCTGGCGCTGGCGGCGGCAAACAAGCGCATCGCCAACATCCTGCGCAAGGCGACCGAGGCGGTGGGTGACAAGGTGGACGCCGAGCGCCTCATCGATCCTGCGGAGCAGATCCTCGGCGAGCAGGTCGAGGCGATCGCGCGCCAGGTGGAGCCGAGATTCGCGGCGCGCGATTACACCGTGGCGCTGCAGTCGCTCGCCGTGCTGCGCAACGCGGTGGACGCCTTCTTCGACTCCGTGATGGTGATGGCCGACGACGCGGCGCTGCGCGCCAACCGGCTCGCGCTGCTGAAGCGGATGCAGGGGCTGTTCATGCACGCGGCCGACCTGTCGAGGCTGCCGGGATAGGGGCGCTCGCATGCAGTGGATCCGCTCGCTGCTCTACACCACCCTGCTGTTCGCCTGCACGATGGCGTTCGGCGTGGCGGTGCTGGTCTCCGCGATGCTGCCGCTGACCATCGAGCAGCGCTACGTGATTCCCCGCTACTGGGGGCTGTTCCACACCTGGCTCGCCGGCGTGGTCTGCGGCCTGGACTACGTCGTCGAGGGCCGGGAGAACCTGCCGCCAGGGCCATTCGTTTCGCTGTGGAAGCACTCGTCCACGTGGGACACGCTCGCGCAGATGTTCGTGGTGCCGACCGCCTCGTGGCTCCTGAAGCGCGAGGTGACCTGGATCCCGATCGTGGGCTGGGCGGTGAGCACCTACAAGCCGATCGCGATCAACCGCAACGCGCGCGGTACGGCGGTCAACCAGGTGGTGAAGCAAGGCAAGGAGCGGCTCGCGGCCGGGATGGGCGTGGTGGTCTACCCGGAGGGCACGCGCCTCATGCCCGGCCAGACGCGCCGCTACGGCGTGAGCGGCGCCCTGCTCGCGCGGGAAGCCGGCGTGCCCGTGGTGCCGATCGCGCACAACTCGGGCTACCTGTGGCCGCGGCGCAGCCCGCTCAAGAGGAAGGGCACGATCTACGTGGTGATCGGCAAGCCGATCGATCCGACCGGCCTCGATCCGCGCGAGATCAACGAGCGCGCGCAGCGGTGGATCGAGGGCACGATCGCCGAGATCATCCAGCGCCCCGGCGGCAACCCGGGCGGCATCCCCGCCCCGCGCCTCTAGCCCTTCCAGGCCGCGAGCACCTTCGCTTCCCGCTCCGCCGAGAGCCCGGCCTTCAGGTTCTGGCGCTGCGCCTCCGGTTGCCCGAGGAACCAGCGCAGCGTATCGGTCACGGTTTCCACCATCGGCCGGATGGTGAGCCCGGCCTTGAGCGCGCGCTCGGCACTTACCAGCGCGAAGCCCGCCTCCTCGCCGACCGACGGCGCCCACACCGGCATGTCGGACCACGGTGCGACGCCCTGCGCCTCGAGGAACGCCGCGGGCAGCCACACCGCCACCGGCGGTGGCGACGGCCGGGCGAGTTCGTTCGCCGCACGGATCGATTCGTCCACGACGTCGCCGATCGTGAAGCGACCCGGCGGCGACAGGACGTTGAACGTGCCGGCCGTATTCTGTTCGACGGCGGCGATGGCGAAGCGCGCGAGGTCGCGCACGTCGATCACCTGCACCGGGTCCCGCGGGCTGTTCGGCGCCACCAACGTGCCGCCGCGCGAGGCACGCGCCGGCCAGTAGGTGAAGCGATCGGTGTTGTCGTCGGGCCCGACGATCAGCCCGGGCCGCAGCACGCTGGTGTGCCCGGGACCGTAGACCGCGAGCGCGGCGGACTCGCACAGCGCCTTGAGCGGGCCGTAGGTCTCGCCGTCGATCTTCTCGACCGTCGGGTCCGTGAGCGTGCCGACCGGCGAGCCCTCGTCGTTGGCCTGCGCGAAACTCGCGTACACCGACACCGACGAGATGAACATGTAGTACGGCACCGAACGGTGCAGCAGCTCCGCGCTGGCCCGCACCTGCCGCGGCAGGTAGCCCGAGTTGTCGATCACCGCATCCCACTCGCGGCCCGCGAGACCCTGGAGGTCGCCGTTGCGATCGCCCTGGATGCGCTCGACGCCGGGCAGCACGCCCGGATTGGTCTTGCCGCGATTGAAGAAGGTCAGCGTGTGGCCACGTGACAGCGCGTATTCGGCCATGTGCGGGCCGACGAAGCGTGTGCCGCCGAGGATGAGGATCTTCAGCCGGCGTTCGGCACGCACCGGAACGAACGGTGCCGCCAGCGCAGCGGCGGCCAGTCCAAGCGTCGCACCCACGAAATCGCGTCGTTGCATGTCAGCGCCCCTTTGCGGCAGGTACGGTTGTAGCGGCGGCCGCGCCGTCGCGCGGCCACAGCACCCACATCCGAAGCGGCTGGCGCATGCGACCGGCCTGCTCTGCCGCGTCGCTGCCCCAACCCCAGAAATAGTCGGCACGCACCGCGCCGATGATGGCGCTGCCGGTGTCCTGCGCGAACACGAGCCGGCGCAGCGGCGTGCCGGTGAGCGGCACGGTGGTGTCGATCCAGATGGGCGTGCCGTAGGGCACGCTCTTCGGATCCACGGCAATGGAGCGTCCCGGCGTGAGCGGCACGCCCTGCGCGCCTCGCGGCCCGACCGCCGGGTCCGGCAGCGGCTCCTCGCGGAAGAACACGTAGCGCGGGTTGGCCCACAGGAGCTCGTCGATGCGTCCGGGGTTGCGCTGCGCCCAGGCCTTGATGGCCGGCCACGAAGCCTGCCCTGCCTGCAGCTCGCCCTGGTCGATCAGCCAGCGGCCGACGGAGCGATACACGTGGTCGTTGTGACCGGCGAACGCGACGCGCACCGTCCGCACGCTGCCGTCCGGCTCGGTGATGCGCAGGCGCCCGGAACCCTGGATGTGCAACACGAGGGCATCGAGCGGGTCCGCGACGTACGCAATCTCGCGACCGCGCAGCGAGTCGCGCGCGGCCGGGACCGTGTCGATCTGCTGGCGGGTCCAGTAAGGGCGTCGGTTCGCGAGGTCTTGCGGCGGACCGTAAAGCGCATAGCGATAGGCCCCGGCCAGCCGCCGGCGCGCGTCGAACATCGGCTCGTAGTAGCCGGTGATCAACCCGGCGGGGTTCCCGTCGCGGGATTCCACTCGATAGGGCTGGAAGTTCTGCACCAGCCAGGCCCGCTGCCTGGCATCGTCACGCGGCGGAACCCGTTGCGCGCTCGCGCACAGCGCACTCCAGCCGGGCGGCGGCCGAAGACAGTTGCTCATCAATGCGGGCCAGGCTTGCTGCGGAGCATCCGCGCTCCAGCCGGGCAGGTCCTGCCAGGTGGCCGGTACCCATCGGCCCTGGTCGCGCACCACGGTGCCGGGCGCCTTGGCGGGCGGCGTGGTTGTGCACGCTGTCACCAAGCCGACCAGGCCCACGGCCACGCAGCGGGCCATGGAGGGGCAACGGATCCGGCTCAGGCGCGTCGACGAGGCCATCTGGGTGCGGGGTCGGCAACTTCAGCGGCGCAGTGTATGTCAGCTGGACGGTAAACCATGATTGGACCCGCTCGACGCGGGCGGTATGTTGCGCGGCAATCGCCGTGCGGCGGGAGCGCGCACACCGTAGGATAGCCACGCCATGAACGGGCCCGTCCAGTGAGCGAAGAGACCCGCCCAGAGCGGCATCCCGGTCGGCGCCCCGCCGTGCCCGGCCGCGTTGCGCACTTCTTTGCCGAGCTGCGCCGCCGCCGGGTTTTTACCTTCGCGGCCGGATACATCGTCACGGCGTGGGTCGGCATCGAAGTCGCGAGCGTGGTGCTGCAGGCGTTCGAAGCGCCGCACCGCATCCTGCAGATCCTGATCATCGCCGTCGTGGCGCTCGCGCCGGTCGCCATGGTGCTCGCCTGGTTCTACGACCTCACCTGGCACGGGCTCGTGTACACGGACAAGAAGGACTGGCAAGAGGCGAGCGCTGCAGCCAGCGCCGCAGCGTCGGCCGAAGGCGCCGCACTGGAAGCGCCGGCGACCCAGGACGACGCGGCCGTCGTCGACGCGGCGGCGATGCGCGGGTTCGCCGAACGTCGCCTGGTGACCGTGCTGCGGTGCTCGGTCACGACTCTCGGCGACGAAGGCAGCGACCAGCAGGCCGAACGCTTCCGCGCGGCCATGCCCGACATCGCGCAGCGCTTCGCTGAGATCGTCGATGGCGTGGAAGGCCACCTGTTGCCGAACGAGGGCGAGGTGTTCACCGCCTATTTTGGAGTCCGGGTCGCACACGAAGACGACGCGCTCCGGGCGGTCATCGCCGCGCAGCGCATGCTGCGCCACGTGGCGGACGCCAATTCGGCTGCGAGCGGTCCCGCGGCCCTGCGGATCGGCATCGGTGCCGGCCTGCACAGCGGCTTTGCGATCGTCGAAGAGCTGCCCGGGCGCGGCATCGAGCACTGGGTGAGCAACATCGGCCCGACGGTGAACACGGCGGCGGCCCTGCAGCTCGCGGCGGCGGACGGCGAGATCCGCCTGAGCCAGCAGGCACGGGCGATGCTGCACGAGCGCATCCAGTGCGAGGTGGCCGGCCAGCAGCCGTTGCCGGGCGTCGCGGGCCCGGTGTCGGTCTTTCGCGTGGTGGGTACCGACGTCGCGCCACTCGCCTCGTCCGCCGCCTTCCAGGGGAAGATGATCGGCCGCGAGCAGGAACTTGCGCTGCTCGGGGAGAAGTGGGAGGCCGCGCGCGACGGGCAGGGCGGCGTGATGCTGCTGCGTGGGGAGGCCGGCATGGGCAAGACCCGGCTGGTCGCGCGTTTCCGCGAAACGGTGGCCGGCCAGGACGACGCCCGCACCATCGCCCTGCAGTGTTCCGCGTATCACGCGCACTCGCCGCTGTTCCCGGTGCTGCGCTACGTCGAGCAATCCGTGCCCGGCTACTCGGCGCTCGACGACACGCCGGTGCGGCAGCGGAAGCTCGCGACATGGCTGGCGGCCCAGGGCGTGCACGAGCCGGAGCTGCCGCAGATCCTGTCCGAGATGCTGTCGCGCGACCTGCAGGCGGGGGGCTCACGCATCGAACCCGGCAAGCAGAAGGAACTCCTGCTGCAGGCGCTGCTGCGCATCCTGCTCAAGGGCGCGCAGGAGCGGTCGTTGTTCCTGCTGGTGGAGGACTTGCACTGGGCGGACCCGACTTCGCTCGAGTTGCTCGGCCTGCTGGTCGGGCAGGTGCCCGCGCTGCGCGTGCTGCTGCTGCTCACCACCCGCCCCGGCTTCCGCGCACCGTGGACAGACCAGTCCGACGTGCAGGTGGTCAGCGTGAACCGCCTGAACCGTACCCAGTCGCGCGCCATCGTCGCGGCCATCGATCGCGACGGCGTCATCAGCGACCCGGTCACCGAGGCCATCGTCCTCAAGGCCGACGGCGTGCCGCTGTTCGTCGAGGAGCTGGCGAGATCGGTGGCCGAGGGCGCGCGACGCAACCTGCTGGCGGGCACCCGCGATCCGCTGACCATCCCGAACACGCTGCAGGAATCGCTCGCGGCGCGCATCCAGCACCTCGGGCCGGCACGGGCGCTGCTGCAAGTCGCGTCGGCGATCGGCCGCGAGTCCGACCTGTCGTTGCTGCAGGCGACGGCCGGTCTTCCCGCAGCGCGCGTCGAGGAGCTGATGGACCAGCTGATCGATCGCGAGCTGGTCCAGCGCCGCGGCGTGGGTGCGGACACCCAGTATGTGTTCCGCCACGCGCTGATCCAGGAGGCGGCCTACGCCTCCATGCTCAAGTCGCGCCGCGAGGAGTGCCACCTTGCGGTGGCGCAGGCCATGGAAGGGGGCGCGGTCCGGGCGACGCGCGACGACGAACTGCTCGCCTACCACTACGGCGCGGCCGAGGCGACGCCGGAACACGCTCGCAGGTCGATCGGCCACTGGCTCGCCGCGGCACAAGCCGCCGCGCGGCGGTCGGCAAACCTCGAGGCGGACCACTTTCTCGACAGCGCACTGCAGCAGTTGTCGCGCCTGCCGGAAGGCAACGAACGCAACGAGACGGAGCTGCAGGTCCAGGCACGCCGCATCCCGGTGCTGGTGGCCCTGCACGGTTATTCCTCGGAGCAGATGGCCCAGACCAGCCGGCGCGCGCTCGAACTGTGCGACTCGGTCCGGGACTTTGCGCTGCGCTTCATGGCGCTCTTCAGCGTGTGCATCTTCGACATGGTCGGCGGGCGGCACCGTGAGTCCCGCGAGAGCGCGCTCAAGCTGGCGCGGCTCGATGCCGAGAACGGCGGCGGGCTCGCCGTCGAGACCGAGATGCTGCTCGGGCTCACCGGCTTCTTCCTCGGGGACCTCGAGGACGCCGAACCGCACCTGCGCGCGAGCATCGCCGCATACGACCGCGAGACCCACGGCGGACACGGCTACCTCTACGGGCAGGACCCCGAGATCGTCTCGATGAGCTACCTGTCGTGGCTGCTGTTCTGCCGCGGCGAGACTGCCGAGCTCGCGACGCTCGAGACGCGGCTGCTCGAGCGAGCCCACAGCCTGGGCCACCCGAACTCGCTCGGTTTCGCACTGGCGTGGACCGGCTGGCTGCGCGTCTTCGCGGGCGACCATCGCGACCTCGCCGACGTCGCGGCGGAACTCGGCAAGCTGGGAAGCGAGTACGGGCTCAATTCCTTCGCGGTGCAGTCGCACGCCCTCGAGGCGCTGCGACAGTGCCGGCTCGGCAATCACGAGGCGGGGTTGGTGGCGCTGGAGCAGAGCCTGAACGCGTGGCGCGGCATCGGCTCGCGCTGCTTCCAGGTGTGCTGGGACGTGCAGTTCGCGCGGGCCTGCCTCGATGCCCACCAGCCGGCGCGGGCCGGTGAGATCCTGGCCCGTGCCGCCGCCGCGATGGAGGCCACCGACGAGCGCTGGTCGGAGAGTGACCTGCACCGCTGCCTGGCCCGGCTCGCGCTGCACACCGGCGAGGCGCCCAAGGCGATGGCGCACCTCCGCGCCGCGCTCGAATCCGCTGAACGCCAACGGGCCTGGGGATGGTATCTTGCGGCGGCCTGCGACGCCGCCGAACTGCTGGCAGCCGAAGACCCGGACGCCGCGCGAGCCCTGCTCGACGGCGCCACCGGGCGGCTGGCCGGCGCGGCGGCGGGCACCATGCTCGAGCGCGCCAATGCCGTGCGCGCGGCCCTCGCGTAAGACCAACAACGATCCAAGGGAGAGCGTCGATGACTCGACAAGGGTTTGCGGAGTTCTATTCACGTTACCGCCAGGCGGTGGCCCCGCCCTACAAGGACACGGAGTTCCTGTACGCGAACAACGAGCCCTGGCCCGAGCAGTCGTTCGACTATCCGTACGGCCAGGCCCCGACCGTCTCCAACATCCCGCCCGACGAGCGCGCCGACTGGGCACGCCACGTCGGCAAGTACTACCGCGACAACGCCCTCGGCACCACCGACCATCCGATACCGTTCGGCTTCAAGAGCGCCGAGTTCGCGCGCGAGAATTTCGCAAACAACGGCATCACGGGCTACGGCCCGCTGAGCGACGAGCTGTTCCTGCAGCTGATCTGCGAGAGCCTGTACAGCAAGTACCTCGGGGAACTCGACGACTTCGACCGCAACCTGTTCGGCCTGCCGAAGGACGACCCGGCCTGGCAGTACCTCAAGTCCGACCAGTCGTGCATGAAGGTCGTGACCCAGCCGTGGCCGGGCGAGTTCGTGGCGCCGGGCATCGCCATCGTGCGCCGCCGGCGCGGCGCCACCGGCGAAGATCGCTTCCAGTACGAGCTGGTCGCGATCGCGCTCGCCCGCAAGAACGACAAGGGCGTGTTCGAGTACGCGCCCGACCTGGTGTTCGACGCCGTCAGGCACCAATCCACGTCGGCGTGGTGGCTCGCGAAGTACTTCGTGCTGCAGGGCGCGATCCACCGCATCAACCTCGTCGACCACATCAAGGTGCATTTCCCCGGCGACACGATCAACGCGATCACCAAGTCGGTGCTGCCGCGGTGGCACCTGGTGCAGCAACTGCTGCTGCCGCACTTCCGGCTAACCCTGCCGGTGAACAACACCGTGCTCGAGGGCGAGCGTTCGATCATCAACCGCGACACCTGGTACCCGTGGAGCCCGGTCACGGCGCGCGGCGACGAGATCCGCAAGTTGATTCCGCTCGCGTGGG
>Ga0316616_100000994_pt1 | contig 10705 bp, 8 predicted proteins | sample OWC_Aug_M1_C1_D1_FD_207660 | JGI IMG/M metagenome (GOLD analysis project Ga0316616, IMG submission 207660) | Wetland soil microbial communities from Old Woman Creek delta, Ohio, United States - OWC_Aug_M1_C1_D1_B | ecosystem: Environmental > Terrestrial > Soil > Wetlands | place: USA: Ohio...
GCAGTTCGTTCCGCAGCACGCGCATGAAGGACGGCCGGCGCGTCACGCCGGTCGTGGTCAACGTCTGCAACTTCTCGCGGCCGGCCGGCGACGAGCCGGCGCTGCTGACGCTCGAGGAGGTTGGCACGCTGTTCCACGAGTTCGGCCACGCGCTGAGTTCCCTGCTGTCGAAGAACCCGTACCGCGGCCTGGGCGGCTTTCCGCGCGACTTCGTCGAGGTGCCGTCGCAGATCATGGAGAACTGGGCGCTCGACCCCGAGGTGCTGAAGGTCTACGCGAAGCACTACAAGACGGGCGAGGTGATCCCGGTGTCGCTCGTCGAGAAGATCAAGAAGGCGGAACAGTTCGACCAGGGCTTCATCACGGTGGAGTACCTGGCGGCGTGCATCCTGGACATGGATTGGCACACGCTGCCGGCGGGGCCGGCGAAGGACACCGCGGCCTTCGAGAAGGCCTCCATGGCGAAGATCGCGCTTCCGCAAGACATCGTGCCGCGCTACCGCAGCACTTACTTCAACCACATCTTCGGGCCGGGCGGCGGGTACTCGTCCGGCTACTACGCCTACATCTGGAGCGAGGTGCTCGACCAGGACGCCTTCGACGCGTTCCGCGAGAAGGGGCTGTTCGACCAGGCCACGGCGCGGGGCTTCCGCACGATTCTCGAGAAGGGCGGGACGGAGGACCCGATGACGCTCTACAAGGCGTTCCGCGGGCGCGAGCCGAGCGTGGAGCCGCTGCTCAGGAAGCGCGGGCTGAAGTAGCAGCCCGGCGCGCGCGGACGCGTGTGCGATGACGGCGGGAGGCCGGACTACCCGCCGCTCATCCTGTCCTCGAACTCGTCCCATTCCCACTCGTTCCACCACTCGAGCTCGAGGCCCCGGCAGGTCACCCCGAACGCCGGGCACATGATGCAGCCGTCGCCCCGGATCACGTCGGGCGCGGCGGGCGGCGGGTACCGGCTGGCGAGGGCCTCGCCGGACGCCAGCGCGTCGCGCTCGTCCGGCGTCATCGGGCGCGACCGAAGCTCCGTGACGCCGTTGCGGCGCAGCCGCGGTTCGCACTCCGGGAAGAGCACGGAGTTCTCGGCGTCGATGTGGTGCCACAGCGCGTGCACGTAGGCCGCCGCCGACTCCCGAAGCCGGTGCTCGCCGTCCGCGCCGTCCCCGAGCGCGTCGGCCACGCCGGCGAGCAGGCCGGCCATCCGTGCATGGTCCGCGATCATCGTCGCGATCGGGCCGCGGTCCGCGGGGAGCCCCGCGCGGTCGCGCAACGCCACGAACAGCGTGTCCTCCTCGCGCGCGTGGTGGAAGTGACTGGCGTAGAGCCGGAAGAAACGCAGGAACGCCGCCCCGTCCCCGGCCAACCGGCTGGCGCGCGGGACGGCGGCGTAGCTGAGCAGGGCCCCGGCGACGCGCTCGATCACGTCGTGCTCGGCGCGGAGTTCGTCCATCAGGGTCATCGGGTCGTCCGCCAGCGGAGCCATTCTATCCGACCGCGGGGAGGAGCCGGCGCGCGCTCTCGCCGCTGCGCCGCGGCGGTTCCGCGGTCCGGCCGACGGTAAGACCACCTGCGGCGTGGCGCCTGCGGCGAGGCAGGAAATCCGCCTGAAGCCTTGACAGTCGCGGTCCGCGATGTTACTTGTGGTCCCGCGCCCGGACCGGCCTGGTCTGACCTGAGGGGACTTCACATCATGCGAGAACGTCGGGGATCGGAAGCGAGCGCGCTGGTGGTCGCGCACGTGCGAGGCCTGCTCGACCGGGGCGAATTGAAGGGCGGAGACCGGCTGCCGGCCGAGCGTGAACTGGCGCGCACGCTCGGTGTGAGCCGGCCGAGCCTGCGGGCCGGCCTCCGGTCGCTGGCGGAGATGGGCGTGGTGCTCATCCGGCCCGGCGCCGGTTCGTTCATCGCCGGGGGGCCGCCGGCGTTCGGGACCGACGCGCTGCGGTTCCAGGCGGCGCTGCACGGGTTCACGCGCGACCAGATGTTCCAGGCCCGGCTGGTGCTCGAGGTGGCGGTGGCGGGACTGGCGGCCGCGCGCGCGACGCCCGAGGACATGATCGCGGTCAGCGAGGAGGCCACGGGCATGTTCGCGTCCCTCGACGACCCGCAGGCCTTCCTCGGGCACGACATCTCGTTCCACCGGGCGGTGGCGGCCGCGAGCGGCAACCCCGTCCTGTCGGCGCTGGTCAACATGGTCGCGGAGCAGTTCCGCGAGCAGCGCCAGCGCAGCATCGGCCAGGCTCGCGACCTCAAACAGGCGGCCGACGAGCACCGCGCGATCTACGTGGCGCTCCGCGCCCGCGATGCCGAGCGCGCGAGCCGGGCGATGCGCGACCACCTCGAACGCGCATACCGCACCCAGGCGGAGGAAGAAGGAGCAGACGCATGAGCACGTTCCTGACGGAGGACTTCCTGCTCGAGAGCCCGGTCGCCGTCGATCTGTACCATCGGTACGCGGCAGACCTTCCCATCATCGACTACCACTGTCACCTGTCGCCGGAACAGATGGCCGAGGATCATCGGTTCGCGTCCATCACCGAGGTCTGGCTCGACGGCGACCACTACAAGTGGCGTGCCATGCGGGCCAACGGGGTGGACGAGCGGTACTGCACCGGGGACGCGTCGGCGTGGGAGAAGTTCGAGGCCTGGGCCCGCACGGTGCCCGACACGCTCCGCAACCCGCTCTACCACTGGACCCACATGGAGCTGCGGCGGCCGTTCGGCGTGGACGAACTGCTGTCGCCCGCCACCGCGCGGGGCATCTTCGACCGCTGCAACGCGCGCCTGGAGGAGGACGGGTTCACGACGCTGGGGCTGCTGCGCGGCTTTCGCGTGGCGGTCGTCTGCTCGACCGACGATCCCGTCGACGACCTTCGGCACCATCGCCGGCTGGCCGAGCGCCGCGACCCGGACACGCGGGTGTATCCGACGTGGCGGCCGGACCGGGTCTTCGCGGTCGAGGATCCGGCGGCCTTCAACGCCTACGTGGCCCGCCTCGAGCAGGCGTCCGGCATGGCCGTCGGCGGGCGCTTCTCGTCGCTGCTGGACGCGCTCAAGTCCCGCCACGACGCGTTCCACGCCATGGGATGCCGCGCGTCCGACCACGGCCTGGAAACGCTGTGGGCCGAGCCGTCGACCGCCGCCGAGCTGGACGCGGCCTTCGGCGCGCTGCGCGCCGGCCGGGCGCCCGGCGCCGAGGCGGCGCTGAAGCTGAAGTCGGCGCTGCTCTACGAGCTGGCGCTCCTCGATCACGCGCGGGGCTGGGCGCAGCAGTTCCACCTGGGCGCGCTGCGAAACAACAACGCCCGGATGCGCCGCACCCTCGGCCCCGACACGGGCTTCGATTCCATCGGCGACTTCGAGGTCGGGCGCCCGCTCTCCCGGTTCCTGGACCGCCTCGACGACACGAACCAGCTCGCGAAGACGATCCTCTACAACCTGAACCCGCGCGACAACGCACTGCTGGCGACGATGATCGGCAACTTCCAGGACGGCACCATCCCGGGCAAGATGCAGTACGGCTCGGGCTGGTGGTTCCTCGATCAGCTCCACGGCATGACGGAACAGATGAACGCCTTGTCGAACATGGGCCTGCTGTCGCGGTTCGTCGGCATGGTGACCGACTCGCGCAGTTTCGTGTCGTATTCGCGCCACGAGTACTTCCGCCGCCTGCTCTGCAACCTCCTCGGCGAGGACGTGCGGCGGGGGTACCTGCCCGACGACCGCGCGCTCCTGGGCCGGATGGTCCGCAACATCTGCTGCTTCAACGCGCGCGACTACTTCGGCTTCCCGCTCGGGAAGGCGGCGGAGGGCGTGTAGGCGATCTCGGGGACGAAGGCGCGGGAGCCGATGGCGGCGAGCGACTGCGTGAGGCGCGCGAGCATCGCCGCGTCGCGGTAGGTGCCGACGATGGCGCCGCCGGAGCCGGCGAACTTCGCGCTCGCGCCGCACCGGCGAGCGGTCTCGACCTGGGCGATCTGCCACGGCGGCAGGTTGTAGATGCGGCGCCGCGTGTCGAAGTTCTCGTCGATGAGCGCCGCCAGCCTGGCGTGATCGCCGGCGGCGATCGCATCACGGCCCTGCTCGGCGAGCGACGCGAAGTGCGTCATCGCGTCGACCACGAGCGCCTCGCCGCGGTTGTAGCGTTCGCGGATGGCGTTGTGGAAGACCTCGGTCGGCTCGCCCATGCTGATGTGGTAGGCCACGTAGACCGGGGGCAGCAGGGCAGGGTCGAGGCGCTCGTAAAGGTAGCAGGGCAGCCCGGCCACGATCCGCTCGCGCGCCTTGCTGAAATCCATGTAGACGAGGCCTTCGTACGCCTGGATCACACGATCCTGCAGGCCGGCGGTGATGCCCAGTTCCTCCTGCTCCACGCTCAGCACGAAGGTCGGCTGCGCCTCGATCGGGATCTCGGTCTGGTAGTACTCCATGAGGCAGCGCAGCGTGGCGACGATCATCGCGCTCGAGCCGGCGAGCCCGACCTGGCGAGGGATCGTCGTCTGGTAGCGGATCGAGAAGTTCCGGTTGTGCAGCGGGAGGCCTTGCGCGCTGCAGTACTCGACGAAGCGTTTGATGGTGGCCTTGATGAGCCGCAGGCCGCCGTAATACCCGTGCAGCCGGACGTCGCGGGCCAGATCCTGGACCGAATTGAACCGCGCGCGGTCGCCTTCGGCGAGGACGATGTCCACCGAGTCCCACTCATAGAGCACGACCTCGGCACAGAAGTCGCGCACGCTGAACGAGATGGTCTTGCCGTGGTAGCCGTCCGACGGATTGCCGAGCAGCCCGGCTCGCGCGTAGGCGCGCTTACGCGTGAGGAACATGGAGCAGGTCCTCCAGATGGCGGCGCAGGTCCTCGCCGTGCTTCGGATCGGCCAGGGCGAACTCGACGAACGCCTGGAAGTAGGCGTCGAAGTTGCCGATGTCGTAGCGGCGCTCGCCGCCCGTCAGGCGGACGCCGTACGCCTTCCCGCCCTGCCGGATGAGGGCGCGGATCGCGTCGGTGAGCTGAATCTCGCCGCCCTTGCCGGGCGGGGTCTTCTCGAGCGCGTCGAACACCGCCGGCGACAGCACGTAGCGGGCCGCGATCGCCAGGTTGCTCGGCGCCTCCTCCGGCGACGGCTTCTCGACGACGTCCGCCAGCTCGAAGATGTCGCCGGGGGCGACCGGCGACGCCACGCCGTAGTGCGAGACCTCGTCGCGCGGCACTTCCTCGAAGGCGATGACGGCGACGGCGTCACGTTCGAGGAAGCAGCGCACCATGCGCTGCACGACGTCGCTTTCGGCGTGCATGCCGATGATCGAGTCGCCGAGCGCGACGATGAACGGCCGCCGGCCGACGAACGACCTGGCGCACAGGACGGCATGGCCCAGGCCGAGCAGTTGCCGCTGCCTCGTGTAGAAGTACCGCACCGCGGACCGCTCGAACGCGAGCTCGGCGAGCAGTTCCTCCTTGCCGGTCTCGCGCAGGGTCTGGATGAGCTCGGCGTTCAGATCGAAGTGATTCTCGATCGACGCCTTGCCCGGCCCGGTGACGAACAGCACCTCCTTGGTGCCGACGCGGGTCAGCTCCTCGACGACATACTGCACGACCGGCTTTCGGCCGACGGGCAGCATTTCTTTCGGCTGCGACTTGGTGGCCGGCAGGAGGCGCGTGCCGAGGCCGGCCACGGGGACGACGGCGATTTCGATGTCCATAGATCCGCCCGGATGAGGGCGCGGCGCCCGACGCGACGCGCGAAGGCATTTTATCAGGGTCGCGGTTTCGCGCTAGGATTCGGCCGTATGACGCCCATGCCCTGGACCCGGCGGCGGTTCGTGACTCGCGTGGCGACCGGCGCGGCCGGCTTGAGCCTGGGCGCCCGCCTGCGCGCGGCCGACCAGGTGCAGGAGCGGTTCGGCGAATTCCCGCTCGCGGGCGTGGTGCGCCGGTTCCGCGAGGATCAGGCGCGCTCGGATCTCCGGATCCGATCGGACGGACGCCTCAACTACCTCGAGACGATCGACGGCATCGTCCGGGCCTTTGCCCGCCATCAGGACGCGCGCGGCGCACTCATCGACCCTTACGAGAAGGCCGAGAAGCAGTACTCCACGCCGGCATTCGCCCTGGCGGGAGCCGCGCTTCTGTCAGCCGGGCGGCAGGGGACCGTCCCCCTCGCGGCCGCGGTCCGCGCGATGTCGTTCGCCTGCGCGTCGCTCGCCGACGGCCAGGCGGCCGACGGCCACGCCGACTTCTACACGGTCCTGCTGATGCACGCCGACCGGCTGCTGGCGCCGCTCGTGCCGGCATCGGTTTCCTCGGCCTGGCGCCGAGATCTGGCCCGCATCGTCCCGGAGAAGATCTACCGCCGCCAGCCGACCGACGCGACGACGAACAACTGGAACCTCGTGGCCGTGGCGGGCGAGTGGATGCGCACGAAGGCCGGGCTCGGAGACTCGCTGGCCTGGATCGAGGCGTCGCTCGATCGACAACTGGAGTTGTTCACTCGGTGGGGAATGTACCGGGACCCCAACGACCCGATGGCCTACGACCACTTCGCCCGCCTGTGGGCGCTCGATCTGCTCGACGAGGGCTATCGAGGCCGGCATGCGGCCGCGTTGGAGGAACTCGTCGAACGCGGCTGCTGGGTGTCGCTGCTCATGCAATCGGGGTGGGGCGAACTGCCGTGCGGCGGCCGCAGTGCGCACCACCAGTGGAACGAAGCCCAGCAGGCCGTGACCTTCGAGTCGTGGGCATCGCGGTTCGCGACGCGCGGAGACGTCGCGGCGGCCGGGGCCTGCAAGACGGCTGCGTTCAGCGTGCAGATGTGGATGCACCGCTGGCGCCGGCCGTCGGGCGAGCTGTGGGTTGTCAAGAACCGCGTGGACCCGGCCGCACGGCACGGTTACGAATCGTACTCGTTCCACTCCCAGTACAACCTGCTCGCCGCGGCGATGCTCGCCGTCGCGTGGACCCGCGCGGCCGATGACGTCACGTATGCACCGGACCCGGCACGTGTCGGCGGATTCGCCTTCGCGATCCAGCCGGCGTTCCACAAGGTCTTCGCCAACGTCCCATCGTACTTCCTCGAAATCGACACAGGAGCCGATCGGCACTACAACCCCACAGGCATCCTGCGCGTTCACCGCGTCGGGGTGCCTCCGGAGACGTTCTCGGACGGCGTGAGCGCGGCCGCCTCGTACCACCTGCCAGCGAAACCTGCCCGATCGATGGCGCTCGGGCCGGAGTGGCGGGACCGGGCCGGCGCGTGGCATGCGCTTGCCGATCACGGCCGCGAGGATCTCGAGCCGGCGGCGTTCGCGCTCGTGTCGGCGTCGACCAAGCAGGTCGAATTCCGGGTGGCCTACCGCGGCCGCCTGCGCGGAGGCGCCACCGCGATCGCGGAGCACGTGATCGTGACGCCAGGTCGAGTGGAGATCGAGCACCGGGTGGACGGCGACGTCGAGACGGTGCGGCAGTGCTGGCCGATGCTGGCGACCGACGGGCGCACGCCCTCGACCATCGCCGTGACGGGGCGGAGGGCGTCGGTCAGGCGCGAAGGATCTGGATTCACCTTCGAGGCGCTGACGGATGGGGCCGTCGTTTCGCGCCTGGGCGTGTCCGAGCCCTGCCGGAACGGCTTCATGGACGCGTGCGTGGCAGAGGTGCCGGGACGGCTGATCGGTTCGAAGATCGAAGCGTCGCCAGGTTCCCGGGTCTAAAGCCCCGGGGCTCCACATGGCCAGTGGGAACCCGGCCGGGCGACACCGGCCCCGGGGTCCGCGTTCGTTCCGAGCCCCGAACCCCGAATCCCGCTACCTTTGAATCCGCGCGGAGCCGCCCTTGGCGAACGCGCGCACGTGCTCGACCGTCGCCATCGTCGTGTCGCCGGGGAACGTGGTGAGCAGTGCGCCGTGCGCCCAGCCGAGCTTGACGGCCTCCTCGGGCGATTCGCCCGACAGCAGCCCGTAGATGAACCCCGCGGCGAATCCGTCGCCGCCGCCCACGCGGTCGTAGACGTCCAGGTCGCACGCCGGCGCGGCGAACGTCTCGCCGTTCATCCAGGCCACCGCGCTCCAGCTGTGCCGGTTCGTCGAGTGCACCTCGCGCAGCGTCGTCGCCACGGCCTTCACGTTCGGGTGCTTCTTCACCACGCCGTCGATCATGGCGAAGAACACCGCCGGGTCGAGCTTCGACGTCGCGTGCACCTCCGGCCCCGGAATGCCGAGGCCCTTCTGCAGGTCTTCTTCATTACCGACGAGCACGTCCACGTGCTCGACGATGCGCCCGATGACGCCGGCGGCGCGCGCCGCGCCGCCCCAGATGCTCCAGAGCTTCTCGCGGAAGTTCAGGTCGAACGAGGTGACGGCGCCGGCCGCCTTGGCGGCCGTCATGCCCTCGATGATCAACTCGCCTGTCGTCTCCGACAGCGACGCGAAGATGCCGCCGCTGTGGAACCAGCGCACGCCGCCGGCGAAGATCGCCTTCCAGTCGAAGTCGCCGGGCGTGAGCAGGGCGGCCGCCTCGTTGGCGCGGTTGTAGAAGACCACCGGCGCGCGGACGCCGTGCCCGCGGTCGCTGTACACCGTGGCCATGTTGGGGCCGTTGACGCCGTTGTGGGCGAACCGCTTGTAGTAGGGGACGACGCCCATCGCCCGCACGCGCTCCGCGATGAGATCGCCGATGGGATAGTCCACCATCGCCGTCGCCACCGCCGCCTTCATCCTGAAGCAGTCGGCCAGGTTCGCGGCGACGTTGAACTCGCCGCCGCTCACGTGGATCGAGCAGGCATTCGCCTTGCGGAACGGCACGATGCCGGGGTCGAGGCGGTGGACCAGCGCCCCGATCGAGAGGAAATCCAGCGCGCCGTCGGCGCGAATCGTCAGCCCGTGTGCCATCGCTCCAACTCCCTCCCCCATGATCGCGGTGTCTACCACTCGGTGTGGAATACGCCCGGTTTGTCGAGGCGCCGGTACGTGTGGGCGCCGAAGTAATCCCGCTGTCCCTGCGTCAGGTTCGCCGGCAGCCGCTCGCTGCGGTACGCGTCGAAGTAGGCGAGCGACGCGCTCATGGCCGGCACCGGGATGCCCATCTCGGCGGCCACCTGCACCACGAAGCGCCACGAGCCCTGCCGGCTCTCGACGGCCTGCCGGAACGCGTCGTCGAGCAGCAGGTTGGGCAGCGCCGAGTCGCGCTGGAACGCGGCCATGATGTCGCCGAGCAGCGACGCGCGGATGATGCAGCCCGCCCGCCAGATGCGGGCGATGTTCACCGGCTGCAGGTCGTACTTGTACTCCGCCGACGCCAGCTTCAGCAGCCCGAATCCCTGCGCGTAGGAGGTGACCTTGCTGGCGTAGAGGGCGGCGCGCACGGCCTCCACCAGCTTCTCCTTCTTCCCGTGGTAGTGGGGGGACGGACCGTGCAGGATGCGGCTCGCGTGGACGCGCTCGGCCTTGAGCGCCGACAGAATCCGGCTCTCGACGGCGGCGTTGATCGTGGGGATGGGCGCCCCGATGTCGAAGGCGTGCTGGCTCGTCCACTTGCCCGTGCCCTTCTGCTGGGCTTCGTCGAGGATGAGATCGACCAGCGGCCGCCCCGTCTCCGGGTCGGTCCGCGCGAGGACCTCGGCCGTGATCTCGACGAGGTACGAGCGCAGGTCCCCGGCGTTCCACTCCTGGAAGACGCCGCTCAGTTCCTTGGCGTGCAGCCGCAGCCCGCGTGACAGCAGGTCGTACGCCTCGGCGATGAGCTGCATGTCGCCGTACTCGATGCCGTTGTGGACCATCTTCACGTAGTGCCCGGCGCCGCCGGGGCCCATGTAGTCCACGCACGGTTCCCCATCGTCCGCCTTCGCCGCGATGGCGCGGAGGATGGGCGCCAGCGCCTCCCAGGCTTCCCGCTGGCCGCCCGGCATGATGGCGGGGCCCCACAACGCGCCCTGCTCGCCGCCGGACACGCCGGTGCCGACGTAGTGGAAGCCGCCGGCGGCGAGGTCCTTGCTCCGGCGCTCGGTATCGAGGAACCAGGAGTTGCCGCCGTCAATCAGGATGTCACCGGGCTGCAGGTGCGGTTTCAGGTGGGCGATCGCGCTGTCGACGGCGGCGCCGGCCGGCACCATCATCAGGACGCGGCGCGGCCGCTTCAGCATCGCCATCAGCGCGTCGGGCGACTCCGCCAGGTCGACGCGACGGCCTGCGGCCGGGCCGGCGACGAACGCCTGGCCCTTGGCGGCCTCGAGATCGTATCCCGCGATGCGGAACCCGTTGCGCTCCATGTTGAGGGCCAGGTTGGCCCCCATCACACCCAGTCCGACCACGCCGATGTCACATCTCATGAGCAACTCCCGTGGCAGCTGCCGGGGCCAGGCGGTACAACATCTCCCCGGCGCGGGGCACGACCATGACGCCGTCGGCCTCGCGCCCCTTCCAGTCGTCGACCCGGATGGACGCCGGGTCGAGGTAGCCGAGGTTGATCCGGCGGCAGCGCTCCTCCGGAATGCCCGTGGCCAGCGTCACCTGGATGCGAGGCCGCTCGATGCCGGCGGCCGCATCGTAGGAACCGAGGCCCTTGACGTGGGTCGAATGCGCCAGCACGCCGCCGGGGTAGTGCCCGAAGCGATCCCACTGCGCCAGGAAGTAGTCGCGGCAGTGGTAGCCGATCTCGTCGATGATCCGGCCGTGGGTGTAGCTGACCTCCGTGATGTGCGGCGCGACGATCACGATCTCG
>Ga0316616_100000995_pt1 | contig 10705 bp, 13 predicted proteins | sample OWC_Aug_M1_C1_D1_FD_207660 | JGI IMG/M metagenome (GOLD analysis project Ga0316616, IMG submission 207660) | Wetland soil microbial communities from Old Woman Creek delta, Ohio, United States - OWC_Aug_M1_C1_D1_B | ecosystem: Environmental > Terrestrial > Soil > Wetlands | place: USA: Ohio...
AAGTACAACATCGACAAGGCCTCGGGCACGCTGGAAGGCTTGAGCTACGAGGAGATCCGCTACGAGGGCTACGGCATCGGCGGCGCGGCGATCATCGTCGACTGCATGACCGACAACCGTGTGCGCACCGTGGCCGAGGTGCGCCATGCCTTCAGCAAGTACGGCGGCAACATGGGTACGGAAGGCTCGGTGGCCTTCCAGTTCCGGCACTGCGGGCAGTTGATCTTCGCCCCCGGCACCGACGAGGACAAGGTCATGGAAGTGGCGCTGGAGGCCGGCGCGGACGACGTGATCGCCGACGACGATGGCGCCATTGAGGTGCTGTGCGGTGTGTCCGACTTCGAGGCGGTGAAGTCCGCGCTGGAAGGCGCCGGACTGAAACCCGAGGTGGCCGGGGTGACGATGCGGCCTGAGAACGAGATCGAGCTGCACGGCGAAGACGCCGTGCGCATGCGCAAGCTGCTCGACGTGCTGGAAGACCTGGACGACACCCAGGAGGTCTTCCACAACGCGGTGATCGACGAGTGATCCGCCGATGAAGGTTCTGGTCATCGGCGGTGGCGGGCGCGAGCATGCGCTGGCCTGGAAGATCGCGCAGTCGCCGCGCGTGCAGAAGGTGTTCGTGGCGCCGGGCAACGGCGGCACCGTGCGCGACCCGGCTCTGGACAACGTCGACATCACCGACCTGCGCGCTCTGGCCAACTTTGCGCAGGCCGAGAAGATCGGCCTGACCGTGGTCGGCCCCGAGGCGCCGCTGGCCGCCGGCGTGGTCGACCTGTTCCGCGAGCGTGGCCTGCGCATCTTCGGCCCCACCCGCGCCGCGGCGCAGTTGGAAAGCTCCAAGGCCTTCGCCAAGGACTTCATGCGCCGGCACCGCATTCCGACGGCCGACTACGCCAGCTTCGACGACGCGGCCGAGGCCCATGCGTTCGTGCAGCAGCAGGGCGCACCGATCGTCATCAAGGCCGACGGCCTGGCCGCCGGCAAGGGCGTGGTGGTCGCCACCACGCTGGAGCAGGCGCACGAGGCCATTGAGGGGATGCTGGTCGACAACAGGCTCGGCGTGTCCCACAACGCCGGCGGTGCGCGCGTGGTGATCGAGCAGTTCCTCGAGGGCGAGGAAGCCAGCTTCATCGTCCTGTGCGACGGCAAGAACGTGCTGCCGCTGGCCACCAGCCAGGACCACAAGCGCCTGCTCGACGGCGACGCCGGGCCCAACACCGGCGGCATGGGCGCGTACTCGCCGGCGCCGGTCGTCACGCCGAATGTGCATGCGCGGGCGATGCACGAGATCATCCTGCCCACGGTGGCCGGCATGGCCAAGGACGGCATGCCCTTCACCGGTTTCCTGTATGCCGGGCTGATGATCGACGCGCAGGGCCACCCGCGCACCGTGGAGTTCAACGCCCGGCTCGGCGACCCCGAGACGCAGCCGATCCTGATGCGCCTGAAGAGCGACCTGCTCGAGGTGCTGCTGCACGCCACCGACGGCACGCTCGACCAGGTGGAGCTGCAGTGGGACCGCCGAGTCGCGCTCGGCGTGGTGGTGGCCGCCGCCGGCTACCCGATGGCTCCGCGCAAGGGCGACGTCATCACCGGCCTGCCGCCACCGGCCGAGGACCTGATGGTCTTTCATGCCGGCACGGCCGAGCAAGGCGGCCAGCTGCTCACCAGCGGCGGGCGGGTGCTGTGCGTCACCGCGCTGGGCGAGAAGGTCAAGACCGCGCAGCAGCGTGCCTACGAGGCGCTGGCCGGCATCCATATCGATGGTGCGCTGCACCGCACCGACATCGGCCATCGCGCCATCAAGAAGTGACGGGAGACCCCTCCTTGACAGAACCCTTCAACAGCGCGCCCGTGCGCGACTACCTGCTCGGCCTGCAGCAGCGCATCGTCGGCGCCTTCGAGACCGAGGACGGCAAGCCCTTCATCAGCGACGGCTGGACGCGCCCGCCAGGCGGCGCACTGGAAGGCGACGGCCTGTCGCGGCTGGTCGAGCAGGGCCACGTGTTCGAACGCGCCGGCTGCAATTTCAGCCACGTCAAGGGCCGCACGCTGCCGCCTTCGGCCACCCAGCACCGGCCCGAGTTGGCCGGCGCGCCCTTCGAGGCGCTGGGCGTGTCGCTGGTCATGCACCCGCGCAACCCGCATGTGCCCACGGTGCACATGAACGTGCGCATGTTCGCCGCGCTGCCGGCGGGGCAAGCGCCGGTCAGCTGGTTCGGCGGCGGCATGGACCTGACGCCGTACTACGGGATCGAGGAAGACGCGGTGCACTTCCACCGCTGCTGCCATGACGCGCTCGCGCCCTTCGGCGACGACAAGTACCCGCGCTTCAAGCAGTGGTGCGACGAGTACTTCTTCCTCAAGCACCGCAACGAGGCGCGTGGCGTCGGCGGCGTGTTCTTCGACGACTTTGCCGAACTGGGTTTCGAGCGCAGCTTCGCGATGATGCGCGCCGTGGGCGACGCATTCGTGCCGGCCTACCTGCCGATCGTCCAGCGCCGCCGTGCCACGCCGCATGGCGAGCGCGAGCGCGAGTTCCAGCTCTACCGCCGCGGGCGCTACGTCGAATTCAACCTGGTCTTCGATCGCGGCACCCACTTCGGGCTGCAGAGCGGCGGGCGCACCGAAAGCATCCTGATGTCGATGCCGCCGCTGGTGACCTGGCGCTACGACTGGGCGCCCGAGCCGGGCTCGCCGGAGGCGCGGCTGTACCGCGACTTCCTGCCCGCACGCGATTGGCTGGCTTGACCAAGCGCATCGGGCTGTTCGGCGGCAGCTTCGACCCGGTGCATCTGGCGCACCTGGCGCTGGCGCGCCAGGCGCTGGATCAGCTGCAGCTCGACGAACTGCGCTGGGTGCCGGTGGGCCATGCCTGGCAGAAGAGCCGTGCGATGACACCGGCCGCGCAGCGCGACGCCATGCTGCGCCTGGCCATCGAGGGTGAGCCGCGTTTCGTGCTCGAACGCTGCGAGCTGCAGCGTGCCGGGCCGAGCTACACGCTGGACACGCTGCGCGAGCTGCAGGCCGCCACGCATGGTGCGAAGTGGTACCTGCTGATCGGCCAGGACCAGTACCGCAACCTGCACACCTGGCACGGTGTCGACGAGTTGTTGCAGCGCGTCACGCTGGCCGTGGCGCTGAGGCCGGGTGAGCCGGCCGAGGCCGACGCGCGCGTGCGTGCTGCGCCGATGGTGGCGCTGGCCATGCCGCCGATGGACATCTCCGCCACCGAAATCCGCCGTCGTGCGGCTGCCGGCAGGGACATCTCCGCATTGGTGCCGAGCGCGGTGGCGCAATATATTTATCAACAGGGCCTCTATCGGGGCATTGCCGGGAGCTGAATGGACATCCGCAAACTGCAGCGCGCCATCGTCGATGGGCTGGAAGACGTCAAGGCCCAACACATCGCGGTGTTCAACACCGAGAACCTGTCACCGCTGTTCGAGCGGGTGGTCATCGCCACCGGCGCGAGCAACCGGCAGACCAAGGCCCTGGCGGCCAGCGTGCGCGATGCCGTGCGCAGCCGCGGCATGCAGGTGATGCGCACCGAGGGCGAGGAAAACGGCGAGTGGATCATCGTCGACTGCGGCGCCGCGGTGGTGCACATCATGCAGCCCGCCATCCGCGAGTACTACCACCTCGAGGAGATCTGGGGCGGCAAGCCGGTGAAGATGAAGCTGGGCGACACGCAAGGCACGCGGCTGGTCAAGGCCTCCGAGGAACCGCCGCATGCCGCCGAGGCGGCGGTCTCGGCGCGCTACCTGGCGCCGGCAAAGAAGGCTTCTACAAAGAAGGCGCCGGCAAGGAGGCGCGCCGTCAAGGCGCCCGAAGCCGCGCCAGTCGGCAAGGTGCGCAAGGTGGTGGTGGGCAAGCCGGCCGCGCGCAAGAGCCCGCCGCGCAAGGCAGCTGCGCCCAAGCGCCGCGCATGAAGCTGCTGGTGTTGGCCGTCGGCCAGCGCCAGCCCGCCTGGGCCGATGCCGCCTGGGCCGAATTTGCCAAGCGTTTCCCACCCGAGATGCGGCTGGAACTGAAGGCGCTGAAGGCCGAGCCGCGCAGCGGCCGCACGGGCGTGCAGTGCATGGCCGCCGAGGCGCAGCGCCTCGACGCGGCGTGTCCGAAGGGCGCCCGGCGCGTCGTGCTCGACGAACGCGGCTCGGCCGCGAGCACGCAGCAACTGGCGGACCGGTTGCGCAGCTGGCGCGACGAGGGCCGAGACGTGGCCCTGCTGATCGGTGGCCCCGACGGGCTGCATACCTCGCTGAAGACCGGCGCCGACGAGACGCTGCGCCTGTCGGACCTGACGCTGCCGCATGCCTTCGTGCGCGTGCTGCTGGCCGAGGCGCTGTACCGCGCCTGGACGCTGCTGCAGGGCCACCCCTACCACCGCGAATGAGTTCGCCGCCCTTTGTCTGGCTGGCGTCGCAGAGCCCGCGCCGCGCGCAGTTGCTGCAGCAGATCGGCGTGAGGCACCAGCTGCTGCTGCCCGACCCGGCCGAGGATGTCGAGGCGCTGGAAGCCGAGCGCCCGGGCGAACTGCCCGCCGCCTATGTGCAGCGCGTCACCCGCGCCAAGCTGCAGGCCGCGGTGGCGCGGCTGCAGCGCCGCGGGGACGCGCCGGCGCCGATCCTCTGTGCCGATACCACGGTGGCGCTGGGGCCGCGCATCCTGGGCAAGCCGGCCGACGCGGCCGAAGCGGGCGCCATGCTGCGCTCGCTTTCCGGCCGCACGCACCGCGTGCTGACGGCCGTGGCCGTGCACGATGGCCGGCGCACGCAGGCGGCGCTGAACGTGTCGCACGTGCGCTTCGGCGCCATGCCGGCGTCGGCCATCGACGCCTACGTCGCCGGCGGCGAGCCCTTCGGCAAGGCCGGCGCCTATGCCATCCAGGGCGCCATCGCGGCCTGGATCGAGCACATCGACGGCAGCCACAGCGGCATCATGGGCCTGCCGCTGTACGAGACCGCCGCGCTGCTGCGCCGTTGTGGCCTGGCGCTGCCCTAGACTCGGCGCCATGGCCAGCCAGGACATCCTCATCAACTGGGCCCCGCAGGAAACGCGCGTGGCCATCGTCGAGAACGGCGCGGTGCAGGAGCTGCACATCGAGCGCACGCTCGAGCGCGGCCTGGTCGGCAACGTCTACCTGGGCAAGGTGGCGCGCGTGCTGCCGGGCATGCAGAGCGCCTTCATCGACATCGGGCTGGACCGCGCCGCCTTCCTGCACGTGGCCGACCTGAACCCGCCCGCCAACGGCAGCGGCGCGCGCGGCGAGGCGGCGGCCACGCCGATCGAGCGGCAGATCTTCGAAGGCCAGTCGCTGACCGTGCAGGTCATCAAGGATCCGATCGGCAGCAAGGGCGCGCGGCTGTCGGCGCAGGTGTCGATCGCCGGGCGCATGCTGGTCTTCCTGCCGCACGACAAGCACATCGGCATTTCGCAGAAGATCGGCTCGGCCGAACTGCGCGAGCAGCTGCGCGCGCGCATGCAGGCGCTGGTGGCCGATCAGCCGGGCGGCTTCATCCTGCGCACCAATGCCGAGGAAGCCAGCGACGCCGAGCTGGCCGACGACATCGCCTACCTGCGCAAGACCTGGGGCCTGATCCGCGAGCGTGCGCAGGGCAACCCGCCGGGCACGCTGCTGCACCAGGACCTGAGCCTGGCCGAACGCGTGCTGCGCGACCTGAGCAACGATGCCACGCAGACCATCCGCATCGACTCGGGCCTGCAGTACGACAAGCTCAAGCAGTTCGGCGAGACCTACATGCCGCGCAGCGCCGCCAAGCTGGAGCTGTACCGCGGCGAACGGCCGATCTTCGACCTGTTCGGCATCGAGGACGAGATCGTGCGTGCGCTGGCGCGCAAGGTGGAGCTGAAGAGCGGCGGCACGCTGGTCATCGACCAGACCGAGGCCATGACCACGGTGGACGTCAACACCGGCGGCTTCGTGGGCGCACGCAACTTCGAGGACACGGTGTTCAAGACCAACCTCGAGGCGGCCGGCGCCATCGCGCGGCAGCTGCGGCTGCGCAATCTGGGCGGCATGGTCATCGTCGACTTCATCGACATGACGCGCGAGGACCATCAGCAAGCGGTGCTGGCCGAGTTCCGCAAGCAGCTGGCGCGCGACCGCACGCGCACCACGGTCAGCGGCTTCTCGCAGTTGGGGCTGGTGGAGCTGACGCGCAAGCGCACGCGCGAGAGCCTGGCGCACATGCTGTGCGAGCCCTGCCCCACCTGCGAGGGCCGCGGCCAGGTGAAGACTGCGCGCACCGTGTGCTACGACATCCTGCGAGAGATCCTGCGCGAGGCCCGACAGTTCAACCCGAAGGAGTTCCGCATCGTCGCCAGCGCGGCGGTGGTGGAGATGCTGCTCGACGAGGAGAGCGTTCACCTGGCGGGCCTGAGCGAATTCATCGGCAAGCCGATCTCGCTGAGCACCGAGCCGTCGATGAATCCGGAGCAGTACGACATCGTGCTGATGTAGTGGGCGGCCGGACGGTGGCGCGCCTGCAGGCGTTACCTTTGACTCCGGTCAATCGGCGGAATCTCCAGTCGTCGCACGATGCGCACACCCCACCCGAAGGAGATGGCGATGAAGATCCTGCTGCCCGTTGACGGAAGCAAGTACACGCGACGCATGCTCAGCTACGTAGCCGCACACGACGAACTGCTGGGCAGCGGACACGAGTACTTGCTGTTCACCGTGGTGCCGAGGCTGTCCAGCCGCGCGGCCGAGTTCTTCGACCGGCGCACGCTCGACGCCTACTACCAGGACGAAGCCGAAAGGGTCCTGCGGGCGCCGCGCGCGTTTGCCGAGAAGCAGGGCTGGACGATGCGCAGTGCGCATGCCTCCGGTCATGCCCCCGAAGAGATCGCCATCTATGCCAAGGCGCAGAAGCCCGGGCTGATCGTCATGGGCACGCACGGCCATTCGGCGCTGGCCAATGCCGTGCTCGGCTCGGTCGCGCAGGGGGTGCTGGCGCGCTGCCGCGTGCCGTTGCTGCTGGTCCACTGAATTGGCGGGCGGCGGGCCTAAACTTGGTGCTCCACGCCATCAAGCACCAAGGAGACCGCCATGCACATCGCCTCGCTCAAGGAAGTCGTCAGCGCCGAAGAATGGCAGTTGCGCTGCGACCTCGCCGCCTGCTACCGGCTGGTGGCGGCCTACGGCTGGAGCGACCTGGTGTTCACCCACATCAGCGCGCGCATCCCGGGGCCCGAGCATCACTTCCTGATCAACCCCTATGGGCTGATGTTCGACGAGATCACCGCCTCGTCGCTGGTCAAGGTCGACCAGCACTGCAACAAGCTGCACGACACGCCCTTTCCTGTGAACCCGGCCGGGTTCGTGATCCACAGCGCGATCCATGCGGTGCGCGACGACGCCGGTTGCGTGCTGCACACGCATTCGCGCGCCGGCGTCGCAGTCAGTGCGCAGAAGTGCGGCGTGCTGCCGATCAGCCAGCAGAGCACCTTCGTGTTGACGTCGCTGGCTCACCACGACTACGAAGGCGTGGCGATCCGCGACGACGAGAAGAAGCGGCTGCAGGCTGACCTGGGCGAGGCCAAGTTCCTGATGCTGCGCAACCACGGCCTGCTGACCGTGGGGCGCAGCATCGCCGATGCGTTCCTGAACATGTATACGTTCGAGAACACCTGCCGCATCCAGATCGACGCGCAGGCCGGCGGTGAGCTGGTGCATGTCAACCCGGCCATTCTTCAGGGCTTGACGCAGGTGATGAAGACCGTCACCGTCGGGCAGGGCGCGGACTTGGCCTGGCCGGCGCTGCTGCGCAAGTGTGACCGCATGGACCCGAGCTACAAGACCTGAGGCGCGGCGCCGGCGCCGGTCTTCTTCGGCTTGCGGCGCACAGCCGACGTTGGCGGCAGCTAGTTATGCCGGAGTGCCGAGTCGGCTGCGGTAGCGCGCTGCCGTCACCCGCGTTCTCCGGCCCACGCTCGCGGGCGAGCGACTTCTGTTCGGCGCCCTCACCTCTTTGCCACCGACCAGGCTGGCCACGCGCCAGCGCAACGCGAATGGGGCTAAGCGCCCGCGGATGGCCACCCGCGCACTACAAGCGGCGCTCGCTGTGTGCCGCAACGAATACCTCGACTCGCGCAGGAAGTGGAAGACAGATGGCCGCTGCGCGCCGCGTGCCGTCGTTTCCTCATCGGCGCTCGACCGCTCGCGGCCGAGGCCCTATTTCTTCTCGCGTGGCACCCGGCCCATCAGGTGGAACTGTTCGTTGGGTCGCATACCGGCCAGGTTGGCCATGCGGTTGCTCAGGCCGAAGAAGGCGGTGATGGCGCCGATGTCCCAGATGTCCTCGTCGTCGAAGCCGTGCATGCGCAGCGCGGTGAAGTCGGCTTCCTCGACCGCGCCCGAGGCCGTGCAGACCTTCATCGCGAAGTCCAGCATCGCGCGCTGCCGCGGCGTGATGTCGGCCTTGCGGTAGTTGGTGGCCAGCTGGTCGGCGATCAACGGATTCTTCTCATACACGCGCAGAATCGCGCCGTGCGCCACCACGCAGTACAGGCACTGGTTGGCTGCCGAGGTGGCGACGATGATCATCTCGCGCTCGCCCTTGCTCAGCCCGCCGCCGTCCTTCAGCAGCAGCGCATCGTGGTAGGCCATAAAGGCGCGCCACTCGGCCGGGCGGTGCGCCAGCACCAGGAAGACATTGGGCACGAAGCCGGCCTTGTCCTGCACTTCGAGGATGCGCATGCGCAGGTCCTCGGGCAGGTCGGCCAGTTCGGGCACGGGATAGCGGGAGATGGGGGGAATGTGCTGGTTCATGGCGTGACCTCGTCGACGAACGGGATTGAAAACTGGTGCCAGCCCCGCCGCGAGTCGAAGTTACAGGTCTCCTCGACAAGGATCTCGACGCGCCCGGCGGCATCGGTGACCTGCCAATGCTGGGCTCGGCCGTCAGCAGCCAGTGTGACACGGTACCTCGTGCGCCCGGGCTCGCGTCCGAGCGCCGCCATCGGGTTGGCGCCTAAGGCAGGGCACGAGCCGTTGTCGACGAGTTCGGCGGTCAGGCCTGCCGAGCATCCATCGAGGTGGCCCAGCCGGTCAGAGGCTGCCAACACATTCGCAGTCGATCTGCGACGAGTACGAAGCTGATGAAGCCCAGGACCATGAGGTCGAGCTGGCCGGCTGCCGTGTCGCTGCCATGGACGACCACCGGATTGGTACCGGGTCTCAACAGGGTGTCTTCGAAATCGGCAGCAGGCCATGAGGACGCCCGCGCACTACCGGCTAATCTCTGATTAAGGTTCTGTGACGAAGATGGCTCGCTATGCCCGCTTCGCGCAACCCGTTGACCCTGGCCGTGCTCGTCGGTCTGTGGCTCGCCAGCGTGGGCAATTGGCCGCTGGGGCGTGCCTTGACCGAGCCGTCCGACCTGTCATCGATGCGCGACCGGCCGCCGAGCCACGACCACCTCTTCAACGCAGTGCTGGGACTCATGGGCGTGGGCAGCGGTGTGCTGAAGCCGGCGCTGGATTTGAGCTCGGAGTGCCGCAGTGATTGAAACGGTCGTGAACTGGCGGCGTCGGGACACCGCGGTGGCCGTCGTCGGCCTGATCCTGCTGCTGGCGTGGGACGTCAGTGGGGCCGACCTGCCGCTGTCCCGCCTGTTCGGCAACGGCGAAGGATTTGCCTTGCGCCATCACTGGCTGGTCCAACAAGTGCTGCACGATGCGCTTGCCCATGGCCTGCACCTGATCTTCGTGCTGTTGGGTGTGAACGTGCTGTTTCCGCTGCCAGTGATTGGCGCCATGCCGCGAGCTCAGCGTCTGGGCTGGTGGTTGATGTCCTTGCTGTGCGCGCTGGCAATCTCGCTGCTCAAGCACCAAAGCCGGGTCAGCTGCCCGTGGAACTTCGCCGAGTTCGGCGGCAGCGCGCACGAGCTGGCACACCTGTCGATCGCCGCCTGGCGCGGCGGGGGTGATGGCGGGCCGGGCCATTGCTTCCCCGCCGGTCATGTGTCCAATGCCTTTGCGCTGGTGGGCGGTACGTTCGCGCTGCGGACGGTGTCGATGCGTGCCTCAAGGCTATGGCTGGCGTCGGTGTGTGCAATTGGCTTCGTGCTTGGCGTGACACAACTGCTGCGCGGCGCCCACTTCCCCAGCCACAGCCTGTGGACGGCCTGGATCTGCTGGACGCTGACCGCGCTGCTGTGGCACTCGGCGCAAATGGTGCCGCGCGTCGCCCTCTCGGGCGCTCGCTGAAACCTGGGACGCGTCATGAGCATTGGCGCAACGAGGCCAATACCTTCAAGACCGAAAGGTCTCGACTCGAGCAACGAGCGGACTTCGGCTGGCCAGCGGGCCACTAGCCTGCAGCCCCCATGTGCTCCGCGAGGTGTCGCTCGAGCCAGGACCGTCAGGCGGCCGAATCAACCGACGCGTCGCGGGTCTAGGACTCCGCGGCGGCGTTACCGACATTCAGTCGTTCTCCGACGCGCGGGCCGCGACCAAGTCGGCCGCCGCGATCGGTAGGCTTGGGCGGTGATGGTAGCCTTATGTCCTGTCGCGAGGTCTGTTCAGCCGCCCTGGTTTCACCGCCGCCGGCACCGATGCCCTTGGGGCAATCAGATTCCACGAAGGTCAAGTTTTCTGGTGAGAACGAGCGAGAAGCGACGCAAATGAAGCATACCCACTACATCCGGCAGAGCCGCTTGTTCTGCATGTATCG
>Ga0316616_100000996_pt1 | contig 10702 bp, 12 predicted proteins | sample OWC_Aug_M1_C1_D1_FD_207660 | JGI IMG/M metagenome (GOLD analysis project Ga0316616, IMG submission 207660) | Wetland soil microbial communities from Old Woman Creek delta, Ohio, United States - OWC_Aug_M1_C1_D1_B | ecosystem: Environmental > Terrestrial > Soil > Wetlands | place: USA: Ohio...
AAGGCTTCGGTGAAGGCAACTTCCGCGCGATGTTCGAAAGCATCGAACTCGATCAGGTACGCCGCGGCGTGCTGCAGGACCCGGCGCCGGCCCAATGAACGCCCCGGCCAAGGCGCTGAACCAGGGCGTGGCGCCGGTCACCTACGGCGTGGGCGACCGGCCGCCGCGCGGCGACTATGCATCGGCCGCCAGCGACTACACCTGCGCGCAGCGCTGGGACCAGTACACGCCCGAGCAGCATGCGCTGTACGCCCGGCTGCACCAGCGCCAGACCGCGCAGCTGCCGGGGCTGGCCTGCGACGAGTTCATCCAGGCCGTGCAGCAGCTGGGCCCGGCCGATCGGGTGCCGCGCTTCGACGACGTCAACGAGCGGCTGGTCCCCGCCACGCGCTGGCAGATCGTCGCCGTGCCCGGGCTGATCCCCGAGGAAGCCTTCTTCGCGCTGCTGGCCAGGCGCAAGTTCCCGGTCACCGAATGGCTGCGCAAGCCGGAGGAGTTCGACTACGTGGTCGAGCCCGACGTCTTCCACGACCTGTACGGCCATGTGCCGCTGCTCTTCAATCCGGTCTTCGCCGACTACATGCAGGCTTATGGCGAAGGCGGCCTCAAGGCCAGCCGGCTCGATGCCTGCGAACTGCTGGCGCGGCTTTACTGGTACACGGTGGAGTTCGGCCTGATCGACACACCGCAGGGCCTGCGCGCCTACGGCGCCGGCATCCTGTCCTCGGCCGGCGAACTGCGCCACAGCGTGCGCAGCCTGCAGCCGCGGCGTGTGGCCTTCGACCTGCAGCGGCTGATGCGCACGCGCTACCGCATCGACAGCTTCCAGGCCACCTACTTCGTCATCGACGCCTTCCAGCAACTGTTCGACGCTACCGCGCCCGACTTCACGCCGGTCTATGCGCAGGTGCGGGCTCAGGCCGAGATCGAGGCCGGCGCCGTGCTGAGCGGCGAGCGCGAGTTCGCCGCCGGCTGAGCGTCGTCCTCGGCCAGCCGCTGCAGCACGGTGTCCAGCACCTGCGGGTGCCGCAGCAGATGCACATGCGCATGGCCGCGCAGGTGGCGATTGTCGGCACCGGGCAACGTGGCGGTCGAGGCCGGGAAGACGATGTTGTCGCAGTGGCTCCAGAAGCAGGTGAAGCGCCGGTAGCGCGTGGCCGGCTCGGCCGCGGCCAGCTGCAGCAGCCATGGGCTGTGCCAGCGCATCTGCTGCGCGTTCGGCGCGAAGCCGAAGCGGCCCAGCCAGGTGCCGTGGTGCGGCGAGCCGATGGTCACCACGCCGTGCACGCGCGCATCGCCGTCATGGTCGCGCAGCCAGGCGCGCAGGGCCAGCCCGCCCATGCTGTGGCCCACCACCAGCGGCGGCCGGCCGGTGGCCTGCGTGACGCGCTGCACCGCGTCCTCGATCAGCGCCGGGTAGCGGTCGATCGAGCCGAACACCGGCTCCAAGTTGACGGCGATGCTGGGCACGCCGGCCGCGCGCAGTCGTGGCCACCACGGGTTCCACAGCCCGCGGTTGCAGACGAAGCCGTGCACCAGCACCAGCCCGCGCCGGCCGGCGGCGTCGGCCGGCAGCTGGTCGGGGTAGCGGCGCCAGCGCCAGGGCTGCTGCCAGCCGAAGACGCGCAGCGCGCCGAAGGCCTCGGCCCACCAGGCGCGCAGCACCTCGCCGATGCGCGGCGGCGGCGCCGGGTCGTCGCGGTTGACACGTCGCAGCAGCGCGAATTCCAGCACCATCAGCGGCACATGCACGAAGGCCAGCAGCAGCATTCCCAGCAGCAGCGCGAAAGCCATGCCCCACAGCAGCCAGCTGGCCAGCCCCAGCAGCACCCACAGTGCCGATGCCAGCGTCCAGATCTGCAACAGGCGGGCCAGTTTCATCGGCGGATTGTCGAGCAGCGCAGCAGTGCGGACTGGAGCCAAGCCTCTACGTGCGCGGGTCGGCTCTTGGTAGGCTTGCGCCCGTGAATGCCCAATCCGAGGCCATCCTTGAGTTGTTGCGCCGAGTCGACGCGCAGCGGGCGCGGCGCGCGGCCGAGCCTTCGCTGTACGACCGCGTGCAGGCGGTCAAGCACTACCAGCACGAGCGCTTTCAGCATACCTATGCCGACCTGCTGGCCCAGCCGCGCTATGCCAAGGCCACCCGCTTCTTCCTCGAGGAGTTGTATGGTCCGGTGGACTTCACGCGGCGCGACACCCAGTTCAAGCGCGTCGTGCCGGGGCTGGTGCGGCTGTTTCCGCGCGAGGTGGTGCTGACGGTGCGCACGCTCGGCGAGTTGCATGCATTGTCGGAGGAGCTGGACACCGCCATGGGCCTTGCCGTACCGGCCGGGCCGGTGGTTCTGGCCGGCTACATCGCCGCATGGCAGGCGGTTGGCCGCCCGGCGGACCGCGAGGCGCAGATCGTGCTGATGCGCCGCGTGGCGGACGCGCTGGACGTCTACACGCGCAATCCGCTGCTTCGCCACAGCCTGCGGCTGATGCGCACGCCGGCGCGGCTGGCCGGGCTGCCGGAGCTGCAGGCCTTCCTGGAGGCCGGCTTCGACACCTTTGGCGAGATGCGTGGTGCGCAGGAATTTCTCGACACCGTGGTTCGGCGCGAGCGTTCGCTGGCGGCCTGGCTGTTCGCCGCCAAAGTGCCGCCGGCCGTGGACAGCCGCTTCCCGCTGGCCGTGTAGGCGCGTCAGTGCGGGCGTGGGCGCCGCGGCAGGTGCGCCGCCTGCTCGCCCAGGTCCCAGAACAGCCCGGTCATCAGCTGCAACGCCTGGCGCACCACCGGCTTGAGCAGGTGTTCGTCGGGCGCGTGCTGCGAGCAGGCAGGGTAGCTGTGCGGCACCCACACCGTGGGCAGCCCCAGACCTTCGGCGAAAACGTCGTTCGGCAGCGAGCCGCCGAGGTTGGGCAGCAGCGCCGGCGCGATGCCGGTGCTGCGCTCGATCGAGTCCAGCGCGAAGCGCACCCATCGGTTGTCCGGGTCCAGCCGGGTGGCCTGCATGACCACCGGCTCGCCGACCTCGATGTCGCCAAAGCCGCCTTGCCGCAGGTGGCGGCGCAGGTGCTGTCGCAGCTTGGCGATGTCGGTGCCGACGACGAAACGCAACTGCAGGTGTGCCTGGGCATGCGCGGGAATCGCGTTCACCGGGAAGTCGGGGTTGCCGGTGCGCATGGCCAGCACCTCGAGCGCGTTCCAGGCCAGCACGCGTTCGATCGGCGTGCAGTCGGGCTCGCCCCAGTCGGCATCGATGGCCGGGTCGTCCGGCCCACCGCCCACCTGCAGCCCGGCCAGCGCGGCGCGCACGTTGGCCGGGATCGGCGGCGGCCGCAGCCCCGGCACCAGGATGCGGCCCCGCCCGTCCACCAGGCTGGCGATGGCCGCGGCCAGCACCGTGCCCGGGTTGCGCAGCAGCCCGCCCCAGTTGCCGGAGTGGTGCGCGCCGTCGCGCAATTTCAGGCGCAGCTCGAAGTTGGCGACGCCGCGCGTGCCCAGGAACACGGTGGGCAGGTCGGCGCGCAGCCGCGGCCCGTCTGAGGCGATCAGCACGTCGGCGGCCAGCGCGTGCCGCTGCGCGGCGCAGAACTCGGCCAGCCCGGGCGAGCCGGTTTCCTCGCCGGTCTCGATCAGCCAGATGGCGTTGAAGCCGAGCTTGCCGCCTCTTGCGGCGATGACTTGCGCCAGGGCGGCGATGTTGATGCTGTGCTGGCCCTTGTTGTCGGCCGTGCCGCGACCATAGAGCCGGTCTCCGTCCTCGGCCAGCGACCACGGGCCTCGGCCTCGTGTCCACGCCGCGTCCTGGCCGCGGATGACGTCGCCGTGGCCGTACATCAGCACCGTCGGCAGGTCTGCGTCTTCATGCCGCGCGGCCACCAGGAACGGCCCGCAGCCGGTGCCGTCGAGCGGGTTGTCAAAGCTGCGGCAGTCGAAGCCCAGCGCCGCCAGCGAGCCCGTCATCTCGTCGTCGACATAGGCGCGCAGCGAGGCCGCCTGCGCTGCATCCTGGCTTTCGCTGCGGATCGCGACGCGCCGCGCCAGGTCGCGCTGGAAGGCGCCGCTGTCGAAGTGGGTGCGCGCCCGTTCGAGCGCGGCATCCCGCGGTGTCACAGCGATTTGCCCAGCAGCGTGAAGTGCTCGACCACTGGCGGCGCGGCGAAGAACGGGCCGACGATGGCGCGCCATTCGGCAAACAGCGGCCCGCCGCGGAAGGCCACGGTGTGGTCCTCGAGCGTGTCCCAGAAGATCATCAGCAGGTAGCGCTCGGGGCTCTCGACGCCCTTGTTGACCTTCCAGCCCCTAAAGCCCTGGGCGCGGCCGATGACGGTGTTCAGGCCGCGCTGGATGGCCTCGTCGAAGGCGGCCTGCCGGCCCGGCTGGATGCGGATGTCAGCAACTTCGAGGATCATGGTCGGCTTCTCCTATACGCCCAGGTAGCGGTGCAGCACCTCGGGCTGCGCGCGCAGTGCGTCGCTCTTGCCCTGCCAGACGACACGGCCCTTTTCGAGAATGTAGTGCCGGTCGGCCAGGTTCAGCAGCGGGCCGATGTGCTTGTCGATGACGATCATCGACAGCCCGGTATTGCGCAGCCGCGTCAGGCTGGCCCAGATCTCGTTGCGGATCAGAGGCGCCAGGCCTTCGGTGGCCTCGTCCAGGATCAGCAGCAGCGGGTTGGTCATCAGCGCGCGGCCGATGGCCAGCATCTGCTGCTCGCCGCCGGACAGGTTGGCGCCGAGGTTGCGCTCGCGCTCCTTCAGCCTGGGGAACATCGCATACACGGTGTCCAGCGTCCACGGCTGCGCGCGCTGGTGACGGTTGCCGGCGGTGGCCACGAGGTTCTCGCGCACGCTCAGGTTAGGGAAGACCTGGCGGCCTTCGGGCACCAGGCCCAGGCCGGCGCGCGCGGCGCGCCAGCTGGCCTGGCCCACGAGGGAGAGGCCGTCCATGCGCACGCTGCCCGCATGCGGCGCCAGCAGGCCCATGATCGACTTGACGGTGGTGGTCTTGCCCATGCCGTTGCGGCCGATCAGAGTCACGCATTCGCCCGGCTGCACGCTCAGGCTCACGCCGAACAGCACCTGGCTGCTGCCGTAGGACGTCTCGACCCCTTCCAGTTCGAGCTTGCCGCCGCTCATCCGAGCTCCTGTTCGCCCAGGTAGGCCTCGCGCACCTCGGGGTGGCTGCGGATCTGGTCGGGCGTGCCGGTGGCGATGGGCCGGCCATAGACCAGCACGGTCAGCCGGTCGGCCAATGCGAACACCGCGTCCATGTCGTGCTCGACCAGCAAGATGGTGTGCTGCCCCTTCAGCTGCTGCAGCAGCGCCACCACGGCTTCGGACTCGGCCGGGCTCATGCCGGCCATCGGCTCGTCGAGCAGCAGGCACTTGGCGCCGGTGGCCAGCACCATTGCGATCTCGAGCTGGCGGCGCTCGCCATGGGCCAGCGAGGCCACCGGCGTGTGCGCCCGTGCGAGCAGGCCCACGCGGTCGAGCGCCGAGCGCGCCGGATCGACCAGCGCACTTTCGCGCGCGGCCGCGCTCCAGAAGCGGAAGCTGTGGCCGGCATGCGCCTGCACCGCCAGCGCGGTGTTCTGCAGCACCGTGAAATCGTTGAACACCGAGGTGATCTGGAACGAGCGCCCGAGCCCGGCCATCGCCCGGCGGAACGGCGGCTCGCGCGTCAGGTCGTGGCCGTCGAAGACGATGCGGCCCTCGTCGGGCAGGATCTGCCCGCTGAGCTGGTTGATCAGCGTGGTCTTGCCGGCGCCGTTGGGGCCGATCACCGCATGGATCTCGCCGCGCTGCAGCGTCAGGTCCAGGTGGTCGGTGGCCAGCAGGCCGCCGAAGCGCTTGACCAGGCCGGTGACCTCGAGGTGATTCATGGCTTCCTCGCCACCAGCCAGCCGTAGATGCCCTGCTTGAGCACCAGCACCACCAGCACGATGAAGATGCCGATCAGCGCCAGCCAGTGCTGGTTGACCACCGTGTCGAGCCAGGGCACGCCGAGCTTCAGCGACGACAGGCCCTCTTCGACCAGCAGCAGCGCGGCCGCGCCGGCCACCGGGCCGATCAGCGTGCCCAGGCCGCCCAGCACCGTCATCACGATCAGCTCGCCCGACACCGTCCAGGCCATGTACGAAGGCGAGACGAAGCGCGCCAGGTTGGCCAGCAGCATGCCGGCCAGCACGCACACCAGCGCCGAGATGACGTAGGCGCTGAGCTTGTAGCGCAGCGTCGGGAAACCGAGCGAGGCCATGCGCCGCTCGTTGCTGCGGCAGCCGCGCAGCACCATGCCGAAGCGCGAATGCACCAGGCGGTGGAAGCCGAACAGCACGCCCATCAGCAGCGCATAGGCCAGGTAGTACAGCACCGCGGCCTGGTTCAGGTCGAGCGCGCCGAAACGGCTGCGCCCGGCCAGCTGCATGCCATCGTCGCCGCCGTAGTCGCGCAGGCTGACGGCCAGGAAGAACAGCATCTGTGCGAAGGCCAGCGTGATCATGATGAAGGCCATGCCGCTGGTGCGCAGGCAGATCGCGCCCACCCCCAGCGCCACCAGGCCGCCGACGCCGAGGGCGGCCAGCAGCTGCACGAAGCCGTTGTCCACGCCGTGGAAGGACAGGATGCCCACCGCGTAGGCGCCGATGCCGATGTACATCGCGTGGCCGAAGCTGACCATCGCGCCGAAGCCGAGCACCAGGTTCAGGCCGCTGGCGGCCAGCGCAAAGACCAGCACGCGGGTGAACAGCGTCAACCAGAAGGGCTGGCCGAACAGCTGCGCCAGCACCGGCACCAGCCCCAGCCCGGCCAGCAGCAGCGCGGCAAACACGCGCGGCGCCGTCACGAGCCGCGCAGCCGGTGCTTCAGCCATGTTTCACCGGGAACAGCCCCTGCGGCCTGAGCGCCAGCACCGCGGCCATCAGCAGGTAGATCAGCATCGAGGCGATCGCCGGGCCCACGGCCTGGGCTACCGAGCGGTCGAACAGCTCGCGCAGCAGCGTGGGCAGGAAGGCGCGGCCGATGGTGTCGACGATGCCGACGATCAGCGCGCCGTAGAAGGCGCCGCGGATCGAGCCGATGCCGCCGGTGACGATGACCACCAGCGTCAGGATCAGCACCGGCTCGCCCATACCCGACTGCACCGAGACGATCGGCCCGGCCATCAGCCCGGCCAGCCCGGCCAGCGCCGCGCCCAAGCCGAAGACCAGCGTGTTCAGGCCCTTGATGTTGACGCCCAGCGCCGACACCATGTCGGCGTTCGATGCCCCGGCGCGGATCAGCATGCCCACGCGCGTGCGGTGGATCACCGCATACAGGCCGGCGCCCACGGCCAGGCCGACCGCGATGATGGCGAAGCGGTAGGCCGGGTAGGGCAGGCCGAACAGGTTGACCGTGCCCGACAGCCAGCCCGGCACGTTCATGTACACCGACGCGGGCCCCCAGACGAAGCGCACCACCTCGTTGAAGAACAGGATCAGGCCGAAGGTGGCCAGCACCTGGTCGAGGTGGTCGCGCCGGTACAGCGTGCGCAGCACCAGCTGCTCGATCAGCAGCCCGAGCAGCAGCGTGCCCGGGACGGCCACCAGCGCGGCGGCGAGGAAGGAGCCGCCAAAGGCGTTGAAGGCCGCCGCGGCGAAGTACGCGCCCATCATGTACAGCGAACCATGCGCCAGGTTCACCACGTCCATGATGCCGAACACCAGCGTCAGCCCGGCCGACAGCAGGAACAGCAGCACGCCGAGCTGCAGCCCGTTGAGCAGCTGGGTGAGGAACAGGCCGGTGGTCATGTTGTGAAAAGGGCCGGACGAGCCGGCCCGTGTGCCTCAGCGCGGCGGCCTCACATCTTGCACTGCGAGGCGTACGCGTCGCCATGCGCCTTCAGCGGCGTGGCGATGGTCTTCAGGCTGACACGGCCCTTCGCATCCTTGGCGACCTCGAAGATGTGCTGGTCCTGGATCGGGAAGTTGTTGGTGTTGAACTTGAAGTCGCCGCGCACGCTCTTGAAGTCGGCCGCCTTCAGCGCCGCGCCGAAGGCCTTCTTGTCGGCGACGTTGCCCTTGACCTTGGCGATGGCCGAATCGAGCAGCAGCGCCGCGTCGTAGCTCTGCGCCGCGTACTGGCTGGGGATGCGGTTGTACTTCTTCTCGAACTCCTCGACGAACTGCTTGTTCGCCGGGTTGTTGAAGTCCGGGCCCCAGAAGGTGCCGCTGATCACGCCCAACGCGGTCTCCTTCTGCGCCGGCAGCGTCGAGCCATCGGCGGTGCTGCTGGACAGCAGCGGGATCTTGCCCAGCAGGCCGGCCTGCTGGTACTGGCGCACGAAGTTCACGCCCAGGCCGCCCGGGTAGAAGACATAGACCGCATCCGGATTCTTGGCCGCCACCTGGGCCAGCTCGGCGCTGAAGTCGGGCTGGTTCAGCGGCGTGTAGATCTCGTCGATGACCTCGCCCTTGTAGAAGCGCTTGAAGCCGGCGACGAAGTCCTTGCCCGCCTGGTAGTTGGGCGCCATGCCGATGACGCGCTTGTAGCCCTTGTCGGTGGCGTACTTGCCCACCACCTCGGCCTGGTTGTCGTTCTGCCAGCTGACGATGTACTGGAAGGGGCTGCACTGCGCGCCGGCGATCGGCGCCGGGCCGGCATTGCTGCCGATCAGGAACACGCCCTTCTCGGTGATCGGCTTGTGCACCGCCATCATGACGTTGGAGAAGGTCACGCCGGTGATGATCGGCACGTTCTCCTTCTCGATCAGCTTCTGCACGATCTGCGTGGCCACGTCGGGCTTGAGCTGGCTGTCCTCGCGCAGCACCTGCACCGGCACGCCGCCGAGCTTGCCGCCGTTGCGCTCGACCACCATCATGAAGGCGTCGTACTGGTCCTGCCCCAGCGCGCCCTGCGGGCCGGAGAGCTCGGCCATGAAGCCGATCTTGATCGGTGCCTGGGCTTGCGCCAGGCTGGCCGCGGTGCACAGCGCAAGAGCAGCCAACAGTCGGGTCTGGGGTCCGGTCATGGTGATGTTCCTTCGAGGAGGAGGGGCCGATGAAACTAGTTTAGACCTAAAGTATCTGGCGTGGCTGTTAGGGCAAGCCCGAAGAACGCGGCGGCATTGCCATGCAGCATGCGCTCTCGGTCGGCGTCGCCCAGGTGCGGCGACTCGCGCACCAGGCTGCCGATGCGCTGCTCGCCCAGCGGGAAGGGGCTGTCCGAGCCGAGCATCACCCGGTCGGCCCCCATCACCTCGGTCAGCAGCCTCAGCGCGCCGGCATCGAACACCGCCGTGTCCACGTGGAAGCGTCGCGCGTAGCTGGACGGCAGCTGCGGGCAGTCCTGGCGCACGATGTCGCGGTGCCGCCAGGCGTTGTCGACCCGGCCCAGCAGCCAAGCGAAGCTGCCGCCGCCGTGGGCGAAGCAGATCTTCAGCGACTCGGGAATGCGCTCCAGCGCACCGGACAGGATCAGCGACACCATGCCCAGCTGGGTTTCGGCCGGCATCGCCACCAGCCAGGGCAGCATCCACTTCTTCATGCGGCCGGCGCCCATCATGTCCCAGGGGTGCACGAGCACCGGAATATGGCGCTCGGCGCAGTGGATCAGGAACTGCACCAGCTGCTCGTCGTCCAGGTCGCGCTCGCCGACGTGGTTGCCGATCTGCACGCCGATGCAGCCGGAATCCATCGCGCGGTCGGCTTCGCGGCAGGCCAGGTCCAGGTCCTGCAGCGGCACCTGGGCCAGCGCCTTCAACCGCGTCGGTGCATGGGCGCAGTAGCCGAGCACATGCTCGTTCATGCGCGCGGCCCAGTCCGCGGCCCGCCCGGCCGGCCAGGCATAGCCGAACATCACCGGCGTCGCGCACACCACCTGCAGCGCCACGCCCTGGGCGTCGAGTTCGGCCACGCGCACCGCAGGGTCCCACAGCGAGGCCGTCACCGGGCGGAAGCGCCGGTCGCCGAGCATGATGTGGCCGCGTTCGCCGCCGGGCTCCACCTCGAGCCAGGGCGCGCGTTCGGCATCCACTGCAAAGGCCTCGGCGCGCGCGATGCGCGGCAGGCAGTGGGCGTGCATGTCGATCATCGGGCGCCCTCGTCCAGCAGGCCGGAGGCCGCCAACGCCGCATGCCAGGCCCGGTGGTCGCGCCCCGGGTGCACCGTGCCGCAGTGCGGGCATCGGCGCTCCCCTTCGCTCGACTCGTAGAAGCGCGCGTAGGTGGTCGGCAGGTCGGCGACGATGTCGGCCAGCTGCACCTCGATGCGCCTGACCAGCCCGCCGCAGGCCGCACAGTGCCACTGGAACGCATCCGTCAGCCCGGCCGGGCGCTGGCGCTCGATCACCAGGCAGCGGCTGTGGCTTTCAGGCCGCTGCGGCGAATGCAGCACATGCGGCGCCATCAGGAAGATGTCGCCTTCGTTCAGCTGCACGCGTTCGTAGCGACCGCGGTCCCACACCAGCAGGTGGGCGTTGCCCTTGAACTGCCAGAAGAACTCCTCCAGCGGGTCGTCGTGAAAGTCGCTGCGCGCATTGGGCCCGCCGACCACGGTGACCATGAAGTCGGCATCGGCCCAGATCTGCCGGTTGCCCACCGGCGGCTCGAGCAGGTGGCCATGCTCGTCCAGCCAGCGCTGGAAGTTGAAGGGGCGGCCGTAGCGGTAGCTGGTCATGGGTTGCTCAGGGCCTGTAGGCCACGCATTTGATCTCGATCAGCAGCTGCGGGTGCGGCAGTTGG
>Ga0316616_100000998_pt1 | contig 10697 bp, 8 predicted proteins | sample OWC_Aug_M1_C1_D1_FD_207660 | JGI IMG/M metagenome (GOLD analysis project Ga0316616, IMG submission 207660) | Wetland soil microbial communities from Old Woman Creek delta, Ohio, United States - OWC_Aug_M1_C1_D1_B | ecosystem: Environmental > Terrestrial > Soil > Wetlands | place: USA: Ohio...
CACACGATGGCTACCCAGCTGCTCAATGCCGATGCGGATCTGGTGACGATCCAGGATCTGTTGGGGCATTCCCGGATCAAGACGACACAGCGCTATTGTCAGCTGTCCAATCTCAAGGTGCAGCGCGATTATCATCAAGCCATCGGAAAGGTGATGCAGCGTCATGCGCTATAATGAGGCTCCTCCCCATGCGGATGGATCGATGCCGGATAAAGTGCAAAACCAAATTGGCAGCGTTGCCGGCGGATGCGCTGGGGGGATTAATCGGGATCCCCCCAGCGCATCCACCTAGTAGTAGGCTTTGAACCGGACAGCCGCTCACAGCGTTGATGAAAAAAGACTTGACAAAGAAGAAAAAGCAGATAAGAAGAAAGGAAGTAACTAATTAATATCAATAGAAAAAACAGGATTTATTACGTACAGGCTGTCAGTAACACCAGGATTGTGGTAATCGATTTCCTTGGGATAGATCCCCGAGACACAAACTATCCAGGTTCCTTCCAGCTAATGATGATATCCACACTTTTTTGGAGAGCGCTTTGCTTGAGATTACCTGACCAACACCATCAAAATTTCAAAAATCCCCAGAGATTCGATTCATCGCCGATACTAAAACCTGAACGTGGACTATCTCATCGCAAAAAACGAATCGCTATGGCTAAAAAATATAAAGAATGAAGTGTCGCTGTAGGATTAATAGGCGCTCCTGGTTTCAGAGCTCCACGATTTATGTTACCCCGCAGGTGAGCATAAATTTGGTCCCGCAAACATTGTAACTTGATCATAACCTCATTTCAACCAAGAGAATATAGGTGCTGACGTAAAATGGCCGATGCGATTCCGGATTGTTAACTGTCGCACCTTCGACATCTTTTTCCTCGCCTACCGACTGCCTGGGCCGGTCGATTTACCGGCTGATAGCCGAACGCCGTATCACGTTGCGATCTGCCTGTACTCATGAACCCTCTCGTGGACCAAAATACCTCGTTTTGCAAGCTCTCTAAAAAAATCAACCGGCTCAAAAATTTCATACGCAACGTGGTAACCCGAAGAAACCTTCGTCTTTCCAGCAAGCATAAGTTGCGTTCCGATAGACATGGGAATTGCTACATTTTTAGCGTATGCTCTTTCACCGCCCCATTTCTTGAACTCCGGATGAGATGTTTTTAGCACATACTTCACAATCTTATTTTCCCTTTTTCCAATAATTTCAACGTTGAGAGCATATCCCCACTTCTCCGTCCTGGTACCTCTGGGCAGTTGATGAAGGAGATCTCCCATAACATCAAGAACATTAAGCTTACTTCCCTTATGGAAGATTTCCTTCTTATCAAACAAACCAAAATCGATAAGCTGTTTTAAAAGTTCCATTTCTATCGGAGGCCATGTTCCCATAGTTACGACCTTCTTTATTCCAGGTACAAGCTGAGATAATCTAATTGTCTCGGGATGAGGTACATAATAGACCGGTAATTCGCCATAGGGTTCCTCAAACTCTACCAATTTTGATTCTTTTAAAGGCGGTTGAGGAAACATCTTTCCATTTTCAAAGAATGCTCTGTCCTTCTCTGCAGGGTCCATTTCCCAGAAAGTTGTAAGTACAAGACCAGGTGATATTGCGATTGGTCTGAAAGACGCCCAGCTCACATTTATCTCGAGAACACTGCCGCATCTCTCAACACCCCAGCGAGCCATCATGTCTGTAACTCCTGGTGTCATTCCTACTCCCGCAGCACAGAGGACTCCAGATTTTTCGAAACCGTCGTAATAATAATCTCTTGGAAAATCATCCAATAAGATCGTGGGTATTTTGGCTTCGATGCATGCTCTGATAGAAGGCTCTGCATTCCCAAAAGCAAGACCATTCATTACAAAATCGTAACCTTGAACAGCTTTCAGCATTTCATCGAAAACTCTTGCATCGACTTTCATAATTTTAATTTTCTTATTGTTATATTCGTTTTTAAACATTTCCAATTTTTCGAGGTTTAAATCGGCAAGCATAAACTCGTGGTTTCCGCCGGTATCAATTAAGTCTCTGGTCGCCTCAATGCACATTGCGCCAACAGCGCCCACAACAAAAATTTTACTCATTTAATCCTCCTTTCAGATACATATAATCACTTAGAGAAGAATATAAGTCTTATCGTGCACTACTGAAATCTTTAAGCTTTTCCCCTTTTGGGTCGTATGGAGCCTTCAAGTGCACCTGTGCGGGAATTCGCCGGCCCTCCACTTCGATTTCGTAGACTCCGTTCAAAATCCAGTCATCGGTAATGCCCTCTGGATTTTTCAGATAACCCATTCCAATAGCACAGCCTAAAAAATGCGCGTAAGCGCCATGGGTGTTCCCGCAGGCGAGCTCACCATTTCGATAAATCGGCTCTTCATGATACAGGAGCGGCTCAGGATCCTTCAAAGTAAAGATGACGCGCTTGCGTTTCAAACCGAGCTGCTTCTGGCGAAGCAAGGCATTCCGCCCGATGAAATCCTCCTTCTCCAGTTTCACGCAATACCCGAGGCCAGCCTCGAAAGGCGTGTCATCGGGGGTAACATCCGCCCCCCAATGCACATATCCTTTTTCCAGGCGCAGTGAATCCAGGGCATGCAGGCCAACCAGTTTGATGCCGGATGGAGCACCGGCTTCCATGAGAGCATCAAACACGTTGAGGGAAAATTCAGTCGGGATGTAAAGTTCCCAACCCAGCTCGCCTACAAACGACATGCGCACGGCGATGGGTTTGGCATACGCAAGATCGATTTGCTGGGCCGTAGCAAACGGGAAGGCCGCATTGGAGAGGTCGGCGTCGGTTAACTGAGCCAGTACGTCGCGTGATGTCGGCCCCATAACCGCCAGCATGGTGAATGCCGAGCTAACCTCGGTCAACACGGCGTGCGCGTAAGGTCGAAGGTGACGCTTGATCCAATCAAAATCCCGTGTAGCGGTTGCTCCAGGAACCACGATAAAGAATTTATCTTCAGCCAGCCGGGTGACCGTCAGGTCAGCCTCTATCCCACCGCGATCGTTCAGCAGTTGGGTGTAGACCACTTTACCCACCGGCATATCCATTTTGTTGGCGCAAATATGATCAAGCTCAGAGACGGCATCCCGGCCCTGCAAAAAGAACTTGCCGAGCGAGCTTAAATCGTAGACACCAACGCCATGGCGCACGGCCATGTGTTCAGCGCGGGAATAGTCGAACCAGTTCTGGCGCCCCCAGCTGTACTGGTATTCTGCTTTGACGCCAGCCGGTGCAAACCAATTGGCACGCTCCCAGCCCGATACCTCCCCGAAGCACGCCCCGCATGCGGCCAGCCGGTCATGAAAGGGGGTGCGGCGTGCATTCCGTGCGGTTTTGCGCTGTTTATAGGGCCAGTGGTCGGCATACAGTGAGCCAACCGCCTCCACCGTCCGATCGTGCAGATAGCGCGGGTTGTTCTGCCAATAATGAAAACGGCGTACATCGACCGCCCAGAGGTCCTCCTCTGGATACCCCTGAACGATCCACTCCGCCAGAGCTTTGCCCGCACCGCCGGCACTAGCGATACCGACCGAGTTCATCCCGGCGGCCACAAAAAAGTTCTTCACCCCCGGGGCTTCTCCCAGCATGTAGGCGTTGTCAGATGTGAAACTCTCGGGAACGACGGTTAGATGCCTCATTTGGGCGCTTTCAAGGGCCGGGCAACGTTTGATAGCGTTGGTCATGAAGATTTCAAATTGGTCCCAGTCTTCCTGCAGTTCTGTAAATTTGAAGCCCTCTGGAATTCCCTTCATACCCCAGGGTTTAGCCTTGGGTTCAAAGCCTCCCATGCACAATCCGCCGCCTTCCTGCTTGAAGTAAATGTACCCGTCCATGTCTCGCAGGATGGGCATATCATTCACCACGCCATCCATCGGCATAGTGATCACATGCATATGCTCGGCCGCATGCAACGGGAGAGCGACCCCGACCCATTTGCCGATTGCGCGTGCCCACATGCCTCCACAGTTGACCACGTATTCGCATGCGATATCGCCCTGGTCGGTGCTCACTCCCGCAATTACCCCATTGCGCAGGTGAATGCCGGTGACCTTGACGTTTTCGAACTGCTTTGCCCCCATCATGCTCGCCCCTTTGGCGAGTGCGCGGGCCGTATCAATGGGGCTGGTCTGACCGTCATTGGGCTGATAATAGACAGCTGCAAGATCGTCCGTATAAAGCAATGGCCACAGCCGGCGGGCTTCGCTAAAGCTTATTTCTTCCATATCGATGCCGAAGGTACGCGCCATCGCCATACTGCGATCATACTCACGTTTGCGCTCCCGGCTCTGAGCCACCCGCAGCGAGCCGTTCTGCTTCCAACCGGTAGACTGGCCGGTTTCTTTCTCCAGGCGGGCATATAGCTGGGTGCCATATTGAGCAAGCTTGGTGAGCGACCGGTTGGACCACAGCTGGCCCACCAGACCAGCGGCTGCCCAGGTGGTGCCGGAGCTTATTTCTTTGCGCTCCAGAAGCACCACATCGTTCCAACCTAGTTTTGCCAAGTGATAGGCCACGCTGCAGCCGACGATACCGCCGCCGATGACGACTACCTGACTGTATTTGGGCAATTCTGTTGGCATAGTCTTTACCTCTCTTTCGTATGTGATTGGACAGGCACGATACAGGATCGACGCATGCTAACGAAGGAGCCCTCCAGTTAATTATAGTCCCAAGTAAGCTTTTTTCACTTTTTCATCTTCCAGCAATTCCTTTGATTTACCACCCATTACGATTCGCCCGTGCTCAAGTACATAGGCCCTGTTGGCTATCTCAAGGCAGCGTCGAACATTCTGTTCGACCAATAAAATAGTGACTCCTTCCTTGAGCAGAAGCTGGATAACGTCAAAGACCTCGTTGACGATCATCGGCGCCAACCCCAGCGAAGGTTCATCCAAAATAAGAAACTTCGGTCGGGTCATCAGCGCGCGGCCAATGGTAAGCATCTGCTGTTCACCTCCACTGAAAGTTCCTGCAAGCTGTTTCCTGCGCTCCTTCAGTTTCGGGAAGATACTGAAAACCCATTGAAGGTTTTCATTGATGACGTTTCCATTTTTTTCGATGTAGGCCCCAACCTCCAGATTTTCTAAAACAGTCATGTAAGGAAAAAGTCTTCTTCCTTCCGGAACAAGCGATATTCCATGTCTGATGACGGTATGCGCCTTTACGTTTCTCATCGGGATATCATCAAATAAGATTTGGCCAGATGATATCGGGAGCATACCGGTTATAGTGTTTATCAGGGTAGATTTTCCTGCCCCATTGGCACCCACCAGCGCAACAATCTCTCCCAGCTGAACATTAAGGGATACATCATACAAGATCTGAAGTTCACCATATCCGGCACTGACATTTTGCAAATCCATCATGATTTTTTTTCTCCCAGGTAGACATCGATGACCTTCTGGTCGTTTGCAACTTCACGGGGAGTGCCTTCGGCTATTTTTTCACCGGATGCGAGCACGACAATCCTCTCGCAAAGCTCCATCACTACTTTCATGACATGCTCTACCACCACCAGTGTGATTCCGATTTCAGTGTTGATTTTTCGGAGCAGCTCCAATATTTCGTCGATTTCAACAAATGTGAGCCCAGCCATGCATTCGTCCAACAAAAGCAGTCTCGGTTTCCCGACTATCGCTACCGCAAGCCCCACTCGCTTTTTAGCTGATAAGGTCAAATGCTTTGCCATCACATTTCGATGATCCTGCAGTTTAACCATCTCGAGCGTCTGCTCGACTGCTTGGTGTTGTTCTTTTGAGGGGGTGAGGTGCAGATCCTTCGCAATAGCTCCGATAAGAATGTTGTCATATACCGGCAGTTCATCGAAGACCCTCACTATCTGGAAGGTTCTGCCAATCCCCTTTTTCGAAATAGCGTGAGGCTTCAGGCCCTGCAACGGCTGATTCTCAAAAAGGATGGTGCCAGCGGTGGTATTAAGCTCTCCCGTGAATAAATTGAACAAGGTTGTCTTCCCTGCACCGTTGGGGCCTATTATGCCCAGGCGGGTCCGCTTTGGAACTGTGAGGCTGACGTCCTTGACGGCGGTGAGTCCACCAAAGTTTTTCGTGACTTTTTTCGCAACCAGAATATCCTCCATTATGTCCTTCTCCTGATCCGGTAATACATCCCGGCAAGCCCTCTCGGCTCGATGATGAGGATAACGATCAACAAAATGGACCATATGATAAAGCGCATTTCAGGGGCAAAGCGCATGAGTTCCAAAATAACAGTTACCACTCCGGCTCCTATGATAGGACCTATAATAGTGCCCGACCCACCGACCAGAAACATGATGACAATCATCTCAGACGTCATCCACGAGAAGGTTGAAGGATGAAGGAGCCGAAAGAAGTGCGCAAACAGACATCCCGTCAGGCCGGCTAATCCTGAACTGATGCTAAATGCCAGAACTTTGAAAAACGCTGTGTTTACGCCGGAGGCTTGAGCAAGATCCTCGTTTTCACGGATAGAAATTAATAGACGCCCCACTCCCGAATGGACCAGCGTGAAGAGAAACGCGACGGTGATTATTCCAAACAGGAGGATAAGGTAGTACATGGCTGTCATGCTGCCGAAGTCGATACCCAGGATGCTGTCGGGGGGATTAATTCCCCCCAGTCCTAAAGGCCCCTTTGTGATGTCTCTTGAGTTCAAAATAACCAGGTAAACGAAGTGCCCAAAAAAGAAAGTTGTTACCGCAAAATAATGACCTCTGAGTTTCAGCGCAGGGTAACCCACCACCACAGCAAATAAAAATACTCCTATCGTGCTGACAGGCAGCGCGAGCCAGAAGGACATGCCAGTATTTAGCGTAAGAAGCGCGGACGAGTATGCTCCAAGTCCGTAAAACGCTGCTGGACAGAAAGAAAGCGGGCCGGTATAGCCTGGCATCAGATCGTAGCTTGCGGTCAGCATAGAGAAAAGCATAGCGAGCGTAACCACGTAAACAATATAATCGGATGTAATATGCGGGATGATCACCAGAATCAGGAGGACGACTCCAATGACCAGTTTGTTGGCTGTCGACATAATCACGTTCTCCTTGCTATCGCATGGACATCTTCTGATTGATGTTTGCAGGCAGACAGGACTATACTCTGCCAAAAAGCCCTTTCGGTTTCAAAAGCAGAACAAGAATGAGAATGAAAAAAGCATATCCATGCTGATAAGCCGAAGACACATACATCGCTCCTAAAGCTTCCAGCAAACCCAAACCCAATCCACAGATCAAAACACCCGCAACTGATCCGAATCCCCCCAGAATGACCACTACCAAAGCTTTCAAAAGAGGCAAATCACCCATCGAAGGGAAAACCGAATACAACGGAGCTACCAAAACAGCTGCAGCACCCGATAGCGCACCGCCAAGGCTAAACACCACTGAATTCACGGTGTCGATATTGATACCCAGCACTTGAGCCATGCCAGGGTCCATCGAAGCTGCACGAATGGCCTTCCCTATCTTGGTTTTCATGATAAACAGGTAGACTAAAATGAAAAGGATAACGGCAGATAGAAGTACGTTGATGCGGATGTAGCTGAAGTTAAAAAGCGAGCCCTCCATGTAAGACGGAAAGATCCTGGGTTTAGCTGTCCAGAGGGCGTTGGCGATGTTGGCAAAGAGAAAAAACAAGGCAATCGCCACTAGAAGCTGAACCCGCGCAGCATCCCTGAAGGTGCGCTCCCTCCATCGGCGATAAAGAAATCGCTCGCACAGAAATGCCAGAACTGCTCCCACGGACATTCCGCACAAAAGAGCAACGAGAAAGGGCATCTTAATAAGGGTCACAGCAAAAAGACCCGCATAGGCAGCGAGCACATAAAAAGAGCCTTGAGCAAAATCCGGAATGTCTGTGATACTCCATATTAGGTTTAAGCCCAGGGCTACCAGCGCATAGACGGAACCAACAATCAGTCCATTTCCAATCTGCATGAGTAAAATATCCACAATATTACCTCACTGGCTTACTGTGGTTAGCTTTTGGGTAAATTCAATTGCAACTTGAATTGCCTGGGCTTGAGGCAAGTGCCTCCTCCGGGGGAAGGAGGAGGCACTTTCGACATCAGAAGGGTGCGCGCGCGCCCTTTTGCCACTGGATCAGCACAGGGGACGCTTTTCCTTGATTCTTATATCCGTCAAAATCGTAGAATTTAATGGGGCCTGCAATACCGGTGTAATCAGTTTGTTTTATTGCTGCATTGATTTTAACAGAATCCAAAGAGTTGGCTTTCTCAATGGCCTTGACGGCCACGTTCAGCGCGTCATACCCGAAAATAATAGCATAATGCATGGGAGCGTTGAACTGAGTCTTAACTTTTTTCTCGAAATCAGCCGGAACCGCTCCCCATATAGTAAGGGCATAGGTTCCTTCAGCAGCCTCTGGTCCTGAAAGGGATATCAACTCCATTTCCCCCATTTCTTCCGATCCGATGAACTTCATCTTTGGAGTGATTCCGAGTTCTTTTGCTTGTTTTAAAATCATGGCGCCTTCCGAGGCGGTACCGATGTAAAAAACGACGTCGGGAGCGGCTTGCTTGATCTTCGCCAGGTTGACGGTAAAATCGGTGGTACCGCGTTCAAACGTTTCCATTATGGCTGTTTTAATGTTGATCTTTTTGAACTCTCCTTCTATGGCCTTGCCCATTCCAAGACCGTAATCATCGTTAACTACTAAATAACCTGTGGACTTGGGATCAAATTTTTTCACTATGGTAGGAGTAAACAACGGGGCCATGAGGCCAACCGACGGCCTCATTCGGTAGTAAAAATCATTTCCAGGCCTGGTAACGTTATCGGCGGCACATTCGATTGTGATCCCAGGTATCTTAAACTCTGCGCACAACGGTGAGATGGCGTTGCAAACTGAGCTGCAGTGGTCTCCCAAAATAGCAACCACTTTGTCCTGAAGCGCAAATTTACGGACATTGGCGACCCCATCCGTCGGAGTGCAGATACTGTCGTAACGGACGATTTCTACCGTGTATTTCTTTCCACCGACCATGACTCCCTTGGCATTGATTTCATCGAGAGCAATCTGGACACCCCGCCAGCCGTTGGTCCCGAATTCTGCCGCCGAACCAGTGAACGGCGCAGTGTAGCCTATTTTGATCACATCGGCGGCAGACCCAGGCGTGGTTATCGATAAAGCGGCCATTACCAATACTGCCAGGAAAAACAACGATAGTTTCTTTCTTTTCATGGTTCCTCCCTTTGCGATAGTTAAAAAGACCCCTTATAAGACAGCACCACAGCAAACTATTTGCTATGGCCTGTCATGAGAGCAAAAAAAACCATGGCGTGCAGCGCTAAGGTAATATCCCTCACGTATTCGGTTCATTAGCTTTCAAACATCTTGCGTACCTCTTTGGTAATGGCGGGAACCATATCAGACAAATCGCCAATCAGACCATAGTCGGCATGGCGGAAAATCGGCGCCTCCGGGTCTTTGTTGATCGCCACGATGCAGTTGGATGACCCCATGCCGGCGATGTGCTGAACGGCGCCGGAGATGCCGGCAGCTATGTACAGCTTTGGAGACACCACTTTTCCAGTCTGCCCCACCTGGTCGGAATGCGGCCGCCAGCCTTCGTCCACTGCACTCCGTGTGGCGCCTATTGCACCGCCCAGCACGGTTGATAGTTCCTCAAGCACCCTGAAATCCGGCCCTCCCATGCCGCGGCCGCCGGAGACCACCACATCGGCTTCCGTCAGATCCAACCTGATAGTGCTTTGCTTCTTTTCGAGCAGCCGCACCCTCGACGCGGCGAGCGTAATCTCCACACGCTCGATCTCACCCGTCTTTTCGACGGTTGCTGTTGGAAACACATTCGAGCGTAACGTAGCCATCTGCGGCGAGCCCTCAATCGCCACCTTGGCGATGAGTTTGCTGCCGTACATTGACCGGGTCGCTATGAGTTTCTCCCCTTCAAGGGCCAACCCTGTGCACTCCATTGCCAGGCCTGCGTCAAGCTTGGCCGCCAGGCGCGCGGCCAGCTGCCTGTCACGTATCGAGGCAGCGAACAGAATAATCTTCGGCCGTCGATTCTTGGCAATATCGAACAGGATGGGCGTAAACCGGTCTGAGTCGAAATCCGCAAGCTCTGGGGCATCGCACACCAGCACACGATCCGCACCATAATGTTTAAGCTCAGAGGCGGCGGAGAGCACCCCGCTCCCCAGAACCACGGCACACAGTGATGTGTTCAACTTGTCGGCCAGTCTGCGCCCCTCGCTGACTACCTCATAAGTGGACTTTCGAAACCCGTTTTCGGCATATTCGGTAATGACCAGAATATCACTTGCCATGATTGGCTCTCCCTTTTCCATCCCCGTCACAGAACGCCGGCTTCTTCCCGCAGTGCTCGAACCAGGTTAGTCGCATTCTCTTGGATCGTTTCTCCGGTAATCATTTTACAGACCTTCAGACGGGGCGGAAACGCGAGCGACAGTACTCTGGTTTTCAGCGCCGATTGGCCGAAATCCGCCGCGGCCAGGCCAACGGCAGACAGATTCTTGGTTTCCAGCGGCTTTTTCTTGGCCTTCATTATGTTGGGAAGAGATGCGTAACGAGGTTGGTTCAACCCACGCTGGGTGGTCAGCAGTGCGGGCAGGTCCGCCTCCACGACAGCGCTCCCGTCCTGCAGGGAGTGCTCGCACAAGATTTTGCCTGCGTT
>Ga0316616_100000999_pt1 | contig 10696 bp, 12 predicted proteins | sample OWC_Aug_M1_C1_D1_FD_207660 | JGI IMG/M metagenome (GOLD analysis project Ga0316616, IMG submission 207660) | Wetland soil microbial communities from Old Woman Creek delta, Ohio, United States - OWC_Aug_M1_C1_D1_B | ecosystem: Environmental > Terrestrial > Soil > Wetlands | place: USA: Ohio...
ATTCCAGCGGGCTGATGAAGAATATCCATCTGCGGCATTGCCCTCATCCCTTTGTCATTGCGACGTACTTCCATGTACGTCGCATTCCGCAGGTTTGCCTGCCTGAGCGGCAGGTGAAAGGCTTGCGCACGCCGCCGTAGGCGGGATTTCGACAGCGCTCAACTTGCATCTGCCTGCCTGCGCGTCCCCCTGCCCTGCGGGATGGAGGCAGGTCCATTTTTGCTCAGCCCTAAGAAATGTTTCTTAGTACCATACTACTCTGATAGAGCAGAACCCTGTGATGAGTTTACAGAGTGAATCAGCCGTGGCTTCGAGATCCCGTGTTTGGCCACAGGTGAAGATCGGTGGATTGCTTGGCTATGCCGGGATCTGGGCCTTCTTTGGTATATTTCTAATCTATCCACTCATCCGCCTTTTCTACGACACCTTCACAACCGATCAAGGTGTCTTCACCCTCATGAACTTCTATGATTTTTTCACGGACTCCTTTTATCTGAAAACTCTGGTAAATTCCCTTCTCCTCGGAGTGGCTACAGTCGTTACCACTTCGATCATCGGAATCACCATTGCATTCCTCCTTCTGCGCTATGAGTTTCCCGGGAGGAACCTTTTTTCCTACCTTACCATTATTCCTATGATTATGCCCCCACTCGTTGGAGTGATGGGATTTGTCTTTATCATGGGCCGGGCAGGGACGGTGAATGTCATCTTAATGGACTATTTGGGATTTTCCAGGCCCATTAATTTCATGTATGGGATCCAGGGTGTCCTGCTTGTTGAAACTCTTCACCTCTTTCCACTTATGACCCTGAGCATCGTTGATGCTCTCGGGAAGATCTCTCCCTCTCTCGATGAAGCAGCAGAGAGCGTGGGGTCGCGTGGCCTGCGGAAATTCTGGGATATCACCTTTCCACTCACCACACCGGGTTATGTCTCGGGGGCGCTTCTGGTCTTTATCTGGACCTTTGCCGACTTCGCCACTCCGCTGGTGGTAGGCGTTGATAACTTGCTTGCCTCACAGGCGTATCTCAACATTGTCCAGTTTGTAGATCGAAGGCTCTTCAAAATGGGAATTGTCATCTCCGCCATCATGGTCATACTGGCCATCCTCTTCTTAATCATCGCCAAACAATATGTGGCCATCAAGGATTATAGTTCCCTCTCCTATTCAAAGATCGAAAGAAAGAAAATCTCACCCTGGGGTCGAGCAGGGGTAGTTATTTTTCTGGTGGTCGTTCTGATCTTCGCTTTCATCCCTTACTTAGGTATCGCACTCGATTCCTTTGGCAGAGGCTGGGCCCTCACCCCTATTCCGGTGAAATATACCCTGCAGTATTTCGAGCGGGTTGCTATTGAAACGCCAAAGTTCATTATCAATAGTTTGCTCTATGCGGGCATCTCTGTATTCATCTGTATTATTGTTGGAGTTCCTGTGGCATGGGTGATGGCCCGAACCAAAGTACCGGGGCGAGATCTCTTAGATTCACTGACGACACTGATCTTGGCTCTTCCAGGAACTGGGATTGGCATTGCCTACCTCCGGGCCTTTAGAGATCCTCTGCCATTCATGAATACGGCCCTGATCGGCTTATGGATTGTGATTCCTATTGTACTTGGGGTGAGACGGCTTCCCTATACAGTGCGGGGAACTTTTGCTTCTCTCTTGATCGTCCACAGGTCTTTTGAGGAAGCCGCTGAAAGCGTGGGGGCTACAAAAACGAAGACTTTCAAAGACGTCACCCTTCCTTTGATCTGGAAAGGGGTTCTGGTAGGGTCTCTTTATTCCTTTATCCTCGCCCTCCAGGAGGCCTCGGCCACACTTCTTTTGGTGGTCCCGGGACATGAAATGATGACTGTTGGGATTTTTAACTTCTACATTGGAGGCTCTGTGAACGAGGCGGCTGCTCTGGGCCTTATTTTGATCATTCTCGGAGCGGTCTGCCTTTTCGCCATCAGCAAGATCGCCGGGACCAGAATGGGAGGAGTGTTCGGATAAACAGAGTCAGAAAACAGAAGGCAGTAGGCAGAAAGCAGTAAGCAGAAGGCGGATGACAGGAGGCAAGAGACTTTCTTATGTTAGAGAGTGAGAGAAATTTGGATTACATTGTGAGACGGACACGAGACACGGAGACGGTCACGATATTTTTCCTCAAGGTTGTGTAGGATGTTCAAAGGTTTTATCTTCGATCTGGATGGTACAGTTTACGTCAGCGACCAGCTTATCCCGGACGCAGACCGGGTGATTCAACTCATTCGAGAGAAAGGCCGGAAAGTTGTCTTCCTATCTAATAAACCCATTCAGACCCGGGAGGATTACGCCTCCAAGCTCACCCGGCTCGGCATCCCGACCCAAGCTGATGAAGTGATCAATTCCACTTTTGTCATGACTAATTATCTCAAAAAAATTGCCCCCCAGGCCAGACTCTTCGTCATAGGGGAGCCTCCTTTTATTGAAGAGCTGAAAAGAGCGGGTTTTCAAATCACCGATGTGCCAAAGGAGATCGATTATGTGGTCGTGGCTTTTGATCGGGCATTTGATTATGGAAAATTGAATATTGCTTTCCAGGCCATCAAATCGGGGGCCCATTTTGTAGCAACCAACCCTGACCGGACCTGTCCCGTGGAAGGTGGAGAAATCCCTGATTGCGCCGGGATGATTGCTGCCATAGAGGCAGTGACGGAAAAAAAAGTGGAGGTCATTGTAGGCAAACCTTCTCCCCTGATGATTCAAACTGTTCTGGACGTGCTGGGATTAAGACCGGAAGATTGTATTCTGATCGGGGATCGCATCGAGACGGATATTAAGATGGGGAAAGAAGCCGGGATTGCTACCGGGATCGTACTCACCGGTGTGACCGACGAAGAAGCACTCAAAAAAATCAAACACACTCCCAGTCAACCCGACTTCGTCTTCCAGAGTATTGCCGACGTCGAAAACCTGTTGATAGGGTGATCCTTTCTTCTTCCCTCTCCCCTCGTGGGAGAGGGTCGGGGTGAGGGGGACATGGGGACACGAAGATTGGGGGATGATATTCAGTGGTATCTGATCCCGCAGACACTTCCAGATCTGCCGCCACTTTCTTCCTGAAACTTTCTCTTCCCTTATTCTCAAAAACGGCGTATATTACAATCGCAAAAAGGCAATTACGATAACCCCATTGAATAAGTGCTAGGCAAAAACTCGCGATTTCTGGAATAGCTATGCCATTCCCCCAAGAAGTTCGCTTGGAAGCTCTGATTGCGTGTCAACGCCACTGTTGTCTTTGTCATCAACGCAAGCATACGCACATCCAGTGTCACCACATTGTGCCGGAAGCCGACGGTGGTTCTAACAGTTTTGCTAATTGCATTCCTCTTTGTCCCGATTGTCACGCCGGGGTGCTCGCTTTCAATCCTCGACATCCTGTTGGCAGCACGCCTTATCACAAAGAAGAGCTGATACGACGTAGAAACGATTGGTATGCCATTGTTGCACGCCGCTCGAATGATCTCGTCACGCAACTCCACCGAGGATCTCCGCAGTATCCAAACAGTCCCGCTCTCCGAGGCAACGTGGCGTTCAACTATTCTAACCACGATGGGTTTTACAGCTTGGGCGAGGGGCAATCCGAATTTCTCACACGCTGGAGTAAGGGCAGCGACACTGCAATTCATTGCTACAGTGACGGCACAAATGTCGCGCTGGCTCTAGCACCGAAGGGAAGCGAGCTTCGTGGGATTTCAGATGCGAGTCTTCTTGACTTCAGCTCCCGAGTTCGCAGTCCTCAGATAGGGCAGTTTGTGGTGTTTGAAAACCACGCCTCTCGATATGCCGCAGTAAGAATTATCGCGATTCAGGACGACACTCGTGCTGCTGTGGATGATCAATTGCTATTTGACTATTGGATCCTTGAGGACGGTAGCGATGATTTCTCAAAAATTGCCTAACCAAGCGCTCAATCGAAAATATAGAAGCAGCATAAAAAATAAATGGTAAGCCATGAACTATCGAGTCGGAAAGATCGATGCCGCTGTTAATCAACTAGATTGGGCAATCAAACTATTTCTCAACCACAAGGCGTATGTACAACAGCATAAGGCAAAAGCTTTAAATGAAACGAACGGATGGCAAGCTGGCGGAAGCGAGATTCTTCTTTGAGAAAATAAGGGAATACTACCATCGATCTCCGGACGTTGGTTATTATGCGAACGCTTTTATAGCCGCCGCCCGCAGTGTAACTTGGGTGTTGAAGGCGGAGTGTCAGAAGATTCCGGGATGGCAGAAGTGGTATGAGGCCAAGAATCCCACTGAAGAGGAAGGAAAAATTTTGAGGAAGATGAATGATGCTCGTACCAGATCTCAAAAGAAGGAGTCAATTGCTCTGCAGGCCATTATGACGATTACCCCCGACAAAGAAGACAATAGTAGTTCGGAGATTATTTCCGATGACAAAGGGGGGAGGATTAAGACCATGACAATCCCGATGGTAACCACCGGTCCAGGGGAAGCATATATTCCCTCAGATCTGACACAAACGACTAAAGAGCTTGAAGAATTTCGTGGGGAGGATATCGTCGAAGTTGCCGCTCGGTACCTTGAGATGCTTACGGAGCTTGTTGAGGAATGTAGGGCACGATTTTTCCCCTAACAAGCGGCTCACTGGGAGGCGATAAATCCGGCTCTCGGTGAACCTTAGGGTTAACGCTTGTTTTCAAACCGTAATCCTGGCCGTCAAGGATCACGGTCGTGCAAACATTTGTAGGTGTTATAGTCATGACTCCCCGTCTCCTCATCTTTCCATTTCCGTGTTACAGTTGCCTATTTCTTCTGTTTGAGAATTTGGAGGATTTTGAGATCTTCAAGATCTTTCGGCCTTCCAGCAGCCTGCTTCATCGTAATGAGGTCATCCAAAGAGGCATAAAAGACTCGCTCATTCCCGTAAGTTCCAGAGACACGATTCAAACTCAACCTGATATGCGTTTAAAAATCTCAAAAGGTCTTCGGTGTCCATGCTCGACCATCTGCCTCAGCATCTCTCCCGATTTCTGTTTCATCATTTTAAGGCGCTCTTCAAAGGTCAAAGAGGCAAGGTAATTCAGTTCAAACTCAAGCTCCTTTTCTTCATCAGGCTGGGGTAATTTGAAAATCGATCTGTACCTTTCCATAGGTTCAAAATGGCGTTACTCATTCTTAGATTTTCTAAAAAGGTGTTTCGCTTCAAGAAGGTATTCGATGTCCTGTTCGTCTTTTATGTTCGGTTCTCGGATTTTCTTAAGGCGTATAAGATCGTCAATGGATGGGATTCGAAAGCTGATATCTTCTTTTGGATCCTCTTTTAAGATGGAATTCTTATAACAGTCTTCGAATTCAATCATCTCGTTCTCAATATTTTTGATGCCTCTCTGGAAAAAAAGATCAAATTTTTTCAATCCCGAAAAACCGCTTACGATAGGTTTTTTCGTATCAGGCGGGTGAGAAATCTCCAAGCCGAGTTCATCCAGGAGCAGGGAAAGAGCCGTCTTCTTATCCTCTGGATGAATCCAAAGGTCGGTGTCGGCTGTTAAGACCGGCCCGCCATAAAGGATGACAGCACGACGTCCAATGATCAAATATCGAATTTTCCGCCGGTTCAACTGACGAATCAGCTTGAAAAAGCTAACTTCTTTTTCTGGCTCCATGCTTTTTTAAACCAAACTTATTGATGAAGATCTGAATTTCTTCCGACTCCCGGTCAATATATCTCAGCCTCTCGCAAGGAGAAAATTTCGAGAACCAGAGAAGGTCCTGGGCAAGCTGGTGCTGCCGCCATACCGGAATATCCTTAAGGGATTTTGGATATACAATCTTTTTGCTCATCATCTGTTCTCTTCCATTGAAAACATATTACCATTTTTTGAAGAAATTTTGAACCCCAAAGCCTTTCCGTTTCTCCGTGTCACCATGTCTCACCGCCACCGCGTCTATTATCTTACCGCATCAATGCATCTCTTAGAATCTGGATAGGGTGGAGAACCTTCAATTCCGTGAGGTGGCGGATTTGCATGCGACAGGCTTCGCAGTCCGACAGAACGATGTGTGGTCTTATACGATCGATCACCTCTTTCAAATCCTTGCCGATTTCTTGAGAGATCTCATACTTCTCCTTCTTAAAACCAAAAGCGCCTCCCATTCCGCAACAATCTGCTTCGATGTTATCGAGTTGAAGGCCCGGGACGGACCGGAGGATTTCAACGGCGGGAAGACCTATCCCAAGGGCTCTCAAATGACATGGAGCAAAATAAGCAGCCTTCAGAGGGACTTCCCTTAAATTGAGGTTCAGATTCCCTGACTCGCTTAAATTCCTTAAGAACTCGAAAATGTCAAAAATATGGGGAGCCACTTCTTCGGCTCCCGGAATCGACAAGAGATGGCTGTATTCATGTTTGATCATATAACCGCAGCTGGTTGATGAGAAGGTGATCTCAGAACCTGAACCAATTGTCTTAAGAAGAGAGGGGATATTCGAAAGAGCCATCTTTCTCGCCCCTTTGAAATCTCCGTTGCCGAGCATCGGAATACCACAGCAGGTCTGGGGAGGGAGGGTGACTTCGAACCCATTCGCCTCGAGGACTTGAACGGTTGCTTTCCCGACATCAACCTCGTTCGTGTTCGTATAACAGCCATAGAAATAAGCAATCTTCTTTCCATCTCGAGAATGAGGTTCAAATCCCCCCACCCCCCCTTTTCTAAAGGGGGGTAAGGGGGGATTATCGGCTTCTAATTTTTGGCTGTGAAGAGTAGTTTCTTGGTGATTGCCTTGAGATTGATGCTGTTTAAACCATTGTCTGAAGGTTGAAGATTCGTAGCCCGGGAGTTCTCTTCTCCTATCTATCCTCAGGATGGCCTCCGCGAACCATTTGATTAGAGGGTTTTTCAACAGAGGATTGATGAGAGAAGAGGAGAAGGATCCGAATCGGCCCAAAAGATAGGCATGGGTGAGGAGCCAGTCCCGAAAGGGTCTCCCTTTTTCATCCAAATATTTTGCTTTTGCCATCAGATTTAACTCAGAGATATTGACGCCGGAGGAACAGACCATGTCGCAGAGATGACATCCGATACAGAGGTCGATCCATTGATCCACAGAAGGTTCACCCGACCTTCGAAATCGCTCAATTCCAGGACCGGCTTGCTTCGGCCCTGGAAATTTTGGGGTCACGCGTGACACAGGGCAGACCGCTATGCAGGTGGCGCAACGGATACAAACATCGGAATTATTTTTGGGCCAACTGTGGTGCTTCATCTCTTTAAACTTTTCACGCTGGAAATTAAATTCCTAATCCCTCCCCACCTCCCTTTAGCAAAGGGAGGAAAAGATTGGTCCCTCTTTCATAAAGGGGGATGGAGGGGGATTATTGTCTTTACGAGTTTCCTAAGGCGCATTTCGCTGCCATGTACCCGGTGCTGATCTCAATTCCTTCCTTCGATTTTTCCTCGATACAATGATGATGGGCTAGGATCGAACCCGCAACCCACACATTTTCTAAAATCACATTCCCCCCCTCATCAACCGGTTGAAAGGACGGGTTGGTTAAAATACCCGCGAGATGAATCGGATGAGGAATATCCGCGAAGAGTTTTTTCCCAAACCAACCCTCGCGTGACGGGGGCTGATGGACTGGAAGGTTAAAGATGGGCTCAAGAATCTTTTCGGCGTCCGCCTTCAGGCCTCCACCCATAAAACGCCCTGTGGCAAGGATGAAGCGATCCGCAGAATAGGAGGTGGTCACAGGAGGATGGAGTACTTCGACGGCCTGACATCTTCTCTCTGTGAGGATCGCTTTTGAGACAGGATAACCCAGAAGAAAGGTGACCCCCTTCTGGATGAGCCACTCTTTGAAACGGTCGAAGATTCTCTTCCCTGGAATGGATGGGGGGAGAATAGGAATTTCGAAGACCTTGGTACCCATCATCTCCTCTAACTCTTCCTTAACCTGAAAGGGATCGTGTATTCCTAAGAGAGCCGGGAAACCCACCCGGGTTTCACCCTGGAGCTGTTTTTTGATCTCCCTGCCGATGTTTTCTCTAAAGGATTGTTTTTCCATTAACCTCGCGAGGGCAGTCGCAGTTCGTTCCTGGTAGAATGGGTCGGGCAGTCGCAGGCTGATCCCACGGCACTTCAGCTGGTCGGCGACATAATGGGCATAGAAATCTTTGAAACCCTCAAAGCCTACGACGAGTGTACGCCCTTCATCGAATGAAGTTGCCTCGATCATGGTCGCGGGGACGAGATAAGTGGGTCGAAAAGTTCCCGCGCCCGTTGGGAGGAGACAGTTTGTTCCATCCATCGTGTGGAAAGAATAAGGAGGTGGAAAGAGAGAAAGAAAGGAGGAGAGGGCTTCCTCCGTTCTTTCTAAACCCAATTTAGAATAAGGATGTTCCGGATGGTCTTTGATCCATTGAGAAAGGGCATCTTTCATCTTCATTGCTTTTGATCCCGCGAGTGGCGGGAAGCCGAGAACATCGATCGTATTTGAAAAGAGGCACAGGGAGCCCATTCCCTTTCCAACGATAAGAACTTTTTGACCGGACTCAGCAGCCGTTTTCGCTGCCATCAGCCCCGAGAGGCCCATACCTATAACAACTACATCGAAATGTTGTGACATCATTCCCATTGTCTATAATTCTGCGTACAGGATTGATGGTTGCGTGAAAATTCCAAATTCCAATATCCAAATCCCAAACAAACCCCAAATCTCAATTTCCAAATGACCAAACCATACAAATGAGACCGTTTTGAATTTTGGATTTCACTATTGGATATTGTTTGGAGATTGGAATTTGGGATTTGGAATTTTCGCACCCGGTCACCCAAATGATTCGTACCTCCAACACAAACAGAGAAATGTATCAAAGATTAAAAATCCCTTTGTAGATTGATTCGATCAATTCTTCTTCCTTGAGCGCCGTTCCCCAGAGAACCGGCCGGATCCCTTTCCATCGTTCCTCAAGGAACCCTCTTAATATTTTATTGGAATCTCCTCCCGCCCTCCCTAAATGGTGTAGCACTCCGAGAAGCCGGTAGACACAAAACCCGCCTTGGCATGTGCCTTTGGCGAGGCGTGTACGATGAAGGATATCTTGAAGGTCCCTAAATTTCCCCTCCCCTAAGAATGCTTCAACTTCTTTCCGCTGAACCAGCTCACAGTCGCAGAGAATCTCTTCGCCGCCTGTTAAGAATTGCTGAAGTCGTTCTTTTGAGCCGATGGGTCTCCTCGCACCCGGGAGAGGGTTCACATGAGTCGAGCAGGACACTTTTTTCCCGATTTTTTCACAGATGAGGTCAGAGGTCTTTTCTGACATCAACCGATAGGTCATCAGCTTACCACCGGTGATGGTGATCAGGTTTTTTATGCCATCCCTTTTCCCATGGTCGATGAGTGCGAACCCGCGGCTGATTGCGCGATCATTCCCTTTTTCTTCCGATTGGAATAAGGGCCGAATTCCTGCGTAAGCCCGGATCAATCTGGCGTCTTGAATGGCAGGAATCAACTTCGACGTTTCCCGGACTAAGAGAGAAGCCTCTTGAGGCGTGACTTCAAAATTCTCAATCCCCTGCAAACGAACGGAGGTTGTCCCGAGGATGGATACGGTCTCATTGGGGACGATAATGTCTCCATCCGAGGGGGGACGACAATGATTGATGACACGGTGGGTGAACCTCCGGTTCGTGATCAACAGTGACCCCTTAGAGAGGGCGATGCCGATGTGAAGGCCGGCTAGCCTCAGGACCCGGTTTGCCCAGGCACCTGTGGCGTTAATGAAAAAGGAGGCTTCCATTGACAATTCCTCGCCCGTGGCAAGGTCCTTTGCTTCGACGCTTCTTATTCTATCCCCTTCAATCCGGAGCGAAGCGACTTCTGTGTGAAGGAAGAATTTCGCTCCGTGGCTCTCTGCATCTTTGGCGTTTTCCAAAATCAACTTGAATGGATCGATCGCCCCATCGGGGACCTTCACCGCACTCACGAGATGGGGATGGAGTTCGGGCTCCCATGCCAGGGTTTCATCGCGTGAGCAAAGGGCATTTGGAATCCCCGCCTCTTCACAAGCTCCAAGGAACCGATCCCGAAACGGAAGATCATCTTCTGGGAGAGAGACGAAAAGACCATCTGTTTCTTCAATGCAATGGGGGGCAATCTTTCTGAGGATCTTATTCTCAGCGATGCATTCTTTGGCAGCTTCTGGATCGGATACAGCATATCTTCCGCCGCTATGAAGGAGGCCATGATTTCGACCCGAGGCGCCGGAGGCAAAATCACCTTTTTCAACCAAGACAGAAGGGATGCCTCTCAACGACAGATCCCTTAAAATTCCGGCCCCGGTGGCACCGCCCCCGATGATCAATACCTCTGTGTTTATCTTCACTCAGGTCTCCAACGCTATGATTTCAAAACTCGAATCTCGCCACCCATCCCCATCCTCCGGATGGCAAACGCCCATGCTCCAATGCCAAAATCGAAGCACAATTATCTCAAATCCCTCTTTTTCAAACCTAGCCCGCCTTTGACCGAAACGGCCCCGGCAAGCCCCGCCGAGCATCCGGGGTGAAAGGACACAAATGAATGATAAAACTTTGCCGGGAAGCCCGGCGTGCCTGTCCCGTCCTGACGGGATGGTGAGGGAGTTTCACCTGGGAATTGTTCATTCTCTAACGAGATTGCGGAAATTTGTCAAGGGAAT
>Ga0316616_100001001_pt1 | contig 10693 bp, 8 predicted proteins | sample OWC_Aug_M1_C1_D1_FD_207660 | JGI IMG/M metagenome (GOLD analysis project Ga0316616, IMG submission 207660) | Wetland soil microbial communities from Old Woman Creek delta, Ohio, United States - OWC_Aug_M1_C1_D1_B | ecosystem: Environmental > Terrestrial > Soil > Wetlands | place: USA: Ohio...
GGAACTCGGCCATCGAGTTCCACGTCCATTCCGTCAGGTCGGTCCCCAGGAGTCCGGACACCCGGCGCATCATGGGCGCCTTGTTCGCGTCGTCGATGGGCGCGACCGAGAGCCCGTCCTGGCCGACGAGAGCGGTGGTGATGCCCTGGAGCAGCTTGGAGTCCTCCTCAGGGTGGGCGAACACCCGGAGGTCGGAGTGCGTGTGCATGTCGATGAACCCGGGCGAGACCACCAGGCCCGCCGCGTCGATCGTCCGCGCCGCTTCGTCATGGACGCGGTGACAGACCGACACAATCCGCTCTCCCCGAATACCGATCTCGCCTCGGAACCAGGGGCTCCCCGACCCGTCGACGATCCGCCCGTTGCGGATCAGGATGTCCAGCATCCCGCGCTCCTCATTTGACAGGGGATTCCCTGCGCCAGACGAACCGGTCCTCCAGTTCGCCGCTGTGGAAGCTTTCCAGTAACCGGACCACACCGTCGACGGCCGCCTCGACCAAGGCCTTGCCCTTGTCCTCACTGCCGGCGGAGGCATCGCCGAAGGCGCCCGGCGCCCACACCGCCTGGCGGGCGTCCACCAGCTCGGGCTGCAAATGCATCTGGACGGAGGTCTCGAACTCGCCGGCATGGCCCACGAAGCCGCGGTCGATCGGACAGAGTCTCCGCATGGCGTCCGGCATGCCGGGGGCATCCCAGTAATCGCAGCCCACCACCGAGGCGACGCCGTCCTCCTCCGCCAGCTTCGTCCGCATACCGGCCACGACCGCGGTGTTACCCCCATGGCCGTTGAGCAGGAGGATCTTCCGGAAACCATGCGCGTGGACGCTCTTGGCGACCTGGGTTAGCACCTCGACGAAGGTGTGGTATTTGAGCGTCACGCTTCCCGGATGCCGCATGTGGTGGGGCGAGTACCCCGTCCAGACGGTGGGCAGGACCAGCACGGAAAACTCGACTGCCTGCGCGGCCCGCCGGGCGACGGTGGAGACGATGTTGGAGTCCGTGTTGACCGGCAGATGATTCGCGTGCTGCTCCAGCGATGCGATGGGAATGATGGCTACCGCACCCGCCTTCGCGGCCTGCTCGATCTCCGTCCGTCTCAGGCGTTCCCAGAGTACCTCGCGCATGGCTTCATCCCCCTCCCTGCTGTGTGATGCGATGCCTTTTTTCGGCGGATTCTCACCAGGCGCCGACGACTTGCCTCCCCATGATCAGCGTCGGCAGCCAGAGCGACAGCCACGGGATATACGTGGTCAGCATCAGCGCAGGGATGCCCACCAGGAAGAGATAGATCATCATCGGCCGGACCAGGACGCCGTACGGGACGTTCGCCAAGCGTGTGCCGACAAAGATCGAGATCGCATAGGGTGGCGTCACCACGCCGAGTCCCACGTTGAAGACGATGATCGACCCGAGGTGCACGAGGTTCACATCCAGTTTCTGCGCGATCGGGACGAGCAGCGGCACGGCGATGATCAGGATAGGGATCCCGTCGATGAACATACCCAGGATCAGCAGCAGGATGTTCATCATGAACAGGATGGCGTACTTGTTCTGGGACAGGCTCAGGACGAAGTCGGTCATGATCTCGGCCATGCCTTCCCGGATGAGGAGCCGCGTGAACACGGTCCCGAACCCCAGCAGGAGGGTGATCATCCCCAGCGTGATCAGCGTGCTCTTTGCGCCGTCCCACATGGTCCTCATCGTCATTTCGCGATACACCCAGAGTCCGACCATGGCCGTGTAGACGACGGCGACGGCGCCCGCCTCGTTGGGCGTGAAGATGCCCGCGTAGATGCCCACCAGGACGACGAACGGGCACCCCAGGGCCGGTATCGCGTCGCGGAAGGCCGTGCCGATCGCCTGCATCGATTCCCGGAAATTGGAGGGCAGCACCGGGACATCCACGGCCGGCTGCATGTAGCGGTGGCAGATGCAGGTGTTCACGAGGATATAGCCGAATGCCAGGATGAGCCCGGGAATCACGGTGGACAGGAACACGGCGGCGACGGATTGCTGCGCGACCAAACAGTAGAGCAGTCCCGGGACGCTCGGCGGGATGAGATATCCGAGGAAGCTCGACGAGCAGAGGACCGCCGCCGTGTAATGGCGTTGAAATCCGTACTTTTCCAGTCGGGGCACCAGGAGCGGGATCAGCGCCCCGATCACCGGCAACGACGACCCGGTCAGGGCGCCCATGAACACGGCGGCGACGATCCCCACGTCCACCAGACCTCCCGGGACGCGTCCCACCAGCGCGTACGAGAGGCGGACGATCCGATCGGCGATGCCCGAGACCGACAGCAGACTGCCGGCGAAGATGAAGAAAGCGATGGCCATCAGAACGTAGTTGTCGATGGCGTGATAGAACGTCCCCGCGAGGAAAGCCGTGGATCCGCTGATGATCGCCAGCGTGGCCAAGGTGCTGCCCAGGAAGACCCAGCAGAGGGGCAACCCGATGAAGATCCCGAGAGCGAAGACCAACAAACCGACGAAGAGGCCGGTTTCCATCTACGAGACCTCCTTCCGGGATCCCGTACGAATCGTCTGGATGAGCTCCCCGATGTCCCGCCGGGCGATGACCAACAAATGCAGGAGCACGAGCAGGAGGGACCAGAAGACGAGGATCTGCAGCCAGCTCGTGTTGAACCACCGGACGAGCGTTCCCCACTCGGGGTACTCCATGGCCCGGCGCATGAAGGCGTACGCGATCGGGAGCAGGAGGCACAGGGTGGCAATGGAAAGGAGAACGAGGGAGACCCGGTACACGGCGGCTGCGACCGGTCGCCCCTTGACCAGCCACTCCCTGAACATGTCCACCGCCACGTGCCCCTCGTTCCAGGTCGTGTAGGCGGCCGCCAGCAGCATGAAGAAGACGAAGGTGTACAGCGCCAGGTCGTTCAGGATCATGATCTCGAAGTGCAGGATGTAGCGATTGATGACCTGGGCGACGATGAGCAGCGTCGTGATGATGAGTCCGACTCCGCAGATCCACGTCTCGGCCGCCTTGATCCAGCCGAGGAGCCTGCCCCCGACCCCTTGCGGTTGCTCCATACTCGACTCCCTCCGTTCCTCGGGGCTCTGCCCGCGTACGGCTGTCCCGGCGGCCACTGCGGCCGGGTGGGGGATGCGGTCTAACGCTTTCTCGAAAAGCTCGCCTCTTCCAGGCCGCTCAAAAAGGCCCAGGTGTCACGCGACTTCGCGGGACAGATGGGCCTTTTTCAGCAGCCCGCCGAGCCGCTTACTTCTTCACGCCCGCGATCTTGTCGAGTTCTGCCATGACCTTCTCGGTCATGTTCTGGCCGGGATACTTCTTGTCGAGCCAGGGGGTTGCCAGCTCTTTCCAGACGGCGGGCATGTTGGCCTTCTTCCGGAAGGCGTCCCGCTCCGGCTCTGTCGGCGTGTAGATCTGGATGCCGGCGCTGGTGAGCTTCTTCTTGTATTCGTCGATGACGTTCTGCATTTCCTTCATGTCGCGGGCCTCCGCCTCCTTGCCGGCCCGCATGAGGACGTCCTGCAGATCTGAAGGAAGCTTGTCCCAGGTCTTGCGGGTAAGGCAGATGCTGTTGGCGTCCCAGCCCCAGGCCAGGTCCGTGTAGTACTTGAGCACCTCGAAATGGCGCTCCTCGACGAGAGATGGCCAGAGGCTCCAGGCTCCATCCACCACCCCCGTCTGCAGGGCGTTGTAGATGTCCGCCCAGGGGAGGGTCTGAAGGGTCATGCCCGTGCCCTTGCCCATATTTTCCAGCGTCCGGACGAAACCCAGGGAGCCGGACACCCGCAGTTTGAGTTTGCTGAAATCCTCCGGCGTCTTGAGAGCCCGCGTCCGGTTGCCGATCCCGTACGCGCCCTGGTGCGTTGTCCAGATCGGCTTGTGCCCAACCTCTCCATAGGCATCATCCATGATCTTGTAGATGATGCCGGTGCCGGGAGCGTACGCCACCTTGGCTTCCTCGAACGAGCCGACGGTCCAGGGCATCCAGTTCAGCATACCGCCGGGGACCAGGTTCACGTACGGAGAGACCACTGTCATGTCGACGCTCCCCTCGCGCACCGCGTGGAAGAGCTCGTCGTGGGTCCCGAGAAGGCCGCTGTGCTGGAACCGTATTTGGATCCGCCCGTTCGAGTACTTGTTCACCAGTTCGGTGAAGAGCTGGACCGACTCGTTGCGCGTCTTCTGCGTCCAGGCGCTTCCGGCCCGCCAGCGATACTCCGGCTGCCCCGCCTCAGCCAAGGCCGGTATGACGACCCAGGCCAGAAAGATCGCAGCCGCCAGCCCCATCCAGATCCATCCCTGCCGTGCCCATCGCGTTGCCATGTCTCCCTCCTTGTCCATGATGGTGGAACACCCGCATCGACGTGCCAAATCCGCCATGGTTACCCTCCGCCGTCTCAACCGCGCCGACGCAGCTTCTTCCGGAACCGAGAGGGATGCGTCGATCTATGGAGGAACGCACCAATCGGAAGGTACCCGTCGTCACCTCGCGTTCGGAAGAACCGGAAGGATCCCGCGGTCTCCGTCAAGCAGGCGGGAAGCGGTTTACCGCGAAAGCGAACTTGCCCCCGCCACCGATCGCCCGGGCGGCGACAAATCGGGCCGGGCGAGCGCCCCTCCCCAGGCCGGAACCTGGAGGCGGCTCACGCTATCAAGGCCGGTAGACCGTGTCAAGGCCAGGATAGCCCAAGGTCATTTATCAAGAACCCTCTCGGCCGAACGCATAGGGAGCTCGGGCGGCCCTTCGCTCCGCCCGACTCCGGACGATGGGGAGTCGCCGACGGTTGCGACGATCGCGGGGCCCTGATTACCGCCGCAAGCACCACGCCCGAGAGGCGTCCCTTGACCGCGATTCCGCACTTCCGCCAGAGGTCCGCGGGCATTCAGTCGTACGTCTCCGTCGGCAGACTGGCGGCGCCTTCGGTCTCCTTCGGCAGCGAGGTCCCGCGGCTCACAAAGGGATGCCACTCGACTCCCCGCCTCACCTCCCCCGCGACCCACGAGACCGGCTCGACGATTCGATCCGTTCCCGCGGCCAGTGCGCGCAGATGGTCCGCCAGGGCTTCGACAACAAGGTCCATCAATACCTTCCCCTTCGTTCTCGTTGCCTTCCTGGCCTCCGGGTGTTCGACCAGCTCCGCATGCACTTTGCGGGGCGCGATATATTTCAGCGCGGACGTCTCGAACTCCTGCGCGTGGCCCGGAGCCGACCGAGTGTCGAGTATCTCCAGCGGAGCCTCGTCCGGGAGCAGGTCCCAGTACGAGAAGAAGCGCAAGTCCGTCTGGGGTAGTCTCTCTCGGAATCGGTCCATGACGGACGCTAGCGGCCTGGTATTTCCCCCGTGCCCGTTGAGAATGAGGATCTTTCGTAGGCCGCCGCGGGCGAGACTCTCCACGTGGTCGAAGACGTACTCGGTGAAGATTTCCCACCGCGACGTCAACGAGCCGGCGTGCCTCATGTGGTGCTCCGAGACTCCGACGCTGATCGTGGGGGTAATCACGGCGAGCGGCGCCACTTCCTGAGCGGCACTGCGCGTGACGAACTCGATCTCCGTGCAGTCCGTGGACATTTCCAGGTGATGAAGATGCTGCTCCGTCGCGGCGACCGGTACGATCCCGATGTGCGTCCGCTTCGACTCGACCAAGGCGCGGAATTCCACCCTCGTGAAATCCCCCAGCAACACGCGAGGCTCTCGGCTGTCCCTGCCCATGGCAATCCTCCCGTGCCGGCGCCGGCGGCGCGTTCCCCGCGGCGACCTGCCGGATCTCGGCGTTCGGAACGCTTGCCCTCGGTTACGGTTCTCGCAGCCGGAATGCCGGCTCACTCGCGAATCCCTCGCGATACACCGCAACCCGAAGCGTCCACCGAATATATATAGGAAAGCACCACGAGCCGTCCACCAGGATGTTCCTGGACATCCACGGTCTGTTTTTGCTTAAATGGCCCAAGCGCGGACGCGCCATTGGAGGGTCAGACGGTTTGTGACTCGGGACGAGCCGTCCCCGTGGATACGAAGTGGAGCGATCGTTCTGCGGGAGCCGGCGCCGACGTTCATAGATCCCAATCGTTGCAGTTGACGTTGCCGGTATGCCAAATCCTCTTTTCGGATTCGGCTCGGCTGAGCGACGGGCAAGCGGGACTTGTCTTTCTCACGGTTTTACCGGCAGACCCCAGGAATCGATCCGTTTGTGCCCTTTGTGCGTTTTGTGGCGAGTCGTCTCGGTTTATTGAAAGGAGTTGGTCATGGGAGTCCTGGATCGTTTTCGTCTCGACGGAAAACGCCTCTTCGTCACCGGGGGGAGTCGCGGCTTGGGCCGCGAGATGGCGCTCGCCATTGCCGACGCGGGGGCCGACGTGGTGTTGGTCGGCCGCGACCTCGCCAGCCTGGAGAAGACCGCTGCTGACATTCGCAGCCTCGGCCGGAAGGCCTGGCCCATCCAGGGGGATGCGGGCATCCCGGCGGAGTGCGAGCGGATCTGCCGCACCGCCCTCGACGACTTCGGCCCGATCGACATCCTGATCAACAACGTCGGCGGCCGCCGCGTGAACATCCCCACGACGGAGATGCCCCTGGATACGTGGCACCAGATGCTGGACCTGAACCTGACGAGCACTTTCCTGTGTACGAAGCTGATCGGCGGGGCCATGGTCGCGCGAGGGAAGGGAGGCCGGATCATCAATACCGCCTCGATCAACGCCCTGGTGGCCAACCGCGGGATTGCCGGCCGCCACTACGAGACGGCCAAGGCTGCCGTCCTGCAGTTCACCCGGGCAACCGCCGCCGATTGGGCTCCGCTTGGCATCACCGTCAATGCCATCCTCCCGGGCGGTTTCATGACCGAGGCGAACCTGCGCTGGGCCCGCGAGGCCCCCGCGATCATCGAAACGTTCAAGGCCCAGATCCCGATGGGCGATTTGGGCAAGCCGGAGGACATCGGCCCGCTGGCCGTCTACCTGGCGAGCGACGCCTCCCGGTACATGACAGGTGCGGGCCTGGTCATCGACGGCGGCTACACGCTCTGGTAGGCCGCCGCGAGCATAGATGCGCCTCCGGTGGCTGCTGGGCGCGCTGCTCGATTGGGTCCCTCTGCTGTGCCCCAAAGCCCAGTGGCTCGAACCCTTTGTGCCCCGTGTGCCTTGTGTGGCGAACCGTTTCGGATGAGTGAGAGGGAGGCGATGAATTGAGCCAGGCTGCCAAGGTCGCCTACAAGGGGTGGCCCAACTGCTTCCGCCTCTGGAACGACTCGGTCGAATTGCTCGTCACGTCCGACGTGGGACCTCGCGTCATCCGGTTTGGCTTTAGCGGGGAGAATGAGCTGGGCGAGTACCCGGAGCACTCCGGTCAAACCGGAGGCGACGCGTTCCGGCTGTACGGTGGGCATCGTCTCTGGCACGCACCCGAGTCGCTGGAGCGCACCTACTGCCCAGACAACTCCCCCGTCGCGCTCGAGCGGCAGGTGGACGGCGTGCGCATCACGCAGCCCACCGAGGCGAGGACTGGCATCCAGAAAGAAATGGTGATCTCGCTCTCGCCGACCGAGGCTCAGGTCTGTATCGTTCACCGGCTCTGGAATCGCAACCTGTGGGCGGTGGACCTCGCCGCCTGGGCGTTGACGGTGATGGCGCCCGGCGGGACGGCTGTCATCCCGCTTCCGCCCCGCATTCCGTATCCCGAGGGCCTCCTCCCGAGCAGCCGACTGGTGCTCTGGCCGTACACGGACCCCGCCGATCCGCGCTGGCGATGGGGCCGCAAGTACATACTCTTGCACCAGGACGCGGCACGACCGTCGCCGCAGAAGCTCGGGGCGAGCGTTCCCGACGGCTGGATGGCCCACGTGCGAAACGAGCGCCTCTTCGTGAAGACGTTCCGCTACGTGGGAGGGGCGACGTATCCCGACCTCGGCAGCTCAATCGAGACCTTCACGGACGGGCGAATGCTGGAACTCGAGACCCTGAGCCCGATCGCCCGCGTGGAGCCGGGCGCCGCGATCGAGCACGTCGAGACCTGGTTTCTCTGGCGCGACGTCCCGGTTCCGCGGGACGACAACGACGTGGACCGGTATATTCTCCCCACGCTTGCGCGATCGCAGCCAGGTGCCGCGTCCAGTAACATTCCCTGACGGTTCAGCCGAAGGACCACCATGAAGGCCTGGTCGCTTCGCACCAAGAGCACGCTTCTCGTCGTCGGTCTGACGACTGCCGGCATCTTCCTGGCCAGCACGCTCCACCACCGTTTTGCCCTGCGCGCGCTCAAGGAGGAGGTGCGCACTCGCGCGGCGTATGTCGCCACCGAGCTCGCCTTCGGCATCACGACGAGGACCGAGTTGGAAGACGGCGTTCTCCTGGCCGCCCAGATTCGCAGCACTCTCGCGGCGCGGCCGACTTTGCGCTGGATCGAGGTGTACGCGACAGGTCCCGGCGGGCTATTCCGCGTCGCCTCCAGTCTCGAAGGGGGCGGGCAGGCCATCCCTGAACTTGCCGCCCAGGCGTTCGCAGCCGGGAAGACCGTGACCGCGGTGGACGCGGCGAATCCGGACGCGGGCTGGGTAGCCGCCACACCCATCGTCCTCGCGGGGCAACGGGCCGGGGCGGTGATCCTGGCGCTGTCCGTCGAGGGGGCAAGCCGGCTGGCGGTGAGCCTGCAGGAACAGCTCCTGATCACGTTGCTGGTGGCCGGCCTCGCCAGCATTGTCGCACTCACGCTGTTCATCGAGCGTGCCTTGAACCGCCCCATCCGGCTCCTCCTGGCCTCGATGGCCGCCGTGGAGCGCGGTGAACTCACAGAAGCGCCCCGCCTCCGACGCAATGACGAGATGGGCGAGCTCGCCGTGGGATACGGGCGCATGTTGCGCCGCATCCGCGAGAGCCAGGAGGAGAACGCCCGTCTCCTCGAAGAGATCCATCGGTTCAACCAGGACCTCCAGCGGCGCGTCGACGAGGCGACCGAGGCGTTGGCCGAGCGAAACGAGGCGTTGCAGCGGGTGAACGAACTGCTCTTCGATCTCACTCGGCAGCTCCGCCGCGCCGAGCAGTTCGCCACGATGGGTCAGCTCACCGCGACGATGGCGCACGAAATCGGTACGCCCCTCAACGCGGTCTCCCTTCACCTGCAACTGCTCGCCCGCAGTCCCGGTCTGACGCCGGCCGACCGTCAGCGCCTCGCCATCATCGACCGGCAAATCCAGCGCTTGGTCAAGACAATCCAGGACTTCCTCGCCGCCGCGCGAATCGAGCCCCGTCCGCGCACGCGAGTCGACTTCAACGCGTTGATCCGGAACGTCACCAGTCTCATGGCCCCCGCGCTGGCCGCCAAGGGCATCGCCCACGATTTGCGGCTGGCGAACCAGCTCCCGTTCATCCGGGCCGACGAGTCTCAGTTGCAGCAATTGCTGCTGAACTTGCTGAGCAACGCCGTGGACGCCATGCCCGGTGGTGGACACTTGCGGATCGAGACCGCCGCCGACGACCGGGTCGTGACCCTCACGGTAGCGGATTCCGGGCCAGGTGTACCGCCCGAGTTCCGCGACCAAATCTTCGAGCCTTTCTTCACGACGAAAGGCGTCGCGGGGACGGGCCTCGGCTTGGCAGTGTGCCGCAGCATCGTCGAAATCCATCACGGGACCATTGAGCTGGACAGCCGTCCGGGGGACGGCGCGACGTTCGTCGTGCGGATTCCGGCGCATTCGGAGGAGGTCAGAGGATGAGCCGCGCCCGGCTGCTGGTGGTCGACGACGATCCTGCGTCCTGCGAGGCCGTCGCCGAGGGTCTGCGCGACGAAGGGTTCGACGTGGCCACGGCCTTCGGCGGGAAGGAAGCCCTTGTCCGCGTCCGCGAGAGCGTATTCGACATCGTGCTGTCGGACGTGCGCATGCGTGATCTGGATGGGCTCACCCTGCTCCAGACTCTGCGGCGCGAGACGCCGGATGTCTGCGTGATTCTGATGACCGCCTTCGCCAACGTGGAGGCCGCGCTGATTGCCATTCGGGAGGGGGCCTACGATTACGTCAGCAAGCCCTTGCGCCTGGATGAGCTCATCCTCACGATCCGACGCGCCCTGGATCAACTGCATCTGACCCGGGAGAACCGACAGTTCCGAGAGACGCTGACCGACCGGTACACCCTGGCCAACATCATCGGCGTCAGCCCGGCGATGATCGAGGTGTTCAAGCTGGTGGCCCGCGTTGCCCCGACGCGGGCGACGGTCCTCATCACCGGCGAGAGCGGGACGGGCAAAGAGATCGTCGCGCGGGCGCTGCACTTCAACAGTCCGCGCTCGGCCGGCCCGTTCGTCACGATTCACTGTGCGGGCCTGGCCGAGACCCTGCTGGAGAGCGAACTCTTCGGGCACGTGCGGGGTGCCTTCACGGGTGCGGTGTCTGCGCGGCGGGGTCTCTTCGAGGCCGGCCACGGCGGAACGGTGTTTCTCGATGAAATCGCCGACATCAGCCCGAGCACCCAAGCCAAGCTCCTCCGCGTCGTGGAGCAGCAGGAAGTCAAGCCCGTGGGTGCGACGGAATCCCTCCGGATCGATGCGCGCTTGGTCGCCGCCACCAACAAGGACCTCGCGGAAGAGGTGCGGGCCGGCCGCTTCCGGGAGGACCTGCTGTACCGGCTGAATGTCGTGCACGTCGCCCTGCCGCCGTTGCGGGAGCGCCGCGAGGACATCCCGGCCCTGGCCGCGCATTTCTTGCGGCGCTACG
>Ga0316616_100001002_pt1 | contig 10693 bp, 12 predicted proteins | sample OWC_Aug_M1_C1_D1_FD_207660 | JGI IMG/M metagenome (GOLD analysis project Ga0316616, IMG submission 207660) | Wetland soil microbial communities from Old Woman Creek delta, Ohio, United States - OWC_Aug_M1_C1_D1_B | ecosystem: Environmental > Terrestrial > Soil > Wetlands | place: USA: Ohio...
GCTATCAACACGCTGTTAGGGGTCGAGGCATGATGCACAGTAACATTGTCGGCGGCTCGACCGCCAAGCGCGTCATCAACTGTCCTGGCAGTGTGCCGTTGGTGCAGCAAATGCCACCGCAGGTTGAGAGCAAGTACGCCGCTGAAGGTACGCTACTGCACGCCTGCATGGAGGAATTGCTCACAGACGCGATCGTTGATGATGTCGCCGTCAAGCATAACTTGAACGATGACCAGATCGACAAGTTGCACTTTTGTATTAGTGCTCTCGACCAGATCGACCCTGACCAGACCATGCAGTTTGCTCAAGAAGTGCAGGTCGAGTTTGAAGGTGTTAAAGGTCTTGAAGGTGTGTTTGGCAACGTCGATCTGATCGGACGCATCGGCGATACGGTTGTGATCCTTGATTGGAAGTTTGGTGATGGCGTCATCGTCAACGCCGAGGAAAACTATCAAGGGTTGTTCTACGCTGCTGCTGCGATGGCGACCAAAAAACTATCGTGGGTGTTTTACGGTGCGACGGAAATCGAGATCATCATCGTCCAGCCGCCCGCGATGCGACGCTGGGTGACGACGTTTGAGCGCGTTGCGGCCTTCCAAGCAGAACTGCAAACCGCTGTGACGCTAGCAAGCAAACCCAACGCACCGCTTGCGATTGGCGATTGGTGCCGCTGGTGTACAGCAAAGCCGATCTGCCCTCAGATGACCGGCGAGATCGACCGCGTGGTGCACCTGAAACTTGATGCGCTTGCACCTGAAGATTTAACGCGTGCGCTCGATCTGGCTGACAAGCTAGAGTCATTTATCAACGATGCGCGTCGGTTGGCCTTTGAGCGGCTTGAGAAAAATATGCCCGTGCCTGGGTATAAATTGGTAAGTAAGCGTGCAACGCGTCAGTGGGCCGATGAAGCGAAAGCATCTGCTGCGCTTGCAGGTCTTGGTGTCAGTCAAAATGAGTTGTATAAGAAGGAATTGATTAGCCCTGCTCAAGCTGAGAAGGTGCTAAAAAAGAGCAAGCTAGCACTGCCCGATGATCTTGTCGTGGCCGTGTCGAGCGGCAGCACGTTAGCGCCGGAGAGCGATCCTCGGCCTGCCGTGCTCAACGTGGGTATGCACTTAACTGCTGCCCTTTCTAAACTCCAGTAAGGAAATCGTGATGTCAAACTTAGTAACGTTCAGTCAAGCAAACCTCCCGTCCGTAGCAAGTCTATCGACCGCGCTACGCACACTCGAAAAAGATGTCGTATCGGGTGTTGTCATTCTTAAGATGGATAAGACCGGCCATTGGGTCTTTGGTGCAGACCAGACCGAGATTGAAGAAGGCTCAACATGGGCCGTCAATCCTTTCTCGTTCGTCCACGGCTATATTGCGTGGGGCGATGGTGAGGTCTTATCTGAGAAGATGGTGTCGGTGTCGCAGCCTTTGCCCGAAACGAACGTCGCGCCACCAGGTGCGAAGAAGGGCTGGGAAGCCCAAGTCGGAATGTCGCTTAAGTGTCTCTCAGGCGACGATGAAGGCATGGAAGCCCGCTACACCACCACGTCTGTTGGTGGTAAGCGCAGCGTACAGACGCTCGCGCTAGCGATCGCCGCGCAGGTTGAGAAGGATCAAACCAAACCTGTGCCGATCGTGAGGCTCAAGAAGGACCACTACACGCACAAAAGCTATGGCAAGATATTTACGCCGGTTTTTGAGATTGTGGAGTGGGTAAGCATGGAAGGCAAAACGAAAGATGTTGACGCACCTGAAGAGGTGAACGCGCCTGAAGAAGCTACCCCTGCTGCTGAAGATGCGCCGCGTCGTCGTCGTCGCGTAGCTTAATTTGCTTTGAAGGCCACGGTAGCGATACTGTGGCCTTTTTCTTTCTGGAGAGATACATGGATCACCCCTATGAAACGATTGTTCACCTTATCAAGGAATATAAGAATCTATGCGATATGTGTGATTCGGTTGGTGCGCTTGAGTGCGCGATGCGGATCAGGCGTGCCGCTTCGGAGCTTGTTGTGTTGGCTGCACAAAATGCTGAACCGACGCTGGGTCAGTAGATGAGTGTCCTGTGGGTTGACTTTGAGACTCGCAGCCGCTGTGACCTAACGACCAAAGGCGTTTACAACTACGCTCAAGACGCAAGCACGGACGTGCTGTGCATGTCCTACGCGTTTGATGATGAGGACGTTGTGACGTGGACGCCTGCGTTACCCTTCCCTGAGCGCGTGCGCCAGCACACCGGCCAGATACGCGCTCATAACGCAGCGTTTGAGCGTCTGATCTGCTGGTACGTGCTGCACATCAACTACGACCTTGAGCAGTTCTACTGCACGGCTACTCAAGCGAGGGCTAACTGTGCGCCTGGTTCGCTTGAGGACGTAGGACGGTTTGCAAGCGCTGACATGCGTAAGGACTACCGTGGCTCGCAACTGATCAGGCGGCTATGTTTGCCGCAGGCAGACGGCAATTTTTACCGCGACGAGGCATTATTTGCCGAGTTGGTGTCGTATTGCGAACAAGACGTGAAAGCCATGCGTGCCATTTCCACGGCTATGCGCGATCTGTCGGCTGAAGAGCTTGCTGACTACCATGTAAACGAGCGCATCAACGATCGTGGCGTGCTGGTCGATGTGGCGCTGTGCAAGGCAGCGGTGCAGTACGCAAGCGATGAGTTGGTCGAGATCGAGCAGATCGTGGCTGACGTGACGCAGGGCGCGATTGCGAGCGTGCGTAGTCCTAAGATGAAGCAGTGGGTCATAGATCGCGTGGGACCGCAGGCGCTGGCGCTCATGGCGTCGCATAAGGACGGTGAGAAGAAGTATTCCATCGATAAGACCGTGCGAGCTAACTTGCTTGCAATGGACGATCCTGAGCAGGTGCCACCGGATGTGGCCGAAGTGATCCAGTGCGCTGACGATCTGTGGGCGTCGTCAGTTGCGAAGTTCAGTCGCCTAGCTGCGCTGGCTGATGATGAGGATCATCGGGTGCGTGGTGCGTTTGTGTTTGCTGGTGGGTCGGCTACGGGCCGTGCGTCATCCTACGGCGCTCAGGTACATAATTTCACACGCAAGTGTGCTGACGATCCAGAGGCTGTCCGTACTGCGATGGTGCGCGGCCACAAGATCGTGCCGACCTACGGGCGACGCGTCACAGACGTGCTTAAAGGGATGCTGCGCCCTGCGCTGACGCCTGCGCCTGGGCATGTGCTCGTCGTCGCTGATTGGGCGGCGATCGAGGCACGGATGAACCCGTGGCTGTCAGCGCACACTACGTCTGAGGCTAAGTTGGACTTATTTCGCACGGGCGCAGACATCTACAAACACAATGCGAGCCGGACGTTTAACGTGCCTGTTGACGCGATCGATAAAGAGCAACGACAGATCGGCAAGGTCCAAGAGCTGGCTTGTGGTTACGGTGGTGGTGTCGGTGCGTTCGCCTCGATGGGGCGCATCTATGGCGTTAACTTACCAGAAGCTGACAGCAGGCGCATGGTGGACGCGTGGCGACGCGCTAACCCGTGGGCTGTGCATTACTGGCAGGCGCTTGAGTCGGCGTATACGCGTGCGATGAGGAACCCAAAGTCTGAGTTTAAGGCTGGCCGTGTGACTTACTATTTTGATGGTCAGCACCTATGGTACGCGCTGCCGTCAGGACGCATCCTATGCTACCCCTACGCTCGCATGGACGCTGATGGTGTGTCTTATGCCAAGGCGTCATGGAAACCCGCGCAGGACGCCAAGGAATGGCCTCGTGCGCGGTTGTGGAAGGGTCTAGCGGCAGAGAACATCTGCCAAGCTGCGGCTAACGACATCTTGCGTGCGTCGCTGCGCCAACTCGACGGCGTGGTGTTGCACGTCCATGATGAGATTGTGCTTGAGGTGCCAGCGTCGCAGGCTGACGAAGCCGCGCAGGCGCTGCACCGCGTGATGTGCTCACCGCCTGCCTGGGCGCAGGGGTTACCTTTAGATGCTGAAGTTTCAACAATGACGAGGTATGGAAAATGACAACATTTATTGATTTTTTAATGTCCCTTGCACCAGAGGGCGAGACAGCGCTGCTGGTGCGACAAAAGCCGCTACTGAAAGACGGTCAATTGCAATTCCACGCTGACGGCGCGATCAAGTGTACGTGGCCTGCTTATCTGCCCAAGGACGCCAAGATCAAGGCCGATCAGGCTTGGTACGGCAACACGGCATCGTTCATCATCGATCGTTTCGGTGAGCACGTCTCAGCGTCAACGGCTAACTGTGAGTATTGCCTGGTGATGGTGCTTGATGACGTGGGCACCAAGAGTAAGACACCACCGCTTGCGCCGACGTGGGTGATGGAGACCTCGCCTGGGTCGTTTCAGTGGGGCTACGCCTTTGCTGAACAGCCCACCAAGGGTGAGTTTGCTGCGGCCATGCGTGCGATCGCCGATGCAGGCTACACCGACCCTGGGGCGCTTAACGCCGTGCGTAATTTTCGCTTACCTGGCTCGGTCAATCTTAAGCCTGGTCGCAACAGTTTTGCCTCGCGTCTGGTCGAGTTTCATCCAGAGCGTGACTTCTCGCTCGCTCAGATATGCGAGGCGCTGGGCGTGTCGCCTGCTGAAGCTGATGGCGCAGGTCCACAGCCGATCAAGATCGTTGACACAGGTAATGATGATGTGTTCGCGTGGCTCGCCTCGCAGGGTCTGGTCGTATCTAAACCCAACGCTGAGGGCTGGGCGGGTGTCATCTGCCCGAACCATGCCCAACACACGGACGGCAACCCTGAGGGGCGCTATAAACCCTCTATGCGGGCCTACTGTTGCCTGCACTCGCACTGCGTTGATCTTGATACCAAGGCTTTCTTGGCGTGGGTCGCTGAGAACGGCGGTCCAGCTCACGCGCTGGGGCTGCGCGACGATCTGCTGGCGAGCACCATGCAGACAACGCTTGAGAAGTTAGAGCCGAGCACCTTTTTTAGCGACGACGCCAAGAAGTTGATTGAAGAAGTTGAGCGTAAAGAGCTTGGGCGTGTCGAGATGAAGGGCTGGTTCCAACGCTTTGCTTACATCTTGAGCGATGACTCGTTTTTTGATATGCAGGATCGGCGCGAGGTGCCGAGGTGGGTTTTTAACGCGCTCTATCGCCATGTCAATTGCGTATCCATTAACAGCAAGAGGAAGATCGAAGCTGCAACGTGTTTCGATGAGCAGCGCCAAGCGATGGGCGCTCGCACCTTGGTCGGTGTGACCTACGCCGCGGGTGAGTCGATGCTAGTGACGCGTGATGGTGACGTCTACGGCAACCGTTGGCGCGATGCGCGGCCTGCTGTCGATAAGACCCTTGTGCGCGATATATCGCCTTGGCTTGAGCACTGCGAGCGCTTGGTGCCTGATGTGACCGAGCGCGAGCATTTGTTTAACATCATGGCCTATAAGCTCCAGCACCCTGATGTCAAGATCAACCATGCCGTGCTGCATGGCGGCGACCAAGGGTGCGGTAAAGACACCATGTGGGCACCTCTTCTATGGGCTGTGTGCGGGCCAGGGCTGAAAAATCGCGGTTTGCTCGATAACGATACGCTGAGCCTCCAGTGGGGCTACCAACTTGAGTGTGAGATTCTCGTCATCAATGAGTTGAAAGAACCTGAAGCCGCTGCGCGGCGTGCGCTGGCTAATCGGCTCAAGCCGATCATCGCTGCACCTCCAGAGATGCTACCGATCAACCGTAAGGGTCTGCATCCCTATGACATGCTCAACAGGGCGTTCGTTTTGTCGTTTACCAATGATTCGCTCCCCATATCGCTTGACTCGCAGGATCGGCGCTGGTTCTGTATATGGTCGCGTGCGCCTAAGATGGTCGATCGCCAAGCGCAGCTATTGTGGGATTGGTACAAGTCCGAGGGTTTTGTTTCCATAGCAGCATGGCTCTATCAACGCGACGTGTCGGCGTTTAATCCGGCTGCAACGCCAGGATGGACCGAATTCAAGTTCAACCTTATTGAGCACTCCATGAGCACGTCTGAATCGTTTTTAGTGGAGATGATGCGGAACAGACAAGGCGAGTTTAGCCGTGGTGTTGTGGGGTCGCCCTTCCATCTATTGATTGATCGCTTATCCGGTGGTCTGCCTGCTGGCGTGAAAATCCATCAGTCAGCGCTGCTGCACGCTTTGAAGGAAGCTGGATGGGTTGACGTGGGCCGGTTAGCGTCATCTGAGTTTCAGACCAAAAAACATATCTTTGCCGTGTCTGAATTGGCAAGCAAGCTGTCGAAATCAGAGCTTCGGCGCATGGTCGAGGAAACAGCGCCGACCAAAATGGCATTAGTTAAGTAGCGCGGGATAAAAAAAGCCCGTCTACTGACGGGCTTAAAAGTGGGGCGGGAAGGCCCAACTTGAGGAGAAGTTCCAACACTACAAGTCTAGCATTTCGCTAATCAACCACGCAAGCATAGCGCCTAAGATAATGATCAGCATAGCGGCATGGTCCAAGTTCTAAACGCTTGTTGCTTCGCCATCGTATCGGGGCACTCTTTCGAAGGTGGTATCCATCCATGCCTGCGCCACACTTGCTCCACTGGTATGCACCAGTCGCGCGGGTCGATCTGACAATCCATCAACGTGAGCCACAAAGGCGGCTTGTTTTCGTCTTCCATGCTGTTAGTCCTCAGCTAGTTTAAATGTGGCATAGAGCCAGCAACAACGTTCAAAGCCTTTGTTGTCATGTCTCAAGTGTTCGGAAGGTTTATCAGTGCCAAGCGGAAACTTATATAGATCGGAGCACTCAAAGCCTTCCTCTTTCATGGCTTGGCATAATTCTCCGAACTTTTCTCTGCCAACAGCTACCTTGAAGCCAGTGCCAAGGTGTCCAACAGCAAGCCATGACTCACAGGCTTCTATTCGTTTCATAATTGCTAATCGTTCATCCCATGACCTATTTGTGTAAGCAAGTTTCATGCTGTTAGTCCTATAGGTTGAAAAACACGGCAGCGCCGAGCGCGACGCCGAATATGAGCGCAACGGTCCAATCAAGTAAAAAGTCGATCATGTTAGTCCTTTCAATAAGTTGCTTCGCCATAGGTTTCAACAGTTTTCTTGTCGCGTATCAGTTTGATGTCGCGTCGTTTAAAGGCGTGCAATGATGGGAACGGCCAACCATTGCGCGACGGTATGCGCACAATGTAAAGGCCGTTTTCTACGCGATCGATGACGCCGACACCCTTCGGCGTCGTCACGCGTGTGTCGGGTTTCATACGTGCGCGTCTTCGTCAGCGTCTTCGTCAGCGTCTTCGTCAGCGTCTTCGTCAGCGTCTTCGTCAGCGTAGGCGTCAATGACATGCTCGGCAATTTCGACCCAATTGACGTCGGACAGGAAAGCTAGCGCGTAATCGCGTGCAAAACCTTCGCTTGACGTTTCAAAAATATAATCCTCGGCCCAATCTTTGAGGTCTAAGCCAAGATGATAAGCAGACTTTTTAAGATCAAACCCTTCAGGTGCTTGACCATCAAACATTTCAAGATTGACGCGCCAAGTTGCATAGTTAGCCCAGCCGTTATAGTTAGTTTTGCTCATGCTTGGCTCCCAAGTTCGGAGGGGATCTCCACTTCGTCGCCTAGCTTGCTGGCCACATAACAGCGCATAGCGGCGATTAGGGGCGTGGGGCCTTCGCTTTCTGATATATACATGGTAGCAGCCCAAAACTCACGCGCGTCACATAGAATTGATTGAAGGTTTATTTTCTCTCGCTGAATGATCGGCCCACCTTGCGCCCAATCTGTTGAGTAACTTAGTTCCCACAAGTCCATCACCCCATACTCTTTTCTTGGGGGCCAGATACCAAGTTGCGGCTCGTGTGGCCTACGTCCTGCAATTTTATGCAAGCCTGTGTATCCTTCGCACTTCGCCACTGCCCAATCAAGGGCAGCTCCTGTTAGTTCACTAGTTTTCATAATTGATTGTCCTTTAGTTGATTGATTGCATGGCAGCATAATGCTTGCCCCTATACGCCCATGTTAGTAGGCGCATAAAGTCAAACACTAGGCCAGCTTCGCCCATGCTGGGATCATAGGCTTGTCAGCATCGACGCGCATGGGCATGACAATGACAATTGACTCATCACGCAATCCAGTGACCTGCGCTGCGCTGCGTCCGTTGTGGTGGATGACAACGTTGTGCCAATCGACGTTTAAGGCCTTGCGTGCGTCGTTTAATCGAGTCATTAGCTCAAGATTGAAATGCGCAACTTCGCCTGATAACGTCGCAGGGATGACTCGACGCCAATCGGGGAACTTGCCGTCGACTAATGTATTGCTGACGGATGTTAGGCCAGTTATCTTGTACGTTGTATTGTGCTTGATCATAACGCCAGGCCGATCGGGATCAGGTGTTGGCGCGGGTTCGTTGATTTCGATCGTGATCGGCAGCGCGTGTTTGCCTGCCTTCATGGGTTTAACTGCTTCAAGATCAGCGCGATTGATAATGTACTCGCCTGTCAATTTGTTTTCAACGTCAGCCTCAGGCACGGCAATTGACATGAGCATGTGTCCGTCCGTTGCGACCAACGCAACGCGATCGCGCGTCGCATCAATTGCAATGCTGTTGAGGTAGTAGCGCAGATCGTTTTTAGCTGCGAAGACTAATAAGGCTTTAATGATCGAATGGTCGACGGTAATTTTCATGATTGGCAATCCCCTTTTGTTTGTTTGGACCTTCAGTGTAAGACATTGTTTTGTAGATTGCAAGTTATGGGTCGAATTGGCAATTAAATTTTATAGCGATGGCAATGGAAAAAGGGAGAATTGCCAATTGGCGCGGCTTGTAAGCGTCTGATTCGATGAGGGAAAAAGGGCTATTGGCAAAATTGTCATCGTTTTTTCAAAAAAAAGAGGGGGGGTGATATGTGTTGGTCTGCGCTGACTTAAAAAGGCTGACAATTTTGCCAATATTGCCAAGGTTTTGGCCCCGATGAGGGACGCCACAACACCGCGCCAAACCTCTCTTTGACGGTTTTCTCTCCAATCATTGGCAATCTTGGCAATGGCAAACGAATTGCCAATATTGCCAATCAACTAACCGGATTGGCAATCTTGGCAATGGCAAAACCAATTGCCAATCTTGCCAAAACTGCCAATGATCCGACCGCTCGACCGCTCGACCGCTCGACCGCTCGACCGCTCGACCGCTCGACCACGCCGACCCCGATCGACCACGCACCAGGCACGCGCTGCCAGGCATGGATCGTTATGCCGATCAGATCGGGCATCGTTCTGTTTGCTAGATCGCTTTTTGCAGTTGGCTTTTTGCTGGCAAAGCCCCCCCAGGGCCGACGGCCTGGCCGGTCAGGGCCGGTGGGTCCACAAGAAATTTTTTTATTTTTACTCGCCCAACAGCCCACTAAGTTAAAAATTTTTTTTATTTTTAATAGCCTAACAGCAAGCCTGTATACAAAAGTATTAGAATGTCTTACGCTCGCGTTGTAGCGACGTTAGGTCATCTTGGTAAAATTGGCACATGTTTAAAAGTCTTCCTCTTACAACGCGTGAGATCAAAGCGACCGAAGCGGTACTGGAGCGCATATACGACGCTGCGTATCTAGGTTTGAAAGAAGATTCGTTGGCGTTAGCAGCAGGGTTGTTACCTGTAGAGTACCGGCTCTTGAAACAGCATGACAAACTTGCCGAGATTGCCGAACTCAAGGGACGCGCTGATAGTGAGCGCGAGCACAGCCAGCACATGTTGAACGCTGCGCGGAATGGCGACGCTAAGGCAGCGCTAGAGATACTGAAGCACACGCATGGTTGGGTCGCCAAGCAAGCCGTTAGTATTGAGGTCGATCAGCGCATTAGTGTGATTGACGCGCTACGTGCTGCGGAGACGCGTGTGGATGAAGGTAAAGTGATTGATGTAACGCCAAGTGAAAAGCTAACCCATGCAAAAGCCGATATACAGTCCGGAAGACGAGCAACTGCTGATGACGCGGTTGTGGTCCCCCGCGATTAAAGACGACCCTGAAGCGTTCGTATTGTTTGCGTTTCCGTGGGGTACTCAAGGTACACCTCTTGAACATCATAGAGGGCCAAGGAAATGGCAACGCGATGTACTGAGAGAAATTAAGCAGCATATCCAAAAGAATAAGACAGTCACCGCGTTTGAAGTTTTTAAGATGGCTGTTTCATCGGGCCGTGGTATTGGTAAGTCGGCGTTGGTGAGCTGGATTGTGCTTTGGATGATTACGACTAGGATAGGTTCTTCGGTCATAGTGTCAGCCAACTCAGAAGCCCAGTTAAGGTCTATCACATGGGCTGAAATAACTAAGTGGCTTGCTATGATGATTAACAGCCATTGGTGGGAAATATCAGCTACTCGAATCACACCTGCAAAATGGTTAACAGAATTAGTAGAACGCGACCTTAAAAAAGGTACAAGATATTGGGGCGCAGAAGGCCGTCTATGGTCGGAAGAGAATCCAGATTCTTACGCTGGCTTACATAATTCAGATGGTGTTTTATTAATTTTTGATGAAGCATCAGGCATCCCCGATGCTATTTGGGATGTAGCTCAAGGCTTTTTTACTGAAAATACACCCCACCGATTTTGGGCTGCGTTCAGTAACCCGCGCCGCAACACAGGGTACTTCTTTGAGTGCTTCCACGCCAAGCGTGACTTTTGGACAACGCGTCAGGTGGACGCAAGGACGGTCGAGGACACTGACAAGCAGGTCTATAGGCAGATCATCG
>Ga0316616_100001003_pt1 | contig 10692 bp, 5 predicted proteins | sample OWC_Aug_M1_C1_D1_FD_207660 | JGI IMG/M metagenome (GOLD analysis project Ga0316616, IMG submission 207660) | Wetland soil microbial communities from Old Woman Creek delta, Ohio, United States - OWC_Aug_M1_C1_D1_B | ecosystem: Environmental > Terrestrial > Soil > Wetlands | place: USA: Ohio...
ACGTTTACCCACCCAGGAATCAAAATCAGCTCCACCAGGGAGATAATGATTAAATCTTCCATCAACATTCGATAGGTCAAGTTGCAGTGTAGAAAACTGTAATTCTGGCGCTAACCATTCTCCAACTGTGCGGCCAATAACTGGAAATTGTAACAGAGCTTGATAGAAAATATCTCCAACATATTTATTGCGATCGGAGGCATAAATGACGCCATCAGGAGTCTCTATGTCAACTATCATTTCCAAACGGTTTTCTAAATTATCAAAGCATGAATCCAAAAACGCTTGGTCTATTGTGGTAGCTGTCAAATATGGCCGTCTATCTGAACTACTCATAAGGATTCGTCCACCTCGATTGATGAAAATGTGACATAATCTGCATTTGCACCAAGATTATTATGTGATTCAACTGGCATATTAGCGAGCTTTCCAAATACCGCAAATCTAGCTGGAGATTGTGGATCTGGTATCCAAAGAGCCCTTAAACCAGTGCGGATATAGTCGATAGCATTTGATACGTTTTTGTAATTGCCGCGGGCATACTGCAGCTTTTGCAAATCAAATGTTACTGACTTTTTCAACGCTCGATCGTTTGTGATCGACATGTATCCTTCGGTCTCAACTTTATCTGCAAAGTGCTTTTTAGCTTTTTGGAGTAGGTCAATAATGTTTTCGCCCTGTAAAATCACACTAGGCCCAAAAATTATAGTGCCAATTTTAAGACAATTATCAGGGTTAGTCGGATCGCTGATAGTTAGCCGCCAGTAGCGCCATTGTTGATTTGGGTAAGTAGGAGCAATATAGTAGATATCTTCATATTTTGTCACTGATAAGTAGATAGTTTCCCCAACGGAAGCGAAATCAGAAACTGATGATCCTTCCAGCGTAATGGCCGCTGATGTAGTCAAATTGTGACCAAGTATCGCAACAGTGTCCACCGAGATACCCTGGGGCAATTGGGTATCACAAACCAACTGATCAAATTTAGTACCGGTTGGCGTTTGCCATCTCTGTTCAACGATGTCTGTATTAACGTTATTGACGTTAAAATCAGCGCCAGCACTTGATAAAGATGTCCAGTTTGTGCCAGTCGTGCCACGGCTAGGGAATTCATACATGAAACGCAAATTAGTAGTATTGTAAAGAATAAACTTAATTTGCATGGCCATATTAGTCGCGCGAAGTCTATTGACTTGCATCCCTGTAGGCCATGGATGATCAGCGATAACTGATCTAATCTGCATTCCATAAAATTCAATCCATTCGATTACTTTATTTACCTGTTGGCCATACGGAGTATCGTGATTAAGCATCAAAAACGCCTGCATTGGACCATGAACTCCGTAACATTCTCCTAGGTATGGCCCCATCAAGTAATCGAAATCTAGGTATCCACAATTTTTCAAGTGCGGAAAGCTTTTATCCATTCGAATTTCGTTGCCGTGAGCCATCAATACTGTAGGTATTCTTTCTACTTGGAACGCGTTAGCTGGCTCAGTGCCAACGATTTGGCGGTTTACTTGCTGTCCTAATGGCAAATCTTTATAAAGTATGTTCCTAACTTGAGATCCATTTGAGTTATTAAAATCAACTATATTGTCTTCAATTTGATGGCCGATAGGCTTATCTGACAAAATGGTCATATTAGTTTGTAATCCATTTGGACCAAATTTGTCGACCATTTTGCCATGCGCCTGTAGGCCCGTGTATTTTGTACGATCTGGGAAATTGCGGTAGGTTTGCGATCCCATTGCTTTGATATCATCAACAATTTGCCGTAATACTTGGCACCCAAAATGATCTGTCATGTTGGTAGCAAGGTACTCGCCATCATGATACGGATCTTCCAGGTAACCATACTCAATGGGATTAGTCATATCAGTAACACCTCACCTATCTTCGAATGCCTTTACCACTCACAACAAAAGACCCATCTAGCGACGCCCGCCGTATTTCATCTTTCATTCGTGGCATTAACTTTGTGCGCACATAATTATCGTCTAGCTGAGTTGGCGTTATCTCGATGTTAACATTTATTGTCTGATTTGTTACCCCTGCACTTTGCTTTCCAGCATTCATCGCTGTTAAATTAGATAAGCCAATGTTGCGCACCGCACTAGGATTGAGCACATACTCCCCAGGAGTTAGGAGTGCGGGGATTTCCCCGCCCATGGCGAAAGCGGGCACAAGGCCACCTTCGTGGAATTTGGCATTTTCGAAAAGGCTCCAAACCATCTTCATCACTTGATCGCGTACCTGTTGCCAAAGATCGACCACCGGAGCGATAGGCGCGACTACCTGTTGAATGATTTCCGCCTTGGCCTGCTCAACACTCGTGGGGATAGTAGGCAGTGCGGTGCCTGGTATTTGAGTACCGCCAATCGAAATCCCGCCCTTGGCTGATATACTTACCCCACCACCCCAGTATGCTGGCGGCGCGAACTTGCCAGCCAAAATCGAGCCCACTAGACTTTTGATCATCTCATTTTGCATGAGACTGCGGGGAATGATTGCCTCACCTGGGGATAGAAGCGCTACGATACGATCATTAAGCTTACTATCACCAGCCATCACCGGCGTACCTGGTACGACACCACCACGAGCAAAGTTTAACCCAGGAACATCAATTCCAAGCGTAGTTTCTACTTTGCCTTGTCCCTTCATATCAATTTTAAAAATCTTCTCCAACAACGAACCAGGGTTTAAATTATTGAGCATGTCGGTAAAAAACTTACCCAGACCATCTAGCCCAGATTTTAGGCTGTTGAATATTTGAGAGCCGAAGCCCCCGAATTTTTCACCCAGGCTATCTAGGCCAGAGGTGAACGACGAAAATATTTTAGATCCAAATTCTGAAAATTTTGTGCCGATGCTAGAAATGCCAGTGGTAAACGAATTACTTATGTTCGAGCCAAACGATGAGAACATATCGACCAGACCATCTAACCCACGCTTAAGACTAGATATTATTGACGTACCAACATCTTTTAAGAATGACAGCAACGATGTCATGGCCTCAACCACAGATTTTAATGCCGTGGTGAATGATTCCAGCATTTTGCTGAAAAATTCACCCACCGACATTAATGACGATGTTGCTTTGCCAAACACATCTGATATTGATGAGGTAAAATTTGTCAGGCTTGATGTGATTGCTGTCCAGATAGATTGTAGGGAATTCCACAGGACACTCAGCGTGTTTAACACTTTATCCCAGATCGTCTGCAATGATGTCCAAAGTGCGGTGAGCGCATTTATTACCGCTGTCCAAATGGTCTGCAAGGAATTCCAAAGCGCAGTCAGTGCCGCAATTATAGTAGTCCAAATTTGATTTAAAGTATTCCAGACCGCATTTAGTAGCGCAACTATCCCATCCCACAATTGGCGCCACTTTGTGACGATATCATCCCATATTGCTGTTGCTTGTTTCATCAGCCATGACCAGAGCTCTTTTAACTTGGCTAGTGCTGCATTCCATTTCTCAGCCCACCAGCGAGATCCTGAGATATGGCCGTTCTCGATCGCCTTAGATATTTTGGTAGCCATGTCCTGCGCGCCAGCGGCTTGGTTAAGATCCATGACGGCAAACAATTTCGAAGCTTCGCCAGTTAGAGTTTTAGTAGATGCTTTCCAGGCCAACGATAATTGGTCGCCAATTTCCTGCGCTGATGGCATCTTAAAACCAAAAAACTGGTTAAGATTAGTTAAGTCTTTTAAACCTTTTTTAATGCCATTAATTATCGCTTGTGGTAGCTCCCTGATAATCATTGTAAATACGGACCAGTAAATTTTAGGTAATACTACCATCCATAATTTCGCCGTTTGCATTACCAATCTTGGAGCATTATTTATTAATGATTGAATAAGCTTTTCAATCCAATCGGGGATTCGATCAATTATCTTGCTGGCATATTCTGGTAATTGATCCATCATTTTCTCAAGCGCGTCTGGTATGCGATTTGCTGCATTCTCCAACGTGTCGTCGATAAGCTTTGGAACAAATTTTGCAATGTTGGGTACAAGATCGGTAAATAGTCGCAGCAATCCTTTGTTCAGATTCATAATGGCGTTTGCTAATGTCTGCGGAAAATCAGCAATCTTGTTCAAAACATCAGCGATTGCTTGGAAAAATTGCGGAATGAAATCTAGTAGAGCGCTAATAGCCGAGACGATTGCGCTCACGATCGACATTGAGCCACCAACCATAGACAAGGCGCCTGTTTTGAAAGTATTTCCTATAGTGGTAGCGGCATTTGTACCAATTTGCTCTAGTTTCTGAAATTCTTTTGATGGTTGCCTTGCTAAAGCTGCATCGCGTTGCGTTTTTATTAGTTCTTCTTGGATGCTTAATTGCTCCCAAAGCTTTTCGTTTATATTTCCTTGAGCATCGTAAAGTAATCCTGACATTTGAAGTCGTTGGTATTCTTTTTCAAGTGCTTTGTTTTGCACTTTATATGTCTCTTGAGTCTGCTCATATTGAGTCATACCATTTTCAGTAATAGTCTTTTGTAATTCAATATTTGCTTGTAAAACTTTATCTATTTCATCTTTTTGTAATTTTGCTAGGCCAGCTGGAAAAATATTCGCCGCAGCCGTTCTAGCCGCATCTAACGCAGCCTTTGCTCTAACTCCATAATCATTGCTTGCTTTTAAAGACAATTCCATTTTGGTTATTTCGTCTAATCTAGCAGCCACGCGTGCCTTAATTTCAGCTATGGCGTCTTCTTCTACTTTTGCTGATTCTTTTCGAATGTCTGATAATAATTTTTCCGCTTCTATTTGTTTTTGTGTAAATTTATTTCTTTCATCTATTATTTTAAGATCGCTAGATTTTAGTATTAGTTTTCTTGTCTCGTTTAGTTGGTTAATTTCGGTTTGTTTTAAAAACCCTAACCGTAACAGCCCTCTGATCTGATCATCTATTGCGTTTACAGCGGCAGCGCGTTCTATATTGATAGCTTGAATATTTTTACCTTGAGTTTTTAATATCTCTATAGATATGTCTTGCCGTTGCTCTTTTAATTTCTTAAACGCATCAACCCTGAGTTTGTCTATTTCTAATGACGCCGATAGTGCTTTTTTTTCTGCTTCAGCATATTTTTGCGCTAATTCTTGTGCCGATGATTTAAGTTTAAATATGTTGGTTAATTCTGCTTGTGCTTGTTTATATTCTGCAATTGTTTTATCAAATTCATTTCCTAATATTTTTTGTCGTTCTATTGCAGGATCCCAGCCCGAATTAATTTTAGCTGCGAGTTCTTTTACCTTAGATACAAATTTTTCTGCAAATTTGACGTTTTCTTTAGTTGATTGAGCAAGATTGTTGCTACTTTCCGCAGCAATTGCCGTTGTCCCTGTAAGTTTAGTTAAATTATCTTTTACTTTATTAGACGTTTTACTTAAATCGGCAAGTGATGTTTCAACTTGTTGGATTGACCAATCATAATATTGTAATTGTTCAGAATCATTTGTAGTGAATAATTTTTTAATATTTAACCAGGCTAATTGTAATATCCTAATTGTTTGTACTAGCCCAATTATTGATAACTTGATTACGTCAATCACTGCTTGAACAGTTTTAGAAAGAAATGAAACGTCTGAACTAGCTTTTTTTGCTGAATCAGACGTTGAGGAAAACGCTGAAGCTATTTCATCAGTAAATTTGGCAAAGGCCGCTGACTCAATACTTAGTTGTTCTAATGCTGTTTTTAATGAATAATAAATTGCTATCAAAGGAAAAATTCTTTTAAAAAGAAATGCCATTATTCCAGATAATGATATTGAAAGTCCTATTGTTACTCCCAAAACATAATTTAACAATTTGAACGCTGTTATTACTGTAAAAGCTAATACTGATATTTGTAAAACACGTCCAAATACTATTAGAAATACTGCAGCTAAATCCTTCAAATTACCTATCAAATTTAATACAAATGGCGGTAAATCAGCAAAAAATCTAGCAATCTTTGTTAGCATAACATAATAGGCTTGTGTTGCTGTTCCTGTTTGCCCTAATTTAATCTGAATATCTTGCAATGTTTTTTCATAAACAGCATTAGCACCTGCAATAGTAGTTATTTGATTTGCAGCCGCTCCAATAATTGGAACTGTTTTTTCATATAGTGTATTAAGTCTCGCCATCGCTAATTGCTGATTATCCATTTGTTCTAGTGCTATACCAGCATTTTTAGCATAATCAGTATGCGCTACCGATGCATTTCTAATATCAATTCCTAGCGATAAAACAGCATCGGCATTATTAGTAATACCAGAAACAATCATTTGCGAAACATCGTAAAGATCGCGGCCAGTAGACGCCGCAACATCAGCTGCAGTTTTCAATAATTTAGTATTATCTTCTACTGTTAACCCTATGACTTGCCCCTCGGCGACCATTAATTTAACTGATTTTGCAATTTCTTCACGACTAAAAGCAGTTGTTTTATAAAGATCTTCCATCACTGTTTTCCAGTATGAAAGAGCCCCTACCGACGTTTCACCATATACCTTTGAAAATCCTTCTAGGGTAAAGGTAAATTGTGACATTACTGTTTGAAATTTAATAAATTTTTCCGTTGACGCGGCCATCGAATTGGCTAATTTTTCACCTAGCGAAACAGAAAACGATCCAACTGCAGCTGTAATTGCGGTTAATACGGCTGTTGCGCCTGCAGCTAAAATTCCAACCCATTTTATAGTAGTTCCGATTAATCTTGTTATGCTGCTTTCAGATTCTTTAAGCTGATTTCCAAGCATTATTAATAAAGGGCCCATAAGCCCAGCTGCTTCAACTATGCCCCATCCAGTTAGTGACTTTCCAATAATTCCAGAAAACGATTTTACTTTAACGCCAAGCTCTCCAAATCCTGCTCCTACCTCATTAACAAAATTTTTAAACTGCGGGGATATTTTATATAATATTTTTGATGCTGCTGCACCAAACAAGGCAAGTTCACCACCTATTTTTATATTTCCTAATAAATCCATATTAGCGTTAAATGTTTTTGCTTTTTCTGATAACTCTGTAAAGTTTTTTGACGATCGTTCCTTAAATGATTCCATATTTACTGAAAAATCAGCCAATCTACCTGAAATATTCCTTAACTGATCACCAAGCCCAAACATGCCTTTAGATACAGCTAATGCTGCTAATATCGCAACAATATCTGATAGTAATTTTATATTTTTAGAGTTGACGATAAATTCAAACATGGTAACAAAACTAGACAACTGAAATACAAGTGATTGAAAACTTCCAGTAGTAATTGTCAGAGTTTTAGATAGAGTAGAGAAAAATCCACTACTATCACTTACAACTTGATTAGCAATTAAAGTTGACTTTGTAGCTGTCGCTACTGAACTAGAATATTTTTTCATATCGTCGTTTACGACTCGTAATTGCGAATCATAAGTTGAAAGCACAGACCCCATTGACATTGAGGCTTTATTGAGTTCTATTGATACGAATTTAAAAATTTTTGAAAGATTTTGTAATTCTGCTTCAAGTGATTTCAACGTCAATTTATTTTTAGTATTTGAGATAGAAAGATCATCAACATTCTGTGTAAGCGTCTGCAAATCTTTAGAAGCATTGTCTGAATTGATAGAAATATCTATCAGCATATTCTCGGTTACAGCCATTATTTATCTCCTACTTTTTAACTCGCGGCGGTTTCATATTAGAGACTTTACCATCTCCAAGGACCATCTTTACTTTCTGTACAAACTGCAATTGCTTATACTTTGGAATGAACCACGATATCTGTTCTACCCACCAATCTGGTTGATCTATTATTCCACCTGCTATTAGATTTATGTTACCCGTTTCTGATGAGATAATTAAGAGGCGAAAGATTGAAACAGCCTCAAAATCCCAAGTTGCTTTGCTTGGGCAAAAACCGTAACACTCACCACCTTGATAAAGTTGGATTGGCCAGAATGAACCATCTTCGGCGGTGAAGTCAGTTCTATCTTCACCGCACCGTCGAAGCTTTTTAATCGAGTCCTTACAGGTCGCGCAATCATAAGATCGACCATCTGACTTGAGCTTAGAGAGATCTATCAGACTAAGCTCAGCAAGTGCTATGAGCTTTTTTTTAACCCACCATCTTGCTTTTGCTCGGTGACGTTCTTTTTCGCAATGTAAAGATCCTGAGCAATACCAACTGCCATCAATTTGGCTATCAAATCATCGCTAGCACCCCCATCATCACCCCTTTCGAAGCAAATTTTTTGGTCTTGGGGCATATTTTCATGGTTTTTGATGTCGATGAGAGAACACCGCACCTCTTCTGCCATGAACGACATTTGAAATTGTGCTTCTCCTTTTTCAAATTTTACCTGCTTGTTTTGAACCTTTTGCGCCATTTTGTATGGCAATACCTTGCGCAAAATAAACCGAGTTGGCTTAGGATCTGCAACAAATGTCAATAACGACTCATCCAATGTTTGTAGGTATTTTTCATATGCGACTTGGTCAAAAACGAGAGAATCATCTAGCCTAGAAATAACTTCAATTTTACCGTCAGCAATTTGCGACAATTTTATGCCCATCGTTTAACTCCACTTTTTAAAATTTTGTATGGCCATAATAATAAAATTGGCCCAGCAAAGCTAGGCCATTATAGGAATCATATGACTAAGACTAACAATTGAGGATTTACTTAAACCACGCAGTGATTTCATCAGCAGCGTCAAGTGCCGTCTGATACGCATTACCTTCAAACGAAATTGGGATACTACCAGTTTCAGGCACCGGAATCGAAGGAATCGAGAAGATCGCCTTTGGAATGTCTACGGTAAAATGACGGCCAGCGTTATCGCCGAGAGTAATCGCCAGTTCTTCGCCACCAAAATCCTGAGACGCCTGCAGAAGTTTGAGCACTTTTTCAGTCAGGTTGGTTTCAAATGTCACTTTGGCGGTGAATCTTTCACCAGGAACAAAATAGGGACTCGCAAGACTATCGGAACCATAGCAGTAGTTTGCTAGTTCGTGATTGTTCGTGAGCTCGAGATTGATCGAGCGCGCGCACATCGAACCATAGCCAGTGATTGCGAACGATCCCACTAGACCCGTTTGGGGATTGTCGATTGCAACTGGGGTTTCTGGCTCATAATATGCTAGATAAATTGGAGCATTAAGACCTGAACCGTCGGCATCAGCTAAGACAGCACCATCCAACGTCACAACATCACCAACCACTGAAACGATATGGCGTGGCGTACCTGTTGGAGTATCAGCGCTTCGGGTGGTGCCGTTTGCTTCAATGAGCATAACCATCGCACCTTCGGCGTTTTCAAAAAGAGCGCCATCACCAGCAATTAATGTAACTGTGTTGGCGGCGCTATTGTCTGTGATTGATTTCCCGATCCCAACATATTTAACTCGTGTGCCCGCTCCTGTCCATGCGCATGTTGCTTCTCCGTCACCAGGAAAGGCCATGGTATTGCCTTGTACGAAACACCCTGCGGCTTGTTTTGCGAACTTGTCTCCACACTCCATTAAAGTGAACGTTAGTGCTGGTGTCGTCGGAGTATATTTTGCACCGGCAGAAATATCTTCATAGCCAAACAAAGATTTGAAAAGCAACCTAACAGCCGGATCAACTTCGGCAGCAGCGGCAGCGCCAAGCGCGGTATCAATGTTAAAATAGGTCGAAAAACTGAAACTTGTTTCCCATTTTTTCTTAATGATATTGTTGTGATGTCTACCGCTCTTATGTGGACTAGATTCGATTGCTTGCGTGCTTTCGATCGTGCCTCCGCCAAGGGTATAGAAAAAATCAGCCCCCGTTGGCGCAATCAGTGTCCCGCGAGCACTTTCCAATTTTGCATAAAACCGTTGCTCAAGCGCGATCGCCGGATTGCTAGAGTTGTAAATATCTGCGTAATTTTTCGCCATTTTTAAGATCTCCTAATTTAATTAACAGGATCGCACTAATGCCTGATAGTAGTCTATTTGTACATCAATCTTACCTATGTACAGCGGACTAAGCAAATGTAGATCTGTCATACTCCCAATCAATTTCATGTGAATGACGTTCGGATCGCCAAGTTTGGGATCTTCAAAAATTTTCTGCTCGATCGATTCCATAAGATCCCATAAGTCAGTTTGCCGTGGTACGGTTAGCGTTGTTGGACCAATGATGATTTCTATCCCCAAATTCCACGTCTTACGACCGCGCACCATTTCGTGCACGTTAGTTTCCTGCGTGTCGATAATCTGCACGGCGGGCAATTGGTATTCGTTAAAATCACTCGCAGCGAGTCTGATCGGATCAATATTGACAGTTTTGACAGTCGTTAATGTCGCAATCTTGGCCGCAAGTGCGGTGGCTATATCTGTGCGTATAGATGTCATGGTTTGTAGAATTCCTTAATTAAACCAGTTATATAGTCTTCGCTTTGGCTGAATGCTGGCCGTAGGTATGGCCGCGCGCGCCAGTACCATTGGCCGCCACGACGCGATAACACTGGCGGCACGTTAGCCGGTTTTTTGATCGAGCTTGCTTTCATCGCGGCAAACGCGGCATGCGCCTGTCGCTGCGAGATCGGTCCGCCAAATTCGTTCATAGCTGCATAAATCACCCCAAACGATCCTACTCGGACTCCTTGTGTCGTACCATTTACATAATATTCCCAACGGATTGAATTCCATAGCTCGCCCGATCTAATTGCTTTTTCTTTCCTGAT
>Ga0316616_100001004_pt1 | contig 10691 bp, 9 predicted proteins | sample OWC_Aug_M1_C1_D1_FD_207660 | JGI IMG/M metagenome (GOLD analysis project Ga0316616, IMG submission 207660) | Wetland soil microbial communities from Old Woman Creek delta, Ohio, United States - OWC_Aug_M1_C1_D1_B | ecosystem: Environmental > Terrestrial > Soil > Wetlands | place: USA: Ohio...
CTGCGCAAAAGCGAAGCGAGAGAAAACGTGAAAAAGGAGCTCCTGCAAAAAGCCAATCAGATCCTGGCGGGGGAGAAAATCAGAAGGATCTATTTCGACGAATTTTTGTTTCAATAGAACGAGGCCTGCCGAGGGGGAACGCTTTCCCGGCCCCTGCGGCAAAAATTGCCTACCTTCGACCTTCAAGGACGCCTTCCTGCTTTTTCTTTTCTTGGCCCTGATTCCCCCGAGAGATCAAAAGAATTCCAAGGGTGACGAATCGTAAAGAAGGGGAAGAGCGCTTTCCCGGGGCGAAGGGATTGAGGGAACAAACTTATTAAATTCATATCTTAGCAGCTATGCAATTGTTTTCCCCTGTGTATCGAAAGAACCCTTGAACCGGCAATGGCCCGGTCCCCTGAATTTTCCAGAGACTTATCAATAGGAGGAACTGCGGGCATCAAATTTGCAGAAAAAGAATACAAGAAAATACCTGCGGAGGGCGGCGCATGAAAATTGATAAGCTGGACAGCCTGCTGAGTCTGGTGATGCCCGATAAAAAGGGAGGCCCCCATAAGGCCGGCGGGGGTGATTTTCAGAAAATCTTCGAGGAAATTCAGGCCAATCAGGCCGGGGAAAAACAAAGGCTTCCGGAGTCCGGTGCCGTTCCCAAGACATCGGAAATTGCCGACGGTCCTCTGAGCGTTTATTCTTTCCCCCCCTTGGCCGATTCGAAAAAATTCCCGCAGAGCCGAACTCGATCCCTTGAGGCGGCTGACCGGGTCTTGCGGGGTTTGGAGGAATATCAAAAAGGCCTGGGTGATTCCGGCGTTTCCCTGAAAGCCCTTTACCCCGTGCTCCAGTCGTTATCGTCGGAGATCCAGGGAATGAGTCAAGATGCGGAAAGGCTTCCGGCCAACGACCCTCTGAAACGAATCCTTGAGGAAATGGGTATTCTGGCGGCGGTTGAAGTGGAAAGGTTTAACCGGGGCGATTATATTTCCTGAAAGCGTCCGAAGCCGGTTTCGATAGGGGGCTTTTTTTAAAGGAGGAGACTTTATTCACCGCGCACCGATCTTTGCAGGGCAGTCTTCGCGCTTAGCCTTTTCTCTCCTGGGATCGATTTTCCTCACGCTCTCCGGGCAGGAAGCTTCCTGCCAGGATAAACCGGGGAGAGAAGGGCAGCCGGCCTCCGCGCCTCAGCCCCCGGAAAAATCCTCCCAAACTTCCCCCGCCGGGGTCGGGGTCATCGAGGTTCCCCGACCGGACGGCAGCAAGGATAAAATCTATTATTCGATCATAACCCCGGAAGAGGAGCTGCAGCGAAGCCAGGAAGAAAAGGAAAAAACGGACCGCTCCTGGGAAATAATGAGAAACGTGATCATTGACAAGCATTCGAAATGAAAACCCGCCGCTGCAAAGAGCCCCTCAAAAACCAAAGTCCTCCCCTAAGATCGATGCCCTCCCAGAAAACAACCTAAGTCTTCAATATATTTATATTCTGCACATTATCAAATTGACATAGCCCCGAAGTTTATTTACAATACCCTTCAACAGCGTTCACGGGACGAAAGCGATGGGCAACGAAAAAATATTAGTCATTGATGACTCGCCGGAGATTGTCAATCTCTTTTCCGAATTTTTGCGCACCGAGGGGTATGAAGTCGATACCGCGGAAGACGGAGCCAGGGGAATCTCCCTCATTGAAAGAAATTCTTACGACCTGATCGTGACGGACCTGAAGATGCCGGACACCGACGGCATGGAGGTCTTGAAATACATCCGCGAGCATTCTCCGGATACTCTCTGCATCATCCTGACGGGGTACGGCACCGTAAAAAACGCGGTGGAAGCCATCAAGATGGGGGCTTATGATTACCTGACCAAGCCCGTCAAAATGGACGAAATCCTGGTGACTTTCCAGCGCGCCTTCGAATACCGGGACTTGAAGCGGGAAAATCTTCATCTCCGCAACCAGCTCAAAAAGAAATACCGGTTCGAAAACATCATCGGCGACAGCGAAAAAATGGAGAAGGTTTTCGAAGTGATGGAGAAGGTTGCGGATACGGACAGCACAGTCCTGATTCTCGGGGAAAGCGGCACGGGGAAGGAACTGGTGGCCCAGGCAATCCATTACCGGAGCTACCGGCGCGAGAAACCTTTTGTGCCCGTGAACTGCGCGGCCATTCCCGGCGAGCTTCTGGAAAGCGAACTTTTCGGCCACGAAAAGGGCGCCTTCACCAACGCCATCCGCATGCGGATCGGCCGTTTTGAACTGGCCAACGGGGGAACGGTTTTCCTGGATGAGATCGGAGACATGAACCCCCTGCTGCAGAGCAAGCTGCTGCGGGTCCTCCAGGAGAGGCAATTCGAGCGGGTGGGGGGAACGAAGACCATCAAGACCGATATCCGCATCGTCGCCGCCACCCACCAGAACTTGAAAGCGATGGTGCAGCAGCGAAAATTCCGAGAAGACTTGTACTATCGGCTGAATGTCATTCCCATGGGAATTCCCCCCCTCCGGGAGAGAAAAACGGATATTCCGCTTCTGGCCCATTACTTCCTGGATCAGTTCAACCGGAGGAAAAAGAAAAAAGTCCGGGGGATCCGGGAGGACGCCATGGCCCGGCTGATGCAGTATGAATGGCCGGGAAACGTCCGGGAGCTGGAAAACACCATCGAACGGGTGATCATCCTTCTGGATGGAGATTTGGTGACGCCGGCGGATCTCCCCGATAAATTTCATGAAATTCCCAGGGTGGAAACCGCGCAGACCGCGGACATTCCCGAGAGCGGCATCTCCCTCGATGACGCCGTGAACGAGTTCGAACGAAATTTGATTCTGCAGGCGCTGATCAAAACCGGCTGGGTCAAGAATAAGGCCGCCCAGCTTTTGAATCTAAACCGCACCACCCTGATCGAAAAGATCAAGCGGCAAAATTTGCAGCCTCCCACCTCCTGATGACCGATTCCCCTTTTCCTCCCATAGGGAAGACCCGCCGTCCAAATGCGGCTTGTCCGCCCTTCGCCCCCCTTTTTTCTGTCAAAAAAATGACTTCTTCGCCCCTTTTTGACGAAACCAGGACGAGAACTTTCTCTGAGCGAAAATAACCGCTTAAAATCATACATGTTTTAAGGCCGAGGAGCCGGCATAGGAATTGCTCAAAGCCTTTCCTTATTCCGGGAGAATTATTTCCCTGCGGGGAATTTTTAATCGCCGAAGACGGGTAATGGATAAACGGTCGATCTTGATTGTTGAAGACAACGTCTCCTTCGCCAAATCGCTTGACCAGGGGCTTGGCCGAAACGGATTCAAGGTGCACCTGGCGGGCACGGCCAGGCAGGCCCTGGACCTGGTCGCGGAAATCCCTCTAGAGGCCGTGGTTGCGGAGGTTAAGCTCCCGGATATGAACGGCCTGGCCCTGCTTGAATCCCTCAAGAGAAGAGCCGCCTCCGTCCCGGTCATCCTGATGGCCGAAGGAGGTAAGGTTTCAGATGCGGTGGAAGCCATGCGCAACGGGGCGGAAGATTATCTCCTGAAGCCCTTTGCCGCGGAGCGCCTCGAGGCGGCGATCCACCGGGCTCTTTCGGCAAACCCCGGCGGCGAAAAGAAAAGCGAAGTCCCTTTCCCCGATGCCGGACGAACAGGCCCGATCCTGACCCGGGACCGGGGTCTGATGGAAATCCTGGAGCTTTGCCGAAAGGTGGCACCCAGCAAAGCCGCCGTATTGATCCAGGGGGAAAGCGGGACCGGAAAGGAACTCCTGGCCCGATTCCTCCACCGGGAAAGCCTCCGGAGGGAAGGGCCTTTCGTGGCCGTGAACTGCGCTTCCCTGCCGGAGACGCTTCTCGAAAGCGAATTGTTTGGACACGAAAAAGGATCGTTCACCGGGGCGGTGGCCCGGAAAATCGGAAAGTTCGAACTCGCTCAGCGGGGAACCCTTCTGCTCGATGAAATCAGCGAAATGAATCCTTTCCTGCAAGCCAAAATCCTGCGGGTCCTGCAGGAAAACGAGGTGGACCGGATCGGCGGGAACCGCCCGATCCCCATTGATATCCGCGTTGTGGCCACCACCAACCGGGACCTGCCGGCGGCCATCCAGAAAGGAGATTTCCGGGAGGATCTCTTTTACCGGCTGAACGTCATCGGCGTCCGTTTGCCTCCCCTGCGGGAACGCAAAGACGACATTGAGCTCCTGGCCCGCCATTTCCTGGAAAAATTTGCCGTTGAATATCATCGTCCGGCCCAAGGCATTTCCGAGGGGGCGATGGCTTGGCTCAAGGAGCGGGAGTGGCGGGGCAACGTGCGCGAGCTCAAGAACACCGTCGAGAGGGCGGTGCTGGTCGCTTCCCAAGGCACCCTGGGGGTTCAAGATTTTGGCGCCCCGGGAGCGGCGGATCCGAACTCCGCTTTAAAAACCGCTCCGGATTCTCTCTGCCTCCGGGAGATGGAGCAAAAATTTATCATGGGCGCTTTGGAAAAAACCCAGGGAAACCGGACCCATGCGGCTAAAATTCTGGGGATCAGCATCCGGACTCTTCGCAACAAGCTGAATGAGTACAGACAGGAGGGGTCGGGGGGCGAACGGTGCGGATTGCCTTGAAACCCCTTGGCATAATTATTGCTGTTTTGAATCGCCATGGACAAAATCGAAATCGGGAAAAAAATTTTTGACCAGACGATGGGAACGCTGAACCGCTCCCTCGATGTGCGGACGGCCCGCCACCGGGTCATTTCCAGCAACGTGGCCAACGCGGAGACGCCGAATTACGCGCCCAAGGAGCTCCCTTTCCAGAAGATCCTGGAAAGGGCGACGGAGAGCTCAGCCGCGATTCCCCTGCGCAAGACCCACCCCCAGCATTTTCCGGAGCCGGTCACGCTCACAAGCGATTGGTTGGAGGAAGTTGAAACCCAGCCCGGCCAAGAAGGGGTCAATATCGACCAGGAGATGGCCAAGCTTGCGGAAAACAACCTGATGTTCCAGGCCGGGGTGCAATCTCTGGTGAAGAAGATCGAAGCCTTGAAGATGACCATATCGGAGGGGAGGTAACCTAAAACGATGGGCCTTTTTGAATCCTTGAAAGTCAGCGCCAGCGGCCTCAACGCCCAGCGGCGCTCCATCCAGACGGTGGCGACGAACCTGGCCAACGCCCACACCACCCGCACGGAGTCGGGCGGCCCGTATCTGCGCAAGAGGACCGTCCTGTCCGAAACCCCTTCGGCGGAGGGTTTCTCGGCCCTGTTCAGCCGAAAGCTGGAGGGGAATCTGCCGGCCGTGAAAGCGGAGGTGGTGGAGGATACGCAGGGATTGAAAGTTGTCTTCGACCCTTCCCATCCGGATGCGGACGAATCCGGCTCGGTCACCCTTCCCAACGTGAGCGTGGTGGAAGAGATGGTCGACCTTCTGCGGGCCACCCGTTCTTACGAAGCGAATGTCACGGCTTTCAATGCCGCCAAGGGCATGGCCCTCAAGGCGCTGGAAATCGGAAATAAATAATGATGGTTTCGGAAAAGGTCCGGCGGTCCCGCCCGGGGCGGGATGGCGGTTCAACTTCGTCGTGGCGGCGGGCCCAAATGGGCGCCTCCCTCCTCTCAATTTTGGCGCGCCTTGTCCCGGCTTGGCGGGTGAGCTTTTTACGAAACCATCAAAAAAGGCAGGAATAACTGATGGCCGATCTGAAAATTCAAAACTCTGTCGCCGTTCCCGCGGCGGGCGGGCTGAAATCTCCCAAGGCGGTTCACGACCCCCTGACCGACTTCAAGAAGGTCATGAACGGCTCCCTGCGGGAAGTCAACAACCTCCTGAGTCAAGCTGACCAGACGACCCGGGAAATGGTTTTGGGAAAACAGGATATTCATCAGGCCATGGTCGCCCTCGAACAGGCCAATCTTTCGATGCGCCTGATGATCCAGGTGCGAAACAAGATGATTTCCGCCTATGAGGAAATCATGCGGATGCAAATTTGATGACTTCGCAAAAAGCTCATCGGTCCCGCTCCCAGCGGGATTGCGCTTCAACTCCGTCGTTGCCGCGCGCCTTGTCCGGCTTGGCGGGAGAGCTTTTTGCCGAGCCGTCGGGCGAACGCTTTTTCGAAACCTTCAAATTCAGAAAACCGGCTGAGGAAACATGGCAAACGCACTTTTGGACCCGATGATCCAACTCCTGAATTCTCCCGGCAAGAGGCGGGGGCTAGCGGTCGGAATCGTTCTTCTGGCCTCGGTTGCCGCCTTCGGATCGCTGATTTACTGGAACAGCACCCCCGATTATCAGGTGCTCTTCAGCAATCTCTCCCAGGAGGACGCCGGGGAGATGGTGGCGAAGCTAAAAGAGAAGAGGATCCCGTTTGAGCTTTCCCCCGGCGGGACTTCCATTCTGGTCCCCAAGGAAAAAGTTTACGATGTCCGCCTGGCCCTCGCGGCCGAAGGATTGCCCAAGGGGGGAGGCGTGGGGTTCGAAGTTTTCGACCGGACGAGCCTGGGAACGACGGATTTCGTGCAGAAGCTGAACTACCAGAGAGCCATGCAGGGAGAACTGGCCCGGACGATCAAGCAGATCAAGGAGGTGGAGCAGGCCCGGATCCACATCGTCACCCCGAAAGAATCACTCTTTGTCGAGGAGCAGAAAAGGCCGACGGCCTCGGTTTTCTTGAAAACCCGCTCGGGAATGAGCCTGTCCGCCTCCCAGGTGGAAGGAATCGTCCACCTGGTGGCGAGCGCCATTGAAGGCCTGGACCCCGGTCATATCACCGTCGTCGACACTTCGGGGCGAGTCCTCTCCAAACGGCAGGATTCTTCCCTGATCGGGCAGATGACCACCAACCAGCTGGAATACCAGCGGAACCTGGAGGAAGGATACAAGAGGAAAATCCAAGGGATGCTGGAAGAAATGCTGGGCCTCAACAAAGCCATTGCCCGGGTTTCGGCAGATATAGATTTTCAGCAGATCGACATCACCGAAGAACGGTTTGACCCGAACGGCGTCGTCCGCAGCGAGCAGAAGAACAGCGAAAAGTCGTCCAGCAACTCCGGCGTGAAAGCAACGGAGACCAAAAGCGAAAACCCGGCGGAACAGCCAACCGCCCGGACCCGCGCCCGTGCCCCCCAGGAGCCGGCCGCGAAGGTCCCGGCGCCCGCTCCGGCGCCGTTCCAGAACAACCAGGCCGAACGGCAGAACGAGATTCGCAATTTCGAAATATCGAAGATTAACAAACATATCAAGAACCCGGTGGGGAGCGTCAAGAAATTATCCGTGGCCGTCATCGTCGACGGGAGCTACAAGGAGGCCGCGGACGCGAAGGGCGGGGCAAAAACCCGGCAGTTCATTCCCCGGCCTCGGGAAGAAATGGAGAAACTGGAAAACATCGTGAAAACCGCCATGGGATACGATGAAAGCCGCGGCGACCAGGTTGAAGTGGTCACCATGCCTTTCAGCTGGGCCGTGGCGGAAGAGGAGCCGAAAGCCGTCTCGGGGATCCCCTGGAAAGAATACCTCCTCGTGGCGTATAAACCGGTGGTGAGCCTGGTTCTGGCGGTCCTCTTCATTTTCTTTGTGGTCCGCCCGCTTCTGAAACGAAAACCGTACGCTCCCGGCGAGGCTCCTCTGCTTGCGGGCAACGCTACCCCCGCTCTGGCCGCGGAAGGGGGGCCGGCCCTGAAAGCCGGGGATATCCGGGAGCAGACCCTGCAGTTAGCTCAGGGAAACCCCTCCAAGACCGTAGGGATCGTCAAAACCTGGCTGAATGAAAAGGAACCCTGATCGGCTATGGCCACGGAACGTTTAAGCGGCCCCCAAAAAGCCGCGCTTTTTCTTTATCTCCTGGGCGAAGACTTTGCCTCGGAAATCGTCCGGAACTTGGACGAGGAGGAGATCCAGAAGCTGGGTGCCTCCATGTCCAAAGTCCTATCGATTCCCCCCAAAACGGCCGACTCGCTCTTTGCGGAATTTCAGCACCTTGCCGTCAATCAGCAGGCCGTTTCCCTGGCCCCGGGGCGGAAAAACCAGTTTATCAAGAGCGTCTTTTCAAAGGCGCTGGAGGGGGGTAAGGCCGAGGCGCTGTTTGAAAAGGTGCGGGACGAAAGCAGCGAGGGCCTTTTCAAAAAAGTCCGCAAGATCGAGCCGAAGACCCTGGCCCCTTTCCTTCAGAACGAGCACCCCCAGACTCTCGCCATCCTCATCGCCAACCTGGAAGCAAAGCAGGCGGCGGCGATCCTGGCGGAGTTTCCACCTCCCCTGCAGAGCGATATCCTCTTCCGGATTTCCCAGCTGGCGAGCGTGCCCCCGGGGATCCTCGAAGAAATCGACCAGACCCTGGAGAAAGAGATCTCCCATTTGACCGGCTCCGAGGGAAAAAAGATCGAAGGGGTCCGCACCGTGGCGGATATTCTCAATCAGATGGACGCTTCGGCGGAAAAGGACATCCTCCAGGGCATAGAGACGCAAAAACAAGGGCTGGCGGACGAAATCCGGCGGCTCATGTTCATCTTCGAAGACCTGCTTCGGGTCGACGACCGCAGCATGATGGCCCTCTTGAAAGAAATCAACAGCGAAAGCCTGAAGGTGGCCCTGAAGACCGCCTCCGAGGAGCTGAAGGAGAAAATTTTCAAGAATATGTCGGAACGGGCGGCCCAGCTCTTAAAAGAAGACCTGGAAGTCATGGGGCCGGCGAGGCTGAAGGACGTGGAGGCGGCCCAGCAGGCGATCATCCAGACCGCCAAAAAGCTGGAAGGCGAAGGAAAGGTGGTCCTGGGCGGGAAGGGAAAAGAGGAAGCCTTTGTCTAAGCCATCCTTTTCTGCGGAAACCCCTCCGGGCGCGGCAGCGAAGAAATTCACCCCTTCTCTTTTTCCAGAAGGGGAATCCCCTTCCAAATCCTTTCGGGGCGATGCGCCGGAGCTTGCTCCTGCCCGGGGCATCTTTCCCTTCGGCCGGTCTCTGCGTGACCTGGAAGACCGGATTTTAAAAAACGTGAAGGATCAGGCGCTGCAGATCGAGAAGGAGGCCTACGAAAAAGGCTTCGCCCAGGGGGAAAAAGACGGCCAGGAACTCGGGCTCAAGCGATTCGAAGCGACCCTCCAATCGTTCCAAAAAATCCTGGGAGAGATGCAGACCCACCAGAAAGAGTATAACCGGATCCACGAAGGCGAGATGGTACGGTTTCTCCTCGCCCTGGCCCGCCGGGTCCTGAGGCAGGAATTCCCGCACGCGGAAGAGACGGTTGCCGAAACCCTCCGGGAGGCCATCCGGCAGGTGGAAGACCGGAAGAAAATCCGGATCCGCCTTCACCCCAAGGACTATGAATTTCTGAAGGCCCATCCCGAGCGCCTGCCTATCCCCCTGCAGGAGGAAAACCCCGAGGGGGCCAAACTGGTGGCGGACCCGGCTCTTCTGCGCGGCGGATGCCTGATCGAGACTCCTTTCGGGGATGTCGATGCGACCCTGGAGAGCCAGTTGGATCAAATCGCAGCCGGGATCTGCCGGAAAATCGACCCAGGCAAAACCAAGTTTCCCGGATCCGCCCCATGATACCTCCGTTAGGCTCCTGGAGCCTGTACCAAGAGATCGCTCAGAAGGCCCCGTCCATTCGCCGGTACGGGAGGGTGAATCAGGTGATCGGGCTGGTCATTGAAGGCCTGGGGCCGGCGGCGGCGATCGGAGACCTCTGCCGGATTCAGCTCAGAGGGAAGGGCGAGACCATCCCGGCGGAAGTCGTGGGTTTTCGGGATTATAAGATTCTCCTGATGCCCTTGGGCGATTCCCGCGGGATTCAACCGGGAGACCCGATTTTCCCCATGGGCGTTCCGGCCCAGGCGCAGGTGGGCCGAGGCCTTTTAGGCCGGGTGCTTGACGGGATGGGCACTCCGATCGACAATCGCGGGCCGCTGGGGGAAGGAAAAGAATACCCCCTCTACGCCTCGCCGACCGACCCGGTTTTTCGGCGGAGAATCACCGAACCGGTCGATGTGGGGGTGAAGGCGATCAACGCCCTCCTGGCAATCGGCAAGGGACAGCGGATGGCCGTTTTCTCCGGGTCGGGGGTGGGCAAGAGCACGCTCTTGGGCATGATGGCTCGGCATACGACCGCCGAGGTCAATGTGGTGGCGCTGATCGGCGAGCGGGGCCGGGAGGTCCGGGAGTTCATCGAAAAGGATTTAGGCCAGGAAGGGCTGAAGAAATCCGTCGTCGTCGTGGCGACCTCGGATCAACACCCGCTCCTGCGGATGCGGGGCGCCTACTTAGCCACGGCCATCGCCGAGTATTTTCGCGACCAGAATCAGGACGTCCTCATGATGATGGACTCCATAACCCGCTTTGCCATGGCGGCCCGGGAAGTCGGGCTGGCCATCGGCGAACCTCCGGCCTCCAAGGGGTATACGCCGAGCGTGTTTGCCCAGCTCCCCAAACTGCTGGAGCGGGTGGGAACAAGCTCCGGGCAGGGGAGCATCACCGGTCTTTACACGGTCTTGGTGGAGGGGGACGATCTGAACGACCCCATTGCGGACACGATCCGCTCCCTCGCCGACGGCCATATCGTCCTCTCCCGGGACCTGGCCAACCAGAACCACTATCCGGCGATCGACGTCCTGGGCAGCGTCAGCCGCGTGATGAACGACATCGTTTCCCCGGAGCAGAGGGCGGCCCGCAATCAGCTGGTGTCCCTGCTGGCCATCTATCGAAAAGCCGAGGATCTGATCAACATCGGGGCTTACGTAAAA
>Ga0316616_100001005_pt1 | contig 10691 bp, 12 predicted proteins | sample OWC_Aug_M1_C1_D1_FD_207660 | JGI IMG/M metagenome (GOLD analysis project Ga0316616, IMG submission 207660) | Wetland soil microbial communities from Old Woman Creek delta, Ohio, United States - OWC_Aug_M1_C1_D1_B | ecosystem: Environmental > Terrestrial > Soil > Wetlands | place: USA: Ohio...
GACCGGATGACCGCTCGCCCCGCGCGCCGACCTCGCCAGCATTGCCATGACCCGTCCTCCTCCTTCGTTGACCCCCGGGTGTCCGTCTGTCGCGGTCACGCCGAGCGATTCGACCTCTGCTTGCACTCGATCCGGCCAGCCTCGCGAGTCATCGTGTGCCGCGCACCGGCAGGACGGGCAGCGCGAAACCCTGGTTATAGGCAGCGCGCCGGACGATCACGAACTTCGCGCGCCAGCCCGCCGCAAGCGCTGCCAGTCCGCCGACGGTGAGCGCCACGCCTGCCGCAGCTGGGAGCGCGAACGCGATGCCCACCGCCACGAGCGGGACGATCGTCCCGAGCACGATCACATGCGTCCCGGCTGCATCGAGCGCTTCACGCGCCTGCGGCGCGACCTTCCCCCGCAGCGACCCGGAATAACGCCACCATGCCGCGAGTCGCGCCAGGACTGCCGCCACGAGAAACGCGACGGCCCAGCGCGGCGTCGCGTCGAGCACCGCTGGCGACAGAGCGACCGCCAGTCCGGCGCCCTCGGACATCCCGGTCGCGACGATGAAGGGCGAGAGCGAGGGGACGCGCCACGCCGGAATCCCCTTGGCCGCGCGCAGCATGCGCGACTGGCAATAGACGAACACCAGGCAGGCGAGCGCGCACGCCCAGGCGAGCCAGGCGGTGCCCGTGAGGATCGCCGCGCCGCCGGACGCGAACACGAAGCCGCTCGCATAGGCTTCGCGCGTCATCCACGACGTGCGCGGGTTGAAGGCGACATTCGCGAACCGCCACGGGCGGCCGAGCTCGAGCCACACCGAACCGAGGCCCAGCGCCACGAGCACGAGCGCGAGCGCGATCAGCACGCGCCACCCCGGCGCGGGTGCGACGAAGAATGCGGCGGTGACGGCAAGCCCCGTTCCGGCTCCGCCGAAGATGAAGTTCGCCGCCGCGCGCGCATCCCAGCTCATCTGCAGCCAGGGTTTCGGACCAAAACTGGTGGCAGGCTTCATTTTTCAGCAAGGCCTCGATTCAGCAAAGGCTCAACGCAGAGGACGCGGAGGACGCAGAGGGCCGCAGAGGAACGGGCTCGGACCGGCTTCCCGTGCCCAAGCCCTTGGCCGCCATCGTCGATGCCCATCCTCAGTCCCTTCTCCCCAATTCTCGATCCTGAATCCTAAATCCGGAATCCTCGATCCTGAATCCAGAATCCTACCCACCGGCTCGATCCCAGACGTAGTAGACGCCGGGCCCGGTGCCGAGCTCCTCGTGCATCCTGAAGTGCTGGTGGCTCGCTAGCAGCTTCGACACGTTGCTCTCCGGGTCGTCGATGTCGCCGAATTGCAGCGCCTGCGAGATGCAGCTGTTGACGCAGGCCGGCGTCGCGTCGGGATCGACCCCCGGCCGCTTTCCGGCGGCGATGCCGGCGTCGAGCCGCTCGACGCAGAACGTGCACTTGGTGGCGACACCGAGCCGCGCCGGATCGAGGCGCGCCTCTTCCGACGCCGTGGCCTCGCCGTAGGCGAACTGCACGCGGTCGGTGCGGTAGCGCGCCTGATAGGGGCACGCGAGCGCGCAGTACGCGCAGCCGATGCAGAGGTCGTAGTCGATGGTGACGATGCCGTCGGCGCGCTTCTTCGTCGCCGTCGAGGGGCAGACGTCCATGCAAGGCGGGTCGTCGCAGTGCATGCAGCCCACGGGCACGAACGCGCGCTTGACGTCCGGATACTCGCCGACTTCCATGTCGAGCACGCGGCGCCACTGCACGCCGGGCGGCGTCGCGTTCGCGTGCCGGCACGCCGCGGTGCACGTCTGGCAGCCGACGCAGCGGCGCAGATCGATGACCATCGCCCAGCGGGTCATGACGGCGCCCGCTTCACGCTGACGCGCACGATGTCCGCGCCCGACCCGGTCGCATCGGTGAGCGAAAGCGACATCGTCACGAGCGAGTTCATGCTCGGCATGCCGAAGTCCTTGGCGTGCGGCGTCGCCCAATGCCCGAACTGGCCGATCAGGAGCAGCGTGTCGGGTCGGATGCCCTGACGAAGCTGCGCCCGCGCGCGCACCGATCGCTGCGGCGTGGCGATCTCGACGAGGTCGCCGTCCTCGATGCCGAGCCGCACGGCGGCGCCCGTGTTCATGATCACGCCCTTGTGGCCGGCGATGTTCTCGGCGACTTCCTTCATCATTTGCGAGCCGGCATTCGCACCCCACGCGTACTGCATGCTGCGCGCGGTGAGGAGCCAGAACGGGTAGGTCTCCGCCGTGCCGCCCTGCGAGACCATCGCCTGCTCCCACTCGCCCGGAAAGTCCTTCCACTTCGGGAGCACCTGGTACTCGGCGAGCTGCTTGTCCCACCAGTGCATGCCGTGCTCGTGCAGCCGCCGGCCGAGTTCCTGCCCGACGCGGTAGAGCCGCTCCTGGTACGGCAGCTCGAAGCGCAGCCCGTTCTTCACCATGGTCGGGAAGAGATACCAGTCGGTGTGCGCGAACGGCTTGGTGGCGAGCCCGTTCTGCTTCCACCACTCGAGCCCGTGCGACTCGGCGCCGCTCGTGAGCTCGGCGCTCGCGGCGCGGCAAACGTGGTCCCAGATCTCGTCGCGCGAATAGGCGCGATCCGGCGCGAGGCTGAAGTCCCAGTTCGCGCCCTTGAGCGGCACGCCGCCCGCGCCCTTGTTGATCGACGCGTTGTACTTGTCCAGCAGCCCCACGCGCTGTGCGAGCTCGGTCGCGACGTCGGTGAAGTCGCGCGCCTCGCCTTGCGGTGCGACCGCCGGCTGGCGCAGCGCGAAGCCCTCGCGCTCCCAGAACTGCTCGACGTACTTCGAGCCGCCGATGCGGATGAGCTGCAGGCTTTCCAGGTCGCCGGCGTCGGGAAGAAGGATGTCGGCGGCATGGTTGGTCTCGTCGCGCGTGTACGCGAACGCCACCACGAACGGAAAGCGCGACATCTTCTCGACGACCGCCGGCGTGTCCCAGAACGAGATCGCCGGATTCGTGCGATAGACGAACCACACGTCGGGCATCGTCACCTTCGGCAGCCCTTCCGGCGTGCCGTCGAGGAACATCCACGAAAAATGCGTCGGCCCGAGCGCCTGGCTCCACGGACCGTCGGCCGCGAGCGGCACCATGCTGCGATAGGCGTTGCGGATGTTGGGCCGCGGGCTCCAGTGCGCCTTGTCGGTCGGATTGAGCGGCGGGCGCAGGAAGCCGTCGGGACCGGGCTTCGCGCTTTCGAGGCGCTCCGAAAGCGGTCGGTTGAGACGCACCGTCGTGCCGAGCGTGCCGCCGGGCACTTCGAGTCCGCCGACGAGCGTCGCCAGCACCGTCCGTGCCCAGGCGCACTCGAAGCCGCCCCACCCGTTGCTCACCGTCTTGCCGAGGCTCACGGCGACCGGTCGGAAGGGCAGGGTCTTGCCTTCCATCTCGATGGTCGCGCCGACTTGCGCGTGGTCGAGAAACTCGTTCGCGACGCGGCGCATGGTCGACGCCGGCACGTCGCAGATCCCGGAGGCCCATTCGGGCGAGTACCGCTCCATGTGCGCGACGAGCTTCGCGAATGCCGGGACGCCCGCGAGCCGTCCCCGGCCGAGCTCGTCCTCGTCGGGCCCGATTTCGATCGCCTCGGCCGCGAACTCGCCTTCGAGCGCGGGATCGGTGTCGGGCGTATCGAACGGCACGGCCGCGCCGCGCTTGCGATCCCACAGGAGCGGCTTCTTCGTTTCGGGCTCGCGCAGGTAGAAGCCGCCGGGCCCGACGAGGTAAGGCGAGGACGTGTGATGTGCGAGGAACGCGAGATCGAGCCGGACGCGCGGCGCCTCGTGCAGCATCACGTGGATGAGCGAGAAGAGGAACGCCGCGTCGGTCTTCGGCCGGATCGGCACCCACTCGGCCGAGCACGCGCCGGTCACCGACAGGTGCGGCTCCACCTGGACGCGCTTCATCCCGCGCGCCCGCGCGTTCGCGTGGCGCCAGACGCCGACGACGCCGCCGGAGGCCTCGACGTTCGCGCCGCAGGAGACGACGTAGTTGCAGAACGGCGTATCGGGGCTGACGGTGAAGCCGCGGTGCCAGTACTCGCCGAACAGATGCTCGGAGTGATAGCACTTGACGCCCTGTCCCGAGCCGAAGCCCATGTCCACGGCGCCCCACGCCGCGAGGAACGCCGGGAACGTGCCCATGTAGGACTGCGGCGTTCCGCCGCCGCCGAAGCTCGCAGCGACGCGCGGATAACCCGATTCGTCGAGCAACCCGGTCTCGCGGATCCCGCGGAGCTTCGCCGCGATGGTGTCGAGCGCCTCGTCCCACGAAATCGGCACGAAGCCCGGATCCTCGTCGCGCCCCTTCTTCGGGTTGGTGCGCTTCATCGGCGTGAGGATGCGGTTCGGGTTGTAGGTCTTCTGCACGAGGCCGTAGGCCTTCACGCAGACCTTCCCGCCGCCGGGATGCACGTCGCACGCGCCGAAGTTCGGCTCGACTTCGGTGGCGACGCCGTCGACGACTTTTACCTGCAGCAAGTCGGGGCCTGCGACGCACTGATAGCAGTAGGTCGCGAGCTTCCGGACCGCGGGCCTGGCGAGCCGCTCGGGCGCGTTCATGGCGGCGCGCCTAGGCGAGTCCGGCCTTCTGCGCCTTGGCGGCGAGGCGCGCTTCGGTCTGCTTCACGTCGACGACGAAGCGGTTGTGCCGGCCGCGGCACACCGGCTCGACGCCGTCGGACGCCGTCACCTCGAAGCTCACCGCCCGGCCCTTGACCTCGGCGATCGTCACCTTGACCTCGACCCACATGCCGAGAAGCGTCGGCGCGAGATGGTCGATCTCGACGCGCGTCCCGACCGAGTCCTCGCCCGTGTCGAGATGGCCGAGCAGGAACTCGCGGCAGGTCATCTCGATGTCGCGCACCAGCATGGGCGTCGCGTAGACGCGCGCCTTCTCGCCCATGAAATCGATGGTGCGGTCGCGGTCGATGTCGATGCGCCGCGTCGCGGTCGCGCCGGGCACCAGGGTGGGCTTCATGGTCGTCTCCTTCGTCGCGGCAACTGCCGGCCAGAAGGCGCGGATCCCCCGTGCCGGCTTCTGGGCCGGCACGGGGGCGACTCGCACCCTCCCCCTCGTTCCTTGCTCGGGCCCGCCCTGCCGGCTCCGGTCCGTTCTCTTCCCGGCGGACCCCTTTGGAAAGTCCGGTCATGGTAATCTCGTACCATTATGCGTGTTTTTGATACAGATCAGCTTTTCTGCGAGCAGATTCCGTATCACGACGCGGGGCGGGGCGGCCGATGAACGCCGCCGACCCGACGCCCGCGCCGCAAGCGGCCGTCCGCGCCGTGGAGGCGGCGGACCTCGACGGGATCATCGCGCTCGACGCGGCCATTACCGGCATCGAGAAGCCGGATTACTGGTACGAACTGCTGCACCGCTACGGCACCCGCGGCCGGCAGCAGCGCTTCTTCCTGGTGGCGGTGGCGGACGGCGAGGTCGTTGGCTACGTGATCGGCGAAGTCCGCGACTGGGAGTTCGGCCAGCCGCCGTGCGGGTGGGTGTTCGGCATCGGCGTCCAGCCGGGGACGCGCCTGCGCGGCCTCGGAACGCAGCTCCTCGACGCGATCTGCGCCGGATTCCGCCGCGCCGGGGTGACGAAGGTCCGCACCCTGACCTCGCGCGAGAACAACCTCATCCTCTCGTTCTTCCGCAGCCAGGGAATGATGGCGGCGCCCTTCATCCCGCTCGAGCTCGACCTCCAGTGACACGGCCATGAAGCTGCAGAAGGCCACCGAACTCGCGCTCTACAGCATTCTCGAGTTCGCGGCGAATCCGACCGCGCAGGTTTCCGCGGCGGAAATCGCGGAGAAGTACGGCGTCTCGCCGCACCACCTCGCCAAGGTGCTGCGCGACCTGGGCCGGGCGGGCCTGGTGGAATCGACGCGCGGCGTCGGCGGCGGCTACCGGTTCACCGGCAACGCGAAGCGCCTTACGCTGTTCGACGTGATCGAGCTGTTCGAAGCGCTCGCGCCCGAAGCGGCCAGCCAGCACCTCCCGACCCCGGGAGAGCGGGCGCTCGCTCGCGTGACCTCCGAGATCGACGAGATCGCCAAGGCGACCTTCAGCTCGATCACCGTCGACACGATGCTCAAGCTGATCGCGCGCGAGGAACGCGCCGAGCGCGATCTCGCCGTCGCGAGGGCCTAGCGGCGCGAGCCTACTTCGCCACCTGCTTGCAGTTCGCGAACGTGGTTGTGGTCCCCTCCTCGAGAAACGCCTCGTCGCCCTTGGACTGCAGCGTCGTGCGCCCGTTCGAATAGCGGATACCGGACCCCGACACTGTCTGATCCAGGCGGAACTCGCGGTCGGGGAGCATCACCATGACGTACTTCGCGCCCGTCGGGTAGCGGACGACGAGCCGCTTGCCCTGATCGCACTGATACGCAACCGCATCGGCGGGCAGTTGCGGCGCCGAGCCGGTGTTGCTGCCCATGCCGAACCAGCTGCAGCCTGCGACGAGCGTCGCGACGAGAACGATGGCAAGGCGCTTCATGAACTCCTCCGGAACGTATTGCAGCCACAGGGGTAACCCGAAGAAATGGCGCGTCGCGGGCGCGGGCAACGGGGCCGGGCGAGCGCGGGAGAGCACGATCCAATCCTCCGCACGGAGCGCCGCCTGCGGAACGCGGTTCTTCAGGGCCTCTTGCCAAGAATACCGGATCGCGTCGCCGATCCGAACAGGGCGGCCCGCGTTACGATGGCGTCGGGGCGGCGCAAGGCCGCGCGAATCGCGAGGAGCGCGAACCATGATCACGGAACTGGTGCTGTTCAAGCTGCCCGAGGGCATGACTCGCGAGCAGGTGCTCGCGAGCTTCAAGGCGAGCGCGCCCATGTGGCGCGAGCCGCCGGAGCTCGTGCGCAAGTACTACCTCTACGACGGCGCCCAGGGCGGCGGCGTGTATCTCTGGAAGTCGCGCGCGGCCGCGGAAGAGTGGCACGGAGCGGCGTTCCGAGAACGCATCCGCGCGCGGTTCGGCAGCGAGCCGAGCTTCGTCTACTTCGACTCGCCGGTGATCGTCGACAACCTGGCCGGCGAGATCGTCGCCGACGCCGCCTGAGCCGCGCGGCTCAGCACTCCGGCTCGCCCGGCGCGGGCACCGGCGCGGGATTGAAACGGAATCGCGACGGCACATCCGCGGCAGCGATCGAGCCGAGCGGAACGCGCTTCTTGCCGATCGCGATCGCGAGTCCCGGCGCGCCCCCCGCACCGAGCGACTCGATGTCCTCGTCGGCCGCCGGCGCGCCGTCGGTGACCTGGATCCGCTCGAGCAGCTTCGCGAGGTCGCGGTCGAGCGCAACGCCGACACCGAGCTCGGTTTCGATCAACAGCATCCCGCCGTCGTCCACCCACGCCCGCTTCGGCTCGGAGGGCACCGCGCCGGTGTGTGCCTCGATCGAATTCCCATCGGCACGCAGCCGGTAGACGAGCGGCGTGTATTCGAGCGAAACGAAGACGCGCTGCGGGCCGTTCTGGAAGAACCACCGCCCCGCGTCGTCGCACGCGTAGTTCCGGCCGATGAACTCGATCACCGCGCCGTTGGTGATCCGCTCGAAGACGGGCTCGCCCGCCTCTGCCGCACGCGACTTCACCAGCCAGTTGCCGCGCCGATCGAGCCTGAGCCAGCCGAACACGTTCGGAACGTTCGGCCACTTCTGCATCGCGCGGATGACGATCTCGTCCATCGGCTTACCCAAACCCCGTTGCGTACAATGACCGGCGAATGTTACCCCGCCGATGACCGCCCTCGCCCTCGCCCTCGTCCTCGTCGCCGCGCTCGCGCACGCGACCTGGAACCTGATCCTCAAGAAAGCGCACGGCGGTCCCGCTTTCATGACGTGGGTAGCGATGATCGCGGCGGTCATCTGGGCGCCGATCGCGATGGGCGCATGGATCGTGCAGGGCTACCGCTTCGAGTGGATCCACGCCGTGCCGATTCTCGCGAGCGCGGCGATCCACACGGGCTACTTCCTGCTCCTCGACCGAGGCTACCGCTTCGGCGACCTCTCGGTCGTCTATCCGCTCGCGCGTGCGACCGGGCCGCTGCTCACCGTCGGGGCCGCGATCCTGTTTCTCGGCGAGCGCCCGGGCCTGATAGGCATCGCCGGCGCGCTGCTCGTCGTGACCGGCGCCTATCTCCTCACCGGCAACCCGCTCAAGCTCTTCTCGCGCGACCGCCCGCGCGGCACGGGCTTCGCGCTGCTCACGGGACTCACCATTGCCGCGTACACGCTCGTGGACAAGATCGCGGTGAGCCGCTTCATGATCCCGCCGATCGTGTTCGACTGGGCGTGCCTGCTGACGCGCAGCGCGATGCTCCTGCCGGTCGCGGGGTCGGCGGCGGCGCTCGCGGAATCGTGGCGGGTCGACCGGCGCGCGATCGTGCTGGTCGCGATCCTTTCGCCGCTCGCCTACATCCTCGTGCTGACCGCACTGGTGTTCACACCGGTGAGCCTGGTGGCGCCGGCACGCGAAATGAGCATCCTTTTCGGCGCGCTGATGGGCGCGCATTTCCTGAAGGAGCGCGACGCGCGCCGGCGGATCATCGGGGCCGGGGTGATCGTGCTCGGCATCGCCGGCCTCGCGCTCGGTTAGTTCCTGTTCCCCCGGAGGAGCCATGAAGAAAGACGACTTCGCCTGCGTCCACCCGATGCGCGTGCGGTGGGCCGAGGTGGACATGCAGGGCGTCGTGTTCAACGCGCACTACCTGATGTACTTCGACACGGCGATCGCGGAATACTGGCGGGCGATCAGCGTGGGGCGCGAGAAGGAGATCACCGATCTCTACATGCGCCTCTACGTCGTGAAGGCGACCGTCGAGTATCACGGCTCGGCCCACTACGACGAGATCATCGACGTCGGCTGCCGCGTCGCGCGCTTCGGGCGCACGTCGATGACATTCCAGTTCGCCATCTGGCGCGGCACGGAGCACCTCATATCGGGCGAGATCGTCTACGTGCACGCAGCGCCCGACGAGAAGAAGTCCGCGCCGATCCCCGACATGCTCAAGGACGCCGTCCTCGGCTACGAGCGCGCGGCGCCGGAGACGGCGACGGCCGGCGTCCCTCGCTGACTCGCCCCCTATAATCCCGTTCTCTCAACCGGAGTCACGGCCATGCAGAATCGCGACAAGCTCTACATCGACGGTGCGTGGATCGCACCCCACGGCAAGAAGACGATCGACGTCCAGTCCGCCGCCACCGAAGAGGTCATCGCGACCATCCCCGAGGGCGACGAGGAGGACGTGAACCGCGCCGTTGCGGCGGCGCGCGCCGCGTTCGACGCATGGTCCGCGACGCCCGTAGCGAAGCGCGCCGAGTACCTGCAGAAGATCCACGAGGGCATGAAGGCGCGTGCCGATGAGATCGGACGCACCATCGCGCAGGAAGTCGGCATGCCGCTCAAGCTCGCGACGCGCATCCAGGCGGGCTCGCCGACGTTCACGTTCTCGATGTACGCGAAGATGGCGGCCGGCTACAAGTGGGAGGAAAAGGTCGGCCACTCGGTCGTGATGCGGGAGCCGGTCGGCGTCGTGGCCGCGATCACGCCGTGGAACTACCCGTTGCACCAGATCGCCGCGAAGGTCGCGCCCGCGCTCGCTGCAGGCTGCACGGTCGTGCTCAAGCCCTCCGAGGTCGCGCCATTGAACGCATTCATCCTCGCCGAGATCATCGATTCGGTCGGGCTGCCGAAAGGCGTGTTCAATCTCGTCACGGGCTACGGACCCGTGGTCGGCGAGGCGATGGCGAAGCATCCCGGCGTCGACATGGTGTCGTTCACCGGCTCGACGCGGGCGGGCAAGCGCGTGTCCGAAGTCGCTGCGCAGACCGTGAAGCGCGTCGCGCTGGAGCTCGGCGGCAAGTCGGCCTCGGTCGTCCTCGAGGATGCGGACATCGCCGCCGCGGTCAAGGGAACGATTTCCGCGTGCTTCCTCAATTCGGGGCAGACGTGCAGCGCCCACACGCGCCTGCTGGTTCCGGAATCGAAGTACGCCGAAGTCGCCGAGATCGCCGCCGCCGAGGCGCAGAACTACACGGTCGGTGACCCCATGTCCGAGGCAGCGAAGCTCGGCCCGCTCGTCTCGGGCGCGCAGCGCGACCGTGTGCGGAGCTACATCCGCAAGGGCATCGAGGAAGGGGCGGAACTGCTTGCGGGAGGGCCCGACGCACCCCAAGGCTTGTCGAAGGGCTTTTACGTGCGCCCGACCGTGTTCGGCCGCGTGAACCCGAAGTCGACCATCGCGCAGGAAGAGATCTTCGGTCCGGTGCTGTCGATCATCACCTACAAGGACGAGGACGAGGCCGTGCGCATCGCCAACGACACGCCGTACGGGCTCGGGGGCGGCGTGTGGTCGAAGGACGAAGCGCACGCGATGCGCGTCGCGAAGCGCATGCGCACCGGGCAGGTGGACGTGAACGGCGCGCCGTTCAACATGCTCGCCCCGTTCGGCGGGTACAAGCAGTCCGGCCACGGCCGCGAACTGGGTGCGTTCGGCATGGACGAGTTCCTCGAGTACAAGTCGGTGCAACTCAAGCCGGAGCCGAGGCCCGAGACCGCGAAGGGCTGACCGCGCTCACGCTCCGCGCGCGGAACACAAACGCCGCCCTCGGGCGGCGTTTTTCGTTACCGCCTGTCCGGAACTACTTTACCTGGATCCGCGCCAGATA
>Ga0316616_100001006_pt1 | contig 10690 bp, 8 predicted proteins | sample OWC_Aug_M1_C1_D1_FD_207660 | JGI IMG/M metagenome (GOLD analysis project Ga0316616, IMG submission 207660) | Wetland soil microbial communities from Old Woman Creek delta, Ohio, United States - OWC_Aug_M1_C1_D1_B | ecosystem: Environmental > Terrestrial > Soil > Wetlands | place: USA: Ohio...
GGGGCACCAGAAAAGGATACACCGCTACTGCAGCGCCGAATAGCACCCAGTTGACTGCAGCGGCCAAGCGTCTTTTACGGCGGTCGGGCATTCGGGAGGGGTCCGCCTGCAATGGGAAAAGGTTTATCCCGTTATGAGCCTCGATGAGACGGCCGTACCCTGAGACAGATTCTGCTACCCCTTAAACGGTGCGGTCTTCATGCCTCTGAACTTTCGAACCTGCTCGGTAATAGCCCTTTCGACCGGCAACCTTTCCATGCTGGTCGCCCCGTAGAAACCATTGACTCCCGGCATGCGCGCCATAGCGGATGCGACGTTCTCCGGGTCGTCGAACGGCCCGCCGTGGCATATCACTAGAATGTCCCGACGAACCTGGCGCGCGGCATCGGCTATGTTCAAGGTCGTCACGATAGCCTCGTCCATTGTCAGTGCCACCGCTGCACCGATTGTTCCGCCGGTCGTCAAACCGACATGGGCAACCACCATGTCAGCCCCCGCCTTCGCCATCGCCTGTGCTTCATCCCGGTTGAAGCAGTACGGCGTGGTCAGAAGGTCCATCTCACGAGCCAGGCGGACCATCTCCACTTCCTTGTCGTACCCCAGACCGGTGGCCTCCATGTTGGCGCGCATGACGCCGTCGAACAACCCGACGGTTGGGAAGTTCTGCACGCCGGAGAAACCGGCCTCCTTAACCTGTTTGAGGAACAGCGGCATCTGCCGAAAGGGGTCAGTGGCGTTCACGCCAGCCAGAACCGGCGTGTTTTTGACCACCGGCAACACCTCATTGGCCATTTCCATGACGATCGCATTGGCATCTCCATAGGCAAAAAGGCCTGTGATGGAAACCCGCCCCGCCATTCGATACCGCCCGGTATTGTATATGACGATCAAGTCGATTTCACCGGCTTCCTCGCATTTGGCCGAAATCCCTGTTCCAGCCCCACCGCCTACGATCGGTATGCCCGCCTGAGCTTTCGCGTACAGCTTCTTGAGGATTTCACCACGGGGAATGACTGCCATTACGGACCTCCTCTCAGTACTCTATGTTTGAAGGGGCTGTTTGTTGGGAAACGATACCTTCCGGAGCATCGTCAACAATACCTCGGCACTCTTCCCGGAGAACGCTGGGTCGTTGATGTCGGCATCCATCTCCACGAGTGGAATATCCTTGCGCAGGTTAGCCCTGAGCGTGTCGATGAAAGCCTGGTTGGCTTCCGGCCAAAAAAAAGGCTTGCCTTCAAGATCTAGCTGTGAAAACCCCCTCACGGGTATCATGACCGTCACGGGGCCGGAAGCGCGATTGAGCTTTTCCACAAATATGTGCGCCATACGCGCGTTTTCTTCGGGCGTAGTCCGCATCAGCGTGACGTTGGGATTCCAATGGTAGAAGATTCTTTCCTTATACTTGTCGGGAACCGTTTTGGGAGCCCAGAAATTGCACATGTCGATGCAACCTGGAACGACGACCTGCGGCACGCCGGAGTCCGCAGCGGCGCTGAGACGATCGGGCCCGGCGCCGAGAACTCCACCGCACAGCTCATCGGCCCATTCCGTCGTTGTTATGTCCAGCACCCCGGCGAAGTAGCCGTCGCGAATCAACGCCTCCATGGTCTTGCCGCCGGTGCCGGTCGCGTGGAACACCAAGACTTCGTATCCGTTCTCTTCCAGAATGTGTCGGGCGTGATCCACTGCGGGAGTCGTATTTCCAAACATGGTAGCCGCAATGAGCGGCTTTTCTTCCCGGCATACGGGGACCACATTTGATGCCATCCCGCATATGGCTGCGGCGGCGTTGGATATGATCACACGACTGATGCGGTTAAGCCCGGCCACATCGACGATGGACGGCATCATGGTGATGTCGGAGGTGCCCACATAAGCCCCCACGTCCCCAGAGGCCACCGTGCTGACCATGAGCTTTGGAAAACCAACCGGCAGTTCCCGCATGGCTGCAGTGCCGATCACGGTTCCGGCACCGCCGCCCATCGCTATGATCCCGCCGCACGTCCCATCCGTACGCAGCTTCCTCGCGATCGAGGCAGCTCCGCGGGTCATCACAGCGATCGCTTCACCCCGGTCGTTCCTTTCCATCAGTGTGGTCAGTTTTGCTCCTCCTGCCTGTGCCACCTCTCCTCTGGAAATATCCGGTTTGAAGACTGGCGCCCCGAGCACGCCAGTATCGACGACGAACGTTCTGCATCCCTTCTTTTCGATCTCGCTCTTGAGGAAGGCAAATTCTACTCCTTTGGTGTCCAGGGCCCCAAAGATGGCGATAGTGGGTGAGATAGCCATGTCATTGCCTCTTGGAGAGAATGGTATGATCATGGTGATGGTGCACTTCTTCGGAAGAAATTGTTAATTTGTCTCAAACGGACTTGGGTTTGTCAAGCCAGATTCCACTCGGGACTGCCGCATCGAAAATTGACCCGACCCCCTTGCGGCGCAGATAAACGCTTAACCGAACACCGCTCCGTCTGGTCGAGGATGTGGGAGTGGAGCTCATCCGGAGTGAGCCGCTCCAGTTCGATCCGGATCTACGCTCTCCCGACCATTATGAGAAAGACAGAACTCGTTACCGAAGATCATGGGCAGCTTGAACCGTTGCTGCGCAAAGGCGCTCCACAAGTAAATATGGGTATCCCGTGCCGTAGATCGCAGCGCGTTTGACCATGACACGAAGCTCGTTGCCCCGGATGGCCTGCACGTCCATTTCTTGGATGGCCGCTCCCCTGCAAGGCGCGTCCTTGACCAGGGCTTTCATCTTTATGAGTCCGAGACCCAAATTCCTTGCAAATCGTGCTTCCAGTGCAACACTGGGCTAATGCACGTCTGCAACTTTCAGAATCATGAACCACAGACTTGTTCTGGTTTGTATAGCGTGCATCAGTCGAATTTTAGGCGGGACCAGTAGACAGTGAGTTTAGCTTACGGAAAGTGTAATTTCAGGAAGGATTACGGTTATCGCCGTATCTGAACAGGCAAGACTTAAAATTTTTTCATGTATTCACATGTCAGTTTATTTTTCCGACGAATTTACGATCCGACATAGGTGGATTTCTCGATCCTCGCAAACACAAATCCTTCCTAAGCCCCCAAACTTTAGACAGCCGACTTTTTCAGAAACAGAGAAGCCACCATTCCTGCAAGCGAAATCCCTCCCGCCACGAGAAATGGCAGCGTGAAAGACCCGCTCAGGTCCGCCAGATAACCCCCGAATGCAGGCGCCACCGCCTGGCCGATCCCAAAGAAAAGAGTGATGAACCCCAGGCCGGCCGGCGCCAGACGCGGGCCCACGAAATCTCCTGCAGCAGCAGCCATGATGGTCGGAATACTCCATGCGGTGAGACCGAACAGGATGGCTGAAAGATAAAACCCGAATGGCACTTTTATCAAGGCGTAGATAATGTAAGATAACCCCAGCACGAAGTACGCGAGCGCCGCGCCGCGGCTCCGACCGAGACGGTCGGAAATGCCTCCCCAGATGACCCCGCAAAAGGTGCTCAGGGCTCCCACCATGGCCCACAGCCCACCGGCATACGCCTGGGTCAAGCCGATTTCCTTCACGAGATACGCCGCAAAAAAGGTCATGTAAATAATGTAGGACGACCCGTAGAAGAAATAGACCAAGCCCAAATACCACACCGATCCTTTTCGGTATACCGTGGACCATTGAAGGGTTGAGACCTTCGGCCCCCCAGGAACTGCCGCCGGCGCATCTTTTTCAGAAGTGCCGACCGGCAAAAGCCCTTTTTCATCCGGGCGGCTGCGAATTAAGGCCAACACGACGGCGGCGATGACCAGGGCGATCCCGCCCAGAATGTACCATGCAGTCCGCCAGCCTTCCACCCCGTAAGCGGAAAGGATCGGGGGAACCAGAAGGCCTGAGATGAGCGTGCCGGCACCGATCCCCCCGGATACGATGCCGGTGGCAAACCCTCTTCTGTTCATCGCGAACCAGGCTGAACCGAGGGCCATGGCCGGGACATATGCGGCTCCGTTACCCAGGCCGGTCAGGAACCGCATGCAGAGGGCAAAACCAAAGGACTGCGCGAGGCCGGTCAGCATAAGGGTGATCCCCAAGAGGATGAGGGCCAGGGTGATGACGATGCGGGTTCCAAAACGGGCCGCAAGGAATCCTCCAATGATGGCCATGGTCAGGTAGCCGACGAAATTGCCGGTTCCCAGCAAGCCCAATTGGGTGTAGTCAAACTTGAGGCCGTCCTTCATTGCCGGGAGCATAATGGTGTAGGCCATGCGGCCAAAGCCGTGGGCAGCGATGGTCGTCAGCATGCCCATGAAAATGACGATCCATCCGTAGTGCAGTTTTCCTGGGTTCATAGCATTCGCCTTTCCATGCGCAAAGGGGGTAGGCGCCCGTTCATGGATGAAAAATAATTGAAAACCGGTATGGGTGAAATGCGACTGGGGCAACGCACCTTCGCACTGCCCCAGCTACCATAATTCAAGCTAATCGTCGGCCATCCGGGCTCAAGCCAAGGGCGGCGGTGGAGGCGGCAGCTCTCCACGCTCCAAGGCTTCCCTGGCTGCCTTTACCGGTATGCCCGCCTCACATGGCACACCCACCTGACACAACCCGCAACCATACCCCTCGAACTTGTAAGCCTTTTTCACATATTCTCTGGAGCGAGCCAAGTGCTGCCGACACTTCTCCTTATCATGGCCGGTCTTGGTAATAGCGCGGGCCGGGCAACGATCAATACATTTGCCGCAAGTTCCGTTGGCGAAAAACAGGCAATAGGCACGGTGGTAGGAATAAGGCCGGGGAGTCGGTTTCATCGATATCTTGGTAACTACCGATCCAACCCGCATGGCTTTGCCTTTTGCGGTGATAAGCCCGTCGCACAGACCGAAAGTGCCTAAACCGGCCGCATGGGCAGCATGGCGTTCTGACCAGGAAGATGCATAGGAGAATCGCTCAGATTTGACGATGGTCCAGTTGGGAACCAACATCGGAGCGATGGCAGGATGACCGGCCTGTTTGAGGCTATCGGCCACGTGCCGGCGCAGGGCCGCATTGAACTCCTCGCCGTAAACCCTGATCCGGGCCCATTCTTCAGATGGATACTTCTTGGCCCTGCGGTTGGCCTTGCGGACCGCCTCGCGCTGGGGCAAGACCCATGAAACGACGGTTAGTTCTTCAGCGCCGGCTGATTCCTCAGGGCAGTGCTGGGCGAAGACCTCCCAGGGGGTCCAGTGGAAGGGCCCGACATATTCCTTGTACTGCTGCCAAATCGGGTCCGCACCGGAAGCGAATCCAACCAAGGCATCGTCCCAAGCCGGTTCCTCGGTTTTGTTTCTCATGGTGTTGTGGGGTGACGTGACAATGAAATCACGGACCAAACCTTTTATCCAGTCCGCTGAAATAGTGGCGCTGTTTTGCATTGGCTGCCCCGATCGACCCTTGGGTCCCCTTTACACCTGCGCATGCGGCAGTCCGAGCTTCTTGCGCTTGCCCTCGATGTGCTTGCGGATCAGCACGGCGGCCTTCTCCGGGTCCGGTTCCACGGCAAAGGTCGCCCCCACGGCATCGTTCAAGCCCTCGGTCAGGAGCTTCACGATGTTCATGCTGCCGGTTATGGGCGGCATGGGCCCCAGCACCGTGTAGACCCCCGAGGCCACGAAGTAGACGCCGATCGTGGCGGCTTTTTCGGAATACCACTCCGGGGCGGCTCCGGCGATCGGCAGATCGCTGATGTCCACTCCGAGGCTATTGGCCAGCGCCGAAGCCAGGACCAGGATCCGCACGTTGTCCACACAGCTCCCCACATGCAGGACCGGCGGCACTCCCAGCGCCCCGCACACCTCCTTGAGGCCGGGACCCGCCTTTTCGAGTGCCTGCGACTGTTTGAACCCGGCCTTGGCGGTGGCCACCGACGCACAGCCCGTGTCCACCACGAGGATGTCGTTTTCGATCAACCGCTGCGTCAGGGTCACGTGGCCGTAGTCCTGCTTGATGCGCGGGTTGTTGCAGCCCACAATCCCGACCGCCCCTCGAATCTTGCCCGCCGCGATGGCATCGATCAGCGGTTTCGGCGTCCCGCCGAGCGCACCGACGATCGCCTCCACGGAGAAACCTCCCATGCACTCCACCGACTCCACTGGAATGAACACCTCACCGCGTCGGTCGAAGTTCGCGATGGCATCCTTGACCAGCGTTTGGGCCTTCGCGGCCGCGTTCTCGGGGTGAAACTCCTGGTGTTCCATTCCCGGGAAGCGCGCCTTGTCACTCGTGCTGACCATCTTGGTGTGGTAGCAGGCGGCGACGGTCCCCAGCGAAGGCATGATGCACTGGTAGTCGACCACCATCATGTCCACCGCGCCGGTCGCCAGCACGAGCTCGGTCGTAAGATGGTTTCCCGCCATGGGGATCCCCGCCCGCATCAGAAGCTCATTGCCGGTGCAGCACACCCCGGCCAGGTTGATCCCGTTCGCGCCTTTGTCCTTAGCCATTTTAAGGAGATCCGGGTCCTGGCAGGCATGCAGCAGCATTTCCGAGACGACCGGGTTGTGGCCGTGGACAAGGATATTCACCTGGTCTTTTTTTAGCACGCCGGCGTTGACCTTTGTCACACCGGGCTTCGGAGTACCGAAGAGGATGTCGGAGACCTCAGTGGCGATCATGGACCCGCCCCAGCCGTCCGAAAGCGAGTTGCGGATGCCGTGCAGGAGCAGGCTTTTCCAGTCGTTGTCGACTCCCATGTGGGTGCGGTGCATCATCTCAGAGGTCTCTCGATCGATCCCCCTAGGGGCTACCCCAAGCTTGCGCCAAACCTCCTGGCGCTTGGCTGGGGCGCGTTTCAGCAAAGTGAGCTCCTTCTTCCGGGTGCCGTACTCCTCGGCCATGGCATCGGAGAGCTCGGCGGCAATCTGGTTCGGTTTCTTCCCGTCGGCCTTGATCCCGAACTCGGCTGCCACGCGCGTGAGCTTCTCGACATCCCGCAGCTGGTAGCCGGGCGCCTCGTTGACCGCCACCTTCCCGAGGACCTCCACGAGGTCGCGGCCGTGATCCGAATGGGATGCGGCACCCGCGGCGATCATCCGGCCTAAATTTCGAGCCACCATGATGTCCGCATCCGCACCGCATACGCCCCGCTGGGGCCCTTCGCCGAACGGATCGATACGGCAAGGCCCCATGACACAGATGCGGCAACTCAGCCCCATCTCACAATATCCACAGTTGGGCAGCTGAGCCTGGAACCTGTCCCAAACGCTTTCCACGCCCTCCCGCTCCATCTTTTTCAGCAAAAGCCGACCGTCTTCAGTGATCGTGTTGGTAAAATATTTTTCGTTCATGGCGGCCTCCTTACCTCGCAAGCTCGATTTGTTTGCGTTTGATGGCGTTGAGAAGCGTGAATCCCGCTGCCAGGTCGATTTGGGCGACTCCGGCGGAAACGGTGCGGGCCACCTCGTCCGTCTTGCGTTTCATCGCATCGGCTCTTTCCTCAAAGGTTAGAGCCGCGCTCTTGCACACCTCCACGCAGGCGGGGATCATCCCCGCGAGCTGCCGCTCGTAACAGTTGTCGCATTTCACGGCCACGGTCTTACCCGCAGGTGCGGTGCAATCCTCATGGTAGCGAATCACGCCGAACGGACACGCCATGGCACACGAGGCGCAGTTGATGCAACGGTTCGGATCGATGAAAACCGTGTTTTTTCCCGCGTTGCGGGAGATGGCACCGGGCAGGCATGCGAGCAGGCAGGGAGCCGGGTCGCAGTGCCGGCAGCGGTTGGGAAACCCCTCGTTGTAGAGCCCTAACCCCACATGAACCCGGGCCTTGGGGCGCGGCGTCTCCAACGAAGCCAGAAACAGGTTTTTAGAAATAGAATGCGCGGCGGCGCATGCGGCCATGCATTGCATGCACCCCACGCAGCGTTCAGGGTGAACCACGACCTCTTTCATAAAACCTCCTCATGCTGGCTGGATATAAACTATAACCCAAGTTAAGCGATTCTTTTTCAATTTTAACGGAATGGCCCGGATGGGTTTGCGCTCGGAGCTGTGAAATAGAATCGCTCAATTTAGGTATAACCTATGCCGAAATTAATTGCCTGAAATTGAAACCCGGTTTAAGCAATACCTCTCGCGGCAACCGGATGGGAGTCTCGCTCTGAATCAACGACATCAGCACGCCTCCCTGTTCGATTCGGTTCACCATCACCATCCCTACCAGCCGATCTCCTCTGAAGACCAGCTTGCGGTAGATCTTGGCCTTTGGGTCTCTGACATTGCGTATGTCGTAGCCTTCCGGATCGGGAGGCGTGATGAGGCCGGCGGTCATCACGTCCATGCCGAAGATCCGGATGACGTTGCGGCTCAAACTCCCTTTGTATGCGGTCCGGCGCCCCGCCATGTTCATCCCCGCGATCCGACCCTGAGCGACCGCTTCCGGCCAGATCGCGTTGACCCAGGGGGTCTTGCGCGCAACGTCCATGGACTCCGCCACGTCACCGGCCGCGAACACCCCGGGTACCGTCGTTTCCATGTGCTCGTCAACGACAATTCCGGCATCGACCTTGATCTTATCTTTCGGAATAAACCCACGTGCGGGAAAAACTCCCTTGCCGATCACACCCATGTCGCAGGAAAGAAAGGTGCCGTCGGAAAGATGCGCGCCGGCCACCTTGTCTTTGCCTTCAAAGGCCGTGGCTTCCACCCCGACCCGCACATCCAATCCGTGGGCCTTGAGCTCGTCCCAGATCATGCGCCCGGCTTCGGGATCCACCTGCATCGACAAGGGGTATCCCGAGCGGATGAGCAGGGTCACTTGAATCCCGCGACGCAGCAAGCCGTAAGCGGCCTTGAACCCCACCAGCCCTCCCCCGAGCACGACTGCCTTTCGCACGGTAGGCAGGGCTGCCAGCATCTGCCGCACATGGGTTTCGGTGCGCATGACGAAAATGTTCTTGAGATCCAGCCCGTCGGCCTTGATACGCCGGGGATCAGCACCGGTGGCAATCAAGAGCTTGTCATAGGGGTACACCTTGCCGTTGACGGAAACGGCGCGGCTGTCCACATCGACGGCTGAAACTCGCTTTCCGAGCACGGGCGTAATTTTCAAATCCTCATAGAAGCTCGAAGGGCGAATGGGAAGCTTCTCGGGTGGGACGGCCCCCTCCAGCACCATGCTGATCATGGGACGGCAGTAAGGCGGGAAGACCTCGTCGGAGATCAAGGTGATGGTGCCGTTGGGATCAAGCTGGCGGATGGTTTCGGCTGCGTGGATGCCAGCCACGCCATTTCCGATGATGACGTAATCCATGTTAGCTTCCCTTTCCATCGCTCCTCCCATCTCCCCTTTTTGGAATGGGGGTTGAGGGATTTAGTGAAGACGCAACAAGGTGAAGCTATTAAACGGAAAAGCCGGATTTCAGAAAGGCCCCGATAATGGCAGCCCCATGAATCAAAGTCAAGTCAACCGATTTTCAACACGAATGGACCAAGACAAGCTAACCGCAGCTAAATTTGATGAAAAGATATTTTTAAGTGACAGATCCTTGGCTTTGCCTATTTTGCGGGACTGTTGATATCAAGCAGAACATGTCAGGGTATGGATATAGCTTGGATATTGCCTGGTTTGCTGACCTGATTGACCACAGCGTTTGGCTGTCACTATTACCCGTTTAGCGCTAACGGCCTTTGGTGTGATATACCCCCGGAACATAGTCTATCCGACCTTCTCCCAGGGAGGATGACATCCGCAATTTTCAGGTATTGTACGGGTAAATCTTCCGGCACTCGATGCCTCGAACAATAATGTGATGAAACCCTCCAGGCCCATCTAACCTGACTTTGCGTTCATTCTCAAAGGAACCCAGAAGATGGCGCTGTGCAAGAAAGGGATCGATGCCTTGAGAAGTCCTGAAGTGAGCCAGGTTATGGGACAGATCGGATGTGTCACGCCCTGCCCGTCGGAGAGCACCCTGTAGGGGAAAAATGTTCCCAAATATATCAACAATCTGGATCTGGTCTGGGCTGCCGACAACAAGGCGAGATGGAACGATACCTGGAAAACAAAATTCCGAGAGGGTAAATAAGGACTTTCATTGCTGCAGGATGAGCGAATCATCATCTTATTCCTTTTATTCCTTGGACGTGGGGTGCTTGAACCGGGCCCCCGCTGAAGGAAGCGGGAATGAAGCAGGAGCAGCCGTATCGAACGGATGAAGCCGGGACATGCCTGGTTTAGAGACCGGATTGGCGGGCGGGTGTGTCTGTTAGGAAAGCCAATATCGAACATCGGGGAGTTGCCGATTTTATAGAAGAGTGATAGGCAGATGAGAATCTGAAGCCTCAGACGGGGGTCATTGCCCATGAAATTCACCTATGCCGATTGCGTCAAGCTGATGCCTGAATGGAACGGTCTGGCGTTGGACATCCGGGAACTAAAAGGTGGGATCACGAATCAACTCTACCGGGTCACGTCCGGCAATGGAATGGACTGCGTATTCAGGTTTTACGGCAAGAAGACCGAGCTCTTCATTGACCGCGACGCGGAAATGGAGAACCTTCGGCAGCTTGGCGCATTGGGAATCACCCCCAGGTTGATCAGGTACCTTCCCGGGCAGGGCGTAACCGTGGTCGAGTTTATCCCGGGATACGTGCTGAAAAACCAGGATTTCCTGAAAGAGGACCTCTGGGAACAAATCATCTCTCCCATCCGAACGGTTC
>Ga0316616_100001007_pt1 | contig 10689 bp, 4 predicted proteins | sample OWC_Aug_M1_C1_D1_FD_207660 | JGI IMG/M metagenome (GOLD analysis project Ga0316616, IMG submission 207660) | Wetland soil microbial communities from Old Woman Creek delta, Ohio, United States - OWC_Aug_M1_C1_D1_B | ecosystem: Environmental > Terrestrial > Soil > Wetlands | place: USA: Ohio...
AACTCCTGCGGATGCGTATCGTTGAACTTCCGTTTGGGATCGCCCAGGTTCAGGTAGACCGCCGAGCCGGTACCGTTTGCGATCAGGTTCTGCAGCACCAGCATCCGGGCCGAGTCGTGCTCGTAGATGCCGTGGCTCCGCGAACTGACGATCAGGTTATTGTCCACCAGGTTCGGCCCTTGGGTGACTTCGATGAAGATCGAGCCAAACGGCGAGTCGCTGGTGTCGTAGAACACGTTCTGCGTGATGCGCGTGTTGGTGCTGAAGCCGTCGAACCAGAGCGCCGCCGAGTTGCGATTGCGGAGCAACACGTTGCGGCGGAAGAGGCAGTTGACCGTGTAGTGGATCTTCACGCCGGCCGTTTCGTAGTGGTGGGTGATCGGCATCCAGCCGCAATCGGCGATCAGATTGTCCTCGATGAGATCGCTCTGATTGGCCCTGTTGTGCCAGCCGCAGATGCCGGCCACGCCGCAGTGGTGGACATGGCAGCGGCGGACGATGTGCCAGCCCTGGCGGTCGTTGCCGGGCAGCGTCCACCACTGCCCACCGACGTCCACACCGATGGTGTTGGCGTGGCCGATTTCGCAGTCCTCCACGATCCAGTGATGGCCCGCCGTCGCACTCAGTGCGCCGCGCTGAGGCAGCGGGATGGGTACCGCGTTGGCGGCGTGGACGATGCGGAAGCCGGAGACGCCGATGTAGTTCAGGCCTCGATTCACCGGCGCGAAGACCTGCTCGCGACTGGTCAGCTCGAAGCTCCGGCCTTGGGGCGACGCGCCAGCGGCCAGCCGGACTTGGAGCGACTTGCCCTCGGGTTCGACCCAGAACGAGTCATCGGCCTGAAGCAACTCGTCACGCTTTGCCACCTGCGTCAGCGGCTTCCCGTCCAGGAACAGTTGTCCCCGGCGCAGTTCCATGCTGGGAAATCGCTTCCATTCAGCCGACGGCTGGGCTGGGAAGTTTTCCAGCGTGAACGGGTTCTCGCCAGGGAATAGCTTCGGATCGAGCGCCGCCCGCCACGCACCGTCCACCGCCCGCCAGTCGGGCGTCCAGACCTCCGAGCCTTTGAGCTGGACTTCCTCTCCGGGCGCGGCCTCGTACCAGATCATCTGGTCCGGCCCGGCGCCGCCGCGTTCAGGCCGGACCCACTCACGATACACACCGCGGTGGACGATCACCCGCTCACCGGGCTGGAGCGTGGCCGCGGCCTTGCCGATGGTCCGCCACGGCCGATCCGCCGTACCAGGATTCTCGTCGCTGGACTGCGGATCGCCTTGGGCCACATGGTAAGTATTGGTGTAACGACGCGGCTGCTCCCAGGAGCGAAAGACCGTGCCGTCCGGAAGCACGTCATTCTCGGCTGCAGCGATCTGGCATCCTACCGCCACGATGGCCGCGGTCAGAGAAAATCGGCGAAGTCGCATGAGTGTGTCCTTTCAATTCACGTTCTCACCGGTCAACGCCGGAAAGGCGTCATGTTCCCGTCGACCAGGATTTGACAAGTCATTTCTTCAAACCACTTCTGAATCCTGAGAACGGCGGCGGTCTGGGCGGGGACTTCCCAGCGGATCGTCTCGCCGGCGCGTGCGGTCTGCGTGCGGCCAGGCATGGGATGTTCCTGCACGATGCGGAACTCGCCTTCGCCAGCCAGGCCGATGCTTTCGGCGTTGAGGACGAATTCGCCGGACGCCGGGCTGGCATTCGGGTTGAACAGAAACACCAGTCCGCGGTCACCGAGGATGTGGGCCGAGCCGTCCACCTTGCCGGGCGTGGGCCAGGCAGGCAGGTCTTTGCGAACGAACAGGTAGTCAATGTTCGCCCGCCCCCAGTCGAGCCACTTCTTGATCTCGCGTTTGTCTTCCGCCGGTATGCCGGCCTGCGTGGGCAGGTAGAAGGTCTGGCTCGGCGAGCAGCTCAGTGCGCTGAGCAGGATGTAATCGAGCTTCTGACGCTGCCAATCGACAACGCCGTAACCGGGCATCGACTTGGGGGCGGCGAACAACTGCGGCGAATCGATGTAGTGCGGGAAGAACTGGTAATGGACCCGGATGCGGGACCAGTAGCGGATCTTGTCTCCCAGGAGCACGTTGACCGGTTGCGGGCCCATGCCCTTGATGCCCTCCAAGGCCGCCCACTCGTTGACCGTGAAGCTCGAATCCACATACCGCATCGCCCAGACCCCCAAGTCCATCGCCGGGCGGGCATGATTGATGTAGAGATCGGGAAACCGTTGGCGCAACAGGCGCACGTGGGCGGTGAGATTGCGCATGCAGATGTAATTGGTGTCGGGGTCCACGTGCTCGTGAAGCGGGTTCTCGCACCGTGCGGGATGCACCCACGGCTCCGGCGGCTCGCCATTCGGGCCACGGCCTCCGTTGTAGCCTGGGCCACCCCCGAAACCGGGCTGACCAAAGAAATCGTCGCCCCAGCCGAACGCGCCGTAGCGTCCGGCCTCCATGGCCTGAAGTGTCATTTTGGTCAGCCATTGGTAGGCAGGCTCGTGGGCAAAGCACATGGAGGCTTCGAAGAGGAGGGGCTTCATTTGCCATTCCGGTTTGTCCGCACGATAGGCCCGGCCAACGCCGATATTCAGGTCGCCGCCGAAAACGGTTGAAGCGGTTGGCTCTTTCGGTGCCGCGCGTCCCATGACCTCGTAGGCCGGATACCATGGATTGCTGTTGCCGAAGGCCGGCGACCAACACCATCGCACGCGTTTCTTCTGCACGTAGCCGGCCAGTTTCAAGGCCAGCTCGCCGAAATGCAGGTTATCGCCTTCGCGCAGCGCGTTGACCCTGTCGAACTCTCCGGACCAGACCCGCGTATCCGCGATGATGTCGATGCCGCACTCAAGGGCGAAATCAATGGCCCGCATGTGATTCTCGACGTCGGCCATCGTCCGGTAGGGACCCCGATACACTTCGGACCACCAGCTCGCCAGGCACGCGTTGAGATACTTGTTCTGCGGCGGCAGGATGGCGGCGGTCATGGCCACCATCGCGTCGGACTCCGAACGCAACGGCAGGTCCTTCTGAGGCACCTCGTCGGTATTTCTCTTGTAAACGCCGAAGTAGGCCGGCTCGCAATCCAGCCGTTCGCCCGCGCGGATTCTCAGGTTCGGCCGGTAGGCCAGCACCACCGTGTTCGCGTTTTGCGACGAAGCGTCGAAGGGCAGTTCCACGCCGGTGAAAAAACCGCCTCGAACGGTGCGCCCGAAACAGGTCAGGATCGGTTCCCGGCCCTTTGGGTTCATTAGTTTCGGCTGGCGATAAGAGACCAGTTCCAGCCCCTCCGCCGCGAACGTGGGCCGCCCTAGCACGATCTTCTTCACACCGAGCTTCTTGTCGGAAGTCAGCCACATTGACCGCTCCGCGAAATGCTGGCCGGCACCGAGCCGGAGTCGAAACTCGATCTTCAGCCCCGGCCACTCATACCGCGCATCAAGCGCGTCGCCGGTCAGCTTCACCGCCACAGGCCTGAGCCTGGCGAAGCCGACGTCGCCCTCCACGGTGTCGACGGCGAATTCATCGCCGCTGACGCTGTAGGTCTCCCCCGTGAGTTTGTTCTCCACGGCAGTGAGCATGCCGCACGCGGCGTCGAAGCGGAGCGCGAGTTTGTCATTCTGCAGCCGCAACGGCTCGGCCGAGTAGATTGCCGCCAGCGGCGCGAGCAGCAGGGCGGCGAGGAGGGCGCTGGTCGAGGTGCGTTTCATGGTTCACTTGCCGGTTTCTGTCGCGGGCCGACGGTTGAGATGTCAATGGGTTGAAAGCCGAGCTTGAGCGCGGGGGAATCGGGCGCGAGGCGGAAGTCGTCTTCCCTTGGGTTGCGGAACTGTGGGTTGGCTTCGACGCTGTGCTGTTCGATGCCGAACCGTCGCTGGGCGTCGAGATGCCTTTGCCCCCAACCAGATTCGGCCGTGTTGAAATAGAGATTGTAGTCGGCCGCACAGGACCTGAGCACGGCTGGCTTCTGCATGTCCGGTTGCGTGGGCACCGCCTTCACACGCTCGTAGAGCAGGGACTGACCGGCGATGCGGGAGACGAAGAGGTTGCGCTCGACGATGGAACCATCCACGGCACCGCCCGACATCACGAGGTAGCCGCGCTTGTGGACGCAGGGCTTGCCGTCGGGCGTCGTGGCGCGGATGTCGTAGAGGATGTTGTTGCGGATCGTATTCTTGCCTTTCCAGATGATGCCTTCGCCGCAAACGCCTGCGATGACGTTGTTCTCGATCGTCGCCTTATGCTGGTCGTCGTCGCAGCGGATGCTGGCATTGATGTTCTGGGCCGGAATGTCGTGGATGAAGTTATTCAGCACCCGGTTGTTTCTCCCGGCACCGGAGACATAGATGGCGTTGCCATCGCCCATGATTTCCATGCAGTGATGGAGGTCGTTTTGGGCGACGAGGTTTTCGCGGGCGTGCATGAGGGGCTCGCGCACCTGCCAGTCGAACGGGCCCTTGCCCAGCACCGGATCGGCCTCGCTCCAGCGCACGGTGCGGCTGCATTCGCCGTTGCCTTTGCGGTCCAAACTCGTCCGGCCCGTGGCGAGGATTGCAGTGTAGGGCGTGTGGTGGATGTGGTTGTGCTCAATCCGGTTGTGGCCGCTCTGCCAAGCCCAAATACCCGCCGAATGCCAGAGCAGCCGGCCGACGTGATGCACATGGCAGTCGGCAACGGCATTGTCGCGGTTGACGTCCTTGGTGCCCATGCCGTAGCCTACCAGCAGCACGCCGGCGCCGCCGAGGTTCGCGACTTCGCAGTGCCCGACCGAGATCTTCTGGCAATGCAGGTCCAAACGCACGCCTGCCGAGCCGCTGTCGACAAACCGGCAGTTGTCTACCTGACACGACTCGGCGCCGCGGAACCGCAGCATGGCGGTCGGGCGGTCGAACATCTCCCAATCGTGCTGGAGTCCCCAGCCGGTCTTGCCGGCCTCCCACGGCCACCGATCGGCTTGCGTGAACGTAAGTCCGCGAAAGGCCACGCCGCGCACCGGCGTGTCGCTCGGACCGTCATAATCAATCTGGCCCTCGACGCGAACTAACTCAGTCAATCGAGGCGCGACGACCTCATCACCGGGTTCCCGGCCGTTGCGCGGCCAGAGGTAGAGCTTGCGGACCGTCGTATCTAACACCCATTCGCCCGGCTCGTCGAGCGCCTCCAGCACGTTTTCAATCCATACCGTACCGTCGGGAAAGTTGGCGAACCTGGGTGGCTCCAACGAATACGTCGCCGGCACCGCGGTGCGCACGAGGCCGGTCACGCGATCCACTTCGGTCATCGGCAGGATATTCACCACCCACGGATAGACTGGCACCACCACCATCTCCGCGCCGGTGAAATCCGCGACGCTGCGCACCGCTTCCGCCGGCAGATAAAGATGTCGCTGGTCAATCGCCGGGCCGGCGGCAGGAGGTTGCTTGAGTTGTTGAAACCCGCGCGTGCGCGCCCGTGGCAGCATCCGGTCGCCTTCAAAAAGCGTGCGGAACACCGGCCAGTCCGTCGGCACATCGGCAACCCAGACGCGGCCGCGCGCCTTCTCCGGCAGGCGGACCAGGTCGTGCGGCGCGCGTTGCCATCCGCCCGGCAGCGGCGCGGCACCGCTGAGAATCGGCCGCGCGTTGGCGGCGGCGACGATCTCGACGGCACTGTGGCGAAGATCGAACACGACCGTCCGCTCCAGACGATACGTGCCGCCGCCCAAAATGATCCGGCACGCGGCCGGTGGATCGGCCGCCCGCGTCACACGAACTGCTTCCCGCGCCCGCTGCAGCGAAGCGAACGGCTTCGCCGCTGTGCCGGGGTTAGCGTCGTCGCCATGGGGCGCGACGTAGAACTCAGCGGCGTGCAGCGCGGCCAGCGGCGCGAGCAGCAGGGCGGCGAGGAGGGTGAGGGTGAGTTTCATGAATCTCGTTCCCTTCATGAGCTGTGGTGTGCCGTTCATCGCACTTCCTTCCAATTGAACTCGAGCCGCACGATGTCCAGACCGGGACCGGCACCACGTTTGTAGGTGATGATGTGGAAACGGGTCTGGCTGTCGCGCTCCTGCCAAAACGGCTGGGCGTAGAAGCTATCCCCCGCCGACTGATCTTTCGCCGTGTCCAGGACGACGTGGCGCGAGATGGCGAGCGTGTCGGGGTTGAACCTGAACAGGGCGAGTTCCGTCGCACGCTGCCCCACACGGTTGCGGCCGAGCAGGTAGAACGAACCATCGCGCTGAAACAGCCGCGGCCGGTCCATGGTCTTGAGGAACGGGTGCGTTGCTGGCAAGTTCGTCCTGGCGACCACTTTGAACTCTGCGTCGGCGCGCAGGAGCCACTGACGGCTGTCGTAACCGCGCGAGGCGACGATGAATCCCTCGCCATGCGCGACGAACGCGCTTTCGTTGATGGGCGCTCCGCCAAGTTCCTGTGTGAGGCTGCGCACGAAGCGCCAGGTGCGTCCGTGGTCGTCGCTGCGGATCACATCCACCGAACCGGGCTGGCTGGAGTATTTGTAAACCAGCTTGCCACCGGGCAGGTTGGCGAAGGTCATCACCAGCATCCAGGTGGAGCCGTTGCGCGAGATGGCGTCGAACGCGTAACCATACTCCACGCCGTCCACAAGGCCCACGCGTTGCACGGGGCCGAAGGTGCGGCCGCCGTCGGTCGAGCGTACCACGGCCAGACCGGTTCGCAGCACCTTGGGTTTCTGCGCGTCGATGTAGTTCGCGATGTCGCCATTGGGAAAGCGCACCCACTCGCCCATCTGCATGATTTCCCCCTTCACCTCCGCAAGCGTGCCCTGCGAAAGCTTCCGGTTGGATGCCTTGTCGAAACGCATCCAATCCACAGTGGCGTCAGCATCGCCGGCGTGCGAGCGACCGTGCTTGAACGAAACCAGCACCTCGGCGCCAAGGTCCAGGATGGCCGGAAAGGCGAGGTAGGGACTGTCGGGAGTTTCCGCCGATGCCGCAAGAATCTGGACGGCGTATTGCTTCGCAACGAACATTGGAACTTCCTCAGCGGCTGACATCGCGGCCAGCGGCGCGAGCAGGAGGGCGGTGAGGAGTGCGAGGATCGGTTTCATGGTTCTCCCTTCTTGGTCAATCGGTGGGTATGAGTGTCTCCCTGCATATTGTGCTCCCAGCCATACCGTCCTTCGGAAGATCGAAGACAACGTCAACTTTGCTGTTTGGCGTGGCGAGAGTCGCGGTCACGCTGGCGGCTTCCGCTGTTGGATCCGCCAAATGGATCTGGAGCCTGCGTCCCTTCTCATGCACCAGCATGAGGCACGGTTTGTCCACCGAAAGCTCCAAGCCCGGCCGGACATGGATCTTGCCGGGGGCATAAAACACAACTCCGCAAATGCCCAACCGCTCGTGCCGCACAGCCTGGAGGACGCCACTGTTGGATAATGTGCGGAGAGGAGGGTTCGCGGAATAGTCCTTCAACGCCTTCGCGTCCGTCCCCGGCAGGACAATGTATTGATACTCCGCCGCACCGGGCTTAAACCCATGCTCGATCCATAGCGTGAAGACGTTCCCCGTGATCTCTTTGTTCTCATACATGGCGCTGTTGATCGAATTCCAGCTCCCTGCCTGGGAGCCGGTTTTGACGTTGACCAGAGTCGCTTCCGGGAACAGATACCCGATGCCGTCATGCAGAACCCACCCTCCACGGAGAGTCCGATCTTCACCCGAGTTTACCAGTCCCTCACTGGTCAGCACATGGCCTTGTAACAGGCATTGATTCAGCGTAGTGCCCACGGATGCATCGTCATCCGAACTGATCCCGGAGCCGAGGGCGATGAATTCATCGTCAAAGAAGAACCAGGACTTCCTGGCCGAGAACTTGGATAGCGACTTGTTCACCGCACTCCATGAGGTGGTTGTGCTCCCGATGGACATCGCAGCAACGCCGTAGTTCCCATCCGAAACCCCACCGACAAACTTCTCCTTCGAGAAGACATACCCGTTTCTCGCCTCCGGCTCAGTTCGTATGAGAATGGTTCGGTATGGCGAGGTGACGCCTGGCAGCCGCGCCCAATCCCAAGTGGGAAGGATGTTTTTATACTCGTCCCCCCTTTGCAGGATATAGGTCAGCCCAAAGGGAAGCCAGAACCCCTTGATGTTTTCATTGTTCACCATCTCTGTTCCGACGGTTCTGTCTGACACCATTTTCACGGAGACGAAGCATTTCTGCCGTTGGTGGGCCATATAATCGCTGCGCCAGAAATGCTTGTTCCCTGTTATGCTGGAAGGCGGCCCCTCGCCCCGGATGGACTTCTGCATTTCCTCGATCTCTTTGCTCCTGGCCGGATTGGTCCTGGCGAGAATCCCGCATGCAGCAAGAAGGCTCCGCGCTTTGGTGGAATTGCCCATTCGCGTGGCCTCCCTGCCCTGCACATTGAAATCGAAATGGTTTCCCCGCACCATCCAGCGGTTTCCATCCAGCAGCAGGTTCGTCAGGATATCGATTTTGTCTTTCGTAAAGGCGAATCGGGTCTGCTCCAACCGCTCCACCCATTTGCATTCGTCTGCGAAATAGCCCAACCCGTAGCCTCCGTTGTAAAGCTGATGGTTATGCTGGTGAAAACTGAAATCGGGCTGGATACCCTCCACCGCGGTGCCGATCTCGACTTCCCGCGTAAGGTAGTCCACGCCTTGTTGCACATCCGCGTTGTCCTGTTTGATCACCCCGCGATAGATCGTTTCCGCCGCGAGCCACACCAGATTGGCGCCCCTCCACGTGGATGCCGGATAGGGCTTTCCGTTGGGGCCTGGGCAAGTATCGATATCATAAAGGTATCCAGCCCCTGCTTTCACCAAGGCCGGATCCAGTTCCTTCCGCATGATGAAGAGAATGCGCCCAAGAGCCAGCGGTTTTCCCAATACTTCAAACCACGAATTATACGCCCGCGGTTTCCGCTCATACCAAAAAGCCAGACCTCTTTCGATCCCCTGCAACACTAGCGGACTGTGATACGCCGGATGCGACGGAGTGTGGTAGGCGATCGCCATTTCGCTCAGCCAATTCAGATGCGACATCGGCTTCCACGGATAGGATAATGTGTCGCCGTAGTCGATCGTGGGCCAGCTTCCATCCCGACTCTGTGTTTTGAGATAACCAAAGACGTCAAAGTCTGTGCCCCTGTCGACATATTCCTTTACCAAGCGGAGGCGAAGCACCTCGCTGGCGCCCGGGAGCGTTTCTACGACAGACCCCCTGCCGGTCGTTGGCGGTGCTTCGCCGGCGCGTGCGAGGAGACCTGTGGCGAGCAGTAACAGGGCGGGAAGCGAGAGGAATTGAGTGAGTCTGTTCATGGCTGTTTCGCGTTCGGCCAAAATGGTGACGTCGGTCGTTGTCCCACCCCTTCGGTCAAGGATGGTGGGCGGCGGCCTTGGTGATCCGCTCAGCAGCTCGGGACGCGGCCAACGGCGCGAGCAGCAGGGCGGTGAGCAAGGAGTGAGGAAGTCCCATGGGAGTGACCTTGGGTGTGGCGTGGCCGGTGGTTCAGCGTCCCTCGGTGCGCAGGCGTTCGACTTGGAGCCTAACCGGGCCGCCGAGTGCGGTCCGCACGCAGATCTCGCGCTGCGTCGCTACCCGCAGCGTGTTCGCGGCCCTGTAATGCACTTCTACTCGGCCAGCATACGGGCTGTAGAGCGTGAAATCCACGGGGGTGTTTTCCGGCCAGCAGGGCAACACGATCAGCTCGTCCGGGTAGTCCTGCAGCAGCATTTCGAGGACGGGGATCACGCCGGTCCCCAATCCCTGCAGGCTCGGGCTTTCGGGGATCCCCGGGCGCTGCGGGTTCTCCGGGGCAGTCTCGCGCGCCAGTCCGCACGGCAGGACGTGGGTCCAGTCGAAATGCCGATCGTGCCATTTCGCAACTTCATCCTGCAGTCCGAGACAGGCCGCAAACGCTACGTCCAGATTCCAGCCGTCGCGATGGTTCTGCCAGAGGCGTTCACGGTACGAGCGCATGGCGCTATCCCGCTGAGCGTTGTCTCGCAGGACCAGTTTCGCGGGCCAGATGGCGTATAGCTCCGTCTGCTGCGCGTTCAACTGGTAGTGCAACTTGTCGCCGGACCAAGGCAGTTTGTACCCTTGGCAGCCGCTCATGTCCGCCGCTGGGACCAATTGATCGCCGGGCAGAATCTCCGGCTTCACCTCCGCGCCCTGATACCGGAACTTCCCCCGCGGGACTTCGGGCACGCTCGCCAGCATCTGCTCCCACTGTTCGATCAGCTCTTTCTTCCAACCCTGGGCGCGACCCAAGGCGATCAGCCGCGGCAGGGCGTCGCGCAGCGCGCACACCATCTCCGACGGGTCCCGCACGCCCTGCCACGTCTCCCCGGCGTTGCACGGGGCGAAGACCATTCGCCCCTGGTCGCGCTGGGGATACCGCAGCCGCACGAACTCCACCAGATCGGCGGCCAAGGGTGAAAGGACGCCGTGGGCGAAATCTTTGTCGCCGGTGATCGAGACGTAGTCGGCAAAGAGCGACAGCATCCAGATCTGGCCGGCGGGGTTCTCGCCGTTGTAGGGTTTCTGCCAGATCCCGACCGACGGCTGTTCCTGCCCCGCGCCGGCGGGTGGCGTGAGGACCGCGGCGCCCTGCCACATCGGGATGCGGGCGCCGCCAACGCCGTAGGCGCGCCGCGCGAAGTGGCCGTAGTAGGGTAGCTTGCGCGCATAGAATGAGGCCA
>Ga0316616_100001008_pt1 | contig 10688 bp, 8 predicted proteins | sample OWC_Aug_M1_C1_D1_FD_207660 | JGI IMG/M metagenome (GOLD analysis project Ga0316616, IMG submission 207660) | Wetland soil microbial communities from Old Woman Creek delta, Ohio, United States - OWC_Aug_M1_C1_D1_B | ecosystem: Environmental > Terrestrial > Soil > Wetlands | place: USA: Ohio...
CGAGTAGCGGGCCTGGCTTGATTCGAGACCGCGCCGGTCTCGTTCGACCGCAAGGGCCGTCTCGCCCAGGTCGAGGGTGACGAGGAGGTCGCCCGCCTTCACGCGGTCCCCCTCGCGCACCTTCACCTCGACGACGCGTCCCGCGACCTTCGGGGCGAGGTCGACGGTGGGAGCCTCGAGACGGCCGTTCAGCCGGACGACGTTCGGGTCCTCCTTGGCGCCGCAACCGGCGAGAAGCAGGGCGAGGGAGAGGACGGGCGCGGCACGTCGGTTCATGGCGTCAGACCTCCGGCTTCACGAAGATTCCCGAGACGGACATGTCCCGCCCGGCTGGCGCCGGGGCCCGCTTCTTCCGGAAGAGGCGGGCGAGGAGGATCTGGGCGTCGTCGAAGAGCGAGTAGGCGACGGGGGTCGCCAGAAGCGTCAGGAGGAGGGCCAGCGTCTGTCCGCCCGCGATGACGGAGCCGATGGCGCGGTTCGTCCCGGCGCCGGTCCCGGAGGAGACGACGAGAGGGAGCATCCCGGCGACGAAGGCGAGGGTCGTCATCAGGATCGGGCGCAGGCGCTCCCGGCTGGCCTCGATGACGGCGGCGTCGCGCGCCATTCCGCGCTCGCGGAGCTGGTTGGCGAACTCCACCTGGAGGATGCCGTTCTTCTTCACGACGCCGAAGAGGACGAGGATGCCCAGCGACGTGAAGATGTTGACCGACTGGCCGAAGAGGAGGATCGCGAGGAGCGCGAAGGGGACCGTCAGAGGCAGCGCGACCAGGATCGTGATCGGGTGGAGCCAGCTCTCGAACTGGGCCGCCAAGATCAGGTACATGAAGACGAACGAGAGTCCGAAGGCGAGGAGGAAGTTCTGCGCGGCGCGCCCCTGCTCCTTCGACCGGCCGACGAAGCGGGCCGTGTAGGCCGGGTCGAGCTTCAGGGCCTTGGTCTCGGCCACGAGCGCGTCGATCACGTCCTGCGACGAGTAGCCGGGGAGCATGTTGGCGAAGATCGTCACCTGCCGGCGGCGGTTCAGGCGATTGATCTCGGACGGGCCCGTCCCGGTCCTCACGGACGTGACGTCGTCGAGCGCCACGCCGTCGAGCTTGACGGAGGGGACGTTGAACCGGCGGAGCGTCGAGCGGTCGGTCCGGTCCTCGGGGCGGGCCTGGAGCCAGACGTCGTACTGCTCGCCCCCGTCGTCGAAGGCGCTCGCCTTCTCGCCCCCGACGAGGATCCGCAGCGTCTCGGCGACGTCGGCGACCGAGACGCCGAGGTCGGACGCCTTCGACCGCGCCACGGTGATGCCGACCTCGGGCTTCCCGAAGATGAGCGACGAGTCGACGTCGACCGCGCCGGGAACGGAGGCCAGCTTCTTCTGGAGAACGGCGGAGATCTCGGCGAGGCGCGCGAGGTCGGGGCCGTTGATCACGTACATGATCTCGGTGTTCTTGACGCCGCCGGAGAAGGCGTTCACGTAGCTGACGTCGGTCCGGAGGTTCTGAGAGGCGTACCTCGTCAGGACCTCCTTCCGAACGCGGTTCATGACCTGCTGCTGGGTCTCCTTCCGGTTCCCCACGTCGGTCAGCCTGACGTAGACGCTCCCGAGGTTCGAGGTCCGTTTCGCGTCCCCGGCGACGGTCGTGAGGGTGGATTCGACGCCGGGAAGGGCCTGGATGTCGCGCGCGATCCGGGCGCCGACGAGGCCGGTCTCCTCGAGCGACGTCCCCTCGGGCGCCCGGAAGTTCACCTCGAACTGCGACTCGTCGTCGTAGGGGAGGAAGTTCTTCGGGACCTTCTTCCCGAGCGGAACGGTCGCCGCGAGCGTCACGAGGGAGATCAGGACGATCGCCCACCGGTGGGCCATCGACCACTTCAGGAGCACCGTGTAGAAGGCGTCCACGTAACGGTAGAAGCCGCCCCGGGTCCCGCCCGCGTGCGTCTTCGCAGGATCCCGCCGGAGGAGGCGGGCCGAGAGCATCGGCGTCAGGGAGAAGGAGATCAGAAGCGAGACGAGGATGGCGAACGCCATCGTCAGGCCGAAGGAGTTCATGAAGCGCCCGACGATCCCCCCCATGAAGGCGACGGGGAGGAAGACGGCCACGAGGGAGAGGGTCGTGGCGAGGACGGCGAGGCCGATCTCCTTCGTCGCGTCGATGGCGGCCTGGAACGGCGCGATCTTCTTTTCCTCGATGAACCGGAAGATGTTCTCGAGGACGACGATCGCGTCGTCGATGACGATCCCGACCGCGAGGGTCAGGGCGAGCATCGTCAGGACGTTCAGCGTGAAGCCCATCGCGTACATCAGGGCGAAGGTCGCGACGATGGAGGTCGGGATCGCGACGGCGGCGATGAGGGTGGAGCGGAGATTCCCGAGGAAGAGGAGAACGACGAGGGCCGCGAGGACGCCGCCGAGCAGGAGGTGCTCCTGTACGGTGTGGACGGCGGCGAGGATGAACTGCGACTGGTCGCGGACGATCTCGAACGAGTAGCCGGCGGGAAGCTGGGGCGCGATCTCGGCGAGCCGCGCCTTGACGCGGTCGACGACCTCGATCGTGTTCGTCCCCGACTGCTTCCTCACGGAGAGGACGACGGTGGGGACCCCGTCCTTGACGGCGACCGTCTTCGCCTCCTCCACGCCGTCCTCGACGGTTGCGACGTCGCCGATCCGGATCGGCCGGCCGTTGCGTTCGGTGATGACGATGGTCTCCAGCTCCTTCGGGTGGACGACGCGCCCGTAGACGCGGACGGTGGCCTCTTTCGCGCCGGCCTTCAGCGTCCCGCCGGGGATCTTGACGTTCTGCGTCTGGAGCGTGCGGCGGACGTCGACGGCCGAGAGGCCGTAGGCCTTCAGCCGCTCGGCGTCGAGCAGGACGTTGATGCGGCGCGAGCGGCCGCCGAGGATCGTCACCTGGCCGACACCGTCGATCGACTCGATCTGCCGGCGGAAGACCTTGTCCGCGAACTCGGTCGTCTCGCGGAGCGTCCGTTTCCCGGAGAGGGCCACGTTCAGGACCGGCGTCGCGTCGGGGTCGAGCTTCTCGACGACGGGCGGGTCGATCCCCTTCGGGAGGTCGGCCAGGACGCGGTTGACCTTGTCGCGCACCTCCTGCGCCGCGACGTCGACGTTCTTCTCGAGGACGAAGGTGACGAGGATCTGGGCGATCCCCTCCGCCGAGGTCGACTGGAGCTCGTCGATGCCGGCGATCGTGTTGACCGCCTCCTCGATCTTGTCGGTGATCTCGGTCTCGACCTCCTCGGGCGCGGCGCCGTCCAGCCGGGCCAGGATGCTGATCGTGGGGAAGTCCACCTTCGGGAAGCGGTCCGTCCCGAGGCGCGTGTAGCCCACGACGCCGACGACGGCGAGCGCGAGGATGAGGACCGACGCGAAGACGGGGCGCCGGACGCAGAGGCGGGCGAGGGCCTGCATGGCGTCTCCTCCCGCGCCTCAGCGGGCCACCGCGAGACCGTCGGTCAGGCGGCGGTCCGGGTTCACGACGACGCGCTCTCCCGCGGAGAGGCCGTTCCGGATCTCCACGAGGTCGCCGTGCCTCTCGCCCAGGAGGACGAGCCGCTCGGAGACCCGCTCGGGGCCGAGGACGAAGACGCGGGAGACCCCCGACTCCGTCACGACGGCCGACCGTGGCGAGAGGAGCGCCGGAGCGGTCGCGGGAAGCTCGATCTCGGCGGTGACGAAGAGGCCGGGCTTCAGGAGCCGGCCCGGATTGGGGAGATGGGCCTCGACGACGAGGGTCCGCGACTCCGACTTCAGAGACGGGCCGACCCAGGCGATCCGCCCGTCGAACGTCCGGTCGGGAAAGGACTGGACCGCGAAGCGGACGACCTGCCCGACCTTGACGGTGCCGACGGCCGACTCGGGGATGGAGAGCTCGGCGCGGAGCGGCTCGATCTTCACGAGGCCGGCGACGGCCTGACCGCGCCGGACGAAGGCCCCGGCCGAGATCTTCCTCTCCGCGACGAGGCCGGAGAACGGCGCCCGGATCGTGCAGTCCTCGAAGCCCTTCTCGGCGAGCGTGAGCGTCGCCTGCGCGACGTCGAGATCGATCGACTTCCGCTGGTCTTCGGCCTTGGCGACGACCTGCTTCTGCCGGAGCTCGGCGTAGCGGGCCACCTCGGCCTTCGCCCAGGCGAGCTGGGCGCGGGCCTGCTCGAGCGTCGCCTTCGCCTCGCGGTCGTCGAGCCGGGCGAGGACCGCCCCCTTCTCGACGATCGATCCCCGCTCGACGAAGACGCCGGCCACGCGCCCGTCCCGCTCGGCCGCTACGTCGGCGCTCTCGTCGGCGGCGAGCGCGCCGGTGACCGCCAGCGTCCGGGGCAGGATCCGCTGCTGGACCGTCGCAGCCGTCACGCGGATCGGCTCGGGGGCCGGCCTCGACGGCCCCGCGGCCGCCGTGGCGCCGCCGGTCCGGGTGCAGGCGGAGGCGACGGCGAGAGACGCGAGCGCCGCGGCCAGGGCCGGGACGCGGGTGAATCGGTTCGGGTTCAACGGGCACCTCCCTCGGGAGTGAGAACGGCAGCGTCGTCCGTGATGAGGATCTTCCGGTCCTTGAGCAGCGTGCCGGTCGCGCGGGCCAGCGCCGTCAGGGCCTTCTGGTAGTCGGCCAGCGCCGAGGTCTCGGTCAGCTCGGCCGTCGCCAGGTCGTTCTGGCGGGTCAGGACGAGGAAGTTCGTGGAGAGGCCGACGGCGAAGCGCTCCGTCTCGGCCCGGAGCTGGACCTCGGCGGCCGCACGCCCGGCGCGGGCCGCCTCGAGCCGCTGAAGCGACGTCTCGAGCGTCAGCGTGGCGTTCCGTACCTCGACGGCGACCCGCTGCCGCGTCTGGTCCTGTACGGTCAGGAGCTGCCGCTTCTGCGCCTCGGCGATGACGGCGTCGGCCTTCGCGCTGCGGTTCCCGATCGGCACCGTCAGGGCGAGCCCCACGGAGGCGTCGGGGAACTCGTTGCTTCCGATCGTCCCGAAGGAGCGCCCGAGCGAGCCGACGAGCGGCTCGGGGACGACGATGGGGCTCCCGCCGAAGGAGAGGATGTTCGGGTTCGGCGACCCGGCGAGACCGCGCCGGCCGTAGGAGGCGACGAGGTCGAGCTGCGGCTTCACCCGTTCCTTCGCGGCCTGGATCTCGACGTCCTGGCGGGCCACGCGGAGGGAGGCGTCCTGGAGTTCGGGCCGGAGAACCTCGGCCTCGGCCAGCGCGGCCGCGAGGTCGACCGCCCGCGGCGCCGTCTCCGGCGGCGTGACGGGACGGAGCGTCTCGTCCCAGAGCGGGTCCTTCGGGTCGGCGAGGATCTGCATCTTCAGCAGGAGCTCCACCTGCTTGGCCAGCTCCTGGGCGGCGTAGAGCTCGCCCTTGCGCCGCTCCACCTCGGCGACGGGCTGGGAGAGGTCCGACTCGGGAAGAACCCCGGCCTCGATCCGCGCGAGCGTGTTCGCCTTCTGCTCCTCGGCGAGCGCGACGCTCTTCTGCGCCACGAGGACGGCGCGCCGGGTCGCCGCCAGCGACCAGTAGGAGCGTTCGACGGAGGCGACCGTGTCGGCGACGGTCCGGCGGAGGGACGCGGCGGAACGGTCCTGCTCCAGCCTCGCGACCCGGATCGCGCGGCGGGCGGGGTCGATCGAGAGGCCCTGGAGGAGCGGCTGACGGAGGTCGATCGAGAAGCCCGTCGTGTACGCCGGGGTCAGGAGAGCGAACTGGCTCATCGCCGTGTCGCGCCCGAGAAGGCCCGTGAGAGAAACCGTGCCTCCGGTCGGAAGAAGCTGCGAGAGGCCGACGGACGACGCCAGGTTCGCGTAGCTGGGGCCGAGGTCGGGTGGAATCGCGCCGCTGAGCGCCGAGTTGAGGGGATCCGTGCGGTCGCGGTAGTTGGCGACGAGCCGGAAGTTCGGGTCGTACGAGCCGTCGGCCCGCAGCACCGAGGCGCCGGCGATCCGGAACGACTCGCGCTCCACGGCGATGTCGTGGTTCTTCTCGAGCGCGAGGCGCGTGGCGTCGAAGAGCGAAAGCGGACGGCCCTCGTCGCCGCCGGCCGCGGCGAGCGGAAGAGCGGCGAGGAGGAGAAGGAGCGGAGCCCGCCTCACGACGGCCTCCCGCTCTCCGGCGCCGGCAGGGAGCCGGTCCTGAGGCTCGCCTTCTGCAGTCGCGGATCGAGGGATTCGGCCACCTTCTCGAAGGCGCGCGTGTCGGTGGCCACGAGGGCGGCGACCTCGGAGCGCGTCAGGTCCGTCCCCCGCTCCACGAGTTCCTTCACGGTCCGGTCCGGATCGGCGCGAAAGAGGAGCCGGAACTCTTCGTCCGTCGCCAGCTTTCCGATGATCAGCTCGACGTTCTTCTGGGACATGGTGTCTTGCTCCCTTGTTCGAGCATCTTCACACCGCATACCATCTGGGCGAATGCTGCTGGAGCCTGGAGCTAATCGCTTCATCGGGAAGGATTTACTTTGAAGACGGTGCCGCTGGAAGGGTGGAGTTTCCGTTCGTGGGCTGCGGATATTTCTACAGAAGTGGGTGAAGGTATTCAATCAGGGAATCACTCTCTCCGTGTCTAGTACAGGCGGATCATGAGGGTGTCGGACGCGTCTTCCTAGACTCCAAGCACTGGATCCGAAAGGGGAGACGATGCACTGCACCCGCTGCGGTCAGGTGGTCGTTCCGGGAAGCACCTTCTGCTCCGGATGCGGAAACCGGATCGCAGGACCGATGCCTCCCGTCGCGATCCGCCGTCCAGGGGTGGTCACGGTCCTGGCCGTCCTGCAGTTTGCCGGTGGCGCCTTCCTCCTCCTCACCGCGATCCTCCTGATGATGGCGAGCGGGAGGGGGGAAGACCGTTCCATAGGAATCCTCATCGGAGCGCTTCTCGCTCTTCTCGGTGCGCTGCAACTCTCATGCGGGTTTGGACTCTGGAGTCTCCGCTCGTGGGGGCGAGTGCTTCAGATGATCTTCGCCGGGATCGGACTTCTCGCGATTCCGCTCGGCACGGTCATCTCCATCCTGATCCTCGTCTACCTGTCGAAGCCGGGCGTGAGAGTCCTCTTCTCCGGGAAACACCCGAATCGCCTGACCGCCGCCGAGGCGGCCGCAGTCTGGGAAGTGACTCAGGGCGGAGGGGGCGCCGCTACGGCCGTGGCCATCGCGCTGGGGGCGGTCGTGGCCGTCGCGATCCTCGGGATCGTCACGGCCATCGCAATTCCGAATCTCCTGAACGCCGTTCAGCGAGCCAAGCAGAAGCGGACGATGAGTGAGATGACCGAGATCGCGACGATGCTGGAGAACCGATACCGGGAGACGAAGCGGCTTCCGGAAGTCCGCTCCATGGAGGAGTTCGTCGGCGTCTTCGGCGCGTCCGGGGAGCGCGTGAGACGCGACGGCTGGAACAATCAGTTCCGGATTGAAGTCACCGCGGAGGGATATGCGATCGCGAGCGCCGGAAAGGATGGGGTCTTCTCGGAAGGAAGCCTCGGGGCCTACAAGCCGGCGCGTACCGCCAACTTCAACGCGGACATCGTCATGCGGGATGGTGAGTGGGTCGTGGTTCCCGAGGGTGTGCGGCGTTAGGTGCCGGAGCGCCCGGACCCGGCCAGCCGGCTCATCTCCGCCGCCAGCTCGAAATCGAGGGACGTGAGTCCTCCGGCGTCGTGCGTCCAGAGCTCCACCGTGACCCGGTTCCAGACGTTCGACCAGTCGGGATGGTGGTCCCGCTTCTCGGCGGCGAGGGCCGCGCGGCTCATGAAGCCGAAGGCCTGGGAGAAATCGTGGAAAACGAACTCGCGGCGGAGCCGTCCGCCGGAGAGCGACCAGCCGGGAAGCGCGGCGAGGCGAGCGGAGACCTCGGCGTCGGCGAGGCGGGGCGGTCGGGACATGCCGGGATTCTGCCCTCGCGCGACGGGAAAGAGGGAGCTAACGTAGGGAGACTCAGGGAGGGCTCCATGAAGTGGTTGAAGCGGCTCGGAGTCGCCATCGCGGTCCTCGCGGTGGCGCTCGTCCTGTGGCTCTTCGTCGGGAACGACGTGGCGAACCGGCGGCTGATCGCCGTGGAGAAGGCGTGGAGCGAGGCCCCGGGCTCGCTCGACGACTTCCCGAAGCGCCATCCGGCGGTCGCGACGAACGAGGCGGCGCGCCGGCTGGAATCGGCCGCGGAGGCGCTGGACGTGGACCTGAGGCCCCGGTTCCGCTCGAAGAGCGAGGATTCGAAGAGGTCGAGATCGGCGGCCGAGACGGCGAAAGCGGTGTCCGCTTACCTGGACGCCAGCTTCGCGGATCCGGACGGGGCCGCGTCTCCGCCCTCCGGGGAGGCGGAGGCCGTCCTCGCGAAGATGGCGCCCGGACTCGTCCCGATCGCCGAGCTCCTCTCGAAGGAGAAGCCGGTCTGGCTGGAGGAGATCGGCCGCGGCTACGAAGCCCCGATCCCGAACCTCCTCGGACAGCTCCGGCTTCAGCGGATTCTTCTGGCTTCCGCCCTGCGCCTCTCGTCCCGCGGCGATCCGCGCGGCGCGGAGGCGCTTCTCGACGCCTCGTGGACCCTCAACGGGAGTCTCGTCACCCGTCCGGAGCTGATCTCCCAGCTCATCGCCATCGCCGTCGGAAGGATGGAGGCCGGCGTTCTCCGGAAGGTGCCGGTCGAGCCGGGACGCTGGATCCCGCGACTGTCCGCGCGCGATGCGCGCAAGGGCCTCGTCGAAGCGTTCACCGCGGAGGCGTGGGTCTTCAGGGACGCCGTGCTCCGGGGGGCCCTTCTCGACCCGGACGGCACGGCGCGATCACGCCGCCCCCGGCTCCTCGAGTTCCTCTCCGAGCCGTACCTGAAGGTCCAGGCGGCGTCCCTGCTCGGGACGCTCCGGGAGTTCGTCCGCGAGTCGAAGGCGGCCCCGATCACCGGCCTCACTTCGGAGTCCCGGGACGAGACGGCCGAAAGCCCCGGAGGCTTCTCGGACGTGATGTCGCGGCTGATGCTCCCGAACATGGAGAACGCGCGGCTCCGCGCGGACCGTGCGGCCGTCGACCTCGATCTGACGAGGAAGGTGCTGGAGCTTCGGGCCGCGCGCGGGACGGCGAAGGAATGGCCGGCGACCGTGCCCGGGATGGAAACCTCCGTCGTGAAGGACGCGCGCTGGGTCTACACCCGGACCCCGGACGGCCGCGCGACGATCGAGCTGTCGCGTCGGCTCGACTGGGGAAACACGTTCGGCCTCGTCCTCCCATCCCGCTGGGTCTCGCCGAACTGAAGCGCCGCGCTCCGGGCGCGTCCGTAGAATCCCGCCGATGCGGATCGCCGTGGCGATGTCGGGAGGAGTCGACTCCTCGGTCGCGGCCCTCCTCCTTGCGAGGGAGGGGGCCGACGTGGTCGGTCTGTCGATGCACCTCTGGGACCACGACCGCGACGGGACCGGCGCGGCCGAGGGGCGCTGCTGCACGCTCGACGATCTCGGGACGGCGCGGCGGGCCGCCGAGACGATCGGGATTCCGCACTACGTCCTCGACCTGACCGACCGCTTCCGTGAGGCCGTCGTCCGCCCCTTCGTCCTCGACTACCTCGAGGGCCGGACGCCCATCCCGTGTACGGTCTGCAATACGGAGCTGAAGTTCCGTGCCCTTCTCTCCCGCGCCGAGGCGCTCGGCTGCGAGCGGGTCGCGACCGGGCACTACGCGCGGGTCGAGCGCGACGAGGCGACCGGGGAGATCCGGCTGCTCAAGGGGCGGGATCTCTCGCGCGACCAGTCGTACTTCCTCTGCGACCTGACTCCCTCGCAGCTCTCCCGGACCCTCTTCCCCCTCGGGGAGCTGACGAAGACGCGCGTCCGCGAGATCGCGCGCGAGGCGGGGCTTCCCAACTGGGACAAGCCCGATTCGCAGGAGATCTGCTTCGTCCCTTCCGGGGCCGGGCCGGCAGGGTTCATCCGGAGGGAGGCGGAGGCGCTGGGTCTTTCGCTCCCGTCCTTCGCCGGCGCCCGACCCGGCGACATTACGGACCGGGCGGGGAGCGTCCTCGGCCGGCACGAGGGGACCTTCTCCTTCACGGTCGGGCAGCGCCGGGGGCTCGGCGTCGCCGCGGCGGAGCCTCTCTACGTCCTGGAGACCCGTCCGGCGGAGGCCCGCGTCGTCGTCGGCCCCGAGGAAGAGCTCCACACCCGGACGGTCCCGCTCTCCCGCGTCAACCTCCTCGTCCCCGTTCCCTCCGACCGAACACTGGCCGTCCTCGCGCGGGTCCGCTACCGGCACGCCGAGCAGCCGGCGACCCTCGACCTCACGGGCGTCGCTCCGCTTCTCGTCTTCGAGGAGCCGGTCCGTGCTCCGGCGTCCGGGCAGTCGGCGGTCTTCTTCGAGCCGGGCCGCCCCGAGAGACTCCTCGGGGGCGGTGTCATCGCCGGAGCGCCGACCCCCTGAAGGCCCCGTTTCTCCTCCCGGGGTCTTGACTTCCGGATGACTTACGTCTAACTTACGTCTACAGGGAGAGGAACGATGAAACCCCGAGATTCCGAGCCGGCCAATCCGCTCCGGTACGCATACGACTTCATTTCGCCCGGCTCGGGAGGAAGGCGGATCTTCGCCCTGCTCCTTCCCGACTCGTGCGGCTACCACTGCTCGTTCTGCCCGGTGAGCCCGTCGAGCAGACTCCCGAATGACCTTCGTTCCCCTTCGGGGCTCGCGAGGGTCTTCCTCTCCGCCTTCCGCCGCGGGCTCTGCGACGGCCT
>Ga0316616_100001009_pt1 | contig 10683 bp, 11 predicted proteins | sample OWC_Aug_M1_C1_D1_FD_207660 | JGI IMG/M metagenome (GOLD analysis project Ga0316616, IMG submission 207660) | Wetland soil microbial communities from Old Woman Creek delta, Ohio, United States - OWC_Aug_M1_C1_D1_B | ecosystem: Environmental > Terrestrial > Soil > Wetlands | place: USA: Ohio...
CACGCGCTGACGACGCTCGGCGTGCCCGAGCTGCGCGTGATCGCCCCGAAAACGCTGCTGCCCGCCCACGTGGAACGTATGGGCGTGCGGGTGTTCCACGACATGCGCGAGGGCCTGCGCGGGGTCGACGTGGTGATGATGCTGCGCCTGCAGAACGAGCGCATGCAGGGAGCATTGCTGCCCAGCCCGCAGGAGTACTTCAAGTTCTACGGCCTGACGCCGGAGAAGCTGGCGCTGGCCAAGCCCAGCGCGATCGTCATGCATCCGGGGCCGATGAATCGAGGGGTGGAGATCGACTCGGCGGTCGCCGACGGTCCGCACGCCGTGATCCTGCCTCAGGTCACCTTCGGCATCGCCGTGCGCATGGCGGTGATGAGCATGCTCGCCGGCGCATCGGCCTGAACCCATGAAGATACAGATCAGGAACGGCCGGCTGGTGGACCCGGCCCGCGAACTGGACCAGCAGGGCGACCTCTACGTCGCCGCCGGACACATCGTCGCCATAGGCAGCGCCCCGGACGGCTTCCACGCGAACCGGACCATCGACGCCGCGGGCATGGTGGTCTGCCCGGGGCTGGTGGACCTCTCGGCGCGCCTGCGCGAGCCGGGCTTCGAGTACCGCGCCACGCTCGAATCCGAGATGGAAGCCGCCGTCGCCGGCGGCGTCACCAGCCTGGCCTGTCCGCCCGACACCGACCCGCCGCTGGACGAGCCGGGGCTGGTCGAGATGCTCAGGTACCGCGCGCGCAACCTGAATCGCGCCCGGGTGCACCCGATCGGCGCGCTCACGGCCGGGCTGGCGGGCGAGCGGCTCACCGAGATGGGCGAGCTGCGCGACTCGGGCTGCGTCGCCTTCGGCCAGGCGAACCGCCCGATCCAGGACACCCAGGTGCTGTTGCGCGCCCTGCAGTACGCAGCGACCTTCGACTACCCGGTCTGGCTCTTCGCCCAGGACCCGTACCTGGCGCGCGGCGGCGTGGCCCACGAGGGCGAAGTGGCCGGACGGCTCGGCCTGGAGGGGATTCCGGCGAGCGCGGAGACGGTGCGCGTGGCCACGCTGCTCCAGCTCGCCGCGTGCACCGAAGTGCGCCTGCACATCACCCGCGTGTCGACCGCCGCAGGCGTCGCCATGATCGAGGAGGCGCGCAGCCGTGGCGTGCGCGTGAGCTGCGACGTGAGCATCAATCACCTCCATCTGACCGAGATGGACATCGGCTACTTCAACCCGCACGCGAACCTGCAGCCGCCGCTGCGTACCCAGCGCGACCGCGACGCCCTGCGCAGCGCGCTTGCCGGCGGTCAGATCGATGCGCTCTGCTCAGATCACACGCCGGTAGACGACGACGCCAAGCAGGTGCCGTTCGCCGAGGCCGAGCCCGGCGCGACCGGCCTGGAACTGCTGCTCCCGCTCGCGCTGAAGTGGGGCGAGGAGATGGGGCTACCGTTGTCCGCGACGCTGGCGCGTGTCACCTGCTACCCGGCGCGCATCCTGGGTATCGCCGCCGGCACGCTGGCGGTCGGCGCCGCCGCGGACATCTGCATCTTCGATCCCCGCGCCGGCTTCCGCGTACAGAGGGAAAGCCTGCGCAGCCAGGGCAAGAACACGCCCTTCCTGGGACAGGAACTGACCGGCCGCGTCTGCTACACCCTGATCGACGGCCACGTCGCCTTCGAGCTCAGGAACTGAGGCCGGCGGCCGCGCGCAGCCGCGCCAGCGCTTCCGGCGAAGCGCCCACCACCCGCAGCAGCTTGCGCCGCGAGCCCGCGCCCGCGGCCAGTTCGACGCTGGCGCGCGGCACCTGCAGCCATTGCGCGACGAACTCCAGCAGGCAGGCGTTCGCCTTGCCGTCCACCGGCGGCGCGGCCAGCCGGATCTTCAGCGCGTCGCCGTGCAGGCCGACCACCGAGGTCGCCCGCGCGCCGGGCTGCACGTGCACCGCCAGGCCGACCACGCCGTCCGATGCCACCCGGCACCACTCCGGCGGCATCAGGCGATCAGGGCGACCAGGCTGCCGCGCAGGTGCGCAAGCAGCAACAGCACGACCTGCAGCAGGAGCAGCAGGACCAGCGGCGAGAGATCGAAATTGGCGACCGGCGGAACGAAGCGCTGGATCGGCCTGAGTACCGGACGGGCCAGCCCGTTCAACAGCGGCGCGTAGGGCGTGCCCGGGTTCACCCAGCTCATGACGGCGGCGATCAGCACCACGCCGATCAGCAGATAGACGAACATGCGCACGGTCTCCAGCGCGCCGAGCGCGAAGATCAGCAGCGCCGCCGCGCCGAGCGGAAAGCCGCGCAGCCAGAACTCGGCGAGCACGATCAGGCTCTGCGTGACCCAGGCCAGGACCAGCGTGGCCAGGTCCAGCCCGCGCAGTCCCGGCAGGACCCGCCTCACGGGTCCGACCGCCCAGTCGGTGAGCGCAATGACGAGCTGCCCGATCTGGTTGCGGAACGAGACCCGCGCGAGCTGCATGTAGAAGCGGGCGATCAGCAGCAGGGAGAAGAAGCCGAGTACGGCCTCGATGACCAGCAGCAACAGGTTCTCGAGCACGGCGGGTCAATCCCTTCCCAACTGCTCGCCGAGCTCGCGGCCGCGCACCATCGCCGCCTGGACCGCACGCCCGACCGCCGCCGCAACATTGTCGCGATCCATGGACAGCAGCGCCGCCTCGGTCGTCCCGCCCTTGGAGGTGACACGCTCCCGCAGCACGGTCACGTCCTCGCCGCTGCGCGCTGCCAGGCTGGCCCCGCCGAGGACGGTTTCCAGGCTCAGCTTGCGCGCCTGCTCCACGGTGAATCCCAACTGGGTCGCGGCATGCTGCAGGGCCTCGATGAAATAGAAGACGTAGGCCGGCCCGCTGCCAGACACCGCGGTGACCGCGTCCATCATCGCCTCGTCCTCGACCCACAGCGTCTCGCCCACCGCGCCGAGGATGCGCTGCGCCGATTCGCGCTCGGCGGCCGAAACCGACTGCCCGGCGAACAGACCTGTGATGCCGGCGCCGATCAGCGCCGGGGTGTTCGGCATGGCGCGCACCAGGCGCCGGTGCCCGCCCAGCCAGCGCCCGATGTCCGCCAGCCGCGTTCCGGCCGCGATGCTCACCACCAGTTGCATACCGAGCCGACCGCCGAGCGGCCTCAGCGCGTCCTTCATCTGCTGCGGCTTGACCGCCAGCACGATCACGTCGCAGGCCAGGGCCGCGTCGTCGGCCGTGGCGAAGCAGCGCACGCCGAGTTCCCGCTCCAGCCGCTCGCGCGATTCCGCCAGGACTTCCACCACCCCGATCTGCCCGGCGTCGAATCCCTTGCCGAGCAGCCCGCCGATGAGCGCGGTGGCCATGTTGCCGCCGCCGAGAAACGTGATCTTCATGACTCCCTCCGATAGTTCGGGTCAAGATGCAGGCGGCCGCTATCCGTCATGTGCGGTTCCTTTCGCCGAAAATCGCCGTGCCGACCCGAACCACGGTCGCGCCCTCGGCGATGGCGGCTTCGAGGTCGCCGGACATTCCCATCGACAGCGTGTCCAGGTCCAGCCCCTGCGCGCACAGACTGTCCTTCAACTGGCGCAGTTCCGAAAAGCGCCGGCGCTGGAGGGCGACGTCGTCGGTGGGCTCCGGAATCGCCATCAGGCCGCGTAGCCTGAGATTCGGCAGGCCGGCAACCGCCTTCGCCAATTCGCCCAACTGATCGGGCGCCACGCCGCTCTTGGACTGTTCGCCGCTGACATTCACCTGGATGCAGACCTGCAGCGGGATGCGCTGCGGCCCGCGCGCGGCCGAAAGACGCTGCGCCGCCTTCAGCCGGTCCAGCGAATGCACCCAGGCGAAATGCTCCGCCACCGCACGGGTCTTGTTGCTTTGCAGCGGCCCGATGAAGTGCCACTCCAGGTCCAGATCCGCGAGCGCCTCGATCTTGCCCAATGCCTCCTGAACGTAGCTCTCGCCGAACCTGCGCTGGCCGGCCTCGGCCGCCTGGCGGATCGCCTCCGGCGGGAAGGTCTTGCTCACCGCCAGCAAGGCAATGCCATCGGGATTACGTCCAGCCGCCTGCGCAGCCGCGGACATCCGTGCTTTCACGGCTTGCAAGTTGGCAAAGATTGTTGCCATAATCCGGCGACTTCGTCCGCGCCAAGTATAACACTCGTCCTCGCGCGCCCCGGCGGAAGGGGCCGCTCCCCGGAATCCTCCATGGACATCACCGAACTCCTCGCATTCGCCGTAAAGAACAAGGCTTCCGACCTGCACCTGTCGTCCGGGCTGCCGCCGATGATCCGGGTGCACGGCGACATCCGCCGCATCAACCTGCCGCCCATGGAGCACAAGGACGTGCACGGCATGGTGTATGACATCATGAACGATGCGCAACGCAAGCAGTACGAGGAACACTTCGAATGCGACTTCTCGTTCGACGTGCCCAACCTGGCGCGTTTCCGGGTCAATGCGTTCGTGCAGAACCGCGGCGCCGGGGCGGTATTCCGGACGATTCCGACCAAGGTCCTGACCCTGGACGAACTGGGCTGCCCGCCGATCTTCAGGGAGATATCCAGCCAGCCGCGCGGCATCGTGCTGGTGACCGGCCCGACCGGTTCGGGCAAGTCCACCACGCTGGCCGCGATGGTCGACTTCATCAACGAGAACGACTACGGCCACATCCTCACGATCGAGGACCCGATCGAGTTCGTGCACCAGAGCAAGCGCTGCCTGATCAACCAGCGCGAGGTCGGGCCGCATACCCTGTCGTTCAGCAACGCCCTGCGCAGCGCGCTGCGTGAAGACCCGGACACCATCCTGGTCGGCGAAATGCGCGACCTGGAAACCATCCGCCTGGCCCTGACCGCGGCCGAAACCGGCCACTTGGTCTTCGGCACCCTGCACACCAGTTCGGCGGCCAAGACCATCGACCGGGTGGTCGATGTGTTCCCGGCCGCCGAGAAGGACATGGTGCGCGCGATGCTCTCCGAGTCGCTGCGCGCGGTGATCTCGCAGACCCTGCTCAAGACCAAGGACGGCCAGGGGCGGGTGGCCGCCTGGGAGATCATGATCGGCACGCCGGCCATCCGCAACCTGATCCGCGAAAACAAGATCGCGCAGATGTACTCGGCGATCCAGACAGGCCAGGGCTTCGGCATGCAGACGCTGGATCAGGCGCTGGCTGACCTCGTCCGCCGCAACGTGGTATCCGCCGCCGAGGCGCGCGTGCGCGCCCAGAACAAGGACAACTTCATCGGCTGAGCGACCCACGGCGACCCGCTCGCGAAGCGGCACACGGGCGGGGAGTCCCGTCGGGGTCGGCTAAAGCCGCCGGTCCGAAAGTCGTAACATCAGGTCGGATCCCGCGGGGCACAGCGTCACAGGAGGAACATCATGGAACGCGACCAGGCACTCAGATTCATGCACGATCTGCTGCGTCTGATGGTTTCCAAGAAGGGCTCCGACCTGTTCATCACCTCCGGCTTCCCACCCGCGATCAAGATCGACGGCAAGATCACGCCGCAGTCGAATCAGACGCTGACGCCGCAGCACACCGCAGAACTGGCGCGCAGCATCATGAACGACCGGCAGGCCGCTGAGTTCGAGTCCACCAAGGAGTGCAACTTCGCGATCAGCCCGGCCGGCATCGGCCGCTTCCGGGTCAATGCCTTCGTCCAGCAGGGACGCATCGGGGTGGTCCTGCGCACGATCAACGCCAAGATTCCCACCTTCGACGAACTCGGCCTGCCCGCGGTGCTCAAGGACATCGCGATGACCAAGCGGGGCCTGACGATCTTCGTGGGCGGCACCGGTACCGGCAAGACCACCTCTCTGGCGGCGATGGTCGACTACCGCAACCAGAACACCTACGGACACATCATCACGGTCGAGGACCCGATCGAGTACGTGCACGACCACAAGAACTGCGTCGTCACCCAGCGCGAGATCGGGGTAGACACGGATTCCTGGGAGGTCGCGCTGAAGAACACGCTGCGCCAGGCGCCGGACGTAATCCTGATGGGCGAGATCCGCGACCGGCAGACCATGGACTACGCGATTGCCTTCGCCGAGACCGGCCACTTGGCGCTCGCCACCCTACACGCCAACAGTGCCAACCAGGCGATCGACCGGATCATCAACTTCTTCCCGGAGGAGCGCCGGCCCCAGCTTCTCATGGACCTGTCGCTCAATCTGCGGGCGATGATCTCGCAGCGGCTGATCCCGATCAAGAACGCCAAGGGCCGCGTCCCGGCCGTGGAGATCCTGCTCAACTCGCCGCTGATCTCGGACCTGATCTTCCGCGGCGAGGTGTCCGAGATCAAGGACGTCATGAAGCGCTCGCGCGAGCTTGGGATGCAGACCTTCGACCAGTCGCTGTTCGAGCTCTACGAGGCCGACAAGATCTCCTACGAGGACGCCCTGCGCAACGCCGATTCGGTCAACGACCTGCGCCTGACCATCAAGCTCAAGGGCAAGGATTCCAAGGACCGCGACCTCACCGCCGGCATCGGCCACCTGGACATCGTCTAGGACGGCCGCTCGGGCCTCAGCCCGCCGGCTACCATGCGGTACTCGTACAGCCTGCACTCCAGCGCCCCGTTGTAGAGCGGGATCCTGCGCGAGCAGCGCAGGCCGATCAGCCTGGCCAGCGCCTTGTCCGCCGAGAAGAAGTAGCAGCGCCACCCGGCGAAGCCGCGCTTCAGCGCATCGCCCAGCCTGGGGTAGAAGCGCTCCAGTTCCTCGCTCTCGCCGATGCGCGCGCCGTACGGCGGATTGGCCACCAGGACGCCCGAGGAAGCCGGCGCCGGCAGCTCCAGGATGTTCGCCTGCTTGAGCTGGACCGCATCGGCCAGCCCGGCCGCCTCCAGGTTTTCGCGTGCACGCCTGACCTGATCGCCGTACAGGTCGCTGCCGAAGATCCGCAACGGCGAAGGCGGCCTGGAACGTTCCCGCGCCTCGCGCTTCATGCGGTTCCAGAGCCGGTCGTCCAGGTCGAGCAGCCTCTCGAAGCCGAAGCCGCGGCCCAGGCCGGGCGCGGTGTCCAGCGCGATCTGCGCCGCCTCGAGCAGGAAGGTCCCGCTGCCGCACATCGGGTCGAGCAGCGGCTCCTCCGGCGTCCACCCGGCGAGCCGCAGGATGCCCGCGGCCAGGTTCTCCTTGAGCGGCGCCTCGACGGCGGCGCGCTTGAAGCCGCGCTTGTAGAGCGGCTCCCCGGAGGTGTCCAGGTAGATCGTCGCCTCGCGCTCGGTGAGGAACGCTGCGAGGCGCACGTCCGGCGACTTCGTGTTCACGTCCGGCCGGGCGCCGGTCGCGTCCCGGAACGCGTCGCAGACCGCGTCCTTGATGCGCAGGGCGAGGAAGTCCAGGCTCTTCAGCGGGCAGCGGATCGCATTGACGTCCACCCGGATGGACCGCGAAACCTCGAACAGCCGCGGCCAGGGAACCTCGCGGGCCAGCCGGTAGATGTCGTCTTCCCGCGCGTAGTCTCCGTGCGCCACCCGGCGCAATATCCGGGTGGCCAGCCGGCTCTCCAGATTGGCGCGATAGCAGCAGGCCAGGTCACCCTCGAAGGAGGCGCCGCCCGGAACCTGGCGGATCGCGCTCGCTCCGGCGGCGGCCAGTTCGTCGGCGAGCAGCGCTTCCAGTCCGCGCGGGCAGGGCGCGAAGTAACCGTCGATCATCGCTGAGGTTCCGGCGCCGGTGTTCAGAACGGCTTGAGCACGGCGAGCAGGATCGCGCCGAGCAGGAGAAACACCGGCAGTTCGTTGAACACGCGGAACCAGACATGGCTGCGCAGGTTGCGCCCCGCCTCGAAGTCCTTCAGCACCTTGGCGCAGTAGCCATGGTAGGCGACCAGCGCGATCACCACCACCAGCTTGGCGTGCATCCAGGCCCCGCTGTCCCGGAAGTAGCCGAGCCACAGCCAGAAGCCGAACACCAGCGCCAGCACGCCGAGCGGCGTCATGAAGCGAAGCAGCTTGCGCTCCATCGCGAGCAGGCGCTCGCCGGTCGCCCGGCCGGCCTCGCTCTCCTGCTGGACCATGGCGTGATTGACGAACAGCCGCGGCAGATAGAAAAGGCCAGCGAACCAGCTGACCACGAAGAAGATGTGGAAGGATTTGACCCAGAGCATGGCCGTCGCGCTCCTCAGGTGCCGCGCCGGGCGGCGGCGAGTCCGGCGCTCACGTCCGGATAGCGCAGGCGCAGGCGCAGCTCGCGCTTGAGCCGCGCGTTCGACAGGCGCCGCGACTCGCGCATGAAGGACATGGTCACCGGAGACAGGCGCTGCTCCGCCTCCTGCCGGGCGAGCCGGGGCGGCCGCGGCAGGCCGAAGGCATCGGCCACCAGGTCGAAGTAATCGCCCATCATGAGCGCGCTGTCGTCGCAGGCGTTGTAGGCCCGGCACGCGCCGCCGCGCACGAGCGCGAGCGAGGCGATCCGCGCGAGGTCCTCGGCATGGATGTGATTGGTATAGACGTCGTCCTCGCGGCGCAGCACCGGGTCCGCGCGGCGGATGCGCTCCACCGGCAGGCGGTCCGCGGCATAGATGCCGGGCGCACGCAGCACCACGATGCCGCTGCGGTTGCGCCTGCCGAAGCGCCGCAGCACGGCTTCCGCATCGGCGCGACGCTGCGCCCGCGCGGTCGTCGGCTTCGCCGCGTTCGCCTCGGTGATCAGTTCGCCGCCGCGGTCGCCGTACACCCCGGTCGTGCTGATGTAGGCGAGGCGCCGTGGTACACTGCCCCGGCTCGCCAGCGCCGCCAGCAGGCGGCGCGTGCGCAGGTCGCGGTTGCCCCGCTCCTGCGGCGGTGCGGAATGAAGGACCAGGTTCCCCACGCCGGCCAGCCGCCGCAGGCCGCGCCTGTCGTCCAGATCCGCGCGGATCGGGGTCGCGCCGGCGGCGCGCAGCTCGGCGGCAGAGGCATCGCCGCGCGCCGTGGCATACACGCGATAGCGTCGCGTGAGCCAGGGCAGGGCCCGCCGGAGCACGTCACCGCAACCGATGATCAACAGTCTCTGCACGCCGGCATTATCTCACGCCCTCCCCACCGACACTGCGACCGTACCGAAGCCATGGCATTCCAGATCACCATAGAACCCAGCCACCACACCTACACGGTCGAGCCCGACCAGACCATCCTCCAGTCGGCCACGGACGCCGGCTATACCTTGCCCTACGGCTGCCGCAACGGAGCCTGCGGCACCTGCAAGGGGAAGATCCTGGCGGGTGCGGTGGACTACGGCAACTACCAGGACACGGTGCTCTCGGCCGAGGAGAAGCGCGAGGGCTATGCGCTGTTCTGCTGCGCCAGGCCGCTCTCCGACCTCGCCATCGAGTGCCGCGAGGTCGGCGCGGTCAAGGACATCCCGATCAAGACGCTGCCCTGCAGGGTCCAGAAGATGGAACGGCCCGCGCCGGACGTGATGCTGCTCTACCTGAAGCTGCCGGCCAACGAGCGGCTGCAGTTCCTTCCCGGCCAGTACATCGAGTTCCTGCTCAAGGACGGCAAGAGGCGCGCCTTCTCGATCGCGAACGCGCCGCATGACGACGAACTGCTGCAACTGCACCTGCGGCACACGCCGGGCGGCGTGTTCACCGACCACGTCTTCCACACGATGAAGGAACGCGACATCCTGCGCTTCGAGGGCCCGCACGGCACCTTCTTCCTGCGCGAGGAGAGCACGAAGCCGATGGTCCTGGTGGCCGGCGGCACCGGCTTCGCGCCGATCAAGTCCATCGTCGAGCACGCACTCCACGTGCATAGCACCCGGCCGATGACCTTGTACTGGGGCGCGCGGCGGCCGGCGGATCTGTACCTGAACGACCTGCCGCTGCGCTGGCAGCGCGAGCACCCGGGCTTGCGCTACGTTCCGGTCCTCTCCGAACCGCGTCCCGAGGACGCCTGGACCGGCCGGACCGGGCTGGTGCACGAGGCCGTGGTGGCCGATCTTCCCGACCTCTCCGGCTATCAGGTGTATCTCTGCGGGGCGCCGGCGATGGTGGAGGCCGCCCGGCGCGATTTCGTCCAGCGCTGTCGTCTGCCGAACGACGAGTTTTTCGCCGATGCGTTCAGCTTCGGCGCGGAGAAGGCGGCCGCCCGGTGAGTCTCGGGCCCTACATCACCCGCCAGCCGGTGCTCAACCGCCAGCGGGCGATCACCGCCAACCGGCTGCTGGTGCATGCGCGCGGCGACGCGCCGAGCCGGGCGGCCGCCGCCGCGCTGAACGCGCTGGCCGAGGTCTGGCCGTCGGAGCGCTCGGTGTTCGTCAGCCTGGGCGGGATTACCCCGGATGCCGGGCTGCTCGATTGGCATCCGCCGGAAAACGCCATGCTGGAGATCCCGGCCGGCGCCCTGAACAGCGCCACCGCGTCGCAACTGATCCAGGGATTCGCCGAGCTCGGGGTGCCGCTGTGCCTGGACGGAGGCGTCCCGGCCCGGTCGCTGCCCGCCGGCGTGCACTTCAATTTCTCGCTCGCCGATGCGGCGGGCGGCATTCGCCCCGACGCGCTTCCCGGCGTGCCCCTGGCCCGCGATCCGGGCGACATCCCGGCGTTCGAGGCGGCGCTCCAGGCCGGCTTCGCCGGCGCCTCCGGCTGGTTCTTTCTCAAGACCCTGCCGACCGCGCGCAAGCTGGTGCCGGCCCAGGCCCAGATCGTCCGCCTGCTCAACCTGGTCCGCAAGAATGCGGAAACCCGCGACATCGAGCAGGC
>Ga0316616_100001010_pt1 | contig 10682 bp, 9 predicted proteins | sample OWC_Aug_M1_C1_D1_FD_207660 | JGI IMG/M metagenome (GOLD analysis project Ga0316616, IMG submission 207660) | Wetland soil microbial communities from Old Woman Creek delta, Ohio, United States - OWC_Aug_M1_C1_D1_B | ecosystem: Environmental > Terrestrial > Soil > Wetlands | place: USA: Ohio...
ATCCCGTTCTGGTGAGCTCCACCGACGGGGTGGGAACCAAGCTGAAGATCGCTTTCATGCTCGACAAGCACGACAGCATCGGTATCGACCTGGTGGCGATGTGCGTCAACGACATCCTCGTGCAGGGTGCGAAACCATTGTTTCTGCTAGATTATCTGGCCATGGGCCGGCTCGACGGCGAGCGCGCCGCCGCCATCATCACCGGCATTGCCGAGGGCTGCAAACAGGCCAAGTGCGCGCTCATCGGCGGTGAAACTGCCGAAATGCCCGGCATGTACCAGCCCGGGGAATATGATCTGGCCGGGTTCGTCGTCGGGATGGTCGACAACAGCCGGATCATCGACGGGACGGCCATCCGTTTGGGCCATCAGTTGATCGGCATCGGCTCCAGCGGCCTGCACAGCAACGGGTATTCGCTGGTGCGCAAGATCTGCTTCGATCTGCTGAAACTGGAAGTGGACGCGTATATCCCGGAACTGGGGAAACCCCTGGGCGAGGAGCTCATCATCCCCACGCGCATTTACGCCGACACGATCCAGGGGCTTCTCAAAGACCTGCCGATTCACGGCCTTGCCCATATTACCGGCGGCGGGATCGTGGACAACATCGTGCGCATCATCCCCCAGGCCTTCAGTGTCCTGATCCGCAGGGGCAGCTGGAAAGTGCCGCCCATTTTCGCCTTCCTGCAGCAGGCCGGAAAGGTTTCCGAGGCGGAAATGCTGCGGACCTTCAACAACGGCATTGGCATGATCGCTGTGGTGCCGGATAGCGTCGCGGCCGAAGTGATCGAACGGTTGACCGCCAAAAACGAGCCCGCTTTTCGCATCGGCGAAATCATTGAGCGCAAAGAGGGCGGCGAGAGGCTGGTCTGGGGGTGATCGTACTCGGCATCGAATCCTCCTGCGATGAAACCGCGGCGGCGCTGGTCCGCGACGGAAAGCGCGTTCTGGCATCCGTGGTCGCCTCGCAGGAAGAGGTGCACCACCGCTATGGCGGCGTCGTTCCCGAACTCGCCTCGCGCCGACACCTGGAAGCCATCATCCCGGTGATGCGGGAAACCCTCTCACAGGCCGGGCTCAGCCTGGCGGACATTAACGGGGTGGCTGCAACCCGGGGGCCCGGCTTGGTCGGATCCCTGCTGGTCGGTTTTTCCTTCGCCAAGGCGCTGGCCTTTGCCCTAAATGTTCCCTGGGTGGGGGTCAATCACCTCGAAGGCCATATCCACGCTCTGTTTCTCGAAGATCAGCCGCCGCCGTTTCCCTTTGTTTCGCTCTTGGCCTCCGGCGGCCACACCGGGCTTTACTTTGTCAGCTCCTTCATGAGCATGGAACTGCTGGGCCAGACGCGGGACGACGCGGCCGGCGAGGCGTTCGACAAGGTGGCCAAGATGCTGTCCCTGGGGTACCCCGGCGGGGCGGTGATCGACCGGCTGGCGAAGCAGGGCGACCCGGCCCGGATTCGCTTCCCCCGGCCCTACGTCGAAAAGGACAGCTGCGATTTCAGCTTCAGCGGCGTCAAGACGGCCGTTGCCCGATATCTGCGTGAGCACGCGGACAGTTACCGAGATCACCTGGCCGACATCGTCGCCGGATTTCAGGAGGCGGTGGTGGATGTGCTCGTATACAAACTGATCCGGGCCGCGCAGCGCAAGGAGTGCCGCCGAGTGGCCTTGGCGGGCGGAGTGGCGGCCAACAGCCGGTTGCGGGAGCGGCTGCGGCAGGAAGCTGCGGCGGAGAAAATGGAGGTCTATCTGCCATCGCCCCGGCTGTGCGGTGACAATGCCGCCATGGTGGCTGCCGCCGGCTATCATTTGCTCGCTGCCGGGAAGTCCGCCAGACTGGAAGACGATGTGTTTTCGCGCTCGCGCTGAAAGACGTCCGCCGCGGTTTGTTTTCGCTAAACCCTTCACATTCGGTGGAGGACCCGGAGGGGTTCTACCGATCCGGGGAAACCGTGATTGGGCGAAATTCGAATATCGAATATCGAAATCCCAAACAAATACGAAATCCGAATTCTCAAATGTTCGAAACCCGGAAGCGACAGAATGAACACGACTCGTCGCCAACGGAAGCTATTTGCATAGGTGTTTGGGTGATTCGGATTTGGACCATTCGAATTTGTTTCGGATTTCGTGCTTCGGATTTAGGATTTCGTTGCCACTATTCCGTTCCACCCCTTTGGAGGGGGTAATCTCAAGCCACCTGCTCGGCGGGTGGAGAATTCACTAAATTCAGGTGAGATAAAGCGCTTTCAACGCCATGATCCTGCCGGCCGCCGCTTCGGCGCGACTCCGCCGCTCTTCCGACTGGCCGATTTTTCGGACCATGAGGGCATGGGCCTGGCGCAGCTTCTCGGCGCTGCGGCAGATCAAAGCCACGTCGATATCGGCCCTGAGCAGCTGCCGAATTGCGGCGTTCAAACCGTAGTGACGGGTGATGGCGCCCATCTCCAGATCATCCGTGAGAACCACCCCTTTGAACCCCATCCGTTTGCGCAACAAATCGCGGGCAATCGATTTGGAAAGGCTGGCCGGCCATTGGGGATCCAGCTGCCGATAGAGGGTGTGCGATAGCATGACTGCGGCCACCTGCTGTTGGATGGCGGCCCGGAAGGGGATAAGATCGTAGTCTTGGAGGGAGCCGAGATCGGCGTCCAGAAACGGCAGATCGATGTGGGAATCGAGGCGGGTGCGGCCGATTCCCGGAAAATGCTTGGCCACGGCCATGACGCCGCGGGTCTGCAGCTCAGCGATCACCGCTGCTCCCAGTCGGGCCACCCACTGCGCGTCCGCCCCGAAAGCGCGCTGGGCCATGATGCTGTCAGACCCGCGCGGCACGGCATCCAGAACCGGCGCCAGGTTCATGTTGATCCCCACTGCGGCGAGCTCGGCGGCGGTGATCCGGGCGAAGCGCGCGGCGTGGGGTACGTCGCGCATCGCGGGATTGCCCGGAAACTGGGTGAAGGGCGGGCCGAGCCGGGCGACCTGACCGCCTTCCTGGTCGATGGCCACGAACAGCGGCGGCAGCCCGCATTCCCGGGCCCAGTCCTGGGCCGAGCGGCAAAGGTCGGCCAGCTGCTGGGGCGATTCAACGTTGCGCTTGAAAAGGATCAGGCCGCCCACCCGCAGATCGGCGATCAGCCCTTGAAGATCCCGATCGAGGCGCTTTCCTTCAAATCCGGCCATCAACCGCTGGCCAGCCAGCTTTTCTTCGGGCCAGGCGCTGAAATCCATCGAAAACCGCATGTCCACACCCCGAGATCCAAACGCCTTCCCATAGCACTCCGAAAAAAACGGAGCAAGACATGATCATCGCCCGGTTAAAAGCGGCGCGGCTAGTTTGCGAGACAGGTGGTCAGTGGATAGGGGTGTGCGCCGTGCTCTCGGGCGTAACCGGCCAGCCGGCTCACCAACATATCCGCCTGGTCCTTGGGAAGCGGTAGTGAGAAGAGATAGCCCTGGCCGAGATCACAGGTCATGTCGAGCAGAATGGCATACTGCTCCGGGGTTTCGATGCCTTCGGCAACGGCGGTCATTCCGAGCTTGTGCGCCAGCGACACAATCGCCTCGACTATGTTACGGTTGCTTTCCGGCTTTTCATGGATCTTGGAAATGAAGCTGCGATCAATCTTGAGCGTGTCGATCGGCAGCCGCTGCAGATAGCTCAGCGAGGAGTAGCCGGTGCCGAAGTCGTCCATCACGAGACGGATCCCGAAATCCTTCAGGCGCTGCGCCAACCGCACGGTTTCTTCGGAATTTTCCATCAGGGCCGTTTCGGTGATCTCCAGTTTCAGCTGGTGTGGCGGCAGGGCCGACGTGTGCAGGATCTCCCTGAGATCGTCCAGGAGGCTGGGCTGCAAGAAATGCCGGCTGGAGATATTGACATTCACCGTGAGCTCGATGCGGTTCCCCAAAATGCTCTGCCAGTCCTGCAGGTCGCGGCAAGCCTGTTCCACGATGTGCCGGGTGATGGGGATGATGAGGCCCATCTCCTCGGCGGTGGTGATGAACTCCCCGGGATATACCATGCCCATATTCGGATGGGGCCACCGGATGAGGGCCTCAAACCCGACCAGGGAGGCCGTATCCAGCCGTACGATGGGTTGGTAGTGGTTCTGAAACTGGTTCTTCTGAACCGCCTTGCGCAGATCCGTCTCCTGCTGAAGTTGATGCAAGGCCTTCTCATGCAGTTTTCGGTCGAAGACTTTAACCTGAAACCGGCCGCTCTCTTTAGCGTGGTACATGGCCGCATCAGCGTCACGAATGATGGCCTCTGGTTGCTCGTAATCCTGGGTGTTCGGCACGACGCCGAAACTGGCTGAGGTGAAGACCTCCTTGCCGTGGATGCGAAAAGGCTTGCGCAGAGCGATCTGAAGCCTTTCGGCAACGGCGCCGGCGTATCCGCCCGCCTCGATATCCTCCAGCAGAATGATGAACTCATCGCCACCCAGCCGTGCCAGAATGTCGATGTCGCGCAAGGATTCCCGGAGGCGACCTGCAAAGGCCACCAGCAAATCGTCCCCCGCGCTGTGTCCCAGACTGTCATTGACCAGTTTGAACCGGTCAATATCTAAGAAAATAACCGCAAAATGATAGTCCGGCCGCCGCTTGGTACGTTTGATCGCCATGGTCAGGTGTTCCATGAACAGAGCCCGGTTGGGCAGCCGGGTGAGGGTGTCGTGGAAGGCTTGAAAATAAATCTGGCGCTCGGCTTCTTTGAGCTCGGAAATGTCGGTCAGTGAAGCAACGCTCGAATCCGACTCCGGAATCGACGCAAACGTGATCAGGACATCCTTGCGGTTGTCGAACTTGTCAATAAATTGACAGCCCAGATGCCGGCCGCCGGGAAGCGAAAGGACGCCTGTGGACGGGGTCTCTTCGCCAAATAGTTTGCGCTGGCTTTTTTCATCGATGAAATCCAACCATGATTTACGGTTTTGAATTTCCCTGCGGCTGTAGCCCGACATGGCCACGAATTGGCTATTTGCCAGGGATATGCGCATGTCTTTTTCAATGATGAGGGTGGCGGCACCGGTGTTTTCAAATATCGTGCGGTACTTGAGCTCCGAGCTGCGCAGTTGTTCGGTTCGGTCTTTGACTTTCTGCTCCAGGGTTTCGTTTATCTCCTGCAGGGCGCGTTTGGAACTGTTGATGCTGTTCACCAGCAGCTGGGTGCAACCACTGATCAGCAGGATAATGGCGATCGTTATAAATATCGCCAAATTGTTGCTGTTAAGGAGAATTTCAAAGTAATAATAGAGAAGCGAGGCACCCCCGCCGATGATCAGCAGGGCGCTTTTATCGAGAACGGCTGAGCGACGAGTAGTAGCCACGAAACCTCGCGAACGGCTCAAGGGCATTCAGCATCTAAGAAGATATCGTCACGAAGACCCCCGGGCTTGAGCATATTTTACGCAATGGCGAGGACAGGAGGAAGGATAGAGCATCCCCCCTCATGGAAAAAACGCTGCCGCATAGAGCTTGGGACTCGGACCCAAAGAAAAAGGACAAAGCCGTCACGACTCTGTCCTCTTTCTTCGGCTTCCCACGATGCCGTTATTCTCGTGGGGGAATCTTCTCAAGCATGGGTTGTTGGAAGCCCGCCAGAAAAGATGCACGCACATCAGAGAAGCCAAGCTATTTCACTACATTTCAATAATTGTGCCAGGATATATGAATTTTTAATTTTTTAATAAATTAGGTATGTTGCCTTATTATAAGGTTGCCCGTCGGATCGGTCCATCAGCCTTAAGCGTCAAAATTCCGTTTCAGAAGAGAGTCAAGTTAGGGACGGATACGTCACGAATAGCGGGATTCGTAGCACTTGCGCTCGATAAAGGAGGCTGTCTTCGGGTCCCAGACGGCATCGTTTTCATGGATGATGCGCGGGGCTCCCTCCCAAAAGCCGCAGGCCAGCACAGCGGTCTCCCCTAAACTGAATTTTTGGCCACAGGCGGGGCAGCCTTCTTCGTTGAGGGTGTTGAGTTTCTCGAGATCAATCAACAAGGTGTATTTCTTGCGCTGGGGGTCTTTCATGGCGACTGCTCCTACAGATTGGCTGGAAGGGGTCTTCGGACATACTTCGGCCACTTTTAACTATCTCCCAAATTGAGCGATTCCATCGCCTGGCACCGAGGCGCGGAGGGGTCTGCGCCCCGCAGGGGCCGCCGCAATTTTTAGGGTGGCCCTCGCAACGGCAGCCATACCGCTCAGATAAGCTCAGACAGCCCCCGAAGGACAGCGTCCACGACAAATGCTGCCGTCGGCTGCCTGTCACGATCTTTCTATGAAGCCTGGGGGCGTTGACGAAGCCTGGGTGTCTTTTGCGGCGGCCCCTGCGGGGCGCAGACCCCTCCGCGCCTTTCCGCTAAAAGCAAAATAAGAATCGCTCATCCTGGATATCTTTGGATATCTATAGTTATGGGCGCAGCCGGCCTCTGTCAAGCGTGGGTGTGGCTAGGGGAGCCTCTGCTGCTCAGTTGGGCTTGCGGCTGCCGGTGTCAGACCGGCCGGGACCGAGCTGATACTGCTGGACAGCGCGGTGGTGGTCGGCCAGATGGGTTGAAAATTGGTGGGTCCCGTTATTTTTGGAAACAAAAAAAATATAGTCGCTTTGGGCAGGGTAGAGGGCGGCCTTCAGGGCTTCCTTGCCGGGGTTGGCGATCGGTCCGGGAGGCAGGCCACGGATAATATAGGTGTTGAACGGGGTCGGCGTTTCGAGGTGCTTGCGGGTGAGGTTGCCGTCGAAATCCTTGATCGCGTAAATGACGGTGGGGTCCGTCTCCAGCCGCATCCCGCGTTTCAGCCGGTTGTGGAACACAGAGGCGATCAGTGGCCGTTCGGATGGGTCTCCGGTTTCCTTTTCGATGATGGAGGCCAGGGTCACCGCCTCGTGCACGGAAAAACCGAGTTCCGTCGCACGCCGCTCCCACTCCGGGGGGAAAGCGGAGCGGAACGCCTGCAGCATGGCGGCGATGATTCCGTCCGCGGTGACCGTTCGGGGGAAAAAGTAGGTTTCGGGAAACAGATAACCTTCCAGTGACGGGGCGTCGATTCCCTGCGCCCGGGCATAGGCGGGGTCCATGGCCCGCATGGCGATGTCTGCAGCCCGGGCGAGGCCGGATTTCTCGATCTGCTCGGCAATCTGCGCAATGGTCAAGCCTTCGGGGATAGTTAGACGGTGGAGGCGCACCGTGCCTTTTTCCATCAGGGCCAGGATATCGCGCGGCGTCATGGAAGGTTTAAGACTGTATTCCCCGGCCTTCAGGCGCCGGTCGTACCCTTCCAGGCGGGCCAGCATCTTGAATTTGAAGGCGCTTTGGACCAGTTGGCGGCGCTGCAATTCTTCGGCGGTTGCCGCGAGCGGCTGCCCCGATGCCACCGTGAGGTACTGTTCTTCCGAGCCCGGGCTCAAGGCCGTGCGCGCGAATTCCTTAAGGTCGATGTAGACCGCGAAGGCCGCCGCAAGCAGCAGACCCAGCGCGCCGACCGCAATTGCCGAAATTTTTTTCTTCATAGTGTGTGTTTCTGCCGGGGCGGGTTTAGGCGATCCAGCGGTTGGCCTCTCAGCGCATCGCAGATCTCTACGATAGCCCGATCCGGTGCGTTTTGTCAAAACCCTGACCTGTTTTCCTTGACTTCCAGCGCGTTGGCGGATAAATTACTTCTTTAAATTAATCTCCGTGTGGTCGGACTCCAGGCGGAACCAGACGGGTGGATGCCGCCGCAAACTGGATTGGATTCTCGATATCAAAGGACGAATCAATGGCCAAGCCCAAGCTGAAGCAGCATCATATCAACCGCGACTGGTGCAAGGGCTGCGGGATCTGTGTGGAACTCTGCCCCAAAAACGTGCTCGAACTGGATGACCAGGACAAGGTGACCGTTGTGCGGCCCCAGGATTGCATCTGCTGCCGTCTGTGTGAGCTGCGGTGCCCGGATTTCGCCATCGAAGTGGAAACGCAGGAGTAATGCACCATGGGAAAAACCATCAAGTTTGTTCAGGGCAACGAGGCCTGTGTGGAGGCGGCGCTCTACGCGGGGCTCGATTTTTTTGCCGGCTACCCCATCACGCCCTCCACCGAAATCGCCGAACATCTGGCGGTCCGGCTGCCGCGCATCGGCGGCAAGTTCATCCAGATGGAGGACGAGATCGCTTCGATCTGTGCGATCATCGGCGCCTCGCTCACCGGTCGCAAAGTGATGACCGCCACCAGCGGCCCCGGCTTCTCTTTGATGCAGGAGGCGTTAGGGTATGCGGTCATGGCGGAGATCCCCTGCGTGATTGTGGATGTGCAGCGCGGCGGACCGTCCACCGGCATCCCCACCCACGTGAGCCAAGGCGACGTGAATCAAGCGCGCTGGGGCACCCACGGGGACCACTCCATCATTGCCTTGACAGCCTCCAATCACCAGGATGTATTTGCCATTACGGTGGAAGCCTTCAACATGTCCGAGACCTACCGCACGCCGGTCATCCTGCTCTTCGACGAAGTGGTGGCCCACATGCGGGAGAAGCTGGTCGTGCCCGAGCCCGGCGAGGTGCAGCTGGTGGAGCGGCTGAGGACCTCGGTCAAGGAAGGTGTGGACTACCACCCCTATCTGCCGCGGGAGGACGGGCGGCTTCCCATGTCGGATTTCGGCGGCGTGCACCGCTACAACGTGACCGGCTTGGTGCATGACATGTGGGGCTTTCCCTCAACGGAGCCGCGCGTGGTGCACGCCTTGTTGCGGCATCTGGTGGACAAGCTCGAAAACCGCACCAACGAGCTAGCGCGCTACAAGGAGTTTTTTCTGGAGGATGCCGAGATCGTTCTGATCGCCTACGGCTCCTCGGCGCGCTCGGCCCGGCACGTCGTGGAGGATCGGCGTCAGCGGGGCGAGCGCTTGGGACTTCTGGAATTGCAGACGCTGTGGCCGTTTCCGCGCGACATCGTCCGCACCAAATGCGCCAACGCCAAGTCGTTGGTGGTGGTGGAGATGAACATGGGGCAGGTGATGCAGTCGGTGAAGCTGGCGGTGGAGCATCCCGAGCGGGTGTTTCTGGCCAATCGCATCGACAGTGTTTTCATCACGCCCGCGGACATCATCAATATCCTGCGAATCATTCAAGGCAAAGGGGTCTGATCGATGGCAGTCAAGGATTACCTGAGGGAGAGGTTTTTCCCGCACCTCTGGTGCCCGGGATGCGGGCACGGCGAGGTGCTGGGCGGCTTGGTGCGGGCCATTGAAAACCTGGGCCTGTCCAAAAACGAGATTGTGATGGTGTCCGGGATCGGGTGTTCGTCGCGCATCACCGGCTACGTGGACTTTCACACCATGCACACCATTCACGGCCGGGCGCTGGCATTTGCCACGGGGGTCAAGATCGCCCGTCCGGAGCTTAAAATCATCGTGCCCATGGGCGACGGAGATGCGCTGGCGATCGGCGGCAACCACTTCATTCACGCCGCCCGACGCAATGTGGACATGACGGCCATCGTCATGAACAACCGCATCTACGGTATGACCGGCGGTCAGTTCTCGCCGCTGTCCGGGCCCGACATCAGCGCCACCACCGCCCCTTATCGCACGATCGACAAGAGCTTCGACGTGGTGGAGCTGGCGAAGGCAGCCGGGGCCACGTTTGTGGCGCGCACGACCAGCTATCATGCCCAGCAGACCATCGAGGTCATCGAAAAGGCCATCACGCATAAGGGCTTTTCGGTGGTCGAAGTGCTGACTCAGTGCCCGACCTATTTCGGGCGCAAGAACAAGATCGGCGACGCCCCGGACATGATCCGGTGGTTCAAAGACCACACCACCCCCATCGGGTCCAAAGCCAAGCAGGAACACCCGGAGCTCATCGAACGCGGCATCTTTGTTCAGCACGAGGAGCCGGAGTACTGCGAGGAATATCAAAAAATCGTCGAGCGGGCGATGAAAGGGCGTAACTGATGGAGCGGTGCAGACTGGTGTTTTCAGGTTCGGGGGGGCAGGGGGTCATCACGGCGGCCATCATCCTGGCGGAAGCGGCGGTCTTGTGCGAGGGTCTGAACGCCGTCCAATCGCAGTCCTACGGCGCTGAGGCCCGGGGCGGCGCCACGCGCTCAGATGTGATCATCGCGGATACCCCCATTTACTATCCGAAAGTGCTTCAGCCGAATGTCCTGGTATGCCTCACCCAGGAGGCCTACAACAAGTTTTCGGCGATTATCCGTCCCGGCGGGCTTTTGATCACCGACAGCCGCTATGTGAAGATCCAGCGCAAGGTGGACGCTCAGCAGCGCGAGCTTCCCATCTACCGCACCGTGATGGAACAGATCGGCAAACCCATCGTCTTCAACATCTGCATGCTGGGCTCGCTGATCGCCCTGACCGATATCGTTCAACCCAAGTCCATCATGAAGGTTTTGGAGACCCGGGTCCCGTCGGACTTTCTGGAGTTGAACCAGAAAGCCCTGCAGCTGGGCATGGACTTGGGCGCCCCGGGCAGGGCGTGATAAAGCTGCACACCGCGCGCGCATAGCATCCCGCGCTGAAATCCTGCGCGCCCACAAACCCCATCTCGATGTTCACGAACCAGGCCGCCGTGAAGGACCGGCGGTCCGAACTCCACAGGGTTTTCTGCCGAAGGTCGAAAATGGGCTCAATGCAGAAATCCCGGCCGCGGGGCGTCGGCGTCAGCAAGGACATGAGCTCGGGG
>Ga0316616_100001011_pt1 | contig 10677 bp, 10 predicted proteins | sample OWC_Aug_M1_C1_D1_FD_207660 | JGI IMG/M metagenome (GOLD analysis project Ga0316616, IMG submission 207660) | Wetland soil microbial communities from Old Woman Creek delta, Ohio, United States - OWC_Aug_M1_C1_D1_B | ecosystem: Environmental > Terrestrial > Soil > Wetlands | place: USA: Ohio...
CATCCAGTGCAGACAAGCAGGCACTGGCTCCAAGGAGACACGTCTGCCGTGAGTCCATTGGCGTGCGCCTCACCCACCTCTGACGCAGTACCGTGGTAGAGCGTGTAGCAGTACTTGACCGTCAGCTTCGGCCAGTAGCACGAGCAAGCATGGTTGCGTGAGTAGACGCGGGCAGACGCGGCGTTGTTGATGAACCCATGAAGCTCAATCCCCATCTTGTTCCCATTGGCCCAACCGGGACGATGGAGCACCTGTTCGAGAGCGCGTCCTACACACTTCATGCACACGTAGTTGTTCGCTGAAGCAGCGGGGATTACCCCGGTGACACACTCAACCTCAGATGCGAACCAGCAGTTCGCCTGCGCATAGCAGGTCGGATAGCTGGTCTCGTTGTCTGTGGCCTTTGGGTCTACTCTGACGCAGATAGCGGCATTGTTCAGTGATGTCCTGAAGCGCATCCACGAGCAGACGATGTGAGCATCGCGTTGCACGTTGACGGGTAGAATGATGCCCGTGTAGTACGGGATACCAGCGCTGCGCTTGCCGATTCGCAGGTACTGGCACGAGTTGCTGAACGTGTTTGGTGTTGAGTACACTATCCAGTCGCTGCACCCATTGGGCGAGTTTGTGACCGAGCACCCAGTAGCGTGGATGTCTGCACCAAGGTGGCCGATGGCATCGGTGCTCGCCTGACCAACGGTGGCGTTCACTGTTGGCGATACGGTGATGGTCGCTGACAGTCTACACCCTGTTGCTTGGCCTACCGTTGACAGGACACAGGCTGTCGCAGCAGCACCAACCTTCAGGCCTACGATGAATCCTACGTTGCCTGCGATACCGCTTGGCATCTGAGAGCAGTAGTTGTGCGCACCACTCTTCATAGTGGCTGTGGCGTAGACGGTCTGCCTGACTCGGCCAGTATAGAGGTTGTTCACCTTGGTAACAAAGCACGCCGAAGGATTCGACCAGCAAGACACAGATGGGTACATGTACGATGTGAAGCCTATGACTAGCAGGGCGCAGGAAACCGTGATGCTTCCAGTCTTTGTCTTCTGGTTGTACGAAGTGCAGACGTAGATGTTCGATGCACAGACTGGGTTGGTGGCGTCTGCCCCAGCGAATGAGATGATGATACCTGAGTGACGCCCAACGCACTTCCACTTGAAGATGTTGTTCCCGGTTGGTATCGACTTGTTGTAGTACAGACGAGAGCCACCAGAGTTTGCGCTTCTCAGACACGTCCATCCAGTTGGGACTGTACAGATGACACCGCTCTGGGTGTTCTGGATTATGGCTACGCCGACCTTGCCAGCTGAGTTAGTTGCTGCAAGGACTGTACACCTAGTGAAGCCGTCGCTACCACCAATGTGTGAGCACCAATACGTGATGGCCACTACGCAACACCACCAGACGCAGCGAAGCCCACGGCGATTGCCGCAGGCTCCGCGATATGTCGGATGTCACGTACTGATGTCGGCGCTCGCGCCCTCTTGGGCGTTGCGAATCGCGTGATGGCCCGACCTATGCTTCTGACGAGCATGGGAGCGGGGAGCGTGAGGCGTGCGGCTGACACCGCAGCGCAGTGACCCTCGCAGGTCGCTTGCCCTACGGATGCCGACACACTCGCATCAACCCGCTCAACCATGCTAACCGTTCCACTTGACGCGCAAGTACGCACCGTTGGCGTCGGTCATGTCCAGCTTGAACGCACCAGCCGTGGATGAAACGGCGCACGGCGTGGCGCCGTCACCGAACACCATGTAGCCGATGAGCTTGTCCGAGCCAGACGTGGCGTGGCATGCGTGCAGAACAGCGGCCCCTGCTGTGGTGGTGACGCACTTCCAGCAGATGGGGTCAGTACCACGCAGCTCGATGTAGCAGCCGTTCTTCACGGCGGTGAGCGTGGTGGCCTTCCCCTTGCTGGCGTAGCAGTTGCTCGCACTAATCTGCTTGCCGCAGACACACGACCAGTTGCATGCGGTACACGACGCACGGAAGCATTGGGTCATCAACGCGACCTTCTTGCCCGCTGCGTCAAGGTCGATACAACCCTTCATGACCAGCTGCATCCCGGTAGCGTACCACTTCCATGTGTTAGCCATGTTGTGGCCTCTCTACGAGTCGGCGTGGGGGCCAGCCGTAGCCAGCCCCCTCACCAAGCGGGACTTGGCTAGATGGCGCCAGAGAACCCAAGGGCGTACAGCCACTGGGGGCGAAGGACGCCACCACCGTAGACGTGCAGGCCACGAACTCCGTCTGCGAAGTGACTCTCAAGGCGCACGTTCTCCACCTTGGAAATCTTGTCGCAGAACGCAGCCGAACCCTTGACGCCAGCGATGGCCCGGTACAGGTTGGAGCAGAGAATGGCGCTTGCGGAGCCAGTCTCGGACGGTGCACCAGTCGCGGTGTCGAACACCGTGAACCCGGAGCGCGGCAGGATGACAAGCTCGAAGCCTGCAATCATGCCGATGCTACCACGGTCACGCATCCCGGCCTGCCCAGCGCTGTTGTTGGCAACGAAGCGCGGGTCAGTCAGGACGAGCCGCTTGGCCAGCGGGGGAACAACCACGAAACGGCCATCCTCGGGAGCGAGGTTGTCGTCCATGTACGTTCCGAGCTGGACGAGGCGGTTGTAGAAGGAGCAGGTCGAGGTCATGCAGCCGCACTTCCAGAGCCAGCCGCCACCCGTGGTGGAAGCCAGCGTGCAGGACTTCTTGGTGGGCGGGGCCACGAAGTAGCCCTTGCCCGAGCACCCGGTGCAACCAGACGAGCCGCCCTTCCAACCCCAGCAGTCCGAGGTGGCAGAGACAGCCGCATCGTGCATGAGGGCGTACAGGTAGGCATCGGTGCGCTTGGCCAGAGCGATGCCAGCTTCCTTCGTCAGCTCAGCGACGTAGGCGGGCTTGCTCTGCGCAACCTCGATGTCCTCAACGCGGAAGGCGAAGTAATCCGCGTTGGTAATCTGGATGTGCTTGTGGTTGTCGGTCACGGTGCAGTACACGATGGCCGCAGTAGCCTTGTTCAGCTGGTAGCAGGCCGCGCTTACGGCACCGACACCAAGCACGTTGACGGTATCGCCAACGCCCTTGATTTCGCCCTCGTACTCACGAGTGGTGAGTGGGGCGAGCACCTGCCGGGCGTACAGGTTGCTCAGAAGCCTCGCGCTCCAAATCTGGGGCACGAAGTTCGGAGTCTTGTACGCGCAGTGGGTGGTGGTGGTGAGCATGCATCCACTGGGCATAGTCTCACATTCCCTTCGGGAACTCGGGAGAGGCTATGAGGTGTAGCTGTCGTAGATGGCTGCGAAGTTCTTCTGGAAGTCCTCGTCGCTCATCGCGGCGATGTCTTCCTCGGAGTACTTCCGCTTCCCGCCAGCTGAATCAGCCCGGCGAGACTTCGGAACAGCTGCCCTCTTGCCCCTCTTGATGTCTTCTGTCAACTTCTCGGCCTTCCTGTCCTGAACTTGCTCGAAGTTCATGTCCCGGTACGCGGCCTTCAGGTTCATGATGCGGTTCTCCGTGGCGTGCTGGAGAATCTCATCATCATCGAAGTCGGGTAGTCCCTGAGCGTTGACCCACTTGTGAACCTCGCCCAGCTCCTTCTCGATGGCGATGGAAGTCTGCACGTTCGTCAGCTCCTGCTTGACTTGCGCCAGCTCGCTTGACGGGTCACTCCCGGCGTTCATGAAGTAGCCTTCGATTGCAGCTACCAAACCGGGGTCACTCTCAAGCTGGTCGCGGAGCCGACTGAGCGGGGCCAGTTCGTCCCGCATGCGCTGAACTTCGCGCTCCTGAGTGGAGAGGTTCTGCGTCTTCTGAGTGAACTTCGAGTAGGTCTTCTGCACGTCATCCGGGTCAAGGTCTTTCGCCCAATCCCACGGGCCGGGAGCTTCACCCTCGTCTACGTCTTCAACCTCTTCGACTTCATCCTCAGAGAACTCGTCGCCTTCCACCTCTTCGATGTCCTGCGTTTCGTTGTCAAAGTCTTCGGGCATGTCGCCACTCTCCTTCTGTGAGCCTACGGGCGCATTGGTGCAAGCACTGCTCGTCCCCGCCGTTCCTCACTCGTTGGGTGGTGCTAGGCCATCGGCCCCTGCATGGCCATCGCTAGTTCTTCCGGGGTTGGTTGCGGGGGAGCTTGCTGAGCTGCCATCTGCTGCTCCAGCATGGCCATCTCTTCTTCTGACGGCCCCGGCTGCTGTTGCATCTCAGGCTGCTCCTGCTCCTCTTGGGGCGCTTCCTGTCCCGGTACTTCTTGAACGGCTTCGGCCATCGCAGATTCGAGGCCGGGAAGCCGTGAAAGCCTGACAAGGTACGAGTCTGGAACCATGACGCCGTTGTTCCGTAGCTCAATAGCACGCGACATGAGACCCGCTGTGTCAATCGGTGTGGTCGAACCGGGCACTACGTGGATGTCGAACTTCCACTCGGCCAAGTCCTTCTTGTTCAGCTCGAACATCTCGAAGCCGCCAAGCATCTTCTTGTTCCTGATGGTGCGCTTGTCGCTCCAGTACTCACTCACGATGTCGAGCCATATCCTGCCAAGGTCTTCCAGTCCTTCTTCAACCCTGCGCTGGCGCTCGCGGGTACGGACTTCTCCCGCCTCTTGCTGCATCATGGTGGTCTGGACTGGCTGACGGCTGGGCACGATGCCGCGAAGCACGTCCTCGAAACCAGTCACCTTGTCGAACGCAGCCACCTGTGATTCCAGCAGCTGGAACACGTGACCCGGAAGTGGCTGTCCCGCATCGCGGCGTACCTCAGTACCCGGATGCTTCACAATCGTGTCACGCGGCCCGTACCCGGCAAGCGTCGTCGGGGTGACGCCAGAGGTGCTGTCCGTAATCCAGATACCGTGTACCAACCAGAGGCCGTTGTCGATGATGGTGCGCATAATCTGGTTGATGGTCTGCTGGATGCCAAGAACCTTGTGTACCGTGGCGTCCCCGAAGAACTCGGCTGGCCTCGGTATCTCCACAAACCTTACGTAGGGCCACTGTGAGTAAGGGTTGGCCTTGTCTTCAAGCTGGATGCCGCCGTTCGGCCCGCCCTTCACGAACAGAGTCATGCGGCCTGTCGGGTAGCGAGAGACCACATCACCATCTTCGTCCTCATCTATTGTAGCATCAGTGTACCAAGCCTCGTACACATCGACGTACTTGCCGCTGTCTCCAGTGACCGGGCCACGGCCCCTGTCACCTCGGCGTTCGTTGTACTCAGAGGTGCTCGCAGAGGCGTAGCACTTCACGCAGGCGTACACGTCCGGGTAGCGTTCCTGCACCCAGCGCAGCGTGACCGGGTGATGCTCGATGATGTAGCTCGCGTCCTGCACACTCGTGGCCGCTGGGTCAGGGAAGATGTACCACGGGCTGAGTACTGTAGTCTCTATCTGACCGATGCCACTAGCGGAGATGTTCTCTGGGTCAAACGCGGCCTTCATCAGCCCGGTGCCGTACAGGAACACGTACTGGAGAACCTGCGCCAGCTTGCTCTGCATGCGGTTGTCAACCCAGAGGAAGTCGAGGAGCATGTCAATCTTGGCCGCAGCAGCAGTGATGATGTCGCTGGACGCCGTGCCTACGATGCCCTGTGTCTCTGCCAGCTGCTTCTCCTGCGTGGCAAGCTCCATCAGCTCTTTCGGGATGATGGCTGGAACCACGTCGATGCCCCACTTGTTGTCGGAGAGGTAGCCACGCATGGTCTCCACGAACTCGAATATCTTGTTGAAGACGGGTTCGCTCTGGAACCACGCAATCTTCGGTATGCCCTTCCACTGCTCTCCGTTGTAGAACTCCCGCGCCTTGTCCCAGTACTTCTCGTAGTCCTCGCGTGCCCTCTTCGATTCCTCGAAGCGCTTGAGAAGTGTTTGGATGTCTGGGGCGTCGGACTGCTTGGTATCAGGCATGCGAACTCCTTACAGTGAGCGCCAGTCGTGTTTGACCTTCGGCTCGAACGGGTTCCAACCCTTGAACATCGGTTCGGCCTCGTAGTACGGGACGGTCAGCGCACCCTCGACTGCCAAGTACACGGCAGATACCGTGTCGTCGTGGTGCTGGCCGCTGGCCTGATACTTGCCCTTGTCCTTCTCGTAGGTCGCCATCTCGTTGAGGATGACATCGCTGTAGATGAGGAGCGGCTTGTCTGCTGAAGCGAACGCCCTCTTCATCTGAAGAACCACTCGGGGCTTGCTGGTGCTGGTGGCGTAGAAACCGGGGACGAGCGTCGGGATGTCGGTGATGTTCGCCCTCTGCTGCCTACGGTACAGCCACGGGTACGCTACCTTCAGGTCTTGGATGATGATTTCGCTGGCCTTGTTGACCTCGACGACCACCCAAGCGTTGTTGTAGAAGCGGCCCAGAGACTGGATGACGTTGCCGTAGTACTCGGTCTCAATCTTGGCCCGATACAGGCCGACTACTTCGTATGTGTCCACATCCAGTATAGCAGACGCTGACCAGTCACCATCTACCAGACCCTCGGAAACGTCGCTCCCGATGGCGTAGTGGTGCCCATACTCAGGCTCCTTCCACATCATGAAGTTGCCCATCGGGTCTTCCGTGAACCCATACTCGTTCTCGTCGTTCAGCTCCACGTTACCGACCTTCATCTCTACCTTCTTGGCAATCTCCTTCATCTGTCTGATTGCCTCGGTGGGGAAGACGGAACGTGACGTTGACATGAACGCCTCGTCCGGGTTGTGCGGGAACGCTTCCATGTAGCCCTGCATGTCGCCAGCGAAGTCAGACTTCATGGCGGCTAGGTAGCTCTCGGTGTAGTCTGGGTGCCTGTCTGCGCTGTAGAACAGCGGCTTGAACTCGTTCTTGCCAGCCTGCGCATCGAACCACAGCTCAGCGAACAGGTTGCCGAACCCGGCGCTCGTGGAGATGATGATGACCTGAGACTGTTCACCCAGCGACGGCTTGATGGCCCGCCACGCCATGCGGTCTTGGTCTTTGCGTGCCAGCTCGTCAAGGATGTACAGACCCGGCGCCGTTCCGTGTCCCGCTGCCTTGGACGATGAGATGGCATGGATGGCGCTACCGTTGCTGAACTCGATGAGCGAGTCGTTGTCCTTGCGGCCCCTGCCGCCGAGCACCACGTCACCAACGATGTAGGTGGGAAGGTTGTACCAGATGAACCTGAATCGCTCCATCTGCTCGTTGACTTCCTTCAGGCCGATGCTCGTCATGTAGATGTGGAAGTTCTTCTTGAACAGCGCACACCACACGGCGTAGGCCATGACCAACCACGAAAGGCCCATCTGCCGGGCCTTGAGCACGATGACCTTCTTCCCGTTCTGGAACTCCTCGGCAGCTTCGACCTGAAACTCCCAGAGCTTGAACGGTATCGGGTCTCCACCTTCCTTGCGCCACATCATCGCGTAGTGGTTCACGAAGTACGCGAAAGAGCGCTCGCAGCGCTTGCGCTCCAGCATCTGGTGGGCTATGAGCTGCTTGGACGTGAGGTTCTCAACGTCAACAGCTTGATAGACGGGAAGGCTCACTCGTCGTCTTGCTCCTCTAGGTAGGCCTCAAGTTCCTCTTCGCTCATCCCGGCAAGCTCCTGCTCGTCTTCCTTCTCCGGGTCAGGGTTGTCGAACGCTGACTGCGGGGAAATCTGGAGCTGCTCCGCAAGCCACTTGGCTGCGTTGAGATTGCCGTTGATGGCGTTCTGCTTCTGGGCCAGCATGATGGTCTTCCAGTCGTCAGGGCTGACGAGGTTCTGGATGGACTGCAAACGCTCGCGCTGGAACTCGAAGTCTTTCTCCCAGCGCCAGAGCGTGGCCCGGTTGATGCCGTGCTTGATGGCGAAGCATCCCCTCGTCCTCGGGAGACCCCTTGCCACACGAGCATCGGCGTTCGGGTAGTTCAGCCACTCGGCATAGAGGTCACGGATGACCTCGTTCGCCGTGAACCTGCTCTTACTCCCCATCGTTCCATCCCTCACTGAGGTAGGGGTTGAAGCCTTCCCTTAGAGCGATGGCTTCCCTGTCCTTGTTGTGCTGCTCAGCCAAGTCGGAGTTTGGGTGATGCAGGCCTACGGCCAGAGGTTCGGCCTCTTCGTCGTTCTGGATGGCCGGGTGGAGCAAGCCGTCCTTCGGCGTCCTGATGGCAGCGACCACCAGCTCGATGGACTTCACTATCAGGATGAGCACGTAGACGATGGCCGCGAGAGCCATCACCACGAGCGAACCGATGAGGTAGGGAACCATCATTTCATGTACCCCTTCTTCGTCCCGCCCTTGTTGGCGTAGAGCCTTGCGGCCCGTGCGCCCTTGGGAGTGGCGTACTTGCTCGCGGCGTACTCGCGCATGAGCGCCTGCTTGGTCGGCTTCGGCTTGGTCTTCTTCGGAGTCGCGGCCTTAGCCGACTGTCCCGGCTTCTGGTACGCACCCGATGACGTTCTGGCGTTCCAGTTCTTCGCTATGTTCCCCGCCATCGAACTCTTCTTGGTCGCCATGGCTCACCCCTTCTTCACTTTGCCACCGTACTTCTTGTCCCACTTGGCAGCAATCGTCGGATGCTTCGCGTGCATGTACCGCCTCTGCTTCGCTGACTTGTATGGCATAGCACACCTCACCGCCCTCGAACATCTGCTTCATCTGCTCAGGGAACTGGAAAGCAGACTCCCGCAGAACCACCTGTGCAAGCGCCCGCTGCTCCGGGCCGGGCTTGGTCATGGTGCAGTAGGCCTCGTCTGGGAACGCCCGGCCATTGGGGGAGTGCGGCCACGGGCTGTTGTTGTTCTCGTAGCGCACCCCGAATCCGTCCCACACCTTGTGGCCGATGACGTTCTTGCCCATGTAGGCAGCATAGAAGGCCGGGGAGCTGATGTCGTTGATAAGCACGTTCTCGAAGTTGCGCACCACGTGGATGAACTGGTACAGGAACTCGGGCCTGAACTTGTCCCCGCATGTGTAGACGGGGATGCCCTTCTTCTGGAAGACGCGATGGCGCCCCTTGCGCACGTCCTCGAAGAACAGCAGGACGGCAAGAGGCTTCGGATAGTCGGACTTGCGCAGAGTGAGCATCAGGTGATACCAGTCGTCATCGAAGTCCCACAGGTCTGTGCTGTGATACGGGATGAAGATGGTTCCCTCGCCCTTGCGCTTGATGTCGTAGCAGAGATTCGCCATGGCGTAGATGAACGGTGACGCCATCGGCACCACCTCGTACTTACCCTGCTCCTTGGCGTAGTGGTCTTCGTAGTCCAACCAGCTGTAGTAGCGGGGAAGGCCCGTGTCCAGCTCCATACCCGACAGTCCGTTGAACGGCGAGTAGGTTCCGTGCGGGATGACCCCGTTCAGAGGCCCACCGTACCCGGAATACTGCTTCAGGATGGTGGCGTGGCCGTACAAGTCGTTCCAGACGAGCTTCTCGTTGGTCTCGTAGTGCTGATTGTAGGCCGAGACCGCCTTCAGCTCCTCTTCGGTCATGCCTTCGGGCCTGTACATGTGCGCAGCCTCGACATAGGGGATGGAACGAGGCGCTGTGAAGGCCGCTTGGCGTGCTTTCGTGGCTAGAGCGAGGTCGATGTCAGTCATCGAAGCCCACCCTTCGCCCGTTTGGGACGAATCCGACCTCATCGGCCTCGATTTCCTCTATGCAGTCCTCGCAGATGCCCCTGATGAGCGTGTCTACGGGCCAATCGTGGTGGCAGATGCGGCATTTGCGCGTCTTCAAGTCCTCGGGGAACACGTGCGAGGTGCTCATCATGGCTCCTTTGGTTGATTTCGGCCTCTACACGAGTGTAGCACAGCTGTCAATGTGAGCCATTCCCTCTTCTGGTAGGCGACTGTTGCACGGAGACAGAAGTGGGTCTATGCGCGCACACGGTGGCCCCCCCGGTTGGTGGTGGTGGCGGTGCTATGGCTCGCTAGTCGAACAGCTGTTCGCACTGTTAGCCTATGCTAAACAACCTATATAGCATGTAGTAGTGGGGGTAGCTACTGTCTACGTAGTGGTGGTGGTAGGTTAGACTAACGGCTCATCACCCGGAGCAACTACCATGCCAACATAGCAGCTGCTCATCGGGGGTATCGGCGCTAGCAACTACCGTGCCATGAGTAGAGCAGCAACGCAACGCAACTACTGTGCCAACTAGCAGCATAGCGAGTACCATTGTGAGTCATACCGTAGTCATACTAACGGGGGATACAGAAGCTGCTAGGCAGTGGCGATAATCGACGTGTGACAATCGCATAGCGGCAGCCGGGCGAGTGAAGTACCTACGTTCCCGTTCGCGGGAAGCGGCCCCGGAGCAGTCCAGACTAGCGGCGTACCTAGCAGCCGCGAATAGCGCAGAACAGCGTGTGTCGGGAAACCTACGGGGCGGCGTGAAGCCAGCCACACGGACGTGAGTAATACGGTGACAGTACCGCGACGCGATACATAGCAGGCCTACAGTGCGAGTAGGTAGCCCCGTGCAGGAGTCGCCACGGGAAGAGTAAAGCGACTAGCAGAAGCAAGTCGGCAGACTGTCTGCGTTCCCTTCGATTCGCTACAGTGTTAGCTGCTATCTAGGTGAGTACTCGCTAGGTAGTCTCACGTGTGCTAGTTGAGCAGCTACTATCCACACTCAGTACGGCCCCGGAAACAGTCACTAGGTAGTCACTGATGAGACACTGTAACGATGAGCTGCTATCTAGCAGCTCTATCTACTGACTACATGCTATATA
>Ga0316616_100001012_pt1 | contig 10675 bp, 2 predicted proteins | sample OWC_Aug_M1_C1_D1_FD_207660 | JGI IMG/M metagenome (GOLD analysis project Ga0316616, IMG submission 207660) | Wetland soil microbial communities from Old Woman Creek delta, Ohio, United States - OWC_Aug_M1_C1_D1_B | ecosystem: Environmental > Terrestrial > Soil > Wetlands | place: USA: Ohio...
GACGTTGGAAAAGCAGCAGTACCAGCTGAAAACCGACAGGCCCGTGTTGACCATCTCCGGGGGCAGCGACGTGGGGGTGCTCTACGGCGCCTATGCCTTCGCGGAGAAACTCGGAGTGCGGTTCTATCTGCACGGCGATGTGGTGCCGGATGAGAAGATCCCGTTCCAGTTGCCGGTCCTGGATGAAAACCGGCAGCCGTTGTTCGCGTTGCGCGGCGTGAACCCGTGGGGGTCGCATCCGTTCGGGTTCGACGCCTGGAGCGCTGACGATTACAAAGCCATCTTCACCCAACTGGCCAAGCTGCGGATGAACTTCCTCGGCATCCACTGCTACCCGGAGGGACATCCCTACGCCGAGCCGACCGTGTGGCACGGGCTGGCGGGCGACTTCGACGCCCAAGGCCGCGTGCGGGCCAGTTACGTGTCGCGCTACTTTAACACACTGCTCACGCCGGCGTGGGGCGATTACCTGCCGAAAAGAACCAGCGATTACTGTTCTGGCGCGGCTCAGTTGTTCGAGCGCGACGACTGGGCGCCCTCCGCGCTGGAAGGCCACTGTCCGCTGCCGCAAACGCCCGAGGCGTGCAACGAGGTGTTCAACCGCGTCGCCGCGCAGTTCGAGGATGCCTTCACCTTCGCCCGTCAACTCGGCGTAAAGACCTGCCTCGGCACGGAAGCGCCGCTGGTCTTACCAAAGACGGTGGCACAGCGCACCCACGATGTGCGCGCGGTCTATGAAGGCACCTTCCGCCGCATCATGGCCGCGCATCCGCTGGACTATTATTGGATTTGGACGCCGGAAGGCTGGACGTGGGAAGGAAACAAACTGGCGCAGTACTCCAACACCGTTGCCGACATCAAACTCGCCGCCGAGGCACTGAAGAACGTCCAAGCGCCGTTCCAACTCGCCACCGCTGGCTGGGTGCTTGGCCCGGCTCACGACCGCGCTGCGTTCGACAGCGATCTGCCCAAGAACATCCCGATGAGCGCCATCAGCCGCAACACCGGCGCCACGGAAGTGGATCCGGCCTTCGGACGGATTGCCGGCCGCGAGAAATGGGCGATCCCGTGGCTCGAAAGCGACAACCGCCACGGACTGGCCGCCCTGCAACTCGAAGTGGGCCGCATGCGCCGCGACGCCGCCGACGCGCGGACCTACGGCTGCACCGGCCTGATGGGCTTGCACTGGCGTACGGACATCCTCGCACCCAACGCCTCCGCCCTCGCGCAAGCGGCATGGGACCAAAGCTGGAGCACGCCGCCAGCCGCCTCGTCCTGGAGCGTAGCCGGGCAGATCGCCAACTATCCAGACGCCACGATCGCCGGCACACCGGACGCGCCGCTCTATCGCAGTTGCCGCTATGATCTCGGAACGATCCGGCTTGCTGCGCCCAACGGCGCATACAAAGTCACGCTCAAGTTCTGCGAACCGCATTTCAAGGCGGCGGGCGAACGCATCTGCGATGTGCATCTGCAAGGCCGCACCGTTCTCACCAACCTCGACATCTTTGCCAAAGTCGGCCAGTTCGCGGCGCTGGACTTTACGTTCAACGACATCGCCGTCACCGACGGCGCGCTTGCCATCGAGCTTGTCGCCCGCAAATCGCTGCCCTGCATCTCCGCCATTGCGGTGGAAAGCCCCGGCTTCGCCAGCAAGCTCAACTGCGGCGGCTCCGCCTATCGGGACTGGCAGGCCGATGCTCCGAAGCCGCGCGGCTTGCCCTGCGACGATTTCTACGCCGACTGGGCGCAGGCGAACTTCGGACTGGCCGAGGCGGGCAAGGTGTTCGTCGCCATGGACGGCAAAACGCCGCAAGTGACCGACGGTGGTTGTCCGTCGGGCAGATTGACACCGGTGAAGACTCCGTGGGACGACATCGCGCCGCAGTTCGCGTTTGTGGACGAGTTGGAGCGACTTCGCCCGCGCATCCGTGGTGCCGGCAACCTTGACCGCTTCGACTACTGGCTGAGCATCTTCAAGTATGTCCGCTCACTGGCCCAACTTCGCTGCGCGCTGGCCCAGCCGGACGCCAACGACCTCGCGCGCCTCTACGCCGACGCCTATCGCCACTTGCTCGCGACCGTGAACACGCCTGGCGGACTGGCGATGGTGGTGAACATGGAGAATCATCCCGGTTGGGGACCAAGTGTGGCGAAACACGCCGCCCAGCCCTGGCCCAGGGAGTATCAAGGCCAGCCGCGCCTCATCGTTCCCACGGTGAGAAGTGTTGTCACGCGCGGCGAGATGCTGACGCTGAAAATCATCGCCCTGGACAAACAGCCGGTGAAATCCGTCATGGCCCACCTGCGTCCGATGGGCAAAGGCGATTGGAAGGCGATCCCGGCCAGCCCCATCGCCCGTTCGGTTCACGAAGTGAAACTGCCGGCGTGTGACGATGATTTCGAATATCACATCAGTGCCATGACCGCCGACGGCAGCAAGCTCATCTGGCCCGCTACCGCCCCGCAACTCAACCAAACCGTCGTCGTTACGGACCCACGATGGTGAAAGCACTCACCGCAATCCTCACTCTCTTTACGGGCGCGGCCTTTGCGCAGAGCATCGTCTGTCCACCCGACGCGACGGTCAACGTGCAACTCGCCGCAAAGGAAATCCGCCGCTACCTATATCTGCGCACCGGCAAGCTGTGGCCCGTTGCGGAAACCGGTCAGGGCCTCACGCTGAAGATTGACCCCGCGCTTGCCGCGCAGGAGTACCGGATCACGTCCGACGGCATCACGGGCGGCAGCGACCTCGGCGTGCTCTACGGAGCTTACCGTTACGCGGAGTTGCTGGGCGTGCGATTTTATTTGGACGGGGACGTGGTGCCAGACGAGCGATTGGACGAGCTGCCGGCACTGAGTGACACGGGGAAGCCGGAGTTCGCGGTGCGCGGCGTCCTGCCGTTCCACGATTTTCCAGAGGGGCCGGACTTGTGGGAGGCGGATGATTACAAGGCGGTGCTGGCGCAGATGGTGAAGTTGCGGATGAACTTCATTGGGCTGCACACCTACACCGAGTGCGGCTGGGGTTCGGAGCCGACGGTCTGGCTGGGATTGCCGGAGGACATGGATGAACAAGGGCGTCCGCGGTTCAGTTACGCGGCGCACTATTTCAACACCGCGCGCCATGCCTCGGGTCACGCGCCGCGCAAAGTGGAGGAGATGCTGTTCGGCGGCTCGCTCTTGTTCGAGGCGGATCCGTGGGGGCCGTCGGTCATGCGCGGGATGATGCCGCAGGGAAGAACGCTGGAGGAGAAGAACACGGCGTTCATCCGCACGGGCGAATTGTTGAAGGAAGCGTTCACGTACGCGCATCGGTTCGGCGTGAAGACCTGCGTGGGCACGGAGATTCCGCTGACGCATCCGAATCGTCTTCTGCCAGGTGAACTCCGGGCGCACTTGAAGGAAAGAGGTTTGTCCATCACCACCCCCGCGACGCAACGGGCTTTGTACGAAGGCACGTTTCTCCGGGCAGCGCGGACGTATCCGCTGGATTACTACTGGCTATGGACGCCGGAGGGCTGGCGAGGACCGCAATCCGACGCGGAGGTGAAGACCACGCAGGAAGACTTGCTGGCCGCCGTGGACGCCGCACGCACGGTGAAAGCACCGTTCACGCTGGCCACCGCGGGCTGGGTGTTGGGGCCGGCGCGCGACCGGGCCATGTTCGACAACCTGTTGCCGAAGGAGATGCCGTTCGCCGCTTTGAACCGCGAGTTGGGAACGGTGCCGGTGGACGACGGCTTCGCGCGGCTGCGCGGGCGGGCCGGCTGGGCGATCCCTTGGATGGAGGATGACTTGAGCATGAGTTCGCCGGAGTTGTGGGTCGGGCGAATCTTGCGCGACGCCTACGACGCGAAACGGCTCGGCTGCCAGGGGTTGATCGGCATCCACTGGCGCACCACCGAGGTCGGCCCCATGGTGTCGGCGCTGGCGCAATCGCAATGGCGCGCGCCGCAGCCGGGAGCGGACCGCCCGCAGGCCGGCGCGATTCGGGTGGACGGCGGCCAGACGACCTCGTTCACCGCGCCGGTGGACGGCACCGACCTGGACCCGATCTACCAGACGGTGCGCTACGACGTGAACGCGTACGATCTCGCGCTGCCCAACGGAAAATACCGCGTCACGCTCCAGTTCAACGAACCGTTCTACAACGCCCCCGGCAAGCGCGTCTTCGGCGTGGGCATCCAAGGCCGCAAGGTCGTGGACCGGCTCGATATCTTTGAGCGCGTCGGCAAGAACAAGGCCCTCGATCTGTCCTTCGCCGACATCGAAGTCACCGACGGCCACTTGAAGATCAATTTTCTGAAAGACATTTCGTCGCAGTTGATCGGCGCGGACAAAGCGGAAGCCGAAGGCAAATACATCGAGTTTCCGTGCATTGCCGGCATCGTCGCCGAGAGCCAGGCCAAGACCCTCAAGCTCAACTGCGGCGGCCCGGCGTGGAAGGATTACATAGCGGACCCCGGCCCGCTGACGGTCCCGCGTTATTTGCCGGCGAACGAATTTTACCTCGACTGGACGCGGCACCAATTCGGCCCCGAAGCCGCCGCCGAGATCGCCGCTCTGTTTGCCCGCATTGACGGCCATTTGCCCGCGCCCGCGCCAAACTGTCCGGGAGGCATCGCCGTGAATCGTGCGCCCTGGAGCAGCGCGCAGAAGACGTACGCCTTCGTGGACGAACTCGCGGCGTTGCGCCCGCGAATTCGTGGTGCTGGCAACCAGGCGCGTTTCGACCGGTGGGTGAAGTCGTTCGAGTATCTGCGCGCGATTGGACGGGTGTCCTGTGCCCGCGGCGCGTTGGATCGCGTGATGTCAGAACTCAGCAAGAAACCGGACGCGGCGGCGAAGGAGGAGTTCGCCAAGGAAACCGTGTTGCCAGCCAGAGTCGAACTCCAAAACGCGTGGCGTCAGATGATGACGCTGTGTCTGGAAACCGCCGACACCTGGGGCGCGATCGGGCACGTCTTCACGCACGAGATGTTCAATCGCGGGGAGATGAGGTTGCTCGAAGGCCACGACCGCGCCCTCGCTGCGGCGTTGAGCGGCGAACTCCCGGAGGAACTCCGTCCCGACCGCACTTACTACGGCGCCCCGCGTCTCATCGTGCCGACGGTGCGCAGCGTGGTCATCAAAGGCGAAGTGCTCACGCTGAAGATCATCGCGCTCGACAAACAGCCGGTGGAATCCATCACCGTCCGCCTCCGTCCGCTCGGCCAAGGCGACTGGCAGACGATTCCGGCCAGTCACCTCGCCCGCGCTGTTTATCAGGCGAAGCTGCCCGCCGCACGAGACGACTTCGAGTATTACATCGAGGCATCCCTTGCCGGCGGGGAGAAACTTCGCTGGCCCGCCACCGCGCCACAACTCAACCAGACCGTTGTCGCCACGGAATCACCATGATGAAAGCACTCACCGCAATCCTCACTCTCCTTACGGGCGCGGCCTTTGCGCAGAGCATCGTCTGCTCGCCCGATGCGCCGGCCAACGTGAAACTCGCTGCGAAGGAGATCCGCCGGTACGTCTATTTGCGCACCGGCGAGCTGCTGCCCATCGCAGCGACCGGCAGCGGCATCGCGCTGAAGGTTGATCCCACCCTCGCCGCCCAAGAACATCGCCTGAAATCCGACGGCGCTTCTCTCACTATTTCCGGCGGCAGCGACATCGCCGTGCTCTACGGCGCCTGTGCCTTCGCGGAGAAGCTGGGCGTGCGCTTCGAGATCAACGGCGATGTGATCCCGGATGAAAGGATCCCGTTCCGCATTCCGCAACTCGATGAAACCCACCAGCCGCTCTTCGAGTTGCGCGGACTCCAGCCGTTCCACGATTTCCCGGAAGGGCCGGATTGGTGGACGCAGGATGACTGGCGCATGTTCGTCGGCCAGGCGGTGAAGATGCGGATGAACTTCGTCGGCCTGCACACCTATCCGTTCCACAACAAAGACCTCGGCCCGGAACCGACCGTGTGGATCGGCCTGCCGGAGGACGTGAACGCCGATGGCGCGGTGAAGACCGCCGATCACGCGTCGTGGTATACGACGGCGAAGTTTATGCCTTACGGTTGTTACGCGCCCGGCAAAACGGGGGATTACAGCTTCGGCGCGGCGCAGGTTTTTCCCGGTGACAACTACGGCCCGGAGATCAACGGCCCCGATGATTTTCCGATGCCGAAAACTCCCGAGGCCAAGGTCGCCATGATCAACCGCGCCGGCGCGATGTTGAAAACCGTCTTCACCGAGGCGCGCCAGCATGGCGTGAAGACTTGCGTCGGCACCGAGTCGCCGCTCGACATCCCCGACGGCGTGAAGGCGAAGCTGAAGGAGCGCGGCCTCAACCCCGACGATCCGGCCACGCTGCGCCTGCTCTATCAAGGCATGTTCACGCGCATCCAGCGGGCGTTTCCGGTGGACTACTACTGGATCTGGGGGCACGAGGGCGACATTGACGAGAAACGGTTCGTGGTGAATCTGAACTCCGCGCGCGAAGCGTTGCAGGGGATTGGCTCGCCGTTCGGCCTCGGCATCTGCGGCTGGGGTTGGACCGCCGGGCATTTCCCCACGCTGGACAAATCCCTGCCCAAGGACATCGCTTTCAGCGCCATCAGCATGTCCACCGGACACGCGCCGGTGTCGGAGAATTTCGGCCGCCTCGAAGGTCGGCAGAAGTGGGCCATCCCGTGGTTCGAGGACGACGGCGCGTTGACCTCGATCCAACTGCGCGCCGGGCGGATGCGCCGCGATGCCGTGGATGCCCGCAAATACGGCTGCAACGGACTCATGGGCCTGCACTGGCGCACGCGCATCATCGCGCCGAACATCAGCGCGCTCGCCCAAGCGGGCTGGGAACAGGGCGCATGGAGCCGGTCGCCCGCGCAAGCCGAGAAGAAGCGCGATGTCGAAGTCATCGGCGGCAAGACGGCGTCATTCCTCAATGACAAGGTGAGCGGCACGGAGATTGTTCCGGTCTATCAAACCGTCCGCTTCGATTTGCGCGGCTACCGTTTTGCCGTGCCGGACGGGAACTACAAGGTGACGCTCCGCTTCGTTGAGCCGGCTTACAAGCAAGCGGGCAAGCGCGTCTTCGGCGTGAAGCTGCAGGGCAAACAAGTCGTCGAGCATTTGGATGTGTTCGCCCGCGTCGGCCAGTTTGTCGCGCTGGATCTGGCCTTCCCGGACATCGCCGTGACGCAGGGCGAGTTGAGAATTGATTTCGTTCCTGAAGTGGAATTCCCATGCATCGCCGCCATCGAAGTCGCGGGCGAGAAAGCCACGCGCAAGATCAACTGCGGCGGGCCGGATTATCAGGACTTCGCGGCGGACGCGCATCCCGAGACGCTGCCGCGCGATCTGCCGGTGGCCGACTTCTACGCGGACTGGGCGGCGGCGCAATTCGGACCCGAGGCCGGCCCCGCCGCCGCGGCCATCTTCACGAAGCTTGACGGCAACTTCCCACAGACCTCCAGTTGGATCAGCGGCCCCGGCGCGATGGTGATCAACAAACAACTGTGGGCGACGCAGGCGGCGCGCTTCGCGTTCGTGGAGGAATTCGCCGCGCTGCGTCCGCGCGTCCGCGGCGCGGGCAGCCTCGAACGCTTTGATTGGTGGCTCAACACCTTCCGCGTCACGAAGTTCATGGGCGAGTTCGGCTGTGCCCGCGGCGAGTTGGACACCATCATGAAGCGCATCGCTGCTGAGAAAGACACCGCCGCTCAACGCCAGCAAGCCCGCGAGCAAGCCCTGCCCGTCCGGCTCAAGATGGTTGCGCTGCTTGGTGATTTGCACCACGCCCTGCTGGCCACGCTCAACAACGCCACGGAACTCGGCACGCTCTGCAACATCGAACAGCAGTCCATGCTGCGCATGGAAATCCTCACCGCGCACGACGCCGCGCTAGCGAAGCATCTCGGCGCGCCGCTCCCTGCCACCGCACAACCGTGGAAAGACTATCGTTGCGACCCGCGCCTGGTTGCGATGTCCGCGCGCACCACGGCGCGGTCGGGCGAGGCGCTGTCGCTCAAGATCGTCGCCCTTGACCGTCAACCGGTGAAGTCCGTCACCGTAAAACTCCGCCCGCTGGGCAACGGTGAGTGGCGCGCGTTGGAAGCGGACCACCTGGCCCGCGCCGTCTGGCAGACAAGACTCCCCGCCGCCACGGAGGATTTTGAATACTTCATCGAAGCGCAAACCGCCGATGCGAAGACGCTGCGCTGGCCCGCCACCGCCCCGGAGCTCAATCAAACGGTCGTCATCCGGGTATATTCCAAATCTGCCGCCACACCATGAAACAACTTGTCTCCCGGTTCGGATTGCTGCCGGGTTTGTCCCTGCGGGCTTCACCGGCTTTCTCCAGTGGCCGAAGGCCCAAATCACTTCTGGTCAGACCATTCAAGTCACCCCCAAATTGGAATCAACGCCCATGAAAACGCTCGCAACCTTGCTGGCCCTCGTCCTGCCCTTCATCACGTCCGCCACCGTGCAGGTGCGGGCGCATTACAACCTCAAGGGCGCCGGCGGCATCCGCGACACGGCCGCGCCGGAGATTTGGAAGAGCCTCGCGCCGGGCGGGCCTGAGCTCGCGCGCCAGGGCTCACCCAAAGTCATGTCCAGCGGTCCCGAGTGCCGTCGGCAAGACTATGCCTCCGGCATCAAGTTCGAAGGAACCGACCAGTGCTACCGCGTCGCGAAGAACCTGGTGAACGGCGAGCACTTCGTGCTCGAGGCGTGGGCCTATGCGCTCAAGGGAAACGACGGCGGTTTGCACACCGTGGTCGCCAATGGCCACGGCGGCATCGGTTTTATTCTGGGGCAGGCTGGCGACAACTGGGTTGTCTTGGTCGGCGGGATCGGTTTCACCACATTGGCAAAAGTTCAGCCGGAGATCTGGACACATCTGGCCATGGTGAAGTCGGGCGGCATGGTCAGTGGTTGGGTTAACGGTCAGAAGGTGTGCGGCCTGCCCGGTTTGGGCGGCGGAGTGCAAAATTTCTCCATCGGCGCCACGGCCCCGGGCGCGGAGCCGTTCCAGGGTTGCGTCGCCGAAGTCCGGTACTCGACCTTCCAGCCGGGTCAGTTCGATCCGGTGGAGGATTTTCTCCTGGACACCCAAAAACTGAAGCGGATCCAGGCCGAAGGAAGGGCGACCCGCTCTAAGCTGGTGGACTCTCTTTTGAAAACACCCGGTGTCCGGTCCGTCACGCAGTTCGATGACCAGCCCGCGTCGGAAGACTGGCTGATCCAGCGGCCCACCACCCGCACTACGGTGCAAGTGCTCCCTGGTGTAGGTCACCAAAGCGCGCAGATCCTGCTCGCCAACGGTCTGATCAGTCGCACCTTCCTGGTCGCCGACGCCAGCCTCATCGCCCCGGGCGCCGCGACCATGAGTTTCAAGAACCTGCGCACCAGCGCGGAATTCGTCCGGTCCGTTCGGCCGGAAGTTCTGATGACGGTGAACGGGCGGGAGGTCAAAGTGGGCGGGCTGCTGGGACAACCCGTGCACAACTATCTCGACCGCGCCTGGATCGAAACCATGAATGGCGATCCCACGGCGCTCGGTTTTGTCGGTTGCGAGATGGGCGAGGTGGCGCGGGACCTTCCGTGGAAGGCGCGGTACGGCGCCCCGGAGACACCCTGGCCCCCCAGGGGCAAGCGGCTCACCCTCCATTTCAAGTCGCGCGATCACGCTGGTCTGCAGGTTTCGGTTCACTACGAGATGTACGATGGCCTCCCGCTGCTGGGCAAACAGGTCGCGGTCCGCAATGCTGGCACGAATGAGGTGAAGCTCGACCACATGACCACCGAGATCCTCGCCGTTCCTCACGACCAGGTGTCGCGCCTCTGGATCGAAAGCGACTACACGTTCTACAAGATGACCACCACGCGCTGGGAAGAAGACCCGCTTTACACAACCTATTCCGAGGGGCGGGAACCCATCGAGGATCTGCGCTATGTTCCCAACAGCATGCTGGACGATCCCTGGAAGAAGGTGGATCCCCGCGAATACTCCGGCTCCGGCGCCGCGCGCTACCACGTCTCGAGCAAATATTCTCAGGGGCTCGCCAAATCCCTGAAACCCGGCGCGGCGTTCACCTCCTTCCGAACCTATGAGATTCTCCACGACAACGACGATGCCGAGCGCCAAGGCCTGGCGCGCCGGAAGATGTTCCGCACCGTCGTGCCCTGGACGCAGGAGAATCCCATCTTCATGCACTTGCGTAACTCCGATTCCGCGTCCATCCGGCGTGCCGTGGACCAATGCGTCGAGACCGGCTTCGAGATGATCATCGTGACCTTCTGGAGCGGCTTCAACATGGAGAGCAACGACCGCAAGTACTGGGAGCGGATCAAGGCGGACTTCGATTATGCCCATAGCAAGGGCATCCGGATCGGCGGCTACATTTTGTTCTGCTCGACCGCTTCCAAGGGGCCGCAGTTCGACGCGAAGCAGGACGTTTACCCGCCCAGCCTTTGCCTCGGCTCCGAGTTCGTCGATCGTTACTTCAAACAACTCTTCGATTTCATGGAGTTCGTCGGCCAGGACGTCATCGAGACCGATGGCCCCTACCACGGGTATCCCTGCGAGGTCACGAACCACAAGTATCACCAGGGCCGCGACGACTCCTTCCGCGTCCAGTGGGAGAAGATGACGGAGTTCTTCCACGGCTGCCGGCAGCGTG
>Ga0316616_100001014_pt1 | contig 10670 bp, 8 predicted proteins | sample OWC_Aug_M1_C1_D1_FD_207660 | JGI IMG/M metagenome (GOLD analysis project Ga0316616, IMG submission 207660) | Wetland soil microbial communities from Old Woman Creek delta, Ohio, United States - OWC_Aug_M1_C1_D1_B | ecosystem: Environmental > Terrestrial > Soil > Wetlands | place: USA: Ohio...
GTTCATGGCGTGATGCTAACGGGGCAAACCTTCCGGAGCAAGGCAAAGACGCTGCAAAAGGCTGCCGAAATGGTCGGGGTCCTTGATCGTTACCACAGACCCGGGGCGCGGGTGGTGCCGCACTTCGAGACGCAGCAGCCAGAAACGCAGGGCCGCCGCTCGACGCATCGCCGGCCAGGCCGCCATCTCGGCCGGCGTCAGCGGACGCGATGTGCCGTAGCCGGCGAGCAGCGCCGCGAGGTGCCCGGCATCGGCACACCAGTCGTTGGCGACCACCGCCACGTCGAACAGCAGGTTGTCGGCGCCGGCGAAATAGAAATCAAGCACGCCGGAAAGCTGTCCGTCGGCCAGCCACAGGACATTGTCGCGAAACAGGTCGGCGTGGATGATGCCGCGCGGCAGGCTTGAATAATCCTGTACCGCCTGGAAATCGAGTTCGGCGAGCAGCCGACCCCGCTCGTCGGCGGACAGCAGCGGGGCCAGGGCGCGCCCGGTGGACTCGCGCCAGGCGTGGCCGCAGGGATTCGGCAGGGGCGACGGAAAATCGGCGCCAGCCAGATGCAGACGCGCCAGCATTTCGCCCAGCGTCCGGCAATGCGCCGGGGAAGGCGCCTCGATGCACGCGCCGGGAAGGCAATTGAACAGCGCCGCCGGCTTGCCGGCAAGGGGACGCCAGAAGTGCCCGTCGGCTGTCAGCAGCGGACGCGGACAGGGCACACCGCGTACCGCCAGGTGGTCCTGCAGCGCAAGGAAAAACTCGAGTTCGCGCGGCGTCAGGTGCTCGAAGATCGTCAATACCCAGCGCCGATCGCCGGTCACCACAAAATAATTGGAGTTCTGCATGCCGGCGGCAATGCCGGACAATTCGCTCGGTGCCGGCAAGCCGAGCGGCGCCAGCCAGACCGCTAACTCCTCGATGCCGACCGTCGTATAGACTGACAAGCGCCTACCAGCTGAAGACTCTCCACATGGCTGGCGTAACGGCAGCACCGGGGCCGGGGCCGGCCTGCTGGACGAAATTGCCGTCGCCCGCCTGATCGACCAGATAGTACTCTGGACCGACGGCCGGAGTCACCTTGACCATGTAGACCCGGCCGTTCCGGCGAAACTCCTCGCGGGTTTCGGTATCACTTTTGACGATGGTGACCTGCGGCTCGAGTGCTGCATCGAAGGCTTCCATGTCCGGTGGCGCAGGCGGAACGGCGGGTAGCGGCTGATTGCCCTGCTGGGCCCAGGCCGGTAAGGCGGCGAGCAGGATGACGGGTAAGAAATGGCGCATGAAATGATCCTTGAAAATCTGCCGCTGATTCTATTACAGGTTGAGCATCAACTCACGCTCGCCGGGCAGGGGACCGAACGGACGTGCCTCGTAGTGTTTGAATATCGCCTCGACGACCTGCCCCGGCTCGTCGATCAACTGGATCAGTTCGATGTCTTCGGGATCGACCATTTTCTCCTCGACCAGCCGCGCCTTGAACCAGTCGAACATGCCCTGCCAGAAAGCCGTGCACACGAGAATCAGCGGAATCTTGCGCGCCTTGCCGGTCTGGATGAGCGTGAGGGCTTCCATCAACTCATCGAGGGTGCCGAAACCGCCGGGCAGGACGACATAGGCGCTGGCGAAACGGACGAACATGTACTTGCGCGCGAAGAAATGGCGGAAGGTCTGCGAAATGTCCTGGTAGGGATTGGTCTGCTGCTCGTGCGGCAACTGGATATTGAGGCCGACCGAAGGCGACTTGCCGAAATAGGCACCCTTGTTGGCCGCTTCCATGATGCCGGGACCGCCGCCGGAAATGACCGAGAAGCCGGAATCGGAAAGTAGGCGCGATGTCCGTTCGGCGAGATCGTAATAGGTCGAGCCGGGAGCGACGCGCGCGCTGCCGAACATCGTGACTGCCGGCCTGATCGCCGCCAGACGCTCCGTCGCTTCGACGAACTCTGACATAATGCCGAAAATTCGCCATGATTCCCGGGCTGAAGCCGATTGCAGCAGCGCCTCGGACTCCACGCCCATCACCAGTTTTTCGCTTTCCGTCACTGCTCATGCCCCTCTTGTTGTTGGTGGACGGCTCGTCCTACCTCTACCGCGCTTTCCACGCCCTGCCCGACCTGCGCAACAAGGCCGGCGAACCCACTGGCGCGCTGTACGGCGTACTGAACATGCTACGTCGTCTGGAAAGCGACTACAAGGCGGACTACAAGGTCGTCGTCTTCGACGCCAAGGGCAAGACCTTCCGCGACGACTGGTATCCGGAATACAAAGCGCACCGGCCGCCGATGCCGGACGATCTGGTCCTCCAGATCGAACCCATCCACGCCGCGATCCGGGCTGCCGGCTGGCCGCTGCTGATGGTCGACGGCGTCGAGGCCGACGACGTGATCGGCACGCTGGCCACGGCTGCCGCGGTCGACGGCCTGGATACCCTGATTTCCACCGGCGACAAGGACCTCACCCAACTGGTCGGGCCGAAGGTGCGCTGGTACAACACGATGAGCAACGAGTTGCTCGACGAAGCCGGCGTCGTGGCCAAGTTTGGCGTGCCACCGGGCAGGATCGTCGATTATCTGACCCTGGTTGGCGACCCCGTCGACGGTGTACCCGGGGTCCAGAAATGCGGCCCCAAGACCGCCGTCAAATGGCTTGAGCAATACGGCTCGCTCGACGGAATCATTGCCCACGCCGGCGATATCGGTGGCGTCGTCGGCCAGAACCTGCGCGACCATCTTGGCTTCCTGCCGCTCGGCAGGAAGCTGGTCACGGTCGCCTGCGATCTGAGCAATTTGCCCGCTCCCGGAGCGTTGACCGCGACCGCACGCGATACCGAAGCCCTGCGCGATCTCTATACCCGTTACGAATTCCGCACCTGGCTGAGAGACCTGGATACCCCTGCCAGTGATCCCGGAACAAGTGAAGCCGCGCCGATAGCTGCGACCCCGCCCGGAGCGATCCCCGTCAGCTACGAAACCGTGCTGACCTGGCAGCAATTCGATGCCTGGCTGGACAGAATCGAAGCCGCCGAACTGACCGCGCTCGATACGGAAACGACCAGCCTCGACTCCTTCGCCGCACGTATTGTCGGTATTTCACTCTCGGTAAAAGTCGGCGAAGCCTGCTATATCCCGCTCGCCCATACTGCTCCCGGCGCCCCCGACCAGCTGCCGCGCGACGACGTGCTGGCGCGACTGAAACCCTGGCTTTCCGCGGTCGACCGGAAAAAAGTGCTACAAAACGCCAAGTATGACCAGCATGTTTTCGCCAACCACGGCATTGCGCTGGCCGGCATCGCCCACGACACCATGCTGCAAAGCTACGTCATCGAGTCCGACAAGGGCCACGACCTTGGCCAGCTGTGCACCCGCCACCTCGGGCTGGCCACTATCGCCTACGAAGACCTCTGCGGCAAGGGCGCCAAACAGATCGGCTTCGACCAGGTCGATATCGAGCGTGCTGCCATCTACGCCGCCGAAGATGCCGACGTCACGCTGCGCATTCATCAGGCACTGCACCCGCTATTCGCCGGGGAAAGCGGTCTGAGCCATATCTACCACGATCTCGAAATGCCGGTCCGCCAGGTGATCTGGCAGATGGAACGCACCGGCATCCTGATCGACGCCGCGACACTGACGCGCCAGAGCCACGAAATCGGCAGGAAGATAATGGCGCTCGAAGCGCACGCCTGCGAACTCGCCGGCCAGCCCTTCAACCTGGCCTCGCCGAAGCAGCTGGCCGACATTCTGTTTGAAAAGCAGGGTCTGCCGGTCAAGAAAAAGACCCCGTCCGGCACGCCATCGACCGACGAGGAGGTCCTCTCGGAACTGGCCCTCGACTACCCGCTGCCCAAGCTGCTGCTCGAACACCGCAGCCTCGCCAAGCTCAAGGGAACCTACACCGACAAGCTGCCACGCATGATCAACCCGGAAACCGGGCGAGTGCATACTCACTTCTCTCAGGCTTCGGTAGTGACGGGCCGTCTTGCTTCCAGCGACCCGAACCTGCAGAACATTCCGGTACGCACCGAGGAAGGCCGGCGCATCCGCACCGCCTTCATTGCGCCGGAGGGCTATAGCATCGTCTCGGCCGACTATTCGCAGATCGAACTGCGCATCATGGCCCATCTTTCCGGCGACGAACGCCTGCTCGACGCCTTCGCCCATGGCGAGGACGTGCACCGTGCCACCGCCGCCGAGATATTCGGCGTCACGCCCCTCGAAGTCGGCCCCGACCAGCGCCGCGTCGCCAAGAGCATCAACTTCGGCCTGATCTACGGCATGAGCGCCTTCGGCCTCGCCCGCCAGCTCGGGCTGGAACGCAGTGCGGCGCAGACCTACATCGACCGCTATTTCGCCCGTTACCCCGGCGTCGCCCGCTACATGGAAAAAGCGCGGGAGATGGCCCGTCAGAATGGCTACGTCGAAACCGCTTTCGGCCGCCGCCTGTGGTTCCCGGAAATCCGCTCCAGCAACGGCAATCGCCGCCAGGGCGCCGAGCGCGCTGCGATCAATGCCCCGATGCAGGGCACCGCCGCCGACCTGATCAAGCTGGCGATGATCGCCGTGCAGGGCTGGCTGGAAGCATCATCAATGCAGTCCCGCCTCGTATTGCAAGTGCACGATGAACTGGTGCTGGAAGTACCGGATGGCGAACTGATGGAAATCCGCACCCAGCTGCCCCGGCTGATGGGTCTTGTGGCGCAACTCAAGGTGCCGCTGGTCGTCGAAGTCGGCGTCGGTCCGAACTGGGAGGCGGCGCATTAGGCCGATGATGGCTCGATAACACGGCGCACCCAGAGATGCTAGCCCGACGCAGCAAGCCGGGTCCGGGTTTGGGCTAGCCATATTCCAAACACGATCATGGCAATCAACGCATGTTCGTGATGCAGGGTTGTGTTGAAAACTCCCCCGACTGAAGTGATCACCCAAGCCCCCAAGGCTGCACTCCAGAGTGTCTGATGGAATGAGGTCGAAGCAGCCGCTGGGCGACTGCGAAGCAAGGCAAGCCCGATGCCCGCGAGAAACACCAGAAGAGGCAAGATGCCTATCAGCCCACGCTCCGCAAGGGTGTTGAGGTACAGGCTGTGGGCGTGAGTGGAAAAATATAGATCATCCGGGACAAACGCCTGGCCACTTTTGTCCTGCCAGCCGGCAACCACCTCCGGATCAATCTTGGCAAAATTGCTGATGCCGACTCCAAATGCAGGATATTCCCGCGCTGCCAGAAGGGCAACCTTGGCCAACGCAGGCCGACGGGCGGCCAGTTCCTTCGCCTCAATATTCCCTTTGGTCTTTTCCACCACGCCTGGAACCAGGGCGACGGCCCCGCCAAGCATCAAGAGCACCAGCAGAGCCGGCTTCCACAATGCTCTCCGCATCATTCCGGCCCGCGCGAAAAGCCACAACAACACGAAAACCACAACCGGTATCAATGCGCCCCGTGCCCCTGAGACGAAAAGCGAGAGCCATAACATCGCGACGCCTGCCCACAGCAAGGCGCGCTGCCGCCATGAGCCAATCGCAGCGCCGGCCCAGGCCAATGCCATCGAAAAAATGATGGCCATGTAGATTGCGCTGTGGTTGACATGCCCGACGGAATTGAGTCCCAGAAATACGCGCTTCTTGGTTACCAGCAAACCCCAGTACCCATAGAGCAGCGTCAATAGCGTGGCCACGATTGCCACCGCGAACAAGCGCCAGAGGAATTTTTCCTCGAACCGGCTGCGCCGCAAGGCAAGGAAGACCAAACCATAGATCAGGACATCATTGGCAGCACCGAGTCCCTTGTCTGGCCAGAAGGCACCAAAGGCCGCCGAGGCGTATGCACCGCCAATCAGGGCAAGCACAACGAAATCCCAGCCTGACCAGGATCCACCCCATTCCTTTGCGCGCCACCGATTGATTGCCCAGAAAACCAGGTACAAAACGACAGCAATTTTCTTGGGTGCCTCAAGCGCGGGCAAGAAGGCAACCATTGCCAACAAGGCCCATTGCTCAGCAGAGTTCAGATTGATCCGGCGCATAGCTTGCCCAGAAGATTTCGATAATAGCCAGCCACCAACATGCCCATCTTCCGGTCGAAGATGAAGCGCCGTGCAGACGGCATCGAGACTCGGCCCACTGCCCTCACCCGCTCGATGCCTTGCTGCCGTACAGGCAGGGGTTCAGGGATGGATCGTTGTACATCTTGAACTGGCGATAAATCTTGAAATACCTCCGGCCGGCAGCCATGTCTTCCAACAAGTCATCAAGGCAGGTCGCGAGGTCGGCACACTGTTCGCGCAGACGTTCGAGTTTGAGCCGGCATGCTTCACGATGCTCGAGGCTGGCCTCGACGCGGTCCGCTTGCGCACCCATTGCCCTGATCTTGAGGCTCATGATCGAGAGCCGGTCGACCATCATGCCGGCCGTCTCTGAATGCTGGCGGGCATTCGGTGAGTGCTCGACATTGCCCAGGCCAACCAGGATTTCCTCGTCGATACGCTCTACGGCATCATTGCGCGCCTGATTGAACCCGTCGATAGCCCGCTTGTTCTTGGCTATATCACTGTCCGGCACATCGCGGCGCCGTGCCAGATCCTCCTCTGCCCACAAAAGACTGTTGAATCGATGGTTGGCGAGGATCCATTCCCAAACCCTATGCTCCCCGACAGGAACGGCAGCTTCCATTTTCGGCCAGCCGTCCTGGGCGAGGCAATGCTGATGAAACGCGGTAACCTGAGAACTCCTGATCATCACCTCTCCCCATCATCCGAACGCAAAGTAGCAGGCGCATCCAGCGCTTCGAGCAAACGCGCAAATACTGCATCGACGCCAAGTTCGCCCATCGGCGTCGTTTCATCGCACAGAACACCGAGGCGTGGATGTTCAACAAAAAAATCATACGGGTGGTCTTGGGCCCCGTAGCAACGGTGTGGCAGCTTGCAATGATAGAGCGCGACAAGGGGAATATCGAAGCAGCCCATGATGTGGGTTGGCCCGGTATCCACACCGACATAGGCATCCAGGAAGGACATGACAGCGGCAGTCTTGCGTAACGACAACCCAGCCAGATCGACAGCCATCGGACCTAGGGCAGCCTGTATTCGCGACACTTTCTCGCGATCGTCGGGGCCACCAAATATCACAAATGCGGCATCGGGCTTGAGCGCCAGCACGCGCTTGCAAAGGTCTATGAAATGGGCTTCCGGCCAATCGCGATATGCTTTTGTAGGAAAACATGCGACCTGAAAGCCGATCAGCGGATGATGGCCGGCCAGAGATTTTGCAGCGATCAGGGCTTCGGCCTCCGCACGCTCTTCGCCACTCAGTGCAAACTGCAAGCGACGCCCAGCCGGCGGCAGTCCGAGCGCCCGAACTAGGCGCAAGGCTGCATCCACCGCGTGTTCGCTATGCGGTGGAGCCTCCTCGACGACTTTGTCCAGACGGGCATTGATGTCCGGGCTGCTTTGGCGAAATGCAACGACCTTGCGCGCGACACGAAAGGCATATCTCACAAGTGCCTCGTCATGGCCGTAGACCAGTGCAAGGTCGTATCGACGTTCCGGCAGCCAACCGCGAAATATGGCGCGCTGCTTGGTGATTGGACCCACTTCGGCCAGGAAGGGCAAATTCTCCAGCACCGCAACCCGCTTTGGATGTCCGAGCACTGTCAGACTCGCATCCGGCCAGGCGGTTGCCAGGGCACGGAGGGCGGGAACTGCAAGCAGTGTATCGCCGATCCGGGTAACGTTGATTACCAGGATGGATTTCGGCGCTTGACCCATCATGACGCTTCGACTGCCTTGCGGAACAAGGCCTCCATGCGATCGAGCATCAAGGCACGTCCGTGGGTCGCGACGACATGTTCCCGCGCCGCCGATCCAAGACGGCTACGCAGCGACTCGTCGGCCAGGAGTTCGACGAAGGCGAGCCGAATGGCGTTTGCATCCTGAGACGGGACCACCCATGCGGTCAGGTCATGTCTTGCGAGTTCCGGAATTGCGCCGATATTTGTCGTCACGCAGGGTAGACCGCAGGCCATCGCCTGCATCAGCGCCTGCGGCACGCCCTCATTGGCATAGGAAGGCAGCACGAATACATCCAGCGCTTGCAACCAGGGCACGACATCCGAATGGTTGCCGACCAGATGCACGCGATCCTGCAAGCCTGACTGTGCAACCAACGCCGTCAGCGCCTCGCGCTGCGGACCATCGCCGACGACTACCAAGTGCGCCAACTGTGGCATGTCCCCTGCAAACGCCTCAATCAGAAAACGGTGCCCCTTCCAACTACGCAAAGTAGCCACGATGCCGACTAGCGGCGCATCCAGCGGCAAACCCAGTTGCTCACGCCGGGCCCGCCGTCCGGCGACATCGACCGGGTGGTAGTGTGCGGCATCGACACCGGTCGGCACTGAAACAATGCGCTCGGGCGCAATGGACAAGGTGGTCAGCAACTGTTCGCGCAGCGCTTCGCCGGTAGTCGCGATATGGCTGGTAGCTCGGGCATAGAGCCAACGAGTTGCCATGTTGTCTGCCAACGGAGCGGAAATGTGGCGGGTACGCACGATGGGCGGCGCCCTGTTGATCAAGCGACAGGCCAAGGCAACCAGCCAGGTATCGGTCGAACTGTGGGTATTGATGACATCGAAGACATGCCGTCTCAGGTAAGCGCGCAATGCCAACACACCGGCCATGCGCTTGCGGCCAATGGGAAGCGCCTCAACCGGTACCCCAAAACGTGATGCCTCCTGAAAAATTCGCGCCTCAGGAGGACAGACGAGCCGGACATCATGTCCGCGCTCGATCAGACCCTGCGCTTCGGACAGGATGCGAATCTCCTGCCCCCCCCAGCCACAAGACGCTTCAGTGTGCAGGATTCTCATTTCGCGTCGGCCACGGACTCCGCCTGAACCTGAAGGCTGTGCAGGCGGGCGTAGGCGCCGTTCCTGGCCAGCAACTCGGCATGCTTGCCTGCTTCGCTCACCCGTCCTTCGTTCAGCACGACAATACGATCGGCCTTCTCGATGGTGGACAGGCGGTGGGCGATGATCAGTGTCGTCCGTCCGCGCATCAGTTCGTCGAGGGCTGCCTGAACGTGGCGTTCCGATTCCGTATCAAGGGCTGAAGTCGCTTCATCGAGGATCAGGATCGGCGCATCCTTGAGGATTGCCCTGGCGATGGCCAGACGTTGACGTTGTCCACCCGAGAGCTTGACGCCATTTTCACCGATCATCGTGGCCAAGCCATCCGGAAGCGAATCGACGAATTCCAGCGCATGTGCCGCGCGCGCAGCTACGCGGATCGCCTCGGGCGACGCCTGGCGTTTGGCGCCATACGCAATGTTCGCGGCAATGGTGTCATTGAACAGGACCACATCCTGACTGACCAGCGCAATATTCTCGCGCAGACTGCTCAAGCTGATATCGGACAGCCGGTGCCCATCGATGCGGATCTCGCCGGCATCGACAGCAAAGAAACGGGGCAACAGGTTGGCGACCGTGGTCTTGCCGCTACCCGAGGCCCCGACCAAGGCCACGCACTCGCCCGGGAGCACCGCCAGCGATAGATCATTCAACGCCAGGCGCTCGGCGCCGGGGTAGGTGAAAGTGACGTGATCGAAGTCAATATGTCCCTGGGCACGCCCAAGGTTGACGGTTCCCGCATCAACTTCCGGAGTTTCGTCGATCAGCGCAAAGACGCTTTCGGCAGCCGCCAGGCCGCGCTGGATCGGGGCATTGACGTCGGTAATCCGGCGCAACGCCGGCAACAGCATCAACATCGCGGTGATGAAGGACACAAAATTGCCGACGGTCGTCTGGTCGTCCGCCGCCTGCTTGAGTGCCACGCCGATGATGATGGCGAAGGCAATGGCCGCGAAGAAATGAACGATCGGGCTTTGACCCGCCGAAGCCAGCGTTGCGCGCATCGCGAATCCGCGCTGTTCGCGGACAGCGTGGCGAAAACGCTCGATTTCGTAAGCCTGGCCTCCAAAAATCTTGACTACCTTGTAGCCTTCGATCGTCTCCTGGAGAACCTGGGTAATCTTGCCCATCGCCTGTTGCAAACCGCGGGCGACCTTGCGCAGTCGCTTGCTGAAATAACGGACGGCAACGGCTATCGGCGGCACCATCACAAGCGTGATCAGCGTCAGCTTCCAGTTCAGGTAGAACAGCCATCCCATCAAGGCGACGATGGAGAGCGAATCCTTGATCAGCGAGGTCAGCGCTGTCGTCGCAGCACCGGTGACGTTCGTCACGTCATACATGACACGCGACATCAAGTGGCCCGAGAGGTTGTCGCTGAAATAGCGCATCGGCAGATCGACGATTCGTGCGAACATCGCCTGGCGCAACTCGGTAATAACGTTGTTCGCAACCCAGCTCATCGCGTATTCGCCCAGGAATCCAAATATCGCACGGGCAAAGAAGATCGCGAGAATGATGAGCGGATAAATCAGCCAAGCCCAACTGCCTTGGGACTGGGCGAATCCATCATCGAGCATGTACTTCATCATCGCCGGGAAAACCGGTTCGGACAGGGACGCCAGACCCATGCAGACCAATGCCGCCAGAAAAACTCGCCAGTGTGGCCGCACATAGCTCAAAAGCCGGGAATACAAGGCACGACTGCTGGTCATGTCACCTGACATGCAACTTCCTGAAGGGAAAATGAATGGTCGGAATTATACCCGCC
>Ga0316616_100001015_pt1 | contig 10658 bp, 10 predicted proteins | sample OWC_Aug_M1_C1_D1_FD_207660 | JGI IMG/M metagenome (GOLD analysis project Ga0316616, IMG submission 207660) | Wetland soil microbial communities from Old Woman Creek delta, Ohio, United States - OWC_Aug_M1_C1_D1_B | ecosystem: Environmental > Terrestrial > Soil > Wetlands | place: USA: Ohio...
TAACCTATGAGCTTCAAAAGGGATGTCGGCCGTTAGCTGTATGACAGGATGTTTTTATTTCTTGAAAAGATTTCAATCGAATTAAATAAAAAGGATTACAATAAAAGTGTGGAACGTGGGTAGGAAACAGCGTTATAACAGAAACATTTAAATCAATTGATTTGTTATGAAATGATGCACTAGTGAGGTGGTAAATACATGAAAATATGGAACTCGAATGAGTTAATTGGAAAAGAAGTTTTTGACGCAACTGGAAACGCAATCGGATGGGTAGATAAAACCTGGAACAGCTGGAACCAAGATTATCCCGGGTATTTCTTTGGGATAAAAATGAATGACTACGCGAGGAACACCTATTTTAGAGGCGCAAATAAACTGTTCCCCGTCTACAATGATTACATCAGGACCGTTGGTAATACGGTGACCTTAACCAAAACCATGGATGACCTCTGCAAATACTGGAATAAAACAGTTCCTTGTGGCCCAACCACCTGCCCTGTTGAGGAATTAATCGAGATGCCGGTGTACGACAAGTATCACTCCCGAGTTGGAACATTTACGACATGGGTAGAAAACAACGGACAGATTAACAACTTCGGTGTGTTGCTCGATCCCTACATCTGCGAGACATGGCAGCTTCCATACAACACAACATTCCCTGTAGAGCCGACCCATATCACCACTGCGAAAACCACCATTTGCTTAGATCAAGCCTTACATGAGTTAAAAGAATACTGGCAGAAAACTCGAAAATACTAGAAAAAAATCATTACTCTAACGGTAGGAGATCACAAATCTCTTACTGTGTCTTTTTTATTTTTAATCATTTGTTAAACTTTTTTATCGGATATACGAAGTATCTCTTTCTGTGTCATCATTATTTTTATTAAATGTTTTTTCGGTTATTTCGATAATCTTTTGAAATTGTTCTCCATGCAAATTAAATAAGGCTTCTTCGAAGCTTATTTTTAAAGAGCTCTTCATAGAAGCAAGAACAAGAATGTATCTCACAAGCCATAGTGCAAGTTGTCGTGTAAACTCGGGGTCGTTTGATTTGGTTAGTTCCTTAAAGATACTTGTCTGTAATAGGTCTTCAATTGCCTTTTTAATCGAGACGCTTTCTTGATTGGGCATATTAACAATCTCATCGTTTCTGTTAGTTCAGATTAATTTTAATATTTACATATTATATATTATTTTAAATAATATTTAAACTTATGGTTTCTACAAGATAAAATAACCCACGACTACCCCAATCTAAACCTTATATACGTATCCCGTTCCCAAAAAAATCAAGTGCAATAAAACAATACGCTAATGGAATATTAAAAAAAACAAAAAAATAGCTTTAATACTTATGAGTTTTTTTCAGCAATATCTCCAACAATTGGAACTTTAAATTTCTGCATTTGGTAGGCTTTCATCATAAGAATAATCCACAGGATAAGAACAAGGATCCAGAATAACCAGCTAATCCATGCAAAAAAAGCCAATGTAGGACCGTAATTAAAAATCCCGAAAAATCCCCCGAAGATCCATGCGAGAATTGTTAAAGGAAGAAACACTAATATCGATTGCATTGCATGAAAACGAATAAACTTGTTCTTATCTTCCACAAAATAAAATATCAAACCGGTAACCCAAAAACCAAGATAACACAATACAGACTCAAAATTCTCTTCAAACCCTAACGATGTTTTAACCATAACCCTATATCAATCTTACCTTTATTAGTGTTATTTAAATTTGCTATTACAAATAGTTTTATTATTTAGATATCTAGAAAAACACAAAAAAATATTTTCCCGCCTCATTTCAATAGATTTGAAAAACAATTTAAGCCCCATACCTTTTATCTTCATTTGTGAACATAAAACATGTTGGTGTCGCCACCATATTACTTGCCAGCATCATGTGGGCAATTGAACCGATACTCGCAAAACTATCATATGGAAACTCTGATTTTCTTCATACCTCAGCAATACGAGCCATTGTTGCTGCCCTCACCGCATTTATCTACATTTTGCTCACAAGAAAATCCTTCTTGAAAGTGACAAAACAACAGTTTTCACCCCTCATCTATATCGCAATCGTGGGAACACTTGTTGCTGACTTCATGTACTTCTTTGCTTTGTCACAAATCCCAGTGATCAATGCTGTCATCCTTGGACATATGCAACCAATCTTCATCATCGCCCTTGGATTTTTTTTCCTGAAAACAGATGTACTCACCAAATTTGATTATATTGGTATCTCTCTGATGATCCTATCTGGTTTGCTCGTTACCACTGGAACGGTAGAAAACCTATTCGCTCTAAAGATTGGTACTGTTGGAGACCTTATTGTTCTAACTGCAACTATCGCTTGGGCAACCTCAGCGATTGTAATGAAGAAATATCTCACCTCAATGAATGCAGGGGTGATTACCTTCTACCGTTTTTTCTTACCTTCGCTTATTTTTATAATCTATCTTGGCTCGACATCTTCAATCATAATTGTCAATATTTTTCAGATACTCATCGGCATCATCATTGGTATTGGGACAATTCTCTATTACGAGGGATTAAAACGTTTGAAAGCCGCCCAAGTGTCTGGCCTTGAGCTATCAACCCCATTCTTTGCAGCGATACTAGCATTCGTGTTTCTCAACGAGTTCATCACTGGTATGCAAATTATCGGAATTGGATTACTTTTTGTCGGTGTCTACTTTATATCAAAAAAAGAAAAAAAACAGAGAGATTTTTAGTACCCTAATCGGTGTCGTAGTAGTAGAAATGCATCGGGAAACCACTCGAATAATATATCCCAGAACGATTGCATTGGGATATTATACAAGACTGGCATCGCCACGCTCAACGTAGCCCACTCACTTTTCGCACCATATTTATCTTGTGCCTTAACACGAACCGTGTAGTTCCCTTTTTCATTCCAGGTTTTTTCAAAAATGACATCCTCATCAGATTCGAATGGTCCAATCCAGCCTGCCGCTCCCCCAAACCAGTAGTCGTCACCCCAGTTCAGATAATACTTCACATCATCACCATCAGGATCAGTGGATGAAAAAGTGTAGCTGTAGGCAGTTCCATTTTTTCCACGTTGACGTCCCGTCAGTGTTGGTGTCTCCGGTGGATGATTTTCTGTATCAATGTATACCCAGGTAGTCTGATCATCGGAGTTACTTGCATTATCGGTCACCGTGAGCGTGACAAGGTAGATTCCTTGTTGAGTATATGTATGGGTGATTGTTGCCCCGGTTTCGATGGTTCCATCACCGAGATCCCATACATATGAAACAATTGTACCTTCATGGTCGAAACTCCCGCTTCCGTTAAACATCATTCCTTGATTCGCCTGCCCCTCGGTAGTTACATCTATTTGTGCGACCGGTACCCAGTTACTAAAATTTGTTGAATTGTAGTCAACCCAATTAATATCGCTGCTATCTATATTGAGACTACCGTATTCTAAGTTGAAAAAACCGTTGTAGCCCCATTCTTCGCTTAAGCTGTTTTTTACAATCCAGTAGCCTCCATTTGTGATGGAGGAATCATCCTTCCATCCAACGATTACGACTTGATGGTTAGTTCCCTGAATAGGACCAGGATAAGGATAATAGTCCGTAGGATTATGATGTGTATAGCCCCATTCCTCAATGTTATTTGGACCATGAAGATATATAGTAAACAGCATAGTAGTTACAATCGGTCCAAACTCCATGATCTGAGTTTTCATCGCATTTCGATCATCAATACTTCCATCAGGGACCCAACGCCCATATGTAGAAATTGGAATGAGAAAATCCCTCCAATTAGTGCTGACATTCTCACAAGGGACATTATCATTTACTTGATACGGAAAACAAAGTTCAGGGACAATCCCATTACAATAGTTTCCATGAGAGGTGTTACTTTTAATCCACTTATACGCAGAGTATGCCCACCCTCCATTGCAACTCCCTGCGGCATTCAAGCAAGACAGGACATACTGCTCAGAAAGATCAAGATTTAGACCTGGGCATTCTTCCCGTATTTGAATAATACTTTCCAGTGCACCCATTGCTGCAAAATCCCAGCAACTCCCACAACTCCCTTGATCTTTTGCAGTTGTTGTCCAATCCGTTCCATTCTTATCCTTCCAGCTGAAATACGGTGGTAATTCTTGTTTGATTGTTGGTTTTGGTGAAAGGCTTGCGGTATCTTCAATAGAAATTGGATTTATCATTGGTTTTTGGCTTGTGAGGATTCGTTGTGATTCACATTCACAATCCTCTGTTTTGTTGCTTTCATTAGCGAGAACACTCATATCATTTTCATTAGTAGATATTAGTAAGGGTACAGTTGATCCAATCATCAGCATACAAACAATAAACGCAATGATCTTGTTCTGCATAATCTTCCTTCCCCAATATAAATGATTATAAGATAAAAAAGACGACACACTATATAAATTTTCGTAGGTCTCGGGTAAACTCAAAAATATCTTCTTTTTTTGTTGTAAAAGCACACATTAACCGTACCTCACAGGTCTGCTCATTGAATCGATGGAAATAATATTTCTTCTGCAATGCAGTAATACAATGATTTGGGATGATCGCATATACCATATTTGCTTCGACCTTTTGTGTAATCTCCAATCCAGGAATACGTTTGAGTTCTTTGGCAAGAAGTTGCGCCATTTGATTTGAATGTTGTGCATTATGTAACCACAAATCATCATGGAGAAATGCGGAGAACTGTGCGGAAATATATCGCATTTTACTTGTCAGCTGCATGCCTTGCTTACGGATAAACTCAAAATCCTTCGATAACTTCTTATCAAAAAATACCACTGCTTCACCATACATCATTCCATTTTTCGTTCCACCAAACGACAAGACATCCACACCAACCTTCCCACATATCTCATTTAAATCTACCTTTAAAAACGCTGCAGCGTTGCACAACCGGGCACCATCCATATGAAGCAGCATATCATTTGCATGGGCGAAATCAGCAAGTTTTTGTATCTCCTTTGGACGATACACGGTCCCTAGTTCAGTCGCCTGCGTCAGCGAGATAACATGCGGCTGAGCCATATGTTGATCCCCAACACCTATAACATAAGGTTCAATCAAATCGACTGTGAGTTTCCCATCCCCCGTAGGAATGTTCACCAACTTACATCCAATAAAATTCTCAGGGCCACAACATTCATGAACAGTCAGATGAGCACTCTCTGCACAAAGAATAGAATGAAAAGAGCTAGTAACACTTTTTAATCCAAGGATATTTGCCGCGGTTCCATTATACACAAAAAAAACTTCAGTCTGTTTCCCAAAAATCTCCTTCAAATGTAGGAGTGCATCCTTGGTATTATCATCGAGTCCATATGCGATGGTATAACCTTCATTAACGTTTCGAAGTGCATTGAGAATATCAGCATGAACACCGGAATGATTATCGCTTCCAAAACCTGCAAATATTGACATATATGCATCAAGCAGTAATCGTTATAAAAAATCTTCTACACTATGGTTCCATACAGACAGACAAAACTTCCGTTAAGAAAAAATGAAAAACAAACAGAAATATTGTGCTCCTTCAACCGAAGATTAACTTTTTAAAAAAAAAAAGATTTTGTAAAACAAATGAACTTAATATCTTTTCATTTATTACTAAAATCTCTTTGGTCTGTGTTGTTGATAGCAGTCCCTGCAGTAGACAGGTTTTGAACCATCTGGTTTAAACGGAACTTCACATTCTTTTCCACAATCAGCACAGGTTGCTTTATGCATTTCTCTTGGTGCGCCGCCAAAACGGCCGCGTCCTTCTTCTCTATACATTTTTTATACTTCCTTTTTTTAAGCTTGTATTATGCATTTAGTATTTAAAATTATACATCGTTTAATCTGAGGAGTTTAGAAGACAACATTACATCCTAATGACCCAAATTAGACAGCATTGGATTGTATAAAAAAAAGATTTGTTAATAATTAACAGCCCTGAGCGGGGTCGAACCGCTGACGCTGGCTCCAAAGGCCGGCATGTTGCCGCTACACCACAGGGCTATAAGTTCATACGAGGAATCTTTTATTTTATTTAAGATTATGCTTTGTATACGTCGAGTTATTTTATTATTTTTTTCTGTGCTGCTTTCTGGATTTTCACCCATGCATCCCGCAGTTCAACAGTTCTGTTCAGCACAAGTTTATTCTGAGTTGTCTCTGGGTCAACACAGAAATAACCTAGGCGTTCTAATTGAACTCGATCATATGGTTTAAGGATGCCAAGTGCAGGTTCAACTTTACATTCGTGAAGGATATCAAGGGAATGAGAATTGAGAAATTCTTTAAAATCCGTTCCTTTCTGTCCAGTAGGATCAACAACAGTAAAAAGTCTGTCGTATAATCGTACCTCTGCAGAGATGGCATGTGGAACAGATACCCAGTGAATCGTTGATTTCACTTTCCGTCCATCAGCAGCATATCCTCCTTTGGTGACAGGATCAAAGGTACATTGCAGTTCAACTATTTTGTCATCTTTTTTTAGAACCTTGTTACATTTAATGAAATATGCGTAACGGAGTCGTACCTCGCGATCTGGTGCAAGACGATAGAAATCCTTTGGTGGGTTTTCCATGAAATCATCTTGTTCAATAAAAAGAGTCTTCGAAAAAGGAATCCGACGCTTCCCGAGGGTAGGATCTTCAGGGTTGTTGACTGCGTCAAGTTCCTCCATTTGATGATCAGGGTAATTCTCAAGCACTACTTTAAGTGGATGTAGAACTCCCATAAATCGGAGGGAGGTTTTATTCAAGTCATCCCGGACATTATGCTCAAGAAATTCAAAATCTACTATGCTGTTGACTTTCGCCACACCGATACGTTTACAGAAATTCCGGATTGAAGACGGTGAATACCCCCGGCGGCGCATCCCACTAATGGTTGGTAACCTAGGATCATCCCAACCCGCGACATACTTTCCTTCAACCAACTGAAGAAGTAAACGTTTACTCATGACGGTAAAGGTCAGATTCAGACGAGCGAACTCTATTTGTTGAGGATGATATACTCCAAGTGCATCAAGGAACCAATCATATAACGGTCGATGGTTCTCAAACTCAAGGGTACAAATGGAATGGGTGATACCCTCAATAGAGTCTTCCAGACCATGCGCCCAGTCGTACATTGGGTAGATACACCAGGTATCACCAGTCCGATGATGGCTCGCATGTAATATTCTGTACATCACCGGGTCACGCATGTTCAAATTCGGATGCGCCATGTCAATCTTGGCTCGCAGGACTTTTTGGCCATCAGGAAACTCACCTACTTTCATCCGTTGAAACAGATCTAGATTCTCCACAACAGAACGATCACGATAAGGGCTGTTTATCCCTGGTTTAGTAAGAGTCCCTCGATATTCCGTGATTTTATCAGCAGGAAGATCATCTACGTATGCTTTTCCTGCTTTGACTAATTGTAATGCATATTCGTACATCTTTTCAAAATAATCTGATGCAAAAAACAACCGATCGCCCCAATCGAAACCAAGCCATCTTACATTTTCAATGATGGACTGAACGTATTCCTCCTCCTCCTTTGTAGGATTTGTATCATCGAATCGAAGGTTGCAGAGACCTTTGTAATCTTCTGCAATCCCGAAGTTCAAACATATTGATTTCGCATGGCCAATGTGAAGGTACCCATTTGGTTCTGGGGGAAACCTGGTATGAACCCTACCTTTGTACTTCTTGGTTTTGAGATCTTCATCGATGATTTCTCGTATGAAATCCTTGGTGATAGGTTCAGTTAATTCCATATTCCTCACGCTCGTATTACAGCCCCGACCAGATTCGAACTGGTGTCTAGAGATCCAGAGTCTCTTGTGCTAACCGCTGCACTACGGGGCTAATCGCCAGTTTTGTTGAGACTGGAAGAGAAAACGTTTCATATATAATTTTTCATCTAGTTGGTAATTCTGAATAATAGTACAAAAAAAATTGTTTTCTTTTTTATTTTCTATGGTTGTGGGAGGTCCTTCATCCATTCTAGTAGCTCTTGGAACATTTTGGTGAACTGCTCATTGTTTTCCTGCAGAAGTGCTAAATATCCAAGAATGGAGCGTTCATCAAGGTCACAGGTGAATTTTGGGAGATTGAAATTGTAGCGCTCTACGATTGCGATTCCTTCGTCGAATTTTCCATCCGTGATGATGGATGCTAATTTTTCTTTTTTTTCTCTCAGTTGTGCGGCGATGTCTGTTTTCATAGCTAACAGTTGTTCTCGCATTTGTTTAGGGAATTCGTGCTGTATTTTTTCTGTTTCTCCATGAATTTCTTTTATGGTGCTTAGGGGGGTGCCCATTTCTGTTGTAATTGCGGTAATCATTTCTTTTGATAGTTTGGTAAATACATCTGTGAATGCTTCGGTCATTATAGACATAAGCAAGAGGGAGGTGTTGCAGATCACGTTCAATATCTTTGTTTCTCTCCCTTGATTGTTTAATTCAACTGGAATACTATGTTTACTGTTCGTCTTTTTTTCCATATGATTCACCGTAAGGAATGCAATGTCATAAGTATCTCATCCATTTAAAAAGTAATTTATGTACGTAGATAAAAGTTTCATGGATAGCTTGTTTTTTTCAAAAATGTTTTTTAAGTCGGAATAGTTATTTCTTTTGAATGGTGAACTTTTACCAATGCAAAAAATGCCAAATGAAATTTGTCGCTCCAATGAAGATACAAGATGAAACCGGTCGTATAACATACGTATGCCCAAATTGTAAAAATCGTAAATGGGGACCTCTTGATTGGTAAGCTTTTTCTATTGCCTACGATTAGATTTGGCAAAAAAAATAGATTTGAGAGCTCTAGAACGGAATTCAGAGAGTTATTAATTTCAGTCCCAACTAGTTCATAGAATATAACCCTATTATAAACCTCTAATTTTATATATACGTTAAATTTATCTACTTGAAATCATTATTAATAATTGGGGTCTGGGCTCTTAGAAATGTTTTTTTTCATTTCTTTCCTCCCAGACTTTTAAGCCCAGACCCTTTCTTTTTTAACATAATATCTTGTTAGATAACTATCAATAACAAGGATATGAAATAGCGGGGAGTGCGTGTAATCCACTCGTAAAAAAACAGATGAAAAGGGATATATACTGCATCTCCATACATGCTGAACTTCAACCAAGAACCAACGTGGATGGTGTGGATGATGCAGAATAAATCAAAGAATATTGATAAAGTAAATACTAGTAATTGTGCTAGCTGTGGAAAGATTTTCGGTCGGAAGGAGATGAAGGTAAGTTACGATTTCGAACGGTTCTATTGTTTTAGTTGTGACGATGAACGATAACTAATGATAGCAGCAGGAATAGTTTTTCTAGGATGACGTGTTCTTGGACAACCATGGAAAAAAAGGGGATACATCAGGAAATAGAGTTTGCAAGAACCTCTGATGGATGGGAACTTCGTGTTTTTCATTATCCACCTGAGGGTAAAGATACAATCCGGTTTCCGGTTATTTTATGTCATGGCCTTGCTGCGAATAAGAACAGTTGTGATTTTGGGGAACCAGGGACGAAAGCGTGGGAGCATTATAGCCTTGCGGCGTTTCTGTCCCAGCAACGATCTGATGGTAGGCCGGTGTTTGATGTTTGGGTGCCAGAACTTCGGGGGGGCGGACAGCCTTCGTTTGATCCCCGGGTGAATCCTGAGAAATATCGCTGGTGTGTTGATGATTATATTGACAAAGATGTACCTGCGATCGTCAGGTGTGTACAACAATGGTACCAGGAAAATAAACATGAGGTGCCACCGGTTTTTTGGGTGGGAAAGAGCATGGGTGGGATGATCGCCTATGCGTACGGTCAAACAGAGGAGGGTAAGAAGAATCTTAAGGGTGTTGTCACATTAGGCTCTCCGGTTGTCTTTGGAAAAAGCAGCGTCTTCCTTGAGTTTATCACCAGGATCACTCCGCGTAAAGTGTCCGTCCCGGTTCGCATCATGGAAATCATTGAGAAATCAAGTGAGATATTAAATCATTTTAAGGGACTAGGAGTGAATCTTGAGAATATCGATCCTGTTGTATTACAAACCTATATGCGTGTAGGTTATTCAGGTGTTCTTTCATCAAAGGTTCTCTCTCAGTTTTCGTTGTTCTTTAAACATATGGCATTTTGTCGTTACCCGCGGTATCCTTGGATGTATGATATCTTCGGGCGGATTCCTGGCCTTAAAAAATTTTTCACGCCGTATAGCTATACGGAGAATCTATATCGTTTTATTACTCCGTTGCTAGTTATCGCAGGTGGTCAGGATAAGATGGCGCCAAAAACAGATATGCTGTATGTGAAAGATCATATAGGTAGCACCGACATAACGTACTTAGAATTTTCCAAGGAGGCTGGGTATCACACTGACTATGGACACCTTGATCTTAATTTGGGCCTCCATGCACGGGAGGAGGTCTATCCAAAAATCTATGAATGGTTGCAGACACATGGTAAAGAATTATAATATTAGTTGATTTGTTATACGGATCAGTTAATTAGAAAACCATTATTTCTATTAAATTATCATAGCTAATAGGTTTTTATTTCATAATATGTTTATGACCATAGGGAAAATGCAGGAAAAAATATGGTAAAACTTCGGTCTGCGAGA
>Ga0316616_100001016_pt1 | contig 10656 bp, 8 predicted proteins | sample OWC_Aug_M1_C1_D1_FD_207660 | JGI IMG/M metagenome (GOLD analysis project Ga0316616, IMG submission 207660) | Wetland soil microbial communities from Old Woman Creek delta, Ohio, United States - OWC_Aug_M1_C1_D1_B | ecosystem: Environmental > Terrestrial > Soil > Wetlands | place: USA: Ohio...
GTTCTACCGCGCTGTCTTTGTCATTCGGTAAGCGACGGTGCCACAGACAGCAATGATGACCGGAAAGTATTGGTCGTCGATCTTGCAAGTAGGTTGAAATATGAGAAAACGAAGAATTATTATTTACGATGATCAAAAAATCATCCTTCATATACTGACATGTTATTTTTCTCAGCGTAATTACCAGGTCGTCACATTTGAATCTCCCGATGTCTGCCCAATCGATTACAAAAACAGCAGTTCGTGTGAAAATTATAATGCCTGCGCGGACATTATTATTTCGGATTTAATGATGCCCGGAATGAATGGAGTGGACCTGTTCAAGGCCCAGTCGCTTAGATTATGCAAGGTGTCGACTAATCACAAGGCCCTTATGTCCGGAAATGCGGGCGACGACCGACTTTTAAAAATGCAGGGGGCAGGCTATAAGATATTTACGAAGCCCATCTCTTTCAGTTTGCTCTCAGAGTGGCTTGATAAGCTCGAACCGGAAATGGATCTATCCCAGCCTTTGGGTATAACGCGCAAAGAACGTCGTCATCAGACCAATCAAGAGGTTACCTGCATACTTGGAAAGGATGCCTTGACGTTAAAAGGAATTGCTACAAACATGAGCCTCTCGGGGCTGTGCTTAAAGATAGATGTACCCGTCACAGAAGAACAAAAACTGTCTGTTTTATTCGATCGCCCAGGCGAGTACCGGCCTGCGTTAGTGCGCTGGAAGAGAGAAGTTGAAGAGGGTCATTACTTGGCAGGCTTATCATTCGTATAGTTCCAATGCGTAGCTGCTACGTTTCCAGATTCCAGCTCATTCCAGTCTCGCGCTGTTATGCACCTAATAGCCATATATAGCAGAGCACGCAGGGGATTGACTTACATAGCTAACAGGGACAGAAAGTGCAGAATGGTGAAATCCTAACTTTTACAAATAAAAGGGCCGCCCCGAAGATCAGAGCGGCCCTTTCCACAGACGATTATTTTTCCGATAAAGTCACAAACAGGGATGTCCCTCTCCTGTAGATCAGCAGCAGCACATCCTCCTCTTTTTTGATCTTGGAAACAAGCTCCTGATAATTCTTGACACTGCTAATCTTCTTTCTGTTGATTTCCTGAATAACATCGCCTTGGGTGAGGACTCCTGCAGCAATGCTGTCTTCAGAGATGTCACTTATTATTACCCCTTTGATGCGGTCCGGGATCTTCAGCTTCTGCGCAATCTCCGTGGTCATGTCCTGGACCGTAATGCCCTTCAGCACGTTTTCGTAATTGCCCGATGAGATCTCGTCCTGAGCGTCGGCAGGCAATTCGCCGACAGTCACCTTCAGCGTCAGAGTCTTGTTGTCCCTCAGCACCGTCATCTGATGTTCTTCGCCCGGCGATGTATTTGCAATCATATTACGCAGGTTGGATGGTTCTTCTATCTTTTTGCCGTCGTATTCTATTATGACATCGCCTCTTTTCAGCCCGGCTTTTTCCGAAGGACTGTTTTCAACTACATCACCTACCAGCGCGCCGACTTCATCCTTCAGATTGAACTGCTTGGCCAGTTCAGGGGTTATCTTCTGGATCGAGACGCCGAGCCATCCCCTGACGACTTTCCCTTTCTTAATCAGACTGTCCATCACAGACTTGACCATATTGCTTGGAATCGCAAACCCTATGCCCTGGTATCCTCCGCTGGTGCTGTATATGGCTGTATTGATCCCTACCAGTTCGCCTTTGACATTTACGAGCGCCCCGCCGGAATTGCCCGGGTTTATCGCTGCATCGGTCTGGATAAAATCCTCATAGTCGGCTATGCCGACATTCGCCCTTCCAAGGGCACTGACGATGCCCATAGTCACCGTCTGGTTAAGCCCGTATGGGTTGCCGACTGCCAGCACCAGATCGCCCACTTCCAGGAGGTCGGAATTCCCCCAAGACACAGTGGGGAGCCCGCTCGCTTCTATTTTTACAACAGATATCTCGGTCTTCGGATCAGAACCGATCACCTTGCCGGTAAATTCCTTTTTGTCGGACATAAGCACCTTAATTTCATCGGCATCTTTTATAACATGGTAGTTTGTTATGATATAGCCGTCCGATGAGACGATGACCCCTGAACCGAGACCGACCGACTTCTGCTCTTTCGGCTGTCTCTGGCGGCCCAAATTATCGCCAAAGAACCTCCTGAAAAAAGGGTCATTGAAAAACGGGTCTTCGCCTCCTGAAATTTTAACGGTCTTGGAAGTAGAAATATTGACGATGGCGGGCTTGACTGCTGCAGTCACCTCGGCCATGGCCCTGCCGGTCCTGGTCAAAAGATCGATGGAGTCTTTGGATATTTTAGAACTCTCGGCGTGGACAGCCGGTGAGAATACGAGTTGGGAAGATATAACTACCCCTGCGAGCATCGCCAAAATAGCCGACCAAGCCGGTCTGAAATAAAACTTCTTTGCTGACATTGCATCCTCCTGTACGAAAAGGTTTAATTATCTGAATCCATTTTCATTCTAGAATAATTTTTTTAATATTTTCAATTATTCAAATTGTTAATCCGATAAAAGTGCAATTATTGCGGAGACATGTGAATAAAATCTTTATAATGTCGCAACTTCGCTACTGATGATTTTCATACACCAGTCCTAATAATATCCGCCTGTTTGAATCACGTGTGTCTTCACAAAGGTGGCGCAGATAAAGATCTTTTGTCACACATCTCCACTGGGGTTAATCAGGAATCCATTCTTTTCAAAAAGTGCGGACACCTGGATTTCCGCCGCTTAAAGCGGGTACTGTTCCTGCCTAAGACACCTACTTCTGGCTTCAAAAAACAGTAGTTGCCTTAAGCACGGGAATGACGACTTTTTACGAGTCAGTCAGTAATGGAGTTGAATAGAAAAACAGGGTCCCTGATAGATTCGGCAGATAAATTGTGATAAGATTTCAAAAGATCACCCAATATGGAGGTAAAATGCCTGAAAAGATCATCGGTTCATTTGATGTTAAACGACTCGATATCCTTGATGAAAAAGGCGATGCAGACATTGCCCTGATGCCTTCCTTGTCTGATGCCTATGTGAGAAGGATGTATGAGCTGCTTGTCCTCTTAAGGACCTTTGACCAGGTTGCCCTGAGCCTTCAGAGGGAGGGCAGACTCGGAACCTATGCGTCGGTCCTGGGGCAGGAGGCCTCACAGGTAGGGACTGCCTTTGCCCTTGAAAAAACAGACTGGATTTTTCCGTCTTTCAGGGAGATGGGGGTATATATCACTATCGGTTATCCAATGCATATGCTCCTTCAGTACTGGGCTGGAGACGAAAGGGGGATATCTTCTCCTGAGGGCATGAATATATTTCCGATCTGCATCCCTGTGGCAACACATATACCCCATGCTTCCGGCGCTGCCATGGCAGCCAAATACCGGAAAGACAGGATAGCTGTTATTGCATACTTTGGTGACGGCGGGACGTCGGAGGGTGATTTTCATGAAGGGTTGAACATGGCAGGAGCATTCAATCTGCCGGTTGTCTTTGTCTGCCAGAACAACCATTGGGCCATATCAGTGCCGCGGGAAAAACAGACTGCTGCCAGGACCCTTGCGCAAAAGGCAGTAGCCTATGGCTTTGAAGGGGTCCAGGTGGACGGCAATGATATATTTGCAGTTTACAAAGCTGCCTCCGACGCCCTGAAAAAAGCCAGGGAGGGCGGCGGCCCTACCTTTATAGAATGTGTCACATACAGGATGTCCGACCATACAACAGCTGACGATGCAACCAGATACAGAACAAAAGAGGAAGTCGAGGTCTGGAAGGCAAAGGACCCGCTCCTGAGGCTGAAATTATTTATGGGAAAAAACAAGCTCTGGACAGAGCAGTATCAGAAGGATGTCGAAGAACAATCCAAAGATGCAGTGGCTGCTGCAGTCAAGACTGCCGAGGCCATCCTGCCGCCGGAGCCCCGGGACATGTTTACCTATACCTATGAAAGCCTGACGCCGAGACAGAAAAAACAGATAGGGGACCTATGATATGCCGAAACTGAATATGGTCCAGTCCATAAACCTGGCGCTTAAAGAGGAAATGGAGCGTGATGACCGTGTTGTGATCCTGGGGGAGGATGTCGGAAAAGACGGCGGAGTTTTCCGTGTTTCCGAGGGGTTGTTCGAAAAATTCGGTCCGGAGCGGGTCATGGACACGCCCCTTGCTGAATCGAGTATAGCAGGGGCTGCCATCGGCATGGCTGCATACGGTTTGAGACCTGTGGCAGAGATACAGTTCATGGGATTCATCTACCCTGCTATCGATCAGATATTTTCACACGCTGCAAGGGTCCGTTCCCGGTCAAGGGGGAGGTTCAGCTGCCCGCTGGTAATCAGGACTCCCTACGGTGCCGGAATAAAGGCCCCTGAACTGCATTCAGAGAGCACCGAGGCGCTATTATGCCATATGCCGGGGATAAAGGTCGTCCTGCCTTCCACCCCCTATACTGCAAAAGGATTGCTCATTTCATCTATCAGGGACCCTGACCCAGTGGTCTTTCTCGAATCAACCAGGTTGTACAGGCTCTTGAAGGAAGAGGTGCCAGAAGGCGATTACACGGTCCCCCTCGGAAAGGCGAGGATCGTGAAAGAAGGCAATGATATTACCGTGATCGCGTGGGGCAGTATGCTCCACAGGGCATTGAAGGCTGTGGAAGGGTTAGGGGCAGAGGTCATCGATCTTATGACCTTGAGCCCTTTTGATGAGGAGACCATATTGAATTCCGTGAAAAAGACCGGGAGGGTGGTCATCGTCCATGAGGCCCCGAAGACATGCGGTTTCGGGGCGGAGCTTTCAGCTTCCATTGCAGAGGAAGCCATTCTCTTTCTCAAGGCCCCGATCCTCAGGGTCACGGGCTTTGATGCGGTCATCCCGCTGGCAAGGCTTGAGGAACAGTATATGCCGACTGTCGAGAGGATACGCAAGGCGCTGAATGAGGTTATGAAATATTGACCTGATGCTTAAAGCACCTACTTCTGGTTATGACGGTCCATAAAGGAGAAACATAGCGTTAGCATGAAACCATTCTGCCGGGGAAAAACAAGACTACGGATCAAAAGGAGAAGCATATGTTAAAAGAATTCAAAGAGTTTGCAATAAAAGGGAGCTTCGTTGATATGGCTGTCGGCGTCATAATCGGGGCTGCCTTCGGCGCGATTGTAAAATCGCTGGTCGAAGACATTATTATGCCGCCCGTTGGGGTGCTCCTGGGCAACGTTGATTTCTCCAACCTTTTCATTATCCTCAAGAATGGCGCGCTTGCCGGGCCGTATTCGTCAATCGCCGAGGCCCGGAAGGCCGGGGCAGTCACACTCAATTACGGTCTTTTTCTGAATACAGTAATCAGCTTCATTATTATAGCCTTTTCTGTTTTTCTCCTTGTCAAGAGCATCAACAGACTCAGAAGGCTGGAACAAATACCGCCGGAGGAACCGCTGACAAGGGAATGCCCTTTCTGTTTGTCGGCAGTACCGGCAAAAGCACTAAAATGCGGCCACTGCACTTCAGATTTGAAGGGTTAACCCGAAAATATTGTTCCGGCTGGCCGAACTTCATAATTTCTTCAGAATTTAGTAGTAACCTATTTACAAGGGTAAAAGAAAAACCCTTGTTAGATCCCTCCAAAGGTAGCCGGTCCCCTCGCCGGCTACCTGCATTTTAATCTGATACAATTGACCGTATTTTCGCTAATAGGCGAGGCAAAAGCGCTGAAAAACCCTTACAATGACGACTTTGTTCAGATCTGTATTCACCTGACGGCAAGCTCACAGTCTGTGCACTCCTGTTATGCGCTGGTGGATCATAGTGAATGCGCTTAAGGTGTCGCAGAGTAAGGCTTTTTCATCTCCTCTGCCTCGCCTCGCTTGCTTTCGACTTTAAGGCAGAGGCTGAAGACACGATACGCCCTTGCGAGATGTCCGTCATCCGATTCACGATGTAAGCCGTGCAAGGTCTGTCAGTTGTCCCCTTCGAAAACTTCAGGACTGCGACCGACGGTGCACGTTTAAGGATTACCCTGTTCTGAATAAATGCCTGTAAAAAAAGTCTTCTTAGCGTTAAAATATAAATTGGCGAAAATACTGTTATTGCTTGCTGTTATACAAGGGAGAAGGAATGAAAAAGGTTTTGATCGGTCTTGTGGTGGTCTTGGCCCTCGGTGCCGGCGGATATTTCATGTTCAGGTCAGACCAGAACGACCCGAAATACAGGACAGAGAAGGTCACCAGGGGCGACATTGTCTCGTCCATTACTGCAACAGGGACAGTGAACGCCGTGACAACAGTGCTTGTCGGGACGCAAGTCTCAGGCACGATAAAAAACATCTATGTTGATTTCAATTCCCCGGTAAAAAAAGGACAGCTCATCGCGCAGATAGACCCTGCGATCTTCGATGCACAGGTGGCCCAGGCGAAGGCGAACGTCCTTTCCGCAAAGGCGAATGTGGAAAAAGCGGTGGTGGCTCTGGCAGACGCCAGGAGGACACTGAACAGACAGAGGGAACTCTTTGCCAAAAACCTTATAGCAAGGAGCGACGTTGATACCGCCGAGACAGCATATGACACGGCCGGCACGCAGGTCTCCGCTGCGAAGGCCCAGATGAGCCAGACTGAGGCTGCCCTGCATATAGCAGCGACGAACCTTAGATATACGCGCATAGAATCCCCGGTAAACGGCATAGTCGTATCCAGGAACGTGGACACAGGCCAGACAGTTGCGGCCAGTTTCCAGACCCCCACACTATTTAATATCGCGCAGGACCTTACAAAAATGCAGATAGACAGCAGCGTTGCCGAGGCTGACATAGGGAAGATCCAGGTCGGCCAGCCGGTTGAATTCACAGTGGACGCCTATCCTGACAGCCCTTTTAAAGGCAATGTCTCCGAGATACGGAATGCGCCGATCACGGTCCAGAACGTGGTCACATATGACGTGGTGGTAAAGGTGGACAACTCTGAGTTGAAGCTTAAGCCTGGGATGACCGCTAATGTCTCCATCGTTGTTTCCAGCAAGAAGGATGTGCTCCGTGTACCTAACACCGCGCTGCGGTTTAGGCCCTCTGAAATACGGGACGCGGCCCAAAAGAAGGAGAAAGGCAGAGGTGTCTGGGGCCTTGAAAACAAGCTGCCTAAGCGCATAGCCGTGACAACGGGAATGAGCGACGGCACATATTCAGAACTGCTGTCGGGTGAAATCAGGGAAGGACAGGAGATAATTGTGGATTCTCTTACAAAACCGAAAAACCAGTCCCAGTCCCAGTCTTCACCGCCGCGCATGCGTTTCTGAAATGGCCCTGATCGAAACACAGGAGATCACAAAGACCTACAGGCTCGGTGATATAGCGTTGAATGCCCTGAATAATGTTTCATTGACTATTGAAAAAGGCGAATTCATAGCCATCATGGGACCTTCAGGCTCTGGCAAGTCCACCTTTATGAACATCCTCGGCTGTCTTGACAAGCCGACGAGCGGCAGGTACCTTCTTGAAGGGATTGATGTGGCCCATATGGACAGGGATGAACTTGCGTCCATACGCAACAAAAAGCTGGGGTTTGTGTTTCAGGGTTTCAACCTTCTGCCGAGGACCTCTGCCCTGGAGAATGTTGAACTGCCGCTGCTCTATGACGGCCTGCCTGCGAAAGAAAGGGCTGAACGGTCGGGAGCGGCGCTTGCCAAAGTCGGGCTTGAGGGAAGGGAAAACCACCACCCTAACCAGCTTTCAGGAGGCCAGCAGCAGAGGGTGGCCATTGCGCGGGCGCTGGTAAATAACTCGCCGATAATCCTCGCCGATGAGCCGACCGGAAACCTGGACACAAAGACCAGTTTTGAGATAATGGAGCTTTTTGTGAAGCTCAACAAAGAGTCAAATATCACTATAATCCTTGTGACCCATGAAAAGGACATAGCTGACTTCAGCAGGAGATTTATTTTTTTCAGGGACGGAGTTGTCCTCAGTGATGAATTCTCTGTAAAGACATGATTGATATACCTTCTACTATACGCATATCCTTCAGGGCGCTCCGGGTTAACAAGATGCGCTCTGCCCTCACCATGCTCGGCATTATCATCGGAGTGGGAGCTGTAATCGCTATGCTTGCTGTTGGAACAGGCGCGGCGCAGAGGCTTGGTGAACAGCTTGCAAGCATGGGGAGCAACCTGATTATGATAGTGCCAGGGTCAAGCACCGCAGGTGGGGTGAGAATGGGGGCAGGGACCCAGTCCACGCTTTCCATAGGCGATGCAGATGCAATTCAAAAGGAATGCCCGGCGGTTTTGTATGTTGCGCCGGTACACAGCGGCGCTGGCCAGGTGGTCTACGGCAACCAGAACTGGTCTACCGGGATCACAGGCACTACGGCCAATATGCTTTTGGTGAGGGACTGGCCCCTTACAGAAGGAAGACCATTCACTGATGAAGAGGTCAGGAGCGCTGCAAAGGTCTGCCTGCTCGGCCAGACAGTTGTCGAAAATCTCTTCGGAGGCATCAACCCCATCGGTCAGATTATCAGGATAAAAAATGTGCCCTTTACGGTCATAGGGGTCCTTGAAGCCAAAGGACAGGACCCCGGCGGACATGACCAGGATGATGTTGTCTACATTCCGGTAACAACCGCGCAGAAGAAACTTTTTGGTACGACCTTCCCGGGCATGATAAGGACGATCATGGTAAAGGCCAGGAGTGGCGACGACCTTGCTGCCGCTGAACAACAGATAAACGAACTGCTGAAACAGAGACACCATATAGGCGTGAGGCAGGATGATGACTTTACTGTGCGCAACCTTACCCAGATGATGCAGGCCGCAGAGCAGCAAACAGCAGTAATGAACCTGTTGCTTGGGGCGATCGCCTCTGTCTCCCTTCTGGTGGGAGGTATCGGGATCATGAACATCATGCTGGTCTCGGTCACGGAGCGGACAAGGGAGATAGGCATACGGATGGCTATCGGCGCCAAGACATGGGACATCAGGCTTCAGTTCATCATAGAGGCCCTTATACTTTCCCTCATCGGCGGTTTAGCAGGACTCATCGCAGGCATAACAGCCTCAGAGATATTGTCGGCCCTGGCGGGCTGGAACACTGTCATCACTCCCCTTTCTCTGCTGCTCTCCCTTGGTTTTTCAGGAATTGTAGGGGTATTCTTCGGTTTTTATCCTGCCTACAAGGCCTCTCTCCTTGACCCCATCGAGGCGTTGAGGTATGAGTAACAAAACTGCCTTTAGTGCTATCGGCTGTAAAAGTTGGGTTTTGAACCGGTTTCCGATGCCCGGTTACCGTCTTTCAGTTTTTAGCAACTGCGGTCAGCTTTCCATTAATCAGGTCCTCAGGGATAAGTGCAGCCGCTGTTGAGCGGGTCATAGGTTGAGTTATAGGAATGGACGCATTTCAGCGTTCCGCTATTGCTCACCGGCCCTCCTGAGAGCTTTGAGAGGCCCACATTCGTGATCACGTTTGCGCCGTTGGCTATGGTGTGCGTGAAACCGGCTATCTCGGACTGTTCTATGAACGTCATTCTGTTAGGGGTTGAACTGAGGGTAAATACCCCGTAACACCCGGCAGCACATTGGCTTGAAGAACCTTGGAATGACATAAACGTAGATCTCATTGCCACGCTGCTGGTGTCAATATAAATACCGTAGTTCTGGGCTGTGCTCACAGGGGTAACAAAGAGCCTGGCAAATCGTATGGTGGGATTGCCGGACTCATTGTAAATGGCGGCATTCACCGCGGTTGCACCTTCTGCCCTGATGGTAACAAATGACAGGACCGGCCTTTGGGTGTTTTTGTTGTATACGCCGTAACTGGTTGTCCCTCCCGATGCGGTGATACTCACATCGCTGGTCTGCACATCTCCACCGATGCTGGCAACCCCAATATTCGTGTCTCCTCCTGAGGCAAAGGCAGCCATATGTGACAGGTAGCAATTGTCGCTTTGAGCAGAGGTATTATTCAAGAGGGCGATGCGTATTCCCCCTGCGCCGGTGTTCTCCACGGTGATGAACCGTGTCTCCATAAGGGGAGCGCACTCTACGACCCCGAGCGGGGCGGTGACGAGGTCAGGGCTGATGACATTTCCGGTGATCTTCGTGGTGTTTTCCCCAGAGCCCTCAAGGTCCACGTAGGACTGCATGACGAGGCTGTTTGTGCCGATATTATAGACACCGGGCATTATCTTGAGGAGGCAGGGGTTGGTCTCTGAGGGAACTCCGCACCATGTCGCGAGATCAGCCATGGCGACAACAGGGTCTGTATAATCACCGCCGCTCTGGGCAACCACCGCTCTCTTCCCGTATTTCTGCTGATTCACCAACCCATGGTTATGATCGCTCCTTGCCACAGTGGAGGCTGATCCTGTTCCGTCAAAACTGACATCCAGGGTAACATTGCCTGACACCCCTCCGCCCGAGAGCCCGGCGCCCGGACTGACCGAGGTTATGGTGCCCGGGGTAAAATTCAGCTGCCCCTCAGAGACGCACCCTGTGCAGGAAAGGCCTGCTGCTGTCACATTGGCCAACCCTGCGCCGTTTCCTGTAAAGGACGCGGCATTAATGGCGCCGGTCACCGATAAGCCTCCTGGTGAGCTAAAGCTGCCTGCCGTGACAGTGCCGCTTGCATTGATGTTCCCGGCCACGTCGAGCG
>Ga0316616_100001017_pt1 | contig 10655 bp, 7 predicted proteins | sample OWC_Aug_M1_C1_D1_FD_207660 | JGI IMG/M metagenome (GOLD analysis project Ga0316616, IMG submission 207660) | Wetland soil microbial communities from Old Woman Creek delta, Ohio, United States - OWC_Aug_M1_C1_D1_B | ecosystem: Environmental > Terrestrial > Soil > Wetlands | place: USA: Ohio...
CAACACCTTTCCCATCCGGCGAGAGCCTTTGTGGATATGCTCGAAAAGATGGCGACCCAAGGCCCGCGGGCAGGGGGAATGCAAAAGGTTATGGCCGAATACTTCGCTCAGTGGCAGGGCGGGAGGCGGTAAGGGCCTTTGCATCTTGCCATTTCAAGAGTCCAATGCAGGCCTATGGCTGCAACCATACAACACCAAACCCGAATGTCGAATATCGAACAAGGTTTACCCGCCTTCGGCGGCGCCAGAGGCGACCAGGGAATTTCGAATGATGAAGTTAACCCCTCCTGCAGTTGCCTTCGGAGTTCGATATTCGTTATTCGATATTCTGCGGTTCGCTTTTTAACTTCTATTGCACCTTGCGTAGAAGTTACAGACTGAGAGCCTAAGTCGTCGTTTTCACCATGCTGTCCAGAGCCGTGACGAGGGCTTCTGCAAACTCCGTGGAATTGAGCTCCATGGGGAGTTCGGCTACTTCGATGTCACGCCGGAGGCTCTTTTTCAGCACCGGCGCAAAGAGAGCGTCCGTGACAGGTTCATAGAGATCCGCCCCCTTCGAACTGAGGGAGGACCAACCCTGCGTGGGAATGAAAAATCTCACCGGCCCTTTGGAAGCGTTGAGTTTCCGGCTGACCACTTCCGCCACTTTGCACACTTCGTCTCCCCTTGTGCGGGCCTGAACCCTGAATTCATCGGGAATAAAGATCTTGCGGTCAGCGAGCCGCAGGCTTGTCCAGAGGGGATCTCCAGCTTCTCTTCGGCTCAAGGGCCCGCAACTGAGCATGTCAAAACCACAAGGAGTGTAGACTTGCGGGATCCCCGCTCTTCCTGCCGATTCAAGACGAAGGGCACCGGCAGCCCGGTTGCCGCCCAGGAGTTCTTCGATCACCCCGGCGGGGACCAGGTCAAGGACCCCCTGAAACAGACCCTGCTCGATGAGCTCTTCCATGGCACTGTCGCCGATGCCCTGGGCGTGAAAAGGGATCACCGTGTACCCCTTTTTTTCGAGAAGAGCCATGGCATGCTGCCCGCATTCTTCAGCGAACTTGAAGGTGGTCATCGCGATGAGCGGGGAGGTGCTGGCCGGTTTGACCGGGCCTCCGCTCGCAGCCGCCATGCCGCATATCCCTCCTGCCGCTCTCTCCAGCACAGCCTTGGTGAGATCGTTGAGACCCGAGATATCCACTACGGAATGCATCATGGTGATGTCCTTCGTGCCGATGTACTTGGCAGCGTAGGCCGGCATGGAGGCGGTGCTGGAGACCATGAGCTTGGGGATGCCGAAGGGAAGGGCTTTCATGACGCTGGTTGCGGAAGTCGTGTTGGACGCGCCGCCGAATGAGATGATCCCATCCAGAAGTCCCTTGGCGAGCAATTCCTGAACCTTGGTGCTTGCTCCTTTGATCATGAGGGGAGTGACTTGCCCCGTGTTCCTGGAGGCCCTGATGTCCCGGATGTTCCCGCCTCCCAGACGAGCGACTTCCTCCGATGAAATGTCCGGTTGAAGGGCCGGCTCTCCTCCGATGGAAGTGTCCATGAGGATGGTTTTGAACCCTTGGGACTCGATGAGGTCTTTGAGATAGCTGGCCTCTTCGCCTTTGGTGTCGAGGCTGCTGAGGATGACGATGTGCTTAGGCATAAGATGAAACCCCCTCAAACATCTCCAAGGCGAGCTTGACCAGTGCTTGTGCAAACTCAGGGTCTTCCATGTTGGCGTCCACCTCTTCAATCGGTATCTCTTTCTTGAGAGTCTTCCTGAGCTCGGTGGTGAAGATCCGGTCCTCTTCAGGGTCGTAAGTCGCGTTGCCGGGAGCGTCCACAGAAGACCATCCCCTGAGAGGAATCACCACGCTGACCGGGCCTCGGGACAGATTCAGTTTTTCAGCGAACAGGACGGCCACTTCCTTCAACTCCCTGGGAGACATCCTGAGCCACGTACGAAGCCTGTCGATATCGTGTCTCCGCCGCAAGTCGTGCTCGCGTGTGTACTTTGATTTCCGAGGGGTGATGTGGTTCACTCCACAGGTGGAGATGATCTGGGGAATGCCCATCCTTCCCGCGGCTTCCAAGCGAGTCGGCCCTGCATCCCTCATGAACCCGTACAGGTGCTCTCCCACTCCACCCGGCGCCAGATCAATCACACCTCTGAACAGCCCTCCGGAGATCATGGCTTCCATGGCCCGGTCGCCGATGCCGGTGGCATGAAACCCGACGACCGGATAGGCTCTTTTCTCGAGGGCCGCTCGCACTGCCCGCGCGCATCCTTCGCAGGGGCTCAACATGCTCATGGCGATCGCCTTCCTTTTGTCGGCGGAAGGCTCGGTCACTTGACCGTGCAATATTCCCACCATGGCAAAAGCAGCCCGCTCCAGAACATTCTTGAGCAGCCCGGTCAATCCGGCAATTTCGACCACCGAATGGAACAGGAGGATGTCGCTCGTTTGAATGAACCGGGTCGAGAGACCAGGGATGGCTGCAGCCGATGAAACCAGGATCTTGGGAAAGCCGAAGGGCAGGGAGTGCATCACCTCTGAGGTCATGAGAGAGCCGCTGTAGCCGCCTAGGCCGAGGATGCCGTGGATTCTGTTTTCTCGCAAGAGTCTGTGCGCGATCTTGACTGCGCCTGAGACTATCGCCTCCGTGTTGCGGCCCCTGTCGCTCGAGGAGGCCAGAAGGTTGAGACTGGCGCCGCCTGCCTTGGCCACCTCAGCCGACCCGATGTCCGCTCCGCTGCTCTGCCTCCTGCCCCTGGTGGACAAATCCATGAGGGTGGGCCTGAGTCCCTGTTCGTCTATTTTTTTTCGCACATACAGGGCTTCCGGACCTTTGGTGTCCATGGTTGCGAGGATGAGAACGCCTTTGCGCTTCATGGTCCGCCTGTGGAAATGAGAGATAAAGCTTCGCCTTTGGGTTCTGACTTCATTTTGGTTTGTGCACCGCGCAGGGACAAAGTTGCAAAGGCACAAAGGCACAAAGCAGAGAAGCGAGATACAGAGGGACATAGGCACAGAGGCACAAAGCAGAGAAGCGAGATACAGAGGGACATAGGCACAGAGGCACAAAGCAGAAAACTTCTTCTTTTCTTTACCCTTTGCATCTTTGCCCCTTTGTCACTTTGTCCCTTTCTTCTGCTTTGTGCCTTTGTGCCTATGTCCCTTTGTGTCTCAGATCTTAACATACTTGTGACGGAGCGAAGCCGCCATGATGGTGTCAAAGGGAACGTCTTCGAAAGAGCCCCTGTCTTCGACATATTCAATATGGAGTCTGCCATCAAGCGTTGTAGAGGGCAAGAGCGCGTCATGTTCACCGTCAAAATCCACCGGCCGGAGGCCTGCATCGACGCAGGAATCGATGTCAAAGGTAGGCGTCACCTTGACCCAGGATCCTTCAAGATACAGGTCGGCATACCCGTGATAGGGGAACAAGTTGGAGCCCCTTTTTTCCAGCATTTCTTTGGGCACGAGATGACTCCTGATGGCCGCTAATCTGAGACGTGCCGGAATGGAGGCTGCCCTAGCCAGGGCCACCAGAAGAATGGCTTTTTGAACACAATACCCTTCACCTGATGAGAGGACAAAGCTTGCGCGGAAGTGCTCAGGCAGGGATCTTTTTCCATAGATGGTGTACTTGATGCCGTCCCTGACAGCATAAAAAATCTTTATGGCTTTTTTGCGTTGAGCGGTAAGTCCCTGGACGATCTCCCTTGCCTTCTCCTTCACAGGTTCGGCATCGCAATCAATATAAGGTGTGGGCTCCAGGAATTTTTTCATGTCCATGTTCAACCCTTCATCAAGACGCGCCGAGAACCAAGCGTACATGGAGCAAAAGCTGTTGTGGTGACGGAAGTGCATTCATAAGAGAATAAGTCCGACAGGAGTGTCAAGAATTTTCTCTTTCTACTTCGCCTCAGAAGACTGGGGAGAGCCGACCACATCGAGAAAGGCACGAGAAGGCGGCGATAGGGTAACACCGTCTGGAACCACGATGACCGTTTGAATGGAAATAGGCCCTTCCACAAGCTCCAGGGGTTTGAGGAGACCCATTTTCGCTTCCAACTGAACTTCGGGTTTGTAGAGGAAAGAGATGCCGCGGCCCTGGATAATGTACTCTTTGATGAACTCGACGCTGCCCGCCTCAACGAGGACCGAGGGCTTCACCCCATGGGAGGCCAGGAAGGACAGCATGAAATGCCTGGAACCTGACCCCGGTTCCCGAATGATAATCGGTTCGCTCCGCAGTTCCCGGCAAGAGACGACCCCCCTTTTGGCAAAACGATGATCCGGTGACACGACCAGGCAAAACTCCTCCGGCGTATACGGAACCGCCTTTACTTTGGCCGGGAGCGGGATCCGCCCGATAATCCCCAAGTCATATTTGAAAGCCGCTACGCCTTCGGCGATTTCGCTGGAGCTCCCCACCTCCAGAGACACTTTTATGCCTGGAAATTTCTCCTGGTAGCGTGAAAGGAGTCCGGGCATAAGGTGCCGCGCAAAACTGCGTGTGGTGCCGATGATGAGGGAACCATTGGTCAGGGAGGCGAAGCCCTTTAACGCGTGTTCCATTTCATCGACAACACGGAATATTTTTTCAGCGTAATTGAAAAGCATGCTTCCCTGGTCCGTGAGTTCGAGAAACTTTCCTCTTTTCCGGAACAGGGCCGTTTCAAGGTACTGCTCCAGGGCTTTGATCTGCATGGTCACGGCCGGCTGGGTAACAAAGAGAGCTTCTGCGGCTTTGGTGAGGTTTTTCTCTTTGGCCGCGTAGTAGAAGATTCGAAGTTGATTGAGGTTGATCTGCATAGCGAATCTATAAGTGAAACTTATACATATATAAAACTTATTGTTTTGACAAGTCAACAGGTTTTGGAGCTAATGCGTTCAAACTGTCAAAAGTTCTAGAAAAAAAGGAGCAAAGGAACATTGCTGAAACCTTCAACCTGCTGAAGGTCCAGGAACAGAAGGACAGGGAACTCTAACAGACGCGGTGAAAGAGGTGAGAGGAGGTTCTTATGCGCCTTAAAGACAGAGTCGCCATCGTGACCGGGGCTGCCAGAGGGCTTGGAAGATCGTTTGCCCTGAAGCTCGCTCAAGAAGGGGCAAAGGTCGTGGCCATGAATATCGTCATGAGACCCAAGGACAAAGAAGATCTCGATGAGACGGTGAAACAGATCAAGGCCATGGGTGCGGAAGCAGCCTCTTTTGTAGGAGACGTGAGTCTTATGAAAGACACCTCAGCCATGGCCGAAGCCGCAGTTAAAGCTTTTGGAAAGGTGGACATCCTGGTCAACAATGCAGCGATTTATGATGGGCTCAAGCGCAAACCCTTTTACGAGATCGATCCGGATGAATGGGACCTTGTCATGAGGGTCAATGTCAAAGGGGCGTTCCTATGCACAAGGGGTGTGTTCCCCTACATGAAAAATCAGGGGTACGGCAAGATCATTAATATTGCTTCCGAGGTTTTTTTCACAGGCTCTCACGGCTTTGCCCATTACGTGGCTTCCAAGGGAGGCATCATCGGCATGACCAGGGCATTGGCCATCGAACTGGGGCCTCACGGAATCCGCATCAACTGCGTGGCTCCTGGGTTTACGGACACAGAGGCGAGCCGGGGCATTGCGGATGTGACCAAGTACGACACGTCCAAGACGCCCCTTGGCCGCGTGGTCAAGCCGGAAGATCTCACAGGGGCAGCTCTTTTCCTGGCCTCTTCGGATAGCGATTTCATCACCGGACAGACAATTTTGGTGGATGGCGGAAGGGTAATGCATTGAAGAAGGGTGCATGGCGCACGGTACAGGGTGCACGGGGCACCAATCCTTTCCCCTCCCTTGGTGGGCTGTGTCGCAATCATGGGGAAGCTTCTTTTCTGTCATTTCGACCGAAGGGAGAAATCTGAAAATTGCGCTAGTTGAAGAATCAAGATTTCTCGGCTGGCGCCTCGAAATGACATTGCGACACAGCCTCTGGCGGGAGGGGTTAGGGGAGGGAAAGGCAACCAGACTTGGAATACCTGGCACCGTTCAAAGAAGGGATTGATCTCATCAGGGAGTCCGGAGGAGACGCCTTCAAGCTCTGCTGGCAGTGCGGCCTCTGCTCGGCAAGCTGTCCCTGGAACACGGTGCGCTCCTTCATGACCCACAAGATGATCTGCCAGTCCAGGTACGGACTCGTGGACCTGGAGGACGAGGACTGGTGGCTCTGCTCCACGTGCAACCAGTGCGTGAGCCGTTGCCCTCGCGGGGTGGCCATCACCGACGTCATCCGGGCGGCGCGGAAAATCATGCTCGAGTTTCAGTACGAAAAGGCACCGGCAAGCCTTCGCAGTGCCATAGGGAATCTCAGCGGCGAAGGCAACCCCTGGGGCAATGAACGGAGCAAACGTGCCGTCTGGGCGGAGAGCCTAGGGATTCAGCCCTATTCCTCCGAGGAGCACGAGGTGCTCTACTCCCCCTGCTGCGTGCTTGCCTACGACCCGAAGCTCGGGAGTGTGGCCCGAGCAACAGCCACGGTGCTTCAATCGACCGGCGCCTCCTTCGGCATACTCGGGGAAAAGGAGAGCTGTTGCGGCGAGAGTGTGCGAAAAGCAGGGCACGAAGCGCTCTTCGAATCCCTGGCAAAGAGCAACATCGCTGCCTTTCGCGAACAGGGGGTCAAGGAGATCATCGTCAGCTCACCCCACTGCTATACGACATTCAAAGAAGAATACCCTCGACTGAACGGCGCAGTGAAAGTTCTTCATCTGACGCAATACCTCGCAGCGCTTCTTGACAAGGGCAAGCTTTCCTACAAAAAGCCCATCAGCAAAAAGATCGTCTACCACGACCCCTGCTACCTGGGTCGGCACAACGGCATCTACGAGGAACCGCGAAGGGTGCTGGCAAGCATCCCTGGGGTCACCCTGATGGATGAAGTGGAGTGCCGGGAAAACAGTCTCTGCTGCGGCGGCGGGGGAGGAAGGATCTGGATGGAGACGCTCAAAGGACAGCGCTTCTCCGATATCCTGGTGGAGCAGGCCGTTGCAATGGGAGCCGACATCCTGGCCACCGCGTGTCCCTACTGCCTGTTAAATTTCAAGGACAGCGTGGTCACGTCGGACAAGGGCGGTGTGCTGGAGGTGAAGGACATCTCCGAGGTGGTCCTTGCGGCCATGGGGGAAGAATGATTTGCCAAATAGGCACAAAGATGCAAAGGCACAAAGGCGCAAAGCAAAACAAGGGACATAGTCACACAGGCACAGAGGCACAAAGCGGAAACTACTATTTTTGTCTTTACCCTCTGTTACTTTGTGCCTTTGCCACTTTGTCCCTTTGTCCCTCAAGCGTCTGGATTTATCCGACATCGGTTGATTCGTCGTCGGGCTTCTGTGGTGAAACCTGGGGTATTCTATGAAGACGGGCATTGATCGCGTAGGAACCATCATGGTGGTTGGAGCCGGCGTAAGCGGAATCCAGGCCGCACTGGATGCCGCCAAAGGCGGCTTCAAGGTCTATCTGGTGGACAAGGGGCCTGCCATCGGCGGCAAGATGTCCCAGCTGGACAAGACCTTTCCCACCAATGACTGTTCCATGTGCATCCTTTCTCCCAAGTTCATCGAATGCGCCACAGATCCCAACATCGACATCCTCACAGACACCGAGGTCGAACGGGTGGAAGGGGAAGCCGGGGACTTCCGGGTCACCTTGATCCAACAACCTCGATACGTGGACGCAGAAAGATGCACCGGGTGCGGGACCTGTGCCGAATACTGTCCAGTGCGTGTGCCTGATTCCTACAACGAAGACCTGGCGACTTTGAAATGCATTCATTTAAGTTTTCCCCAGGCCGTGCCGGCCGTCTCCTTTGTGGACCCGGAGCATTGTCTCTTCCTCAAGAGAGGCATCTGCCAGATCTGCGTGCCCACCTGTAAGAACAAGGCCATTGATTTCCACCAGCGGGAACAGGTGCATGAGGTCAGGGTGGGGAGCCTCATTCTCGCTCCGGGCTACGAGGCGTTTTCTCCGCAGGTTCAGAGCCAGTACGGCTACGGACGATTTCGAAATGTGGTCACCAGTCTCGAATTCGAGCGCATGCTGAGCGCGTCCGGGCCGAATCGCGGGGAGCTTCGCCGGCCCTCGGACGGCCGCCATCCCAAGAGGATCGCCTGGATTCAGTGCGTCGGTTCCCGGGACAAGTCAGCCGGCAATCCCTACTGCTCGTCGGTCTGCTGCATGTACGCGATCAAGCATGTGCTCCTGAGCAAGGAACACGATCCGGAGCTGGAAGCGCATGTGTTCCACAATGACATCCGCGCCTACGGCAAGGGTTTCGAACGATACTATGAACGAGCGAAAAGCACGCCGGGCGTCCGGTTCACCTGGAGCAAAGTCTCCGTGATTGCGGAAGACAAAGAGACCGGCGCGGTCAGGATCAGGTACCGGTTGAACGGGACCTCTCTTCAAGACGACACCTTTGATCTCGTGGTGCTTTCCATTGGTCTTGTGTCCCCGGCAACAAACAGAGAGCTCGCGGAAAAGGTGGGCATCACCGTCAATGAGTACGGGTTCTGCGAAGGGTCGACCTTCTCGCCTATAGCGACCTCTCGCCCCGGGGTCTATCACTGCGGTGTGTTTCACGCGCCAATGGACATTCCCGATTCCGTGACCATGGCCAGCGGGGCCGCGTCCCTGGCTTCGCAGCTCTTGAGCGAGCGCCGCGGAACCCTGGTGGAGAAAAAGGAATACCCTGTGGAGCGGGATGTGCGGGCAGAGCCTCCCCGGGTGGGCGTCTTTGCATGCGACTGCGGGACCAACATCGTCAAGACCGTGGACGTGAAGAAGGTTGTCCAGTATTCGCGGGGACTCATGGGAGTGGTGCACGCGGAGGAAAGCACCTTCAGCTGTTCCATCGACTCCGTGACCCACATGGCCAAAGTGATCAGGGAAAAGGGCCTCAATCGCGTCGTGGTCGCAGCCTGCACTCCCCGGACCCACGAGCCTGTGTTCCAGGACGCCCTTCGCGAAGCAGGATTGAATCCTTATTTGTTCGAGTTTGCCAACATCCGGGAGCAGTGTTCCCTTGTGCACATGGGAGACAAAAGGAGCGCATCAGACAAGGCAAAAGATCTGATTCGAATGGCTGTAGCCAGGGCCGTGCTCCTGGAGCCCCTGACTCAGATCTCCTACAAGGTCAAGCGCTCGGCCCTGGTGATCGGAGGCGGCCTCTCCGGTATGGCAGCGGCCCTGAGCCTTGCCGAGCAAGGCATCCCGGTTCATCTCGTGGAAAAGGAAAAGGAGCTGGGCGGCATAGCCAGGAGGATTCACTACACCCTGGAGAGAACCGACATCCAGGACCATGTGCAGGGCCTTATCCGGCAGGTTTACAAGGGCCTTCTCATCCAGGTTCACACCGATTCCCGGCTCCTTGATTTTTCAGGTTATGTCGGGAATTTCAAATCTCGGATCGCTGTGGGCGACCGAGGGGTGGTCAAAGAAATCGACCACGGAGTCACCCTGGTTGCAACCGGAGCCGAGGAATTCAAACCTGCCGTCTACCGTTATGGCCAGGATCCTCGCGTGGTCACCCAGCTCGAGCTGGAACAGGAAATCTGCGCGGGCAGTGAAAGCTTAAGGAAATGCGGAACCCTGGTGATGATCCAGTGCGTGGGTTCGCGGGACGAGGAAAGGCCCTATTGCAGCCGGATATGCTGCAGCCAGGCTGTCAAGAACGCCCTGAAGCTCAAGGAGCAAAACCCTGACATGGACATCTATGTCCTCTACAGAGACATGAGGACCTATGCGTTCAAGGAGGACTACTACCGGCAGGCTGCGGAAAAGGGTGTGGTCTTTATCCGATACGAAAAGGAAGACCAGCCGGATGTGACCGTGGCCGAGGAAGAGGGCCGCTCTGTCCTGAGGGTCACGGTGACGGAGCCCACGCTGGGCGGCAGGCTCATGATCCATGCGGACCGGGTTGCCCTGGCCGTGGCCGCTCTGCCTGGTGCCGAGAACAGGCCTCTGTCCCGGCTTCTCAAGGTGCCGCTCAACGAAGACGGCTTTTTCATGGAAGCTCACATGAAGCTTCGACCTGTAGATTTTGCGACAGACGGAATCTTCATGTGCGGCACGGCCCACAGTCCCAAGTTCATAGACGAAAGCATGGCCCAGGCTCAGGCCGCAGCCTCGCGCGCCCTCACGGTGCTGGCTCAAGAGGAATTGAAAGCAGGCGGCCTGGTTTGCAGCGTGACCGCAAGAAGATGCAGCGGGTGCGGGCTCTGTGAGCAGGTGTGTCCTTATCAGGCCATTGCCCTCGGAGAAGAGGGAATTGCGGTAGTCAACCAGGCCCTGTGCAAAGGATGCGGCGTATGCGTCTCTTCCTGTCGGAGCGGCGCGCTTGACCTGGGCGGCGTGAGTGACATGCAGACTTGGTCGGCGATTCAGGCCCTGTGAAATGCTAGAGGTCAGAGGTTGGAGGGGGGAGGCAGAAACGTCTTTGCCTCAAACCCTGGTCGCCTGTGGCGCCGCCGAAGGCGGGTAAACCTCAAGTGAGCGGAGCGAGCGCTCCTCAAGTCCGACTGGGCGGACGCTCCTCAAACGAAGGGCTCTTTTAACCGGGGGCGCTTCTCAGACATCCAACGGATTTCAATTGGGTGACAGCAATGGCTGAAAGGTGGGAACC
>Ga0316616_100001018_pt1 | contig 10653 bp, 9 predicted proteins | sample OWC_Aug_M1_C1_D1_FD_207660 | JGI IMG/M metagenome (GOLD analysis project Ga0316616, IMG submission 207660) | Wetland soil microbial communities from Old Woman Creek delta, Ohio, United States - OWC_Aug_M1_C1_D1_B | ecosystem: Environmental > Terrestrial > Soil > Wetlands | place: USA: Ohio...
ATTCGGGGGTTGGCTTCGCGTCCCGCCAGAAATGGATCGATCACTATCAAAAACACGGGCGTGAATTTGGATCGATTTCAAAAGAGCAGTATCTGCTGAAGGCCCAGGAACTCCGCGACCGCCCCGTGGGCGGCGACATCCTCGAGCATGTACGGAGCGACGGCGTCACGACGCGCTTCGACCGTGCATCGGGCGACTTCATTGCCTTCAATGCCAACGGCGTGATCCGGACCTACTTCCGGCCGAACGACGGCGAGGCCTATTTCCGTCGCCAGGCCCTCAGGCGTCATTAACCACTACGCATTCTGAAAGGCAGAGAGATGGTCAGGAAAGATCCCGTAGCGGATTTCTTAAAGGCGAGGGGCTGTCCCGCGCATGTGATCCGGGGCGGCCTGATGGGCCTCATCGAGAGCTGGGAAACCATTATAGAGTCGGTGGAGAAGGGCTACAGCCTCGGTCTGGACGACTATCTGAACGACATGGACGGAAGACAGCTTGTCGAAGAGGCTCTCGGCGTTGCACCGGAAAAGGACAAGAAAAAGTACGCCGACCGCCTGCGACAGGCCGACGCCGGCATGAAAAAACTTCTCATTCCGGCAGGCAAGTGCCTCTGGGGAGCCGAGGTCGCGGAGGCGGAGGGCTGGTCCGCAAGGAAAAACTGGTGGTACTTCATGAAACCCCTCAAGGGCGGCCACGATCTGCTTGCGGAAATCGAAGATCTCTGAAACCGTGCGAGATATCGGTTCTTGTTCTGTGGGGCTTTTTCTGGTACGTGACTTTTCACGCCTTTTTTCTTTCAGGCAAATTGAACAGGGAAAGGAGACTGATGATGCAGGGACTTTTCACCTTGACACCCGCGGAATCGAAGAGGCTCCTCGGAAAGGCCCTTGCGGCCCTGCCCGAGGTCCAGAACGCAAAGACAAACGGCTATCTCCTCATCAGCCGGGGCTCGACGACGGCCTACGTTGCAGAGGAACTCCTGGGGGAGAAAGTCGCAAAGGATAGGCTGATGGCCGGGCAGGTCATCCGGGGGGTGCTCTGCGTGCTGAGCGCCGAGGAGAGGGCCAAGCCCATCACGTTCCACAAGAATCAGGTGCTCCCTGTCGAGCCGGGGACCGTCCTCGACAAGCTCACGCCCGGCGACATCCTCATCAAGGGGGGCAACGCTGTCGATCCCTTCGGAAACGTGGGCGTCCTCATGGCAAGTCCCGCAGGCGGCACCATGGGGCAGTTTTACATGGCCATGAAGGCCCGAGGCCTTGAAATCATTTATCCCGTGGGTCTCGAAAAGCTGATACCCTCCGTAGAGGAAGCGGCCAGATACGGCGGAACCCTCGCGCTGGGCCGGACCATCGGGGCGCGCGTGGGGATAGCCTGTGTCGCCGACGGCAGGGTCTTCACGGAGATCGAGGCCATCGAGAGCCTCTTCGGTCTAGACGCCGTCTGTTACGCCGCGGGCGGCTGGGGCGGGGCCGAAGGGTCCGTGACGCTTATCGTCGAAGGGCCTGATGAAGATGTGAACCGCTGTCTCGATTTCATCGAGCAGAAAATCAAGGGGGAGCCTCCGCTCCCCGGAGTGAAGGGGCCCTGCAAGACCTGTCCCATCCCCTGCAGCTTCAAGGGGAAGGACACAAAGGATCTTCCCGATTATCTGAAATAGTCTCGAAAGGAGAGAGGCATGAAACCGAGAATCGGAAGCAAGGCACCGGATTTCACGCTGCCGAGCCACCTGGGACGGAAGATCAGGCTGAGTTCCCTCTATGGGAAAGGCCCGGTCGTACTCGCCTTCTTCCCCCTGGCGTGGACGCCTATCTGAACGAACCAGATCCCGTCCTACGAGGCGGAACTAGCCAAGTTTGCGGGATTGAATGCCCAGGTCCTGGGCATCAGTGTCGACCACGTTCCCTGCCTGCAGGCATGGGCCGAGAGTCTCGGCGGGATTTCTTTTCCGCTGCTGAGCGATTTCAACCCCTTGGGGGCCGTGGCCCGAAAATACGGTGTGAAGAGGAAAGAGGGTCACTCGGAACGTGCGATCTTTGTCGTCGACGAAAAAGGGTTCTTCCGTTACATCGACGTGCACGACATCGACGATCGGCCGAGCAACCGGGTGCTCTTCTCGGAGCTCAAGAGGATTTTCGGTGCGAAAAAAAAGAAGTCATAACACATCTCGAATGAGCGGAGGAGTGTTCGCATGCACCGCCATGTGAAGATACTGATTTTATGCGTCAGTGCCGTCATTGTCCTTTCAGGCTGCGCCGTCGAAGGATCAAAATACTCTGAACCGAGGACTTCCATCGCCCCGGTTCAAACGGACATGGGCAGGATCTACTTCTACAGGCTGGCGGAGGCTGTCGGCTCACCCTTTCAGCCAAAAGTCCTTCTCAACGGCGAAGATGTGGGAAACTCCGCACCGGGCGGTTTCTTTTACGTCGACCGCCATCCCGGCAACTACAGGGTTTATCTTTCGAATGAAAAAGAAAAAATAGTGGAGTTTACACTCGATCGAGGCCAGACGCGATACGTACGGTTGTCCGTCGCCCTCGCCGGCATTACTTACCGCGTGTATCCGGAACTCGTGGTTCAGGATTTCGCCGAATCGGAGATGCGGTCGCTTCATTATTCAAAATGAAAAAAGCGAGTCGACAGGGCATTTCGAAAAAGACATGAAGTGATGCCCTCGATCCGGATCCGGGTTGGGCGTGAATCGGGAGACAAGGTTTAACCGCTGAAATCCTCGATCCGGACGAGGTGCCATTTTGCGTCGATCTTTCTGAATTTGTAATAGACCAGGACACGATTATCTCTGCCCTTCAATCTCAAAGCGCATTCATCGGGGCTGTCCTGGGCTGTCCTCATGATGGCAATGTCCCAGTCTCTGGTGTTGAAGTCGGTGAACTTCCACTCCTTCCTCGAAATGTTCTTCCTTTGGGCAGTCTCCGCGCCCTCACCATCCTTATAGATAGTGATCTCCAGAGGAAACCGCGTGTGATCGCGTTGGAACTTCTTAGAAGATTTGAAGTTGATGTAAAAGGCCTTGAAGGGGTCCGCATCTTTTACATCGTTCTTAAGACTCCATCCCGTGTCGTAATCAAAAGATCTCACGACCCTGCCGGCCTGGTCTTTGTTGGTCTCCGCGGTCATGATCCCCTTTTCGTCATAGGCGTATTCCGTCCAGAGGGTGACCCTGCCGCTTTCTTCCGTATAATCTTTGGTCAACTTTCCGCTGTCATTATACAGGCGCTCCTGGAGATAAACCACACCCCCCTTTGCGTCTTTATCGACCGACTTCGTTACCCGGCCTGCCCCGTCATAGGTTAGCTCCCTCGAGCGGATGACTTTGCCGCTTCCGTCCTTTCTCGTCTCCCGGATCCGGCGGCCCCGGTCATCGTATTCCCTCTCCGTCCATCCCTGAATCGCCCCGTCATCGCCCTTGTGATATTCCTTGACGACGCTGCCCGGTTTCACGTTGCATATTTGGCCACTCGCGGAACCGGCTGCCAGAATAATCGCCATCGTGATGATCCAGCACACTCCAAGCATGAATCTCGCAAAACTCGAACTTTTTTTCATAAGACCTCACCGATAAACTTATGTCAGACTGGTTTAACAGACCGAATTAATGCAACACATCTGCCAGAATCAAGGGACCGGCAAAACCTTTTTTCTCCATTTCCGCCCGCATGGAGGGCCTTCCGGATGTAAAACCGCTTGCCCGTCTCCACAAAAAAGGCTATTTAAAAAACCACTATTCTTTAAAGGGGTTTGCGGATATGGCTCAAGCTGAAATTCTCAATCTTGCCCTTCTGGTCATCACTTTGCTTCTGTGGGGGACGACGCCTCTCATGGAAAAGGTCGGCCTCAGGGAGGTCGATCCCCTCATCGGTGTTTTTCTTCGCAGCGCAGCCGTCGTTATGGTTCTCGCCGTCGTCTTTCTCTTCTCCGGCCGATACAGTGAACTTGCCAGGGTCTCCCCGAAAAATCTTGCCCTCTTCGCCGGAAGCGGCATCATGGCAGGGCTCGTGGCCATGTGGACCTACTTCTATGTCCTCAAAAGCGGGATGATGTCGCAGATTGTACCCATCACGGCCTCCTACCCGCTCGTCACGGCGCTTCTTGCATTCCTCGTCCTCGGCGAGAGTTTCTCCATTCAGCGCGTCGTCGGGATCATCATGACGGTGACGGGGATTATCCTCATCAAGCAGAGTTGAGGGGATGTCCGGTCGAATCTTGAACCACTGATGAATCTGATGTAATGGATACGAAATTCCGCAGGGAGGATCTCCCACCGATGAACAAGACCCGACTCGAGATGATCAAGCAGATCCGGATTCTCGCCCACATGATAAAAGAGAATCTCACGACGGATAACCTCGTTGATCTCATCTTCGCTCAGGATGAAATGGAAAGACTGATCATCCAGTTCCACGAGGAGTTCCCGGATCTCATGACCGGCGGGCAGTTCAGGGCCGCAAAGGACGACTACGATGCCTTCCTGAACCTTCTCGATGCGGCCTATGCGGAGGAGAATGAAAAGTCCGGGAAAAGGACCAAGGCTTGAAAACAGGAACCGCAAATCTACCCCTCCACGGAGGAAAAGCCCCTGCCTGGCTCTTCGGCCGGATGAAGCACCTCGCCCGGGAGATTGCCCGCCTCATCCTCTACGATTTCGGACCCGAGGAACTCCTGCGGCGACTTTCGGACCCTTTCTGGTTCCAGGCTTTCGGGTGCGTGCTGGGCTTCGACTGGCACAGCAGCGGGCTCACCACCACGACCTGCGGCGCCCTCAAGGAGGGCCTCCGGGGCATGGAGCACGAGATCGGTTTCTTTGTCGCCGGCGGGAAGGGCCGGGTGTCCCGCAGGACGCCCGACGAGATCCTCCATCACGGAAAGCACATCAACACGGATCCGGAATCCCTTGTCTATTCAAGCAGAATGTCCGCGAAGGTTGACAGCGCAGCCGTCCAGGACGGCTACCAGCTCTACCACCACGTCTTTTTCTTCGACCGGGGCGGCAGATGGGCCGTCGTCCAGCAGGGCCTGAACGACGAAAACCGCTATGCCCGGCGCTATCACTGGCTCGGCACCGGCAAGGTCGATTTCGTCTGTGATCCCCACCAGGCCGTCTGCTGCGAGAAGAAAGCCCTCACCCTGAACCTTGTCGCCCGCGAGGGTGAGGAGAACCGCCGGGCATCCGCCCGGATCTCCATCGAACACCCGGACAGGGTCATCGGGGAGTTCAAAAAGATCCATACTCTGGAACTGCCGGCTCGACATGATGTGACCCCGGACCTGATCGGACCCGAGTACTTCCACAGGATTTTACTCAGGACCTACGAACAACAGCCGGATAATTTCGAGAGGCTCCTGGGACTCAACGGGGTGGGCCCGAAGACCTTGAGGGCCCTCTCCCTGATGGCCGAACTGGTCTACGGCGCGAAGCGGTCGTTCCGGGACCCCGCCCGCTTCAGTTTCGCCCACGGCGGCAAGGACGGTCACCCCTACCCCGTGGACCGTGAGACCTATGACCGCTCGATCGCTTTCCTGGCAGAGCTTGTAAACTCGGCTGCGATCGGGCATTCAGAAAAAAAACGGGCCTTCGAGAGACTGAAAGCCTTCCGCGGGGAAAAGTGCTGAGGTCTGCTTCGTCCTGGTCCGGACCGGCGAAAACAGCCTGCCAGGGGTTCATGAATACGTTCTGGGGCCTTCATTAAAAAACTCCCCATGCGCATGCATTCTCAGCACGTGTGCGGGCATGTCCTCTGATAGCCCTTAACTACTCTGCAGCATGTCTTCAGCCCGCGCTCTTCTTCAGCCTTCACCACAGTTCATTCTTTTTACCCTTTGGTAAAATAAATCCCTAAAAACCTTGAAAGTTTTAACTTTTTCTACCGATATAATTGTTTGTCGGCAGCACTCGACTATTAAAATATTTATGGAATCAATGACTTGACCGTAATGAAAACCTGCAAGCGGAGCGGGATCTATTGTGTCCGGATTCTACTTCAAACTAACTGATTTTATTATGAATTTCAATAAGTTGTCCCTATTCCCCCCGGCAGGGAAATCAGAAAGCCTTTGTGAGCAGTCTATGAAACCCGAAATAACCCCTGAAAAAGAAATCAAAAGAGTGCCGAGCTTACCGGCTGAAGGAGCGGCGCAGAAATCGAAAAAAACGCCGGATTCGGGAAACGGGTCCCGCATCGACCTGGCGATCAGTAAAAATGACGAGGGGCTTTATCGAACCCTCGCGGAGAAGTCGATGGCCGGCGTGTATGTCGTCCAGGACGGGAGATTCACCTACATCAACAAAATGGCTGCCTCTTACGCGGGGTATGAGCCCGAAGAGCTCATCGGCACGAATGCGATGGCCCTCGTCTTCCCCGAGGACAGGGACAACGTTCGTGAAAGAGGGGGCCGGATGCTGCAGGGCCTAGGCGTCTCACCCTACGAGTTTCGCATCCTCACGAAGAATGGGGGCGTTCGATGGATCATGGAGACGGTGACGGCCATCACTTTCAATGACAGGCCGGCCGTCCTCGGAAACTCCATGGATGTGACGGAAAGGAAGCTCGCAACGCAAGAGATCGAAAGAATCCAGGGGCAGCAGAAAGCGCTCCTCGACAACATACCCGATATCGCCTGGATGAAAGACGCGGAGTGCCGGTATGTCGCCGTCAACGAAGCCTTCGGCAGGTTCTGCGGGAAGAAAACCGCCGACCTCGTCGGTCGAAGTGATTTTGAGATCTTCCCCCCGGAGCTGTCGCAGCGCTTTCATCAACATGACCAGGTCGTTGAGTCAGCGCGGCGGAGAAATATTGTTGAGCAATCTGCCTTGACGGCAAAGGGTAAGGAGATATGGTTTGAAACCGTCAAGACGCCGATCCTCAATGACCGGAACGAAGTCATCGGAACGACGGGCATCGCCAGAGACATCTCGGAGCGCCGCAAGTCCGAAGAAGCCCTTCGCGAGAGCGAAACCCGGTTCCGGCTGCTCGCCGAGAACGTCTCCGATGTCATCACCCTGATTGGCCTGGACGGGCGCTCAACCTACGTCAGCCCTTCCATCGAGTCTTTCCTGGGGTACACCCCCGAAGAAGCCCTTAATCTCAAATACCGTGACGCCATGAAGCCTCACAGCCTGCAGGACGTCATAGGTTTTCTCCGGGATCACATCTGGAACGGCAACGCCGAACGGCTCGACTGCAGCAAACCGAGGATGCTTGAACTCGAGATGATCCGCAAGAACGGCACGGTCCGCTGGGCGGAGATCAAGTTCAAGGTTCTGACGGGTGAAGACGGCAGGCCTTCGAACATTGCAGGAGTCCTCAGGGATATCCATGAGCGCAAGCTCACGGATATGGCCCTGCGGGAAAGCGAGGCCAAATTCCGGGCCCTGGCGGACAATACGCCCGTGGGCATCCTGATCCATCAGGACAATGTCATATGCTACGCGGGACAGGAAGCGGGTCGTATGATGGGCTACGAGGATCAAAGCGAGTTCATCGGGCACCACATCATGGAATTCATTCACGAGGACGATCGGGGGCGCATCGCCGAGATCGGCCGCAAGCGCATGGCCGATGACGGCGCCCCCGCCCAGTACGAAGCCCGGCTGGTGAGAAAAGACGGATCCGTCGTCGACGTGCTCATCTCGGCCATGGTGATCGAATACGAAGGCAAAAAGTCCACCCAGGCCGCTTTCGTCGATATCTCCGCCCAGAAGAAGGCTGCGGAGGCCCTGCGAAAGAGCGAGTCAATGTTCCGCCTCCTGGCCGAAAACGTCAAGGACGTCATCCTGCTCACCGGGCTGGACGGCAGGGTCCTTTATGTCAGCCCCTCCGTGGAGCAAATGATCGGGTATCCCCTCCATGAACTGCGGGAGAAGAAATATCGCGACGTCATGACGCCGCGAACTCTGCTGGCGGTGAAAACATATCTCAAGGAAAAGGTCTGGAATGGCAAGGCCGCGCATCTGGACCCGGCGAAGCCGGACGTGATGGAAGTCGAAGCCGTCTGCCGGGACGGGTCGATAAAAGATGTCGAAGTCAAGTTCAGCATCGTTTTAAATGAAAACGGTAAGCCCTACAGGATTCTCGGCGTGATGAGGGACATCACGAGACGCAAGGCTGCAGAGAAGGCCATGAAGGAGAGCGAAGAGCGCCTCAGGACCTACCTCGATTCGATGCAGGACCTTGTTTTTCTCAAGGATGAACAGTCCCGGTTCCTGATGGTAAACCGGCCCTTCGAGCAATTCAGCGGGGTCAAGGAGCATGATATTATCGGGAAAACAGACGCTGATTACTACCCTGCCCATATCGCTGGACCGTTCATGGAATCCGACCGGAAGGTCGTCGAGGAGAAAACAACGGTTACGGGAGAAATCACGCTGGGGGACCATTGCTTCGAGTGGTGGAAATTCCCCGTGAGCCTCGGCGACGGCCGCATCGGCATCGGCGGGTGCGTCCACGACATCACTGAGCGCAAGATGGCTGAAGAGGCCCTGATCAGGGAAACCGAGTTTCGGAGGGCGACGATCGATCGCGCAGCGGAGGGAATCTGTGTCTGTCACGAAATCACGGAGTACCCCTTTGTCCGCTTCACGATATGGAACGAGCGCATGAGGGAAATCACCGGCTATACGATGGAGGAGATCAACGGCCGTGGGTGGTATCAGACGGTGTACCCTGACCCCGAAGAGCGGGCGCGTGCGATTGATCGAATGGGGCGCATGCGCCGGGGCGAGGACTTGATCGGCGAGGACTGGGAGATCACACGTGCCGACGGTGAAAAACGAATTTTGAACATCTCGACATCTGTGCTCCGCACGGGCGACGGCCAGGTAAATGCTCTCGCCCTTATGCAGGACATCACCGCGCGCAGAAAAGCCGAGGCGGCCCTGAGGGAAAGCGAGGCCAAATTCAGGGCCCTGGCCGACGGCACACCCGTGGGCATTCTGATCCATCACAACGGCATCATACAATACGCGGGGCAGGTGGCCGGCCGCATGATGGGATACGAAAATCAGTCTGAATTTATCGGCCACTCCATTATGGAATACATCCACGAGGAAGACCGGGCGAGAATCGCAGACATCACGCGCCGGAGAATCAGAGGCGAGGACGCTCCGGACCAGTATGAGACCCGGCTCGTCCAGAAGGACGGCACCATACTGCATGTGCTTCTGTCCGCCATGATAATCGACTACGGAGGACAACGCTGCACCCAAGCGGCCTTCATGGACATCACGGAGCGCAAAAACGCCGAGGTGGCCCAGAGGGAGAGTGAAGCAAAATTCCAAGGCCTCCTGCGTGCCGCTCCGATCGGAATCGGCCTGATCCGCAAGCGTATCTTCGAGTGGGTAAGCCAGGGGCTCTGCCTGATGACGGGTTACTCGCCCGAAGAACTCAACGGCAACCGTGTGGATTTTCTGTACACCGACGGGCATGAATCCCTTCGAGTCGGGGCTGCCCTGCGCAAACAGCTTTACAGGAAAGGCGTCGGGTCCGTTGAGACAAGATGGAAGACAAAAGACGGCCGGGTGATCGACGTGGTCCTGAGATGCGCCATCGGGGAAGGCGCGGGGAGGTCGGCCAGTGTCGTTTTAACGGCCATGGATATCACGGACATCAAGAACACGGAGGCGGCACTGCGGGAATCCCGGCAGCGAATGACCGATATTATCAACTTTCTTCCCGACGCAACCTGCGTTATTGATCGGAAGAGCACCGTCATCGCCTGGAACCACGCCATGGAGCGCTTGTCAGGCATCAAGGCCAAAGACATGCTTGGAAAAGGTGACTACGAATACGCCCTGCCCTTCGTCGGCCGCCGGCAACCCGTCCTGATCGATATGGCCATGAAACCCGCGGAGCTCACCAAAAAGTCGTGCGTCAAGATTGACAAAAAGGGTGACTTCCTGGTCGGGGAACTCCAACCCTCCACTATGCCGGGGAGAGAACGATACCTGCACACCATCGCGGCCCCTTTCCGCGACTCCGACGGGAACGTTACCGGGGCCATCGCCTGCCTGCGGGATGTGACGGAGCAGAAAAAGGCAGAGCAGTTCCTGGAGAGCATCACGAAAAGTCTCAGAAAAAAGGTGCAGAAGAGGGCCCATGATCTTAATGTCGTGAACACACTCCTGCGTGTGGAATTGGAGGAACACCACAAAACCGAGGAGGCTCTGCGGAAAAGTGAGCAGCGCTACCGTGCAATCGTTGAAGACCAGAACGAACTGATATGCCGATTCGGGTCAGATCAGAAAATCACCTTCGTCAATGAAGCTTTCTGCCGATATGCCAACAGGCCTTTCGAAGATCTCACCGGCTGCAGCTTTGGTTCTCTTTTCGACCACGACGAAAGGGGAAGAATCGAAAACATTCTCTCGATCCTCGATCGGGACAATGTTTGCCAGACGGTGGAATGCCAAAACTTCATTTCGGAGGGAAGCACCCGATGGCAGCAGTGGACCCTGAGGGCCATATACGACGACCGCGGATATTTCTCCGAATACCAGGCCGTCGGCCGTGACAGTACGGAACAAAAGGCGTTTGAACTGCGGCTTCAACAGAGCCGCAACATGCTCCGGTCCGTCTTCGACGGACTCGCCGATCCCCTCATGATGATCGACAGGGACCTGAGGGTACTGATGCT
>Ga0316616_100001019_pt1 | contig 10652 bp, 12 predicted proteins | sample OWC_Aug_M1_C1_D1_FD_207660 | JGI IMG/M metagenome (GOLD analysis project Ga0316616, IMG submission 207660) | Wetland soil microbial communities from Old Woman Creek delta, Ohio, United States - OWC_Aug_M1_C1_D1_B | ecosystem: Environmental > Terrestrial > Soil > Wetlands | place: USA: Ohio...
CGAACTCCACCACAGGCAATGGCATCCCAAGGAGTTCTGCTGGGGCGCCCGAGTAGGCGTCGGCCGGAGACGCAAGATCCGCCTTGACCGTACTTGCGGCGGAGGGTAGCCTCCCGGTGCGCCGCCAGGACCCCTGCGATCTGTCCGGTGCACGGAGGGTGCCATGGAACTGCACGGGGTTTACGCCGTGAACTATGCCGGCCCGCTGACCAGCTCGGGCGCATTCCTCATGTGGCTGCAGGACTGAGAGACGGCCGAACGCCGCAGCTATTTCCTCTGGTGCCTCAAAGGTCCACGCGAGACCGTCGTCGTGGACGCGGGCGTCTCGCCCGCCCGGGCCGAGGAGCGCAGGCTTCCCGAATACACGAATCCGACGGAGCTTCTCGCGCGCCTCGATGTCCGCGCCGACGAGGTGCGGCACGTTGTGCTCACCCACCTGCACCGGGACCACGTCGATGGAGTCTCGTTGTTCCCGTCCGCCGCGTTCTATGTCCAAGCGTCCGAATACGTCTTCTGGCAGCGGGATCCCCTGGCCGGCCGCGGCCTTCAAGCGGTTCGCCCTCCCGGAGGCCCTCGCCCATCTCCGCGCGTTAACTACCCCGGCGCCAGCTGGCCTTTGCCCGGGGGATCAATAGTGCCGGCCAAATCGTCGGGTATTACCTGGACGGTTCCACGTACCATGGGTTTCTGCGAAGCAGTACCGGCAGCTTCAGCAAGCTGGACGCACCGGGCGCAGCGAGTACCCGTGCCTACGGAATCAATGACGCCGGGCAGGTCGTGGGCAGCTACATCGCCAAGGGCGATCCGTTACAGGTGGTCCATGATTTCTCTATGGCCGAAGTAGGGGGCGTGGTAATCCGAGAGGTGTCGTGCCACGAACGGGCAGCGTACATCTGTAAAGGTGCGATTGAAGCTCGGACGCCAGCGAGAGATAACATCAGCGTGACCGGTGGCCTTGCCACACAAGCCCTCCAGGCTACGTTGCGCTTGGAGGGCTTTTCTGCTCTGGGGATTCACCCTTGAGATTGGACCCGGTATCTGTTTAAGCTCGGCGCCTTGGGCTGCCACGCTGGATTGTAGCGGTGCAACCACCTCTCGATGCCAACCTGCCTGCTCCATGCTTCCGGGACGCCTTGCCTCCAGAGCTCCTATAGAACAGCCCATTCTTCCCGAGAATCCCCGGTAACTTCCAGTGATTGAACACCGATCTTCACTGAACGGTGGGGCAATGAGGGATGCCGATTGCCCACTGGAAAAACCGAGGGAATTCCCAGGAAATTATCCGAAGGCACAGGCGAACTGCTCACATCATCAAGGCGATGAGCAGTTTATCCGCTCGCCTCCTCGTGCTGGGGTGCGCATTACCGGATCTTCCTCGCCTCCCACCTGCCCACCGGGATGAGCAGGATAACCTAAGCACGCCCCCTGCGCTCACTCGTGCGCGGTGGAGCTCGACCTCCCCGTCATGGCCGTAGGCAGGAGAGCAGGGAGCCATGCCGACGATGCGGGGAGCGGGAGAGCGATGAGAGAGGCAGCGCCCCGGCCGAGAGAAAACCCCCCGGCCGGGGCGGTAGGCTGTCGGTCACGGGACAGGAGCAGGGTTAGGGGAGATTCACGTTCGTGGGCACTTCGTAGAAGCGGAGTTGGACGAGCTTCAGGCCGTGGTTGTCATACGTCCAGAGGTAGTCCTGGAGTTGGTCCGAGAAGAGGTGGACCTGCTCCTGGACGCCGTCGCCGTTGATGTCGGCATAGATGTAGAGGAGATCCTTGGTGACGTTCTCGAATTTCGACGGCCCCTTCGCGCGCGCCAGCGTCAGGACCGCCATCGAGCAGAGCTCTTCGGACACTAACTCGAGCGTCACCGGATCCGTATAGGTATAGGTGGCACAGGTCCGGATGCTGGCACTCCGCGCTGGCTTGCCCAGCGCCCGGGCGAAGACGGAGTACGTCGTCACGCCATCGCCGTCCGGATCGGGATTCGGCAACTGGAAGGCGGCGCCGTTCCCGTCCGTCCCATTCCGGTCGAGGACCTGGAACTCCCCCGCCGTCAACTTAATCTTGATGTTGCCCCAGTCGGGGACGAAGATTGTGTGCCCGCTGCTGTCCTCCATGGGCGCGGTCTTGGTGTGCGGGACGGCGATGATATTCAGATTGTAGTGTGCCCCGCTGGGTGCCCCGTTGTCCGCCTGGGCCAGCGCGAGGGGCAGCACGAGCCCGAGCAGCGCCAGGATGAGCACGGCTTTCTTCATCGTCGGCTCCTTTCGGTGAGGGTTGGCGGGATCCACCGAGTCCGCGAGCGGAGCCCGCAGGGATGCGGCCTCCGGGGTCCGAGGTGGCGGAGGATCGTTCGTGCGTGGCCAATTCTTGGCACCCTTCCTCCGCTCGCCTCGTACCGGGGGCACAGAGTGCAGGAGCGAGACCAAGGGGCACCGACGGGCCTGCGAGTCGCCTCACCTGGATTCGCGGTGTTGGGCCGGGCGGCCAGCGGACAAAACGCGTCACGCGGTCAGGCTGGCAGCGTGTCGCCTGCCAGTGGCAGCCTCCGAGTCGCACGTGTCAGAGGCGGAGAAATTCCCCCGTGTTGCTCCTGTGTGTTTGGCGACTCCGACCCACGACTACGCCCCACCGTGCTGGTGGGACCGCTACCGTGGCACGGCGGCTTCCTCCCTCGGGGGGGCCACATATGATAGGTCATCCAGGTGACAGCAACTGCGAGGGTGATGATGCCGTGTCACTATTTAGCACATCACTCTAACGTGCAAGGTGCTCCAACTCTTCACGCTCTGGGCAGCTGTTCTGTAACAGTTGACCTTCTTGCTACGTTGTGACAACTGCCACCGCTACTGCTGATGCACGTGAGCGGTGTCGGCGCTGGTGACTCTCATGCGCATGGGGCGCATTACCCAATCCTCCTCACCTCCCACCTTCCCACCTGATTAACCACGTTCTCCAAAGCACGGCCCCGTCGCGGGATTCTGCTGGGTGGTTTTCTTGCCTATCCCTCACTGATTTACCGATGGCATACTGCGTTGTGATCCAGATAGGCATCAACTGCGATGGCCACGATGCAGCATCACATCTTCGATCAGTCGTCACAGCCGCTGGGTGCCCCAACTCCGCACAGCCGGGGTAACTGTTTCGTGACAACTGACCCCTTGTGGTTGGATGGGTGACTGCCGGCACGCGTTACTGCTGTCACGCAGAACACTGGCAGCACTGGTGATGCTCGTGCTCATGGAGCCTATTGCCCAATCTACTGCACCTCCCACCACCCCTCCAGTAGATCGCTGATCTCCCAAGTGCGACCCCGTCGCGGACTCGTGCCCAGGTCCTCTTGCCTCACTCCTCAACTGGCCCTCCTGTGGCCTCACGGCCAACGCCTGTTTTCACCTACCGACGCTAATTACACGGGTTGAGTCTGCCACGTGACGGTTGATACGTTACGTGACTGACCCAAGTCTGGGTACGTTCGTCAGGCAGTGCCGGCTCATCACAAGAGATCGGCGAACCAAACGTCGCCAAACATACAAGTGCCCCCGCACGAGTTGCCACTCGCCGGGGGCGTGGCCCACCGCCCCACCCATCACGGAGAGCACCATGGGCACGTGCCACTCTACCTCCTCCGGAGCAGCGCCGCAACCCCCACCAAGTAGTACCGATGTGTATTCCATCCGCAAGCACGGCCGTGCGTTTGCCGTCTACGATCCTGCCGGCAAACTCGTTTGCGTTATGCTTTACTTGAAGGGTGCCCGCGAGGTCGTGCGCCGCTTGGGCGGTGTGGCGGTCTATACGAAGGCGTGATTGGGGCAGCGCCGTGCGCGCGTTCCGAGCAGATATCAACTGCGATTGCGGCCGTATGGCGTCACGTATGCGAGCATCATAATCACCGCTGGGTGCCCCAACCCTGCACACCCCGGGTACGTATTCATAATGTGTGCAAAGGAATTAGGCCGCCAACGCAACCCGCCCGACGAAGGGGATACGGAGGTCAAGATGGCGGAGGAGTTCGCTGGTATACCTGCGTGGTGTCCCCAGGGGGATTTTCTCCAAATATATACCCCTGAATCCACTCCAACATCTTGGGATGACTGCGTTTCCGGTGCCTGCAGTGCCGCCTCAGACGTCCCGCTTTGGGCGATGCCAGTTCAGGATGCGGACCTCGTGGGCGGGGTATAGGGCCCGGGTGGCTTGCAGGGCCGCTTCCACGTCCATGTGGCGGGGAAGGGGGGTCGGGACCGCGGTCAGGGGATCGACGGAACCGCCGGAGCCAAGGTTTTCCTCTTCGGGGATGCCCCGGAGCGAGACCTGCCAGGTGCTCTTCCCCCGGAACAGATACAGAATGGGTGTCGGCATCCCGTATCCCCTGTGGCTTAGGTGCGCGGTCAAGAATCCACGGGCGATGTCCCGCCGATGCGGATCACGCGGTCGATGGTCTCTTGTCACACCCGCGTCCGTGTGATCGCGAAACGTAGCGGATCAGTCGCACCGGCGTGGGCCGTTGCCGTGCCCGATGGTTTCGACCTTGTACAGGGTGCCGCCTTGGAAACGCAGCCGGTGGATCAACCGTTCGTCCCCGCAGTTGTAGGTCACCGACTCGACCACTTCCACCGTGCCGCCGAATGTCCCGTGATGCACGTACCGGCCGCGCCCGACGTACTGCGTGGTCCCGGACGTGCCACCACTGAACTCCTCCCGGACGACGTGGCGGCCGCTCGGCTCCCCGCACCGCGCGAGCACCAAATCGATCGGGTCGCCCTCGCTGATGATCTTCCCGCCGCAGGTGAAGGCCGCAACCGCCGCCGGGAAGCCGGCCACGAACAGTCCGCTAAGAAGTAACGCGACGATATGGTGATAACGTTGGGCGTGCGGTAATTCCGTCACGATCCAATCCTCCAATCACCGCATCAAGGTGCTTTCGGAACCCGCGGGGCCGCGCACGCGAGCATAATTTCCGCCAGCCGCCCATTCGACCGTGGTGCGACGACCATACCCGACGGACGCCAGGTGTCAATGGCCAGGAGTTGTCGGCCCCAGCCGTGGAGGGGTATCGGTTCCTTCGCTGGCCGTCTTGGCCCAGGCATCACCCGCCCGTCTTTTCCCAGAGCACCCGCCGCAACTCCACCATCGCGAGGGTGTCGCGCTCGCAGTACGCGAGAAGGGCGGTGCGGAGCCGGGCCTTCTCGGTGGCATCGCCATCACCAAAGATTATGCGGTGGAACTGGAGGGACGCCAGCGCGCCTTCCTGGATCTCCAGGTCGTCGTAGGCGAGGTGCGGTGCCACGGCGGGAAGGATCGCCTTGATCGAGTAGGAACCGTTGAAGGCGGGGTGGTAGTAATGGGCCTTGATGATGGGATGCAGATCCCAGAGGCGGTCGCAGACGCGGTCGAGGTCATGCCGGAGGTGAGGCAGCGCTTCGGCTAAGCCGGTCAGGACGCCTCGCTCGTAGCCGGTGTAGGTGCAGATGCTCCCATGCATTCCCACCGACTCCAGGAGGGCCGCGGCCAGTTCTTCGCGGGGGTCCCGCGAATCCGGGCATAAGTACGCCTCGTGCTGGAGTTGCCCATCGGCCGTCTCGATGTGGTTGGACCACTGGAACGGAATCGACTGGTACGGGCGGGTGTTCGGATAAAGCGGGATCGCTGACCCCACCGTCTCGAAATCGAGATGGTGGACGGGGTACTCGACCGTCTCGAGCGCCGCCTTGAGTCCAGGGCCGACCCATTCGACGTTGTCCTTGACGCGCCGCTGGATCAGCTGCAAGGGAAAGCCGGCCGGGATCTCGTCGATGGTCTGGACCCCCATGGCGGACAGTTCCTGGAAGGCTCGCCGGCTCCCGGGGAGGTGGTAGATCCAGCGCGCGGGCTTGTCCTTGGTGCAGTGCTCCCAGAACGCACACTCGTAGGGAGCGAAGCAGTGATCGTCCGGCGCGATCGTGGGGGGCGTGGGGGCTGCCAGGGTTTGCCGCATCGCGGCCAGCCGTGCCGGGATGTCCGGCTGCCGCTCCTGCGCCTCTCGGGTGAGATCCTCCTCCCGAAAGAGCTGCGCGAGGTCGCGCTCACCACCGGGATACACGTACCCCGTGTTGACGTGCATGAGGCAGGTCGTGTCGAGCGTGAGACCGGCGCCCGTCAGGACGTACGCTTGAATGGCGAGGTCGTCCCGGTGTTCCGGCTTCGCCTGGGCCGTCGATTTCACCTCGATCAAGCGTCATCGGTTGCTTCCGACCCGCACCAGGATGTCGGGGCGGACCACAACGTCGTCGAAGGCAATGAACACTTCGTAGAGGATGCTGACTGCCGGATCGGCCAGGAGCGCCGCTGTGCGCGCGAGCCCCTCCTCCACCTTGAAGTACTCGACACCCACAAGGACACCGCCTGGGTACCGCTCCCGCGCGAGTTCCCCGACCCGCGTTCCCGCGTCCAGGATCGCCTGCGTCCCCTCGTCGAAGGGCGTCGCCAGCTCCCGGGCGTGGATCTCCAGATAGAGCCGCTTGGGGCACTGCAGGCCCGAGAGGTATCGGGATTTGGAGAGGCGTACAGTCATCGTTAGGCGGTCCCGACCAGTTCGGCGGCGATAGGTTGCCCGCCGCGGGTCCCTCCTCTGGCCGACCTTGATTGGGTGATCGGCACGCACGGTGGATAACACCTGGCTGTGACATCCGGGGTCACAGAGTGCCAGATTCACGCCTCGTGGAGGAACCGGTCGAGGAGTTGTTCGCAGGTGCCTACGAAGGTCTGCACGGCCGAGGCGAGGTCTCGGGCGTCGGTGGGATCCACGGTGGCGAAATCCTCATAGTCGGAGTTCTGCCGCTTCTCAAAGGCGCGGGCCAGGGTCTTGCCGGTCTCCGCGGAAAGGAGACCCGTTTTGATGAAATGCTGCTGGAATAGGCTAATGAGACCGCTATGCCGGGCGGAGTCTACCTCACGAAGGGCCAGCAGGGCGCGCGCGGCGTAGAACGCGGCGTAATACAATCGATTGATCGCCCCCCGGAACGCCTGACTCGCGAGGAGTTGCTCCGCTTCGGCGAGGGTTTCGTGCGCCTGAGCCAAACGGTGCCGCGCCAGCGCGGCGAGCTCTCGCCTCACAGGGGCGCCCCTTCGGTCTCCAGCGCCCGAATGAAGGGCGTGCTCCGCCACACCGGGTCGGCGAAGACGCTTCGCGCGATAACCCGGGGGGAGATATAGAGGTCATGCGCAAGGTTCACCTGAAACGCGAGGTCCAAGATCTGATTCTCCAGCGCTGAACTCGCCTCCTCAACGATCACGAGGACGTCGAGATCGGAATCCGGGGCCGCCTCGCCGCGGGCGTGGGAGCCGAAAAGCTTCAGCGCCACGAGACGTTCGCCAAGAAGGCGGCGCACCGCCCCGGCGAACGCGTCGAGCGCAGCAGCCTGCTGCGGGACCAGCGTCCGAGGGGTGTTCATGGCGTCCCCTTCCGCTGGGATGGCCCCGCTCCGGTCTCCCGCGGACCGTCAATCCGGACGCGCCCCATCCCTCACCTCCTTCGGGAGCCGCTCTTCCGGTTCCCGTTCCCAACCGGTCCGCAGTGTACCAACGCCACCTCCGCCTGGCAACTGGGATTCACCTGTCCGCCACGCGCTGCTCCCCCCGACGGTACGCACGAGTTGCTGCCCCTCCCCACTATCGGGGGCGGCACGGCGCAAGGCATTCCCACGGGCGGGCTAATCATCCGCCAGGATACAACTGAAGCGCCATCGCGCAACGGTTGCACCTCTCCGCCACGATAACACGCTCTGGCTGTCGCGCGTCCGGGGCGCACCGCGCGTCGTGCGACCCTGCGAAGTGGACGTGACGAGAAGAACACCAGTCCACTCCTTCAACGATGTCCCGCAGCACGACTGCGGACAATGGTGGGAGTCACGGCTGAAACCGTCCTCAGCGCAGAGACTCGGGGAGAGGCACCCGCGTCACAACGCGAATAAGGCGGCATCGTCCGCTGGAACGAGCATACGGGGGCCCCGACCACGACTGACCGGTGAGCCGTTCAGGAGCTGCTGCTCCTCCCGGCGGGGTCGGCGGGGCAATGTGGAGTGGCGGTCATCACAACTTTTCGTACTTGGAGACGTCCCCAACTACATTTCCCCCTTTCCCGTGCGCGCACATCACCCCGGAAGACCCGAGTCCGGCAGGAGGGGGCCACGCGCTGCGGTTGCGTGGACGGCTCGAGCGTTCTCGCCCGTGCGCACTCACGCAGCTCCAACTGGTCCGATGTGAACCCCGTGGGCACGGCATGCGGCAGCGAGATCCAGGTGCTCGATCAGGAACGCGGGGTGAGTAGCAACCAACTCGATCAGATGCCGACACGCCCGGGGGTCGGCTGGGCAGCGGCGATCCGCTTCCAGGAGACAGCGGGCGGCCTCGACATGGCGCCCCTGCCCCGCCAGCGCAAGGCCGAGATTCTTGGGAGCGTTGTGCCGGTTGGGATCGATCGCGGTGGCCGCCCGGGTGTGGACCTCGGCGCCCGCGCGCCGCCCGAGGAGGTTCAGGTGGTCGCCCCGCGCACTGTGGAGTAGGCACCCGGCTTCCGCCACAGCGGGACGGACATCGACCCGCTGGACGTAGGCCGCGATCGCAGGAAGACTAGGCCGCGATGTCGCAGTAGGTCGCGTAGGCGTGCGGTTCAGAAAGGCCGGTGCCGTCGGCGCGGAGGCCTTCGAGATGGAATGCGATCGCCTCGCGCATTTCTCGTTCGACATCTTCGCGGTTGGCTCCGGTCGCGATGCAGCCGGGTACATCCGGAGAGTAGGCGGAGTACCCTGTTCCGGTCTTCTCGACGACGATGAGAACCTTCATCCCTTTAACCCCGGCTGTTTCAGAACACTGTTGAGCGTTCCTGGTGCCAGATCATCATTCGGTTTTCCCGGTGTCGTTTTTCAGAAGCATTCCCCCACCGGCTTTTCAGAACCTATCCCCCACCCCCGGTGGCCGGGTGGGTGACGTGATCTTCTACCGTGCGCGGCTTGGGGGCGCAACTCCTTTCGCTTTACTGGGCGCCTTGGCCGCCCGGAGACTCGGCCCCTCCATGACGATCTGGTGGGCCCGATGCGCGAAGCGGTCCAAGGCGCTATTCGCCAAGATCGGGTCGTCGAAGAGGGCGACCCACTCGTCGATGGCCCGATTACTGGTCAGGATGGTGGACGCGTGGGTGTGCCGCTCCACGAGCGCGTCATAGAAGTCGCTCGACTGCTGGGCGGTGAGCTTGCGCAGCCCGAAGTCGTCGAGGATGACGAGATCGGGGACGAGCCAGCTCCGGAGCTCCCGGTCGAAGGAGTTGTCCGCCCGGGACTGGTGGAGACTCTGGAGCAGGCGGACGACCTTCACGAAGCGGACGCGGGCGCCGGCGCGACACGCGCTGTGGCCCAGGGCGCCCGCCAAGAACGTCTTCCCGACCCCCACCGGGCCGCAGAAGATCACGTTCTCGTGTTCGCGGAGCCAGGCGAGCGTGAACAGCTCCCGCACCCGCGGCCGGTCGAAGGCCACGGGGGTCTCCCAGGTGACCTGCTCGAGACTGACGACCTCCTCGAAGCCGGCGGCCGCCACGCGGGTAGCGAGGCCGTGACTGTCCCGGCGGTCGATCTCGTCCTGGAGGAGCAGCTCTAGGAACTCCAGGGGGCCGAGCTTCGCCTGTTGCGCGGCGGTGGCACGATCCGGCAAGGTCGGCAGCAGCCCGCCTAAGCGGAGCCGTTTCAGACGACGGACGAGGTCAGGGGCGATCATCGCCATGGGACTCCTCCTCGGTAGGGACGACGTGTGCGAAGGATGCCGGGGGCCGCGCGAAGCGGGCCGGCAGGGGGACGACGGCCCCGCGCTCGCCGGGCGCGGGTTCCTGTTCGAGGGCGCTCTGCAGGATCCGCTGGACGCGCCGGACCTCCACGAGGTCGAAGGCCAGCGCGCGGGCGCAGGCCGCGTTGACCCGCGCCGCCCCGAAGCGCTCGGCGAGCCGCAGGAGCTGCTGGGCTTGCCGGAGGCGCGCCCAGGGGAAGACGCCCTCCAGCAGCACGGTGAGGAACTGGCCGACGGCGGGGCCGAGCTCGGCGCCCCGGCGGATGCAACTGTCGGGCGCGCGGAGCGCATACGGGGTCCGGGCAGCCGGATAGTCCGCGTAATCCGTGGACCGCTGGCCGGGCGCCTGGCGCGGATGGGTCTTGATCAACTCCTGGCGATGGTAGATCCGGACCAGCCGGCGGTCGCCGCGGACCATGACGCGCTGGCCGACGTAGCGGGTCGGCACCGAGTAGAGCGCGCGCTGGAACTGGATATGGTGATCGGGATGCACCGTGGCTTCCGCCCACGTCGGGCGCTCGAAGGGCGCGGTGGGGGCCGGCAGGAGCGCCGTTCGCTCGTCGGTCTCGAAGACGACCCGCGGCACCCGCCGCGTCGTCCCGTGGAGCCGAGTCCCGGCCGTCTCGCGGCTCCAGAGCACCGCCCGCTCCTGCATGTCGGCAAGGTCCCGGAAGTCCTCCCCGCGGAAGAAGTCCTCCCGAGCGTAGGGGATCCCGCGCTCGACTTTGGGTTTCTCCAAAGCCGTCGACTGCATCGCGTGCCATTGATCCACCACTGATTCGGATCACCCACCCGTTTCATCCCCTGCGCGGCCACGCCTTCCCGTTCGTCATTGCCAAGCAACTCTG